>Ga0208490_100677_pt1 | contig 18164 bp, 22 predicted proteins | sample SubbioAug_CSWold_FD_184818 | JGI IMG/M metagenome (GOLD analysis project Ga0208490, IMG submission 184818) | Serpentinite rock and fluid subsurface biosphere microbial communities from McLaughlin Reserve, California, USA - CR11Aug_CSWold (SPAdes) | ecosystem: Environmental > Terrestrial > Deep...
AGCTTGACATCGCGCTTGAGGGTGAAATCAGCGTCCAGGGCGCCGGGATCGGCGGGATCCGGGATCTGCTTCACGCAGACGACCACGTTGAGAGCCATGCTCGGAGTCAAGCACCGGGCCGCTTCGCCGGTCGAATTGCGACTAGGACTGGGGCGTGCGCGTCCTGCTCGTCGTCAACGCCTTCGCCTCGTCGGTCACGGCGCGGTCGATGGTGGTCATCCGCAAGGCGTTCTCGGCCGACCACGACGTCGAGATGGTCGAGACCACCCGACGGGGCCACGCCGCCCGCCTCGCCCGGGGAGCCGCCAACGAGGGCGTCGACGTCGTCGTGGTCATGGGCGGCGACGGCACGCTCAACGAGGCGGCCAACGGGCTGGTCGGCACCGACACCGCCCTCGGGGTCCTCCCCGGCGGGTCCACGAACGTGTTCGCCCGCACCATCGGCCTGCCGAACGACCCGGTCGAGTGCACGGGCGTGCTGCTCGACGCGCTGGCCCGGGGCTCCATCCGGCGGGTGGGCCTCGGCGCGGTGAACGGCCGCTGCTTCCTGTTCCACACCGGACTCGGCTTCGACGCCGCCGTGGTCGAGCAGGTCGAGCGGCGCTCGTCCCTGAAGCGCTACGCCGGCCACCCGCTGTTCGTGTACGCCGGCTTCGCCACCTGGTTCCGCCACTACGACACCTCCCGGCCCCGCATGGCCGTGCGACTTCCCGACGGGCGGGTGGTCGACGACGCCTACTTCACCATCGTGCTGAACACCAGCCCGTACACCTATCTCGGCAACCGACCCCTCGACCTCGCACCGGAGGCGACCCTCGACACCGGCCTGTCCGTGGTGGTGATCCGGACCATGCAGTTCGCCCGGGTGCTCGGCCTCATCGCCTCGGCGCTCGGGCGGGGCTCGCACCTGCGGGCCTCCAGGCACGCCCTGCTCGCCCACGACCTCGACGAGCTCGTGGTCAGCGGGCACGGCCCCGTCCCGTATCAGGTCGACGGCGACTTCCTCGGCGAGGGCGAGGGGTTCCGCTTCGAGCACCGGCCCGACGCGCTCAACCTCGTGCTGCCCTGAGCACCTCCCGGGCGCGGCCGGGGACGTTGGTGATGATCCCGTCGACGCCGGCGGCGGCGAGGGCCCGGATCCGGTCGGGGTCGTCGACGGTCCAGACGTTGACCGCCAGGCCCGCGTCGTGGGCGTGGGCGACGAAGTCGGCGTCGACGGTGCCCTCGTGCGGGTGGATGGCGACGTGACCCCGCTCGGCGGCGAGCGCGACGGCGGGGGCGCCCACCGGGTGGACGAAGGTGAGGAACCCGGTGGGCACGGACGGGGCGAGGTCGTGCACACGGTCGACGGTGGCCAGGTCGAAGCTGGACACCACGACCCGGTCACGGTTGCCCCGCCCCTCCAGCACGGCCACCACGTCGTCGGCGAGCGTGCGGGCCGGGTCGTGGTCCGGCTCGAAAGGGCTGTTCTTGATCTCGATGTTCACGACCAGGCCCTCGAGCTCCCCGAGGGCGGCGGTGAGGGACGGGAGCCAGCCGGGCAGGTCGGCGGCGGGCGTGCGGGCGATGACGGGGCCGGTGGCCAGGGCGGGGTCGTGGTGCACGACCAGGGCGCCGTCGGCGCTGCGCCGCACGTCGAGCTCGACGCCGTCGGCCCCCTGCTGGCGGGCGAGGGCGAAGGCGGCGAGGGTGTTCTCCGGCGCGTCCGCCGACGCGCCGCGGTGGCCGTAGACGAGCGGAGCACGGGCGATTGGCGCGGACGCGGCAGCCGAACTGGTCAAATCGGACCAGAATCCTTCCAGGAAACCCTTGTGGGGGACGGGAACCGACGGTACTCTTGCTGTCGGCCCTGCGAGGCCCACTCGCCCGCAGAGGCATGTGAACGCCGTCACAAGAGGTGCCCCGGCGCACCCGAACCCCATCTGGAGGCCCCGTGGCGCTGACCACGACGCGCTCGATCCCACTGACGCTCGACCGAGACGAATGGCGTCACTTCGCCGAGTGCCGGGACACCGACCCCGACCTGTTCTTCCCGGTGGGCACGACCGGCCCGGCCCTCGAGCAGATCGCCAACGCCAAGGCCGTGTGCCGGACCTGCGACGTCCAGGGCCTCTGCCTCGAGTACGCCATCTCCACGAACCAGGACAGCGGTGTCTGGGGCGGCACCTCGGAGGAGGAGCGCCGCCAGATGCGCCGGGCTCGCCAGCAGCGGGCCAAGGCCCAGCGCACAGCCTGAGGGCGTGCCCTGCCGGCCTGCGAGCCGGCGACCTCCGACGACCTCCCTTCGGGGAGGTCGTCTCGCGTCCGCCCTCAGAAGCGGGCGGTGGGCACGATGACCTGCACCTCGGTGCCCCGGCGGGGGCCCGACGCCTCGACCGCACGCATGTGGATCTCGCCGGCCAGCTCGGTCTCGACCAGCGTGCGCACGATGGACAGGCCGAGGCCCGTGGCGGCGTCGATCTCGAAGTCGTCGGGCAGGCCGATGCCGTCGTCGGTGACGGTGACGCACAGGCGGTCATCGGTGCGCTCGAGCACCACCCGCACCAGGCCGGGCCGGTCGCCGAGGTCGACCCCCTCCGGGAACGCGTGGTCGACCGCGTTCTGCAGCAGCTCGTTGAGCACCACGGACAGCGACGTCGCCGGCGCCGCCGGCACGGTCCCGGCCTCGCCGGAGAAGTCCACCCGGAACGGACGGTCCGGGTTGCGCATGCTCTCGTCGACGATGCGCGACAGCTCCTTGGCGATCTCGACGAAGGGGACGTCGTCGCCCGCCTCCCGGGACAGGATCTCGTGCACCAGGGCGATCGAGCGGATCCGCCGGGCCGACTCCTCGATCGCCGCCTTCGCCTCGGGCGAGTCGACGCGCCGGCCCTGGAGCCGCAGCAGCGACGAGATCGTCTGCAGGTTGTTCTTGACCCGGTGGTGGATCTCGCGGATCGTGGCGTCCTTCGAGAGCAGCAGGCGGTCCCGCCGGCGCAGCTCGGAGATGTCACGCACCAGGATCACGGCCCCGGAGACCTCGCCGCGATCCGTGATCGGCAGGCAGCGGAAGACGACGGTCACCTCGCTCCCCCGTTCGACCTCGATCACGGTGGGCTGGCGGCGGTGGAACGAGGCGCGGATGGGGCTCTCGTCCAGACCGAGCTCGCCGAAGCGGAGCCCCTCGGCGTTGGCGTGCACCCCGACCCGGTGGAAGGCGGACACGGCGTTGGGCGACGCGTACTCGACCCGGCCCTGTGGGTCGACCAGGAGCACGCCGTCGCCGACCCGGGGCGCCTCGGCGGTGTCCTCCTTCTCCTCGTAGGGGAAGTCGCCCGAGGCGATCATCCGGGCGAACCGGTTGAAGATGTCGAGGTACGTGCGCTCGAGCTCGCCGTGCTGGCGCCCGATCGACGGCGCCGCCTCCCGGGTCAGGACGCCGATCACCGTCCCGTCGCGCCGGACGGGGACGCACAGGACGCGGACCCGCTCCCGCACGACCGACAGGTGGATCTCGCCCTCGAGGATCTCGCCGTTGCGGTACGACCGGGCGACGAGGGGGCGCTCGTCCTCGCTCAGCCGGGTGCCGACCCAGTCGCCGCGGTACACGGTCTGGCCGGTGGTGGGCCGCACCTGGGCGAGCACGACGAACTCGTGGCCGCCGAAGTCCTCGACCGGCGCGAACAGCAGCAGGTCGGAGAAGCAGAAGTCGGCGAGCAACCCCCACGACGCGGCCAGGCGCTGCAGCTGCTGGGTCTGCGCCGGGTCGAGCGGCGTGAGCGTGCGAGCCAGCTCGATGAGCGAGGCCATCAGCGCCAGATCTGCTCGCCGAGGCGCAGCAGCCCGGTGAGGTCGTGGATGTCGCTCTCGAAGTACGGCACGGTGGCGAGCACGTCGGGCGTGCGGGCGAGCTCGGCACGCTGCTCGGCCTCGCGCGTCGCGACGACGCGGAAGTTGAGGAAGCTCTGCGCCACCTCCTCGACGACGCGGGCCGCCAGGTCGGGGTCCCCCAGCTCGGCCAGCGCACCTGCCGCGGCCCGCGGGTCGGCAGCGAGCCGCGACGCGGCGCCGGCGGCCCCCGGGTCGAGCAGGTAGGACGGGAGCACCTTGTTGAGCACGACCGCACCGAGGTGGAACCGGCGCTGCTCGAGGGCGGACATGAAGAACTCCGCCTCGCGCAGCGGCGCCGACTCGAGGGTGCTGACCACGACGAAGGTCGTGCGCTTGTCCGCGAGGACCCGCTGCACGGCCCGGGCCCGCTCGACGAAGCCGTCGTACATGGTCTGGAAGAGGAGGAAGAACTCGGCGATGTCCTCGAGGAACGCGGAGCCCAGGATGGCGTCGGCCACCCGGTAGAACGGCTTCGTCGCCACGTTCACGATGCGCGACCGGTAGGGGACGGTCAGCCAGCGCAGGAGCCGGGACGAGAAGAAGTCGGCCATGCGCTCCGGCGCCTCGAGGAAGTCGAGGGCGTTGCGGGTGGGTGGCGTGTCCACGATGACCAGGTCGTAGCGCCCGGACGCGTGGATCTCGTACAGCCGCTCCATGGCGATGTAGTCGTGGCTCTGCACGAACCGGCCGGTGATGTTCGCGTACAGCGGGTTCTGGAGGATGGCGTCGCGCGTCTTGGCGTCGGGGGCGTGCTGGTGGACCAGGTCGTCCCAGGACCGCTTGGTGTCGAGCATCGCCGCCCACAGCTCGCCCCGGCACTCCACCCCCGCGGCGGTGAACGCCTCGGGCGGCACCCGGGTCTCGACGTTCCCGAACGACTCCAGGCCCAGGGCGCTGGCGAGGCGGCGGGCCGGGTCGACCGTGACCACCAGCACCTTGCCGCCGAGCTCGGCCGCGGCCATCGCCCCGGCGGCGGCCGCCGTGGTCGTCTTGCCGACGCCCCCGGAGCCGCAGCAGATCACGATCTCCTTCGCGGCGAGCAGCTTCTCGAGCGTGGCGCTGGCCTTGGCGCGGCGGCGAGCCATCAGCGACCGAGCTCCTCGCCGAGGTGCCCAGCGATGCGGGCGGTGGCCCGCACCCCGTGCGAGCGCTGGAACAGGTAGGGCACGTACAGCAGCTCGGTGCCGGCGAGCTCGGTGCGGAGCCGCTGCAGGTGGCCGGCCCGGGAGCGGCGCAGGCTCACGGCCAGCTCGGCGGCGTCGAGGATGGGCGCGACCGACCCCCCGGCCGCGGTGGACAGCGCGGCGACGTGCTCGTCGTCGGCGCGGAGGCGGTCGAACAGCGCCTCCTCGGTCTCGTTGAACAGCTCGGGAAGGACCCGGTTGACCACGACCGCGGCGAGGTCGACCACCGTCTCGGCCTCGAGGCGGGCGGCCAGCTCGATGGTCTCCTGCACCGGCATCTCCTCGGGCGCGGCGACGATCACCACCCCGGTGCGTTCGGCGTCGCCGAGGATGTCGAGCATCCACCCGGTCTGGTCGCGCACGAGGCCGACCTGCACCAGCTCCTTGATGGCTTCGGGTGCGGCCAGCTGCCCGACGATGTGCCCGCTGGCCGACGCATCGACCACGACCAGGTCGTAGTGGCCCTCGCGGACCTCCCACGCCAGCTTCCCGACCGTGAGGATCTCCCGCACCCCGGGCGCCGCGGTGGCGACGAAGTCGAAGGTGCGGGCCAGGGACCCGATGCGCGCCAGCACCGGCATCTTGAGCTGCAGGCTCAGGTACTCCTTCAGCGACTCCTCGGTGTCCATCGACATGGCGAAGAGGCGCTCGGAGATCTGGGTGGGAGCGAACCCGGTGGGCCCGGCCTCGAAGAAGTCGGCGAGGTTGCCCTTGGCGTCGACCTCGCACACCAGGGTGCGCTTGCCCGCCTCGGCGGCGAGCGTGCCGAGTGCCGCGGCCATGGTCGTCTTGCCGACGCCGCCCTTGCCGGTGACGAACAGCAGGCGGCGGTCCAGGAGCGACGTCATGCGCTGCGGGCCGGGGCCCTCAGCCGCCGAAGCCGATGCGGCGGGCCGCCTCCGGGGAGCCGATCTCGACGTAGGCGATCTTGTCGGTGGGGACCCCCACGCGTCGACCCTTGCGGTCGGTGATCCAGAACACGGGCTCGTCGCCGCTGATGGCGTGGTCGATCGCCTGCTGGAGCTGGTCGACGTCGGTGTCGTCGGCGAGCTCCACGTCGATCTCCTTCGCCGTGTAGGTCACACCGATCCGGACGTCCACTGCACACACCTCGCATCGAGAGCCGTAGGGGCCGCCAAACCTATCCGGTGGCTACGCTTCGCCCACGATGACCACCCTCGGACCGGACGCCCTCGATCTCGTCCGACGTCGGGTCGTCAACGTCGTCGGCCACGAGCTCCGGACGCCCCTCACCACCATCCGCGGGCTGGCCGAGCTGCTCGCCGACGCGTCCGAGGAGGAGCTGCACGACACGCTCATCCCGGCGCTCGTCCGCAACGCCCGGCGGGCCGAGCGCCTGCTCGACGACCTCCTGATCGCCGGCGAGATCGACACCGCCCGCCCGGTGTCGCCGGCCGAGCCGGTGGACCTGTCCGAGGTGGTCGCGACGGCCGTCGACGGCACCGACGTGGAGGTCGAGGCCGGCGGCGACGTGCCCCTCGTCCTGGGGCATCGCGACCAGATCGCCCACGCCGTGGCCCACCTCGTCGAGAACGCCGGCCAGTACGCCGACGCCGCCCCGGTCGCCCGCTTCGAGCACGACGACTCGACGGTGTCGTTCGTGCTGCGCACACCGGTCGAGCGGGCCCTGCCCCCGGCCGAGCTCGAGCTCGGGTTCGAGCTGTTCTTCCGCGGCGAGCAGGCCGTCACCCGCGCCGCCGGCCTGGGCATCGGCCTGCCCGTGGCCCGGGCCCTGGCCCGCATGGACGGCGGCGACGTCACCATCGCCGACGAGGCCGGCGACGTCGTCACCCGCCTGACCCTGCCTCGGACATGAGCGGCGCCCGGACATGAGCGAGATCGACGTCCTCGTCGCCGACGACGAGGACGACATCCGGCTGCTCCTGCGCCTCCAGCTCCGCGGCGCCGGGCTCAACGTGGTCGGCGAGGCCGCCGACGGCATCGAGGCCGTCGAGCTGTGCCGCACGCTGCGCCCCGACGTCGTGGTGCTCGACCTGCTCATGCCCCGCATGAGCGGCTTCGAGTGCATCCCCGTGCTGCAGCAGGACTGCCCCGACGTGGGGATCGTGGCCTACTCCGCGGTCGCCGGCGACTTCGCCCGCACGGAGATGGACCGCCTGGGCGTGCCCCTGCGGCTGAAGAACGGCGACGCCGAACCCCTGGTCCAGGTGATCCGGGAGCTCGCCGCCGAGCGGCTCAGGTGACCTTCAGCTCCGGGTGGTAGCGCTTCGTCGGGGCCAGGTCCTCGATGATGGCCCGGGCGATCTCGTCGAACGCGGCGGCGCTCTCCGATTGCGGGTCGGTGACCACGATGGGCCGGCCGGTGTCGGACCCCTCGCGCAGGGCGGCCACGAGCGGGACCTTCCCGAGCAGGGGGACCTCGAGGCGGTCGGCGAGCTCCTCGCCGCCGCCGGACCCGAAGATCTCGTAGCGGGTCCCGTCGTCACCCGTGAACCACGACATGTTCTCGATGACGCCCTTGACCTCGAGGTGCACCTTCTGGGCCATGAACGCCGCCCGCTGGGCGACCTTCTGGGCCGCCGGCTGGGGCGTCGTCACGACGTAGACCTCGGCCCGGGGCAGGAACTGGCTGAGCGAGATGGAGATGTCGCCGGTGCCCGGGGGCAGGTCGACGACCAGGAAGTCGGGGTCGTCCCAGTACACGTCGGTGAGGAACTGCTCGAGTGCCTTGTGCAGCATCGGGCCGCGCCAGATCACCGCCTGGTCCTCCTGCGCGAAGAAGCCCATCGAGATGCACGCGACGCCGTGCGCGTCGGGCGGGATCAGCATCGAATCGATCACCACCGGCGGGCGGTCGATGCCGAGCATGCGCGGGATGGAGAACCCCCAGACGTCGGCGTCGACGACGGCGGTCTTCTTGCCCCGCTTGGCCAGGCTGACGGCCAAGTTGGTGGTCACCGAGGACTTCCCGACCCCGCCCTTGCCGGAGGCCACGAGCAGCACCCGGGTCTTGGAGCCCGGGTCGGCGAAGGGGATCGCCCGGCCCTCGGCGTGGCCGTGCGCTGCCTGGCTGCCGGCCGTCGACGCCGGGTCGCCGACCATGAGCTCGCGCACCCGCGCCCGCTCCTCGTCGTCCATCACGTCGAAGCCGACCTCGACGTCGTCGACGCCATCGAGCCCGTGGACGGCCTCGCCGACCCGGCGCTGGATCTCGTTCTTCAGCGGGCAGCCGGGCACGGTGAGCGCCACCACGACCCGAACCCGGGCGCCCTCGATGCGGACCTCGCGGACCATGCCGAGGTCGACGATGCTGCGGTGCAGCTCGGGGTCCTCGACCGGTCGGAGCGCGTCGATGATCTGGGACTCGGTGGGCACGGCGGACCTTCCGGTGGGGGTGCAGCGGCGGGGATTTCCCCTATCCGCATAGGTAGAATACCGACGTGGCCGCGGACGCACCCACCCCGCTGACCGCCGCCGACTTCTCGTCGGCGGTCACCGCCATCACCTCGGCCTTCGGCGATCCGACCCGCCGCGAGATCTACCTGTGGCTGCGGGAGCATCCGGAGGGCGCCACCGCCGCCGCCGTCGCCGAGCGCTTCGAGCTCCACGCCAACGTGGCCCGCCACCACCTCGACAAGCTGGCGGCCGGCGGCTACCTCGAGGTCAGCACGGCCCGGGCGCCGGGCGGCGGGGCGGGTCGGCCGTCGAAGCGGTACACGGCGGTCGCCAGCGAGAACCCCATCGAGTTCGCCGTCCGCCACGACGACCTGCTCGTCAGCCTGCTGGGCAAGTCGCTGGCGCTCCTGCCCGCCGACGTCGCCGCCCGAATGGCCGAAGAGGTCGGCATCGAGTACGGGCGAGCCCTGGCCGCGTCGCTCGGCTCTCAGGAGCACGCGCAGCGGTCGTTCCGCTCGGCGCTCCACGCCGTCGCCGACGCCCTCAGCGCCCACGGCTTCGCCGCCCACGCCGAGAAGCAGGGAGACGAGCTGCGCATCGTCGCCCAGCACTGCCCCTTCGGCGGCGCCGCCATCGAGCATCCCGTGATCTGCGCCGTCGACCGCGGGCTGGTCAAGGGCATGCTCTCCTCGCTCTACGGCGACACCCAGCCGGCCACCGAGACCACCCAGGCCCTCGGCTCGGAGACCTGCGTCACCGTCGTCACCGCCGGCTCCTGAGCGGGCGCGGCGTGCCGGACCTGGGTCACTACCTCGACCACGCGTCGACCTCGCCGCTGCGCCCGGCCGCCCGCGAGGCGATGGTGGCGGCCCTCGACCTGCCGCTGGCCGATCCGTCCCGCATCCACGAGCCGGGGATGGCCGCCCGGGTCCTGCTCGAGCAGGCCCGCGAGCAGGCGGCCGCGGCGCTCGGGGCGCGGCCCCGGGAGGTCGTGTTCACGTCGGGGGCGTCGGAGTCGATCGCCAGCGCGTGCTGGGGGGTGGCCGACCGGGGGGCGTCGCAGGTGCTGTCCGCGGTGGAGCACTCGGCCGTCCGCCTGGCGGCCGCGCAGCACGGCTCGGTGACCGTGGTCGGCTGCGACCGCACCGGGCGCATCGACCCCGACGAGCTGGCCGGCGCCGTGCACGCCGACACGGCCGTCGTCCACGTGCAGCTGGGGAACCACGAGGTCGGGACTCGACAACCCGTGGCCGAGGTCGTGGCGCGATGCCGCGAGCGGGGCGTGCTGGTGCACGTCGACGCCGCGCAGGCCGTCGGACGGGTGCCGCTCGACTTCGCCGCGCTCGGGGCCGACCTCGTCTCGGTGAGCGGCCACAAGCTCGGCGGACCGCCGGGGTCCGGGGTGCTGCTCGTGCGGCGCGGCCTGCGGATCCGCCCGCTCATCGTCGGCGGCGAGCAGGAGCGGGCCCGACGGGCGGGGCTCGAGGACGTGGTCGGCGCGGTGGGCCTGGCCGCCGCGCTGTCGTCCATCGACGTGGCGGCCGAGGCGAGAGACCAGGCGGCCCTCGCCGACCGCCTGCGGGCGGTGCTCGCCGCTGTCGAGGGCGTCGAGCTGTTCGGCCACCCGTCCGAGCGGCTCCCCCACCTCGTGTGCGCCGGCATCGCCGACATCGAGCCGCAGGCGGTGCTGCTCGGCCTCGACCGCCGGCGGATCCGGGCCCACTCGGGGAGCGCGTGCGCGTCGGAGGGGCTCGAGCCGTCGCCGGTGCTCGAGGCGATGGGGGTGGACGCCCACCGGTCGCTGCGCGTGTCGGTGGGCTGGTCGACGACGGAGGCGGACGTGGCCGCGTTCGAGGTCGCGCTGCCGGAGGTGATCGGCGAGCTCCGGGCGCTGCGCCGGTAGGGGCGCCCGGCGACTCACGGCGGCCGGTCCGGCGCGCCCGGAGCGGCCGGCGGGCCCGTCCCGGGCGCTGCGCCGGTCCCGCCCGGACCACCTTCCGAGCCCGCCGCCGGGCGAGACCGGCGGGCATCAGGTCTGTCTCGACGACGTGGGGTCCGATTCGGCACCGAATCGGACCCCACGTCGTCGGGAGTGAGCGGGTGGGCGATGGGGTGCTCGAGTGTCGCCCGCTCGCCGGGAACGGCGTCGTCGGGGGCTGCCCGATCGCTGGGCTCCCCGACCGGCTCCCGGTGCCCGCCGCCCGACCACAAGACCGGGTCCTCGGCCAGGACGGGATCGATCAGCGGCGGCCCCGGCGCGCTCACGGGCTCCGACCAGGGCAGGGGGTCTGCGGGCTCCGGGCGGGGCCCGAGCCAGCGGGGGTAGGGCACCTCGTCGCCCAGGGGCTCGGCCTCGTAGACGCCCCGCTCGACCCGGCGCACCCGACCGCACCGCACCTCGTACCCCATGGCGTCGGCCAGGTCCTTCACCGGGCGTGGGCCGGCGACGGCGTACCCGTAGCAGTGGAGCAGGCCGTGCAGGTCGCGCAGGCGGTGGCGCCCGTGCTGGCGCAGCAGCCGGACGGCGACGGCGCGCAGCTCGACGCCGTGGAGCGGGCGGGCGTCGGGCAGCTCCGGGGGCATCGGAGGCTCGTCGACCATCGGTCGACGGCGGCCGTGCCGGCGGGAGTAGCGCAGATCGACCCGCCGGCGGATCGACTCGAGCTCGTCGAGGCACGACCGACGACGCGCGAGGAGCGACTGCAGCTCGGCATCGACGGCGCGGATGCGCACGACGCCGGCCGCGTGGGCGGCACGGAGCTCGCCGTGGAGCATCGGGCCACGGGCGAGGCGGCGGTGGGTCACGGGACACCTCCCGTTCGGTGGCGACGGGAGCGAGGACGGCGCTCCGACCCATCCCAGACCCTACGCGGGGGCTGTGACAGCCGCCGTTGAGCGGGCGGGCGCCACGGCCCTACCGTGCGCGCCGTGACCCTCTTCGTGGTGCGCCACGCGCACGCCGGCCAGCGCTCGGCCTGGGCGGGCGACGACCGGCTCCGCCCGCTGTCGGAGCGGGGCGAAGCCCAGGCCCGCAGCATCGCGGCGACCCTTGCGGCGTGGGACCCCACCCCCGTCCGGCTCCTCACCTCGCCGAGCCGGCGCTGCGTGCAGACGGTCGAGCCGCTGGCCGGGAAGCTGGGCTTGCGGGCCGACGAGGACGCCCGTCTCTTCGAGGGAGCGGGCCGGGCCGAGGTCGTCCGGCTCCTCGGCGAGGTCGGCGGTGACGACGTCGTGCTCTGCAGCCACGGCGACGTGATCCCGATCCTGGTCGACCTGCTGGTCGCGGAGGGTCTGCGTCCCGAGCACGACCTGCGCTGGCAGAAGGCGTCGGTGTGGGTGGCCGAGGGCACGGCCGGCGCGTGGGGTCGGGGGCGCTATCTGCCACCGCCCGACCGGGCCTGAGCGGCGCTCAGCCGTCGCGGCCGGGGAGGGGGTCCTCGCCGGCGTCGATCGCGGCTCGCACCTGGTCGGCCGCCGCTTGCTGGGCCGGGGCGACCGTCCGGCCCTCCAGCTCGGCGAGGTCGGCGCGCGCGCCGTCGATGTCGCCGAGGTGGGCCCGCAGCGCGGCCCGGAACACGTACCCGGCGCTGAGCGACGGGTCGATCTCCAGGCCGGTGTCGAGGCGCTCGCGGGCGAGGTCGTCGGCCACGCCGCTGCGGGCGAGGAGCCAGCCCAGGTACACGTGCGCCGCCGCGTTGCGGTCGTCGACCCGGAGCACGTCCCGGTAGCACTGCACCACCCGCTCGGCGCCGAGGGACCCGCTCACGTCGCCTTCGATGCACTCCTCCAGCGCACGCCCGACGATGGCGTCCCGGAAGCCGTCGGCGAGCGCGACCTCCTCCTCCGCCGGGTCGTTCCCGTAGAAGGCGGCGAGGTCGGCGACCGCGCCCGGGGCGTCGCCGCTGCGGGCCCGCCCGCTGGCCCGGAAGATGTAGGCGGCGGTGCCGCGGGGGGCGAGCTGGACGGCGGCGTCGAGGTCCTCGAGGCCCGCGTCGAGGTCGCCCTCGCGCACGCGGAGCCACCCCCGGAACGTCAGCGCCTCGACGTTGGCGGGCACGGCCTCCAGCACCTCGTCATAGCAGCCGAGCGCGCCCTCGACGTCACCATCGCGCTCGGTGCGCAGGCACGCCGGCAGCCGCGACGACGCCGCGGTCACGTCGAGGCCGGTGAGACCGCCGCCTCCCCGGCGACCCGAGGCCTGGGCCACGAGCAGGCCGGCGACCACCGCGAGGAGCACGACGCCGGCCACGGCGGCGATGCGCCGACTCCTCGGCGCGCGCGGCTCCTCCGGCGGCGGCGCCGCCGTGCCGGCGTCGAGGGCGCGCAGCACCGCGGCGGCCCGGGACGTGTAGTCGTCGCGCAGGGTGCGGTAGTCGTGATCGTCGACGTCGCCGGCCGCCCGCTCGCGTTCGAGGTCGTCGAGGGAGCGGAGCAGGAAGTCGCGCTCCTCCTCGAGCGCCGCCCGCTCGTCCGGGTCGGGCCCGCTCACGACGGCGGCGACGCCTGGCGCTGCGCCTGCTCGACCAGGACGCGGTCCTCGTCGGACACGGCCACGTCGTCGGGCACGCGCCAGCGGCGGAACACCATGACCAGGCCGCCGACCGCGCCCACGAGCCCGGCGACGGGCAGGAACCAGACCAGCCCGGCGACGCCGTCGCGGGGCGGCGTGAGCAGGTTCTCCTCGCCGTAGATGCCGGCGATGTAGTCGCGGATCTCCTCGTCGGTCTGGCCGGCCTCGATGCGCCGGGCGATCTCGGTGCGGATGGCGCGGGCGGCCGGGGCGCTCGAGTCGGCCACCGACTGGCCCTGGCAGGTCGGGCACTTGATCGCCTCGGACACGGCGCGGGCGCGCTCGGCCGTGGTGCGGGGCCCCGGGTCGCCGAGCGAGGCGACGGCCACCGCGCCCGCCACCAGTGCGACCAGCACCAGCCAGGGCCAGCGGGATCGGCTGAGCCCGCTCACGCGCCCTGCACCCGTCGCAGCAGCGCGTCGAGGTCCTCGGCGGTCACGCCACCCTCGATCTTGACGAGGACGGTTCCGTCGGGAGCCACGAGGTACGACTCGGGGACGCCGGCCACCCCGTACTCGAGGGCGGTGCGGCCGTCGGGGTCGAGCACCACCGGCCACCCGCCGCCGTTGCGCTCGAAGAACTCGCGCACCTGCTTCGGGCGGCTGTCGAACACGACCGACACGACCGCGGCGTCGCCGTCGGCCCGGTGGCGCTCGTCGAACTCGACGAGCTCGGGGTGCTCGCGGATGCACGGCACGCACCAGGTGGCGAAGAAGTTCACGACCACGAACCCGCCCCGGTCGTCGAGGAGGTCGTAGGTGCCGCCGTCGATGGTCTCGCCGGCGATGCCCGGGGCGGGGCGACCGATCAGGGCGGAGCGCACGCCGTCGCCTGCGTCGCCGCCCGTCGCGAGGACGAAGACGAAGGCAGCGGCCACCACGAGGACGGCGCCGGCGACCCAGGGCCCGATGCGGCGTCGGGTCACGAGCTGACCCCCACCGGCTCCGGATCGCGATCCGTCGTGCGGGTGTCGCCCGGCGCCGACGCGGGCTCGGTCGGTCGCCGGCGGCGGCCCGGGAACGCGGCGAGGACCGTGCCCGCCGCCATCACGCCGCCACCGATCCACAGCCAGGTCACCAGGGGCTGCAGGACCACCCGCACCACCGCAGGGTCGCCGGGCTCCTCCGGCACGTCGAGCAGGGCGAGGAACACGTCTTCGCGCAGACCGATGGACACCGACGGCGTGCCGATGACCTGGCCGCCGAAGACGTACTCGTTGACCGCGGGCCGGTGCACCTTGCCGCCGTTCACCCGCACCAGGGCGGCGATGGTGGTCTTCTCCGCGTCCTCCCGGGTCTCGAGGCCCTCGTAGACCAGCGTGTGGCGACCGACGCGGGCGACCTCGCCCTCCTCGAGCCGGAGCTCCACCTCGGAGCTGTACGACTGCGACGCGGCCAAGGCCACGGCGATGAGGACCACGCCGATGTGGACGACCATGCCGCCGTTCGTGCGGCCCACCAGTCCCCGCCAGCCGTTGCGCCACGCGGCCAGGACGATCTGGCGGACGGCGGCGCCACCGGCGAAGGCGCCGAGCCCGAAGGCCAGGACGGGCGCGACGCCCCGGGCCCCGGACAGCACGGTGACGACCACGACCGCGGTGGCGGCGACGGCCGGCCAGAACAGCCGCACCCGCAGCAGCTCCTCGGAGGCCTTGCGCCACGGCAGCACGGGCGCGATGGCCATGAGGAACAGCAGCGCCATGCCGATGGGCATGGTCATGCGGTTGAAGTACGGCACGCCGACCGACAGCTGCTCGCCGTTGACCGCCTCGACGACGAGCGGGAAGACCGTGCCCAGGAGCACGACGAACGCGAAGGCGGCGAACAGCACGTTGTTGGCGAGGAACGAGCCCTCCCGCGACGCCGGGGAATCGATGCGCCCTGGTGCTCGCAGCCGGTCGCCCCGCCACCCGATCAGCCCGACGGTGACGGCGACCACGGCGGCGAAGAACGCGAGCAGCCAGCCACCGATCTCGGACTCGGTGAACGCGTGCACCGAGTCGATGACGCCGGAGCGGGTGATGAACGTCCCGAGGATCGTGAGCGCGAACGTGGCGCACAGCAGCGACAGGTTCCACACGCGCAGCATCCCCCGCCGCTCCTGGACCATCACCGAGTGCAGGTAGGCGGTGCCGGTGAGCCAGGGCAGCAGCGAGGCGTTCTCCACCGGGTCCCATGCCCAGTACCCGCCCCACCCGAGCACCTCGTAGGACCACCAGGCGCCGAGGATGATGCCGGCCGTGAGGAAGCCCCACGCGAACAGCGTCCAGCGGCGGGTGGCGAGCAGCCACCCCTCCCCCACGCGGCCGGTGACCAGCGCGGCGACGGCGAACGCGAACGGCACCGTGAACCCGACGAAGCCCAGGTAGAGCATCGGCGGGTGGAACGCCATCAGGATGTGGTTCTGGAGCAGCGGGTTCGGTCCGGGCCCCTCGGTCGGCACCGGGCTCACGGTCTCGAACGGGTTCGCCGGGCCGAGCATGAGGCCGAAGAAGAACGCGCTCACGACCAGTATGGTCAGCAGGGCCCAGCCGACCAGTGGGTCCTCGAGCCGCCGGCGGAACTTGTGGGCGATGATCGCCAGGTAGCCGGCGAGCACCAGGCCCCACAGCAGGATCGATCCCTCGAGGGCGGCCCACATGGTGGCCACGTTGAACAGCGGCGGCGTGCGCGACGAGCCGTTGTTGGCCACGTAGGCGAGGGAGAAGTCGCGGGTGATGAGGGCCCGCTGCATGGCGAAGGTGGCGAGCAGCGCCCCGCCGAGGGTGAGGAAGGCGTACGTTCGACCGGTGCGGATCAGCGCCGCCCGCTCGCCGCGCAGGCCGACCGCCAAGGTGATGGCGCCGGCGATGCACGCGATGAAGGCGAGGGTGACCCCTGCGGTGCCGAGGGCTGCGTTCACGGTGTCACTCCTGGGACGGGCCCACGCCCACGAAGTCGTCGGTGCGCTCGGGGTGGTCGGCCTCGTACTCCTCCTCGTGCTTCACGAGGATGCGATCGCTGTCGAACCACCGGCCCTCCTGGCTCCAGCGCCCCTCGAGCACGACGGGGATCTCGGGTTGGAACAGCTCGGGCGGGTCGCCGACGTGGCGCACCTCGGCCCGCTGGCCGCCGTACTCGACCTCGAAGGTCACGAAGGTGCCGTCGGCCTGCATGGATCCGTCGACGACGCTGCCCTGGAGGCGGAAGCGCTTGTCGCCGAGCGACTCCCGCTCGGCGATGGCCTCGTCGACGTTGCGGAAGAACACCGTGGCGCTGTTCAGCCCCTGGTACGCCATGAACACGAGGGCGACGACGAGCCCGCCGAGGACGCCCAGCACCGCCACCCGGCGGCCGCGGCCGGCACGACCGCCGCCGACGGGCGGCGCCTCGCGAGGCGTGAGGTCGAGGCCGTCGACGTCGTCGCCGTCCTCGAACGGGGCGTAGGGATCGACGGACCCCGGGGGACGGTCGGTCATGACCAGCGGCGCTCCTCGGGCGGCACGACCAGCGAGAGGCGCCGGCCGCGTCGGATGGTGGCGGCCGCGTAGCCGCCGAGGACGATCACGGTGGCGATCCAGCCGGCCGCCACGTAGCCGGCGTGGGTCATGGCGACGAGGGCGCCGAGGCTCATCGGGTGCCTCCCACGGCGACGCCGGCCGACGGGTCGGCGTCGGCGCGTCGGTCGGCGAGCGCGGCGTCGAGCAGGTGGCGCTCGGCGCTGCGCTCGAGCCAGCCGACGCGGAAGCGGTGCACCAGCAGCCACGCGCACACGACCCCCATCGCCACGAAGGACACGGCGAGCGTGAACAGCATCAGGCCCTCGATGCTCGCGTCGAGCTTGGAGACCGTGGCGTCCTGGTGGAGGCTGCGCCACCAGTCGACGGAGAAGTGGACGATCATCGCGTTGGGGACCAGCAGCAGGCCGAGCACGGCGGTCATGCGGGACCGGGCCTGCGGCTCGGCCGGGTATCGGCGCAGGGCCTGGTACCCGAGCAGCAGCACGAACAGGATCGCCGTCGAGGTGAGGCGGGCGTCCCACACCCAGTACACGCCCCAGGTGGGCCTGCCCCACACCGAGCCGGTGAGCAGGCCGAGGCCGGTGAGGAGCAGGGCGAGCTCGGCGGCCGCGCCGGCGAGCACGTCCCAGCCGTCGGTGCGCTTGCGCAGCCACATCCCCGACGCGAGCGCGCACACCAGCACGGCGACGTACATCCAGGTCACGGCCGGCACGTGCACGTACATGAGGCGCACCGCGTCCTGCTGCAGGCGGTCGCGCGGGGAGGCGACCAGCCCCAGCCACGCCGTCGCGCCGACGCCCACGAGGGAGACGATGCCGAGCGCACGCGTGAGGGGGGATGCCGTGCTCGTGGGGGTGGGGGTTGTCACGTCTCCTCCAGGAGCGTGCCGAAGAACATCATGCCGAGCATCGTGTAGAGGACGGCGAACACCGCCAGCAGCCCGCACCACGACCAGCCGTCGACGCCCGCACCGAGCGCCGCCTCCGACGCACGGGTGGCTCCGAGCAGGACCGGCGCGAGGACCGGGAGCAGGAGGAGCGGCACCAGCGTGTCACGCACGGCCAGTCCCGCAGCAAGTACGCCGTAGAGAGTACCGGCGGCGGCGATGCCCACGGTCGCGGCCACGCAGGTCGCCACGAGGAGCAGCGGGCCCTGCAGGTCGGCCGAGTAGAGGACGACGACCCCGACGCCGAGGACCGCCTCCAGCACCAGCAGCTGGACGGCGATCGCGGCCGCCTTGCCCAGGAACCAGGCGGCGGGGTCGAGCCCGGTGAGGCGCATCGCCTCGCGCACGCCCGGGGCGCTCTCGACGGCGAAGGCCCGCTGCACGGCGAGCAGGCCGGCGAACAGGGTGGCGACCCAGTAGAGGCCGGCGGTGGCTCGGGTGAGGATGCCCCGGTCGGGATCGAGCGCGAACGCGAACAGGACGAGCACGAGCACGGCGAAGGGCACCATCTGCCCCAGGCCGACGCGGGAGCGCCACTCGACGCGGAGGTCCTTCCCGGCCACGAGGCGGACGTCAGCCAGCACGGCCGGCCCCGATGCTGGCGGCGGAGTCCTCGCGCACGACGCCGCCGGCGACGGTCACCAGCCGGGTGGCCAGGCCCTCGGCCCGGTCCAGCTCGTGGCTGGCGAACAAGACGGTGGCGCCGGCGGCGGCGGC
>Ga0208490_100678_pt1 | contig 18159 bp, 21 predicted proteins | sample SubbioAug_CSWold_FD_184818 | JGI IMG/M metagenome (GOLD analysis project Ga0208490, IMG submission 184818) | Serpentinite rock and fluid subsurface biosphere microbial communities from McLaughlin Reserve, California, USA - CR11Aug_CSWold (SPAdes) | ecosystem: Environmental > Terrestrial > Deep...
GGGCTCGCCGTTTCGGGCTTCGTCAGCCGCACCCGGGTCTTCTCCTGCAGGGCCTGATCGGGAGATATCTCGCCTTCCGCGACCGCGCGCTGCACGAGGAGCCAGGATGCGATCTGCATCAGGCGGGTCGTCAGGCGCATGCTTTCGCTTGCATAGGTCAGCGAAGCCTGGCGCGACAGAAGCCGCGATTCCTCGCGTCCGTCGCCATCGAGATAGGCCGCCGTCTCTTCGACCAGTCCCATGCCCGCACGGAAAAGATCGCGAAACGCTTCCGAATTCACGAAATTGCGCCCGAAATCGACGGGATCGCCATCTTCCCGGAATGTAATGTCTGCGTTCATCGTGGCGGCTCCTGAATGCACGAATTTAATTCGAATTGTGCCGATCCGAAACGATCGACTCGATCTCGTGCAAGGTTACGCAATTCTAACGCCGAGCGTTTGTAATCGGTTCGTTAGTTTTATGTTAAGGTTAACGCTGTGGATAAGACAAAAAAAGAGCCGCCATGTGGCGGCCCAAAGTCATTAACAGGGAGGCGTCAAACAGAGTGGACAGGAGCCACTCGACATCCAGAAAACTGGATAACTCCATTCATACTCTGGAAGCCCTAACAAATGGTTAATGCCATCGATCGGCTTGTTCGCAGGCGACCGGGAATGGCACAATCTCAAGAAGAAGCCTTGAAGAACGAATCCGCCGCGGACTTCGACGCCTGCTTCTGCTGCTTCGCTTCCTGCAACCGATCGATCTCGCGCGACAACATGGCGATGCGCTCCTGCAACTCGTCGATCGACAATGTCGAAAGATCCTGCCCGATCACATGCGCCTCGGGTCTGGGCCGGACGAGTTCCTCGCCGAACGGGTCCAATGCCATGGGACATCTCCTTCTTCCGGGCCTGTTTACCGTCCGTCAGACTACGGCATCAGGGGGTGCCTTGCCAATGCCCGAGGGCGCATTGCCGGATGTCCCCGGCTCACCCTTGCCAATGCGCGGGTAGCGTGCGACTCGCAAACCATGGACGGCAAGGCCGGCTGGCGCATGCAATGCGCTTGCAAACTTGCCGCGGCGATGAGGAGGATCCTACGGATGAACATTCCCGAGACGATGCGCAGCGTGGCCGCCAGGAACCCCGGCGGACCCGAAGTTCTGCAGGTGGAACAGCGTCCCACGCCCACTCCCGGCGCAGGTGAAATTCTGGTGCGCGTCCACGCCGCCGGGATCAACCGTCCCGATGTGATCCAGCGCGAGGGCCACTATCCCCCTCCCCCCGGCGCGCCCGATACATTCGGCCTCGAAATCGCCGGCAAGGTCGCCGCGCTCGGTTCCGGCGCGAACGCTTTCGCAGTCGGCGACGCCGTGATGGCGCTGGTCCCCGGCGGGGGCTACTCGGATTACGCGGTGGTGGCGCAGGACAACGCGCTGCCGATCCCCGACGGGATGTCGATGATCGAGGCCGCAGCCTTTCCCGAGACCTATTTCACCGTCTGGACCAACGTGTTCGATCGCGGCGGGCTTGAATCCGGCGAGACGATCCTCATCCACGGCGGCTCCTCCGGCATCGGCACGACGGCGATCCAGCTCGCCAAGGCCTTCGGCGCGCGGGTCTTCGTGACTGCGGGCAGCGACGAGAAATGCGAGGCCTGCCGCGAGCTCGGGGCCGATCTCGCCATCAATTACCGCACGAGCGACTTCGTGGCCGAGGTCAAGGCGGCGACGGAGGGCAAGGGGGTGGAGCTTATCCTCGACATGGTGGGCGGCGATTACATCGACCGCAACTACGAGGCCGCCGCCGTCGAGGGACGGATCGTGCAGATCGCGTTCCTCAAGGGCGGCAAGGCGCAGGTCGATTTCCGCCGCCTGATGGTCAAGCGCCTGCACCATACCGGATCGACGCTACGCCCCCGCAGCGTCGCGCAAAAGGCCGAGATCGCACGCTCCCTGCGCGAGAAGGTGCTGCCGCTGATCGCCCAGGGCAAGTGCAAGCCGATCATCGACAGCACCTTCCCCCTCGACGATGTGGTCGGCGCACATGCCCGGATGGATTCGAGCCTGCATGTCGGGAAGATCGTGCTCCTTACCGGAGCAGATTGATCACCGGCCATGAACCGCGTCAGGCCGCTCGCTTGATCTGACGCGTATCGCTTTCTCCGGAGACGTTGGCAAGGAAGCCGTCGATTGCGGCAGAGAGTTCCTGTGCGGCGCGGGCAAGGTCGTTCGAGACGACATGCACGCGCTGCGCTTCCGCGCTCGTCTCGGCGATCGCGGCCGAGACGCCATCGACGTTCTCGGCAACCTCGGTGCTGCCCGTCGCCGCGCGGCCGATGCTCTGCGAAATCTCGCGGGTCACAGCTTCCTGTTCCTCGACGGCGGCGGCGATGGTCGCGTTGAGGCCGTTGATCTCGCCGACGCGCTCGCCGATCGTGCGGATCGAGCCGACGGCCTTGCTGGTCGAAGCCTGGATGCCGGCGATCTGGCTCGAAATCTCCTCGGTCGCCTTCGCGGTCTGGTTGGCGAGCGCCTTGACCTCGGCGGCGACGACGGCGAAGCCGCGTCCTGCTTCCCCCGCCCTGGCAGCCTCGATCGTGGCGTTGAGCGCCAGAAGATTGGTCTGCTCCGCGATTGAATTGATCAGGCCGACCACGTTCCCCACCCGCTCGGCCGCAGCTGCAAGGCTCGACACGTCGTCGTCCGTCGCCCGCGCGATCTCGGTGGCTGCGGCGACGATGGTGCTCGCGCGCTGCGCCTGATCGGCGATCTCGCGCGTGGAGGCGGCGAGCTCTTCCGCTGCGGTCGCGACCGTCTGGACGTTGATCGAGGCCTCTCCCGAAGCCGATCGCGCCGAGGCGGCACGTCCGGCGGCGTCGCCGGCGACATTGCTGAGGAGGTCGGCCATGGACTTCATCGAATCCGTGCCGTCGTTCACGCTCGCAAGAACCTTGGTCACCGTCTGGCGGAATAACTGAATATGAGCCTGCAGCGCCTCGCCCTTGGCGCGCTCGGCTTCCTGCCCGGCTCTCGCGCTTTCTTCGAGCCGACGACGCTCCAGCGCGTTCTCGCGGAAGATCACGACCGCCGCCGCCATCTGGCCGAGTTCGTTCTTCTGCCCCGCGCAGGGGATCTCTGTCTCGAGCCGCCCATCCGCGAGCAGGCGCATGGCGCCGGTCAGCGCGCCGAGCGGTCGGACCGTCTTGAAGAGCGTCGTCCAGAGCGAGAACGCCAGGGCGACGATTCCGATCGACAACGCCGCGAACGAGATCGTCTGGGAGATCTGGTAATCGACGGCGGTTTCCTCGAACGTCGCCTCGGCCCCTGCAATTTGCGCATCGACCAGCGATGAGATGGCATCGGTGATCGGCTCGATGCTCGGATAGAGGTCGAGCTTCACGAAGGCGTCGAGAGCCGCTGCATCGCCGGCCGACATGAGCCGCAGGAGTTCTTCGACCGAACGGTCGGCCGCAGTCTGGAGGCTCTCGATCTGCGCGACGATGGGCTTTTCCTGCTCATCCTGCTCGCCCGCCAGATAGACCCCCCAATGCTCGGCGATCCCTTCCTTCGCCCTCTGCAAGGCGGCGACGCCTTCGCTCCACTGCCAGTTGCCGTTGTTGACCTTGTGCGCCGCATCAACCACGTTGACGGCATAGAGATCGGACACGAGCTTGAGTTCGCGGGTCGCAATGACGCGCTTGTTGTAGACGCTGAGCAGGCCGTCCTTCGCGGTCGTCGCGGAGTGAAAGCCGCTTCCCGCGATGATCGCCAAACAAATGGAAAGGCCGCACAACGCGGCAAGCAACTGCGCCTTGATCGTCATCGCTGGTCCCCCGACCGCCACCCGCCCGGAACTTTCGAGCATAGATGATTGTTCGTCGAGAAGAATGAACTTTTGGTTGCGTGCAGCACAACCAATCAAGAGTTTCCGTCCGAATAATTGGGGTCATGCAGAAATGTGCGAGATTGTTGCACTCACTTACACGCTGATCGACCGAAACGGCCAGAGGACGCCCTCCGCCACACCCGGGGAACTCGGCGGAAACGCGCGGTCGAAGCTCTACGGTCGTCTCGACTGCCGCTCCGCGCTCGCCGCCATCGCCCGCGCCGACATCTACGCCCGCACGCGCGTGTTCTTCGCCGACGAAGAAACCGCTATCGCTGCGGGTTATCGCCCCTGCGCCCGCTGCCTTCCGCTTGCTTATCGCGCCTGGAAGGCGCGGCAGTCGGAAAACTGAATCAGTCCGGCGCGCCGATCGCCGGTTCGTGGGTCATGCCGGCGAGGACTTCCGCGACATGGCGCACCTCGACCTTCCGGCCCTCGCGCGAGAGCTTGCCCGCCATGTTCATCAGGCAGCCGAGATCGCCCGCGAGCAGCATCGGCGCCCCCGACTCGACGATATTCTGCGTCTTCTTCTCGACGATCGCCGAGGATATCTCGCCGTACTTCACCGCGAAGGTGCCACCGAACCCGCAGCAGACGTCCGTTTCCGCCATCTCCACGAGTTCGAGCCCGGCGACGCTGCGCAGGAGCTTGCGCGGCTGCGCCCGCACGTCGAGCTCGCGCAGGCCCGCGCAGGAATCGTGATAGGTCACCCGGCCCTTGAACGCGGAATCGACGCTCGTGACGAACATCACGTCGACGAGAAAGCTCGTCAGCTCGAAGGTCTTGGCAGCCAGGGCGTCGGCCTTGGGAGCCCAGTTGGGGTCGTCGGCGAAGAGCTCGGGGTAATGCGCCTTGATCATGCCCGCACAGGAGCCCGACGGGGCGACGACGTAATCATAGGGCGCGAAAGCCTCGATCACCTGCTCGGCCAGCGCCCGCGTCGTGCCGCGATCGCCGGAATTGTAGGCGGGCTGGCCGCAGCAGGTCTGGGAGGGAACCTCGACGATGCACCCGGCATCCTCGAGGAGCTTTGCGGCGGCGAAACCGACGGATGGGCGCATCAGATCGACGAGACACGTGGCAAAGAGGCCGACTCGCGGCTGCTTTTGGGGCTGCAAGGACATCGAGGCTGGAATTCCTTCTCTTGAACGATCACGCAAGTTCACTCGCATGCATCTTCACCCTCACGAAGCGTGGGTCAACAGCGTTGGCGTGGCAATGCATTTGAGGCATGCTGAACAATACCGCGCCGGCGGCGTCTCTCCGGCTGGCCCCCGGCAGCGATCCCCCGGAGAATGCATGAGCGAAGAATTCACGCCGCACCCCCTGCGCGGCCGCGTCCTCGGAGAGGTCCATGCGCGACCCTTCAACCCTGTCGAGACGCCGCGAAGGATCCTGCATTTCGCCTTCATGACCGACGAGGAGGCGGCGGCGCGTGATCGCGGGGCGCTGGCGGCTTTGTGCGAATCGCTCGGCGTACCCGCCCCTTCCGCAGGCGCAAAGCACCACCGGGCGGTGTTTTCCGGGTCGGTCCTGCGCTGGGAGAGCCACAGCGAGTTCACGACCTATACCTGGGAATTCGACGAAGCCTGCGAGGGCAAGGACGCGGCGAATGGCGGGGAGGATGCCAAGGCTCCTTTCCGCCCCTCGCCCGGCAGCCTCGCCAGCGTCATGCGCCTCGTGCCCCAGCCCGGCCCGCTCATGGTGAGCGTCGATCTCCACCTCGTCGATGCGGACACATTGCCCGACGGGCCTCAATCCGTCTTCGGCCCGGTACACATCGCCGCAGCGGAGGTCGAGGATGCAGCGGCCCTGATCGCCACCGATTTCAAGCCGGACGCCCACGGCTTCGTGCGAATACTCATCCTGGACCGCTCTCTGACGCGCGGACAGGCCGGCGGCCTCGTGCAGCGCGTGCTCGAGATCGAGACCTACCGCACCACGGCGCTTCTCGGGCTTCCGGAGGCGCAGGCGCTCGCACCCTCGATCCGCCGCACGGAAAACGCCCTGCCCGTGCTCATGGAGGAGATGCGCACCAGCGAGGGCTTCGAGGACAACCGCCGCCTGCTCGACCGCCTGACGACCCTCGCCGCCGAGCTCGAAAGCGGGGCTGCGAGTTCACTGTATCGCTTCGGCGCGACGCGGGCCTACGAGGAGCTTGTCCGGCTGCGGCTCAAATCGATCGGCGAGCAGCCAATCACAGGTATGGACAGCTGGACCGCCTTCCTCTCCCGGCGCATCCAGCCCGCGATCCGCACCTGCACCTCGACCGAGGAGCGTCAGGCCAACCTCTCGCGCAAGCTCTCACGGGCGGCGCAGCTGCTGCGAACCCGCATCGAAATCGAGCTGGAAAGCCAGAACCGCGATCTGCTCCAAGCCATGAACGCCCGCGCCCGCGTGCAATTGCGTCTGCAGCAGACCGTCGAGGGGCTCTCCGTCGCGGCGATCACCTATTACATCAGCGGACTGATCTTCCGGATGCTGGAGGGAGCGAGCCGCAGCGGAATCCCGGTCGATCCCTATGTCGGGACGGCGATCTCGATCCCGTTCCTCGCCATCGCGCTGGCACTCACGGTGCGCTACATCCGGCGGCTGCACAAGGATGCGGGGATATAGGCGCTACCGCCCGCTCTTCACCTGCGCCAATGCAGCACCAAACGCCTCCGCGAAGCTCTCGCGCTCGCCCGGAGACAATTCCCGCGCGATGACGACGCGCTCTCCGCGGGAGACGAGGGTGAGCGTCTGGAGGCCGAATTCGTCGTCCATCTCGCGGTCGAGCTTGGTCCAGAGCGGGTTGAACCGCCGCTCCGAGCGCTCGCCGCGATGGCTGACGCGCCGCAGCAGCAGGTCTATCGGCGTGAGGATGACCTCCTCGACGGAACGGGCCGTCCGGAAGTTGACCCTGAAGGCAATGAAGATGGCGATCAGGTCGACGACGAAGAAGAACGCGACCGGCCAGGCGCCAAGCACGACGAACGGGATCGTCGAGACCACCGTCGCAATGCAGCACAGCGTCAGCACGAGACGCGTCGAATCGCGCCCGAGGGAGCGGTGCGGCGTGATCACCGCTGAAAACAAGGGCGCGTCGATCATGGGCGCTTCCATCAGGGGCGCTGCGCCCGGCTCTTCGGATGCGTGGTGCATATCGGGGGAAACCTTGCCGTCATCCATCAACGCATTATAAGGCGGCATGATCCACAGGGAAGGGAATCGTCGCAGTGAAAGTCCCGAGACCAAAAGCCGCGCCTGACGCCGGGGGACCTGCTGCGACCACCCGCGCGACGCAAAAACGCGCTCCTCGCACTCCAAAGCCCGTGGACGCAGCCACCCGCAGCGAAATCTTCCGCCGGTTTCGGCAAGCCAACCCGGACCCGCGCTCGGATCTCGAATACCGCGACCCGTTCACCCTGCTCGTCGCCGTCGTGCTCTCGGCGCAGGCGACGGATGTCGGCGTCAACAAGGCCACGCGCAAGCTCTTCGCCGAGGCCGACACGCCGGCGACGATGCTGGCGCTGGGCGAGGATGCAGTGCGCGAGCACATCAAGACGATCGGGCTGTACCGGGCCAAGGCGAAAAACGTCATCGCCCTCTCGCAGATCCTCGTCGAGAAATACGGCGGCGCGGTCCCACCCTCGCGGATTGCGCTGGAGGAGTTGCCAGGCGTTGGCAAGAAGACGGCGGCCGTCGTCGTCAACGTCGCCTTCGGCGAGCCGACCATCGCCGTCGATACCCACATCTTCCGCGTCTCGAACCGCGTGCCGCTGGCCATCGGCAAGAACCCGGACGCCGTCGAGGCTGCGCTGACGAAGATCGTCCCCGACGAATTCCGCCGTCACGCCCATCACTGGCTGATCCTGCACGGTCGCTACACCTGCAAGGCGCGCAAGCCCGAATGCTGGCACTGCGCGATCGAGGATCTGTGCCGTTATACGGAAAAGACCCCGCCGCCGAGCACTAGGAAGCAGCAACCATGACCGTCACCTTCGAGAGATCGATCCAGGACCGCCTCATCATCGCCCTCGACCTCGGCTCCGTCGAGGAGGCGCGCGCTCTGGTGGCGACGATTGGCGATGCGGGAACGTTCTACAAGATCGGCTACCGCCTCGGCTTCGCCGGCGGGCTTCCCTTCGCCCGCGAACTGCTCGACCAGGGCAAGCGCGTTTTCCTCGATTTCAAGCTGCACGACATCGGCAACACCGTCGCGGAGGGGGTCTCGTCCGTGGCCGCGATGGGCGTGGATTTCCTGACGGTTCACGCCTATCCGCAGACGATGCGCGCAGCCGTCGAGGGCAAGGCCGGCTCAGCCCTGAAGATCCTCGCCGTCACGGTCCTGACATCCTACGACGAGCAAGATCTGCGCGAGGCGGGATACGCGGGTAGCGTTGCCGATCTCGTCGCGCGCCGCGCCGGACAGGCGCGGGAGATCGGAATCGACGGGATCGTCTGCTCGGCGCAGGAGACGCAATCGGTGCGGGCCGCACTGGGCTCCGATCGCCTGATCGTGACGCCGGGCATTCGCCCCAGCGGCACGGCTGCGGGGGATCAGAAGCGCGTCGTCACGCCGGCGGACGCCATTCGGCGGGGTGCAGACCATCTCGTCGTGGGCCGCCCGATCACGCAGGCGAGCGACCCGCGCGCCGCCGCACTCGCGGTCGCTGAGGAGATTGCCGAAGAAGTCGGTTGAACGATCGCCGCTGTTGAAAACGGGCAAGGGCGAGGCTGCACCTGGAGAGACCTTGCCTCTCCTTCGATTGCACGCCAATGTCGTGCACAGGAAATCGCCCACAAAAACCCAGGCTGGAGGAAAGAATGTCGAAGGGCTACATTATCGCACGCATCGTCGTGACGGATCCGGAGGCATACGGCGAGTATGTGAAGGGCGCGACCGAGGCCATGAAAAAATATGGCGGGCGGGCGCTGGCGCGCGGGGGGCAGATGGCGACGCTCGAAGGCGAAGCGCGACCACGCAACGTCATCATCGAATTCGACTCGTTCGAGCAGGCGACGACCTACTACAATTCACCCGAATACCAGGCCGCCAAGGCCTTGCGCGAGAACGCGGGAATTGCGGACATCGTCGCCGTCGAAGGCGCTTGAAGGGGAGGTTCGACATGCCCAAGGGTTACTGGATCGCGCGCGTCGATGTCTACAATGCCGACGCCTACAAGAACTACGTCGCCACAAACGGCGAGGCCTTCGCCAAGTTCGGCGGTCGCTTCATCGTGCGTGGCGGCGAGTTCAAGCGGGCCATCGGCTCGAGCCGCTCGCGCAACGTCGTCATCGAATTCCCCACCTACGAGCAGGCGCTGGCCTGCTGGGACTCGCCCGAATATCAGGCCGCACGGGCGCGCCAGGAGGGCGGGGCGGAGATGGATGCGATCATCATCGAGGGCTATGAGGGGCCGCAGCCGGGCGAAGCCTGATCGTGGGCACGGGCGCGCTGGCGGGCTATCGCATCCGCGACGCGGGCGAGGCCGATCTGACGCATCTTGCGGCGGTCGAGCGATCGGCGGCCGGGTTGTTTGTCGAGATGGACAACGGCTATCGCGGCGAGGACGAGACGCTGCCGCTCGCCGTTCTCGACCTGTGCCGCGCCGCCGGAACGCTCTGGATCGCGGCTGCTCCCGACGATGCGCCCGTGGGTTTTCTCGCTGCGACCGAGATCGACTCGTCGCTGTTCGTGCTGGAGATGAGCGTCGCCCGCGAGCATCAGCGAAAGGGGCTCGGGCGGGCCCTACTGGAAAAGGCCATCGATCACGCGCGCTGGGCCCATCTACCCGCCGTTTCCCTGACGACCGACCGTGAAATTCCTTGGAATCGCCCGTTCTACGCGTCTCTCGGCTTCGTGACGCTCGATTCCGACCGCGCATCGCCCGGTCTTCTCGCCAGGCGCGAGGCCGAAATCGCCGCGGGGCACGATCCCGCGCGGCGTTGTATCATGGCAAAGTTGCTCTGACGCTTTCCATCGCGGGCGAAGGCCGCTATACCCCGCGCTGCTTTTGACAGGAGATGGCAATGGCAAAGACCCGAGTCGTGGTCGTGGGCGCCGCCGGGCGCATGGGCCGCATGCTGATCAGGACGATCGACGAGACGCCGGGCTGCGTGCTGACCGGGGCGCTGGAGCGCCCGACATCCGGCTGCGTGGGCCAGGACGCCGGGCTGATCGCCGGCGTGGGCGATCTCGGGGTCCTCGTGACGGGCGACGCCGATGCGGCGATTTCCGAGGCCGATGTCCTGATCGATTTCACGACTCCGGAGACGAGCCTGGCGCTGGCCGCAATCGCGGCACAGCACCAGACCGTCCACGTCGTCGGCACGACGGGTTTTTCCGACGAAGAACTCGCGACGCTGAAGAAATTCGGCGAGGAGACCGTCATCATCCAGTCCGGCAACATGTCGCTCGGGCTGAACGTCATGGCCGCGCTCGTCCGGAAGGTGGCGCAGGTTCTGGGCGAGGATTTCGATATCGAGATCCTCGAAATGCACCATCGCCAGAAGGTCGATGCGCCCTCGGGGACGGCGTTGCTCCTCGGGCAGGCTGCGGCGGAAGGCCGGGAGATCGATCTCGCCGCCAATTCCGTGCGCTCAAGGGACGGTCATACCGGCGCGCGGCACCCCGGCGACATCGGCTTCGCCACCTTGCGCGGCGGCAGCGTGGTCGGTGAGCACAGCGTCATCTTCGCCGGCACGCAGGAGCGGATCGTGCTGCAGCATATCGCCGAAGAGCGCGGCCTCTTCGCCCGCGGTGCGGTGCGGGCGGCGATATGGGGCAAGGGTCAGGCGGCCGGATTCTACTCGATGGCCGACGTTCTCGGCCTCACCGATTTCTGATTTGGGCTGAAAGGAAACGATTGCGATGGAGCGACTTCTGGTTCTCGTGCGTCATGGACAGAGCGAGTGGAACAAGCTGAACCTGTTTACCGGCTGGCGTGATCCAGGCCTCACGGAGCTCGGGGTCGAGGAGGCGGAGCTCGCCGGGCAGCGCCTTCGGCAGCGCGGGCTGCAGTTCGACGTCGCCTTCACCTCCGTCCTGAGCCGCGCCCAGAAGACGTGCGACATCATTCTCGACGAGATCGGCCAGCCGGGGCTCGAGACCCTGCGCGATCAGGCTCTCAACGAGCGCGACTATGGCGATCTCGCCGGCCTCAACAAGAATGACGCGCGCGCCAAGTGGGGCGACGAGCAGGTGCATATCTGGCGCCGCTCCTACAGCACGCAGCCTCCCGGCGGCGAAAGCCTGCGCGATACCGTCGCTCGGGTGCTGCCCTACTACATTCGCGAGATCCAGCCCCGCGTCATGCGCGGCGAGCGCGTGCTGGTAGCCGCCCACGGCAACAGTCTGCGCGCCCTCGTCATGGTGCTCGATGGTTTGACGACGGAGACGATCCCCGATCTGGAACTGGCGACCGGCATCCCCATGATCTACCGGCTGAACGCGGATACGACGGTGGCGTCGAAGGAAGTGGTGGAATCCTGAAGGGGCGCCGGCTTGATCTGCGCCGCTTGGAAGCCATTTCAGGAGCATGGCCGTCAATCTCGCCCCCGGACTGATCTACCACCCCGGCTTTCTCGACCGCGAGAAGCAGGAGGCGCTGCTTGCGGCGGTGAGGGAGGCGGTGCGCGCAGCCCCGCTTTTCACGCCCCGCATGCCGAGGACGGGCAAGCCGTTCTCGGTGCGCATGACGAATTGCGGGGCGCTCGGCTGGGTATCCGACGAGAGCGGGTATCGCTATCAGGCGACGCATCCCGATACCGGCGAGCCATGGCCGCAGATCCCGCAGATCGCCCTCGACGCGTGGGACAAGATCGGCGAGTATGCGCATGCGCCGGAGGCCTGCCTCGTCAATTTCTACGCGCCCGACGCGCGGATGGGGATGCACCAGGATCGCGACGAACAGGATTTCGATGCGCCTGTCGTGTCGCTCTCGCTCGGGGATACCGGATTGTTTCGGTATGGCGGGACGACACGCGGCGGCGGGACGCGCTCGATCCGGCTGGAATCGGGTGACGCCATCGTGATCGGCGGAGAATCGCGGCTGATCTATCACGGGGTCGATCGAATCGTTTCCGGTTCTTCCACGCTCCTGCCAAATGGCGGGCGTATCAATCTTACTCTCAGGCGGGTTTCGCCTGCCGATATCTGACAAGTCCTTTTCATCCCCTTTTCGGAGCAGCCCTTGTTCGAGCTCTTTTCACGCAGCGTCGTCTTTCGGAGAATTCTGCCGCTGGTCGCCGCAGCCTTCGCTACTGTCGTCCTCCCCTCCCCCGCATCCGCAGGCGAGACGATCTTCCCGCCCGGCTACAGCGTCGGACTGACCCCGCCCGAGGGCATGCTGCCCGCCGGCGATTTCGTCGGCTTCGAGGACCAGAGCGCCGGAGCTGCGATCACGCTCTACGATCTTCCCGCGGAGGCCTTCGACCGGATATCGGATGATTTCACGATCGAATCGCTGGTGCAGCAAGGCATCCGCGAGCCCGAGCGCACCGAGGTCACGATCGACGGGACCCGCAGCGCCTTCCTGATCACCGGCGAGCAGCAGGAGCGCGGCATCGCGTTGCGCAAGTGGATCCTGATTGCAGGAACGGACGAGCGCGCGGCGCTGGTCGTCGGCGAGATGGTCGCCGGAAACGAGCGCTACGACGATGCGGCGATGCGTAGCGCTCTCCTGACGCTCACCTTTCGCGACAGGCCGAGCCCGGCCGAGCGGGCGGCGCTCCTCCCGTTCAGGATCGGCGACCGGGCCGATTTCAGGTTCGTCGACGCCCCGATGGATTACGCGGTGGTGATGACGGACGGAGAGGGCGACGCGATCGCAGATCCCACGCAGCCGATCATGATCGTCGCAGCCATCCCCGGCGAGCAACCCCCGCCCGATACCCGCGACACTTACGCCCGCGGCTCGCTGCTCGCGGTTCAGGGACTTCAAAACATCAGGATCGAGAGATCGGAGACCTTCCGCCAGCGCAACGACGACTGGCACGAGATCGTCGCGACCGCAGCGGACCCTTCCGGGAACGCGCTCGTCGTGATGCAGACGATGCGGTTCTCGCGACAGGGGCTGTTTCGGATGCTCGCGACCGTGCGCGTCGAGGATCGCGAGGAGGCCATGCCGCGCTTCCGCCGCATCGTCGACAGCGTCGAACCGCGCTGAGCGTTACGATCCCGCCTTCAGCCGCTCCGCGACGCGGGGAGCGAAGTAGGTGAGGATGCCGTCGGCGCCCGCGCGCTTGAAGGCGAGCAGGCTCTCCATCATGGCCCGCTCCCCGTCGATCCAGCCGTTCATGGCGGCGGCCTGGATCATCGCGTATTCGCCCGAGACCTGGTAGGCGAAGGTGGGCACGCCGAAGGTCTGCTTCACGCTGTGGATGATGTCGAGATAGGGCATGCCCGGCTTCACCATCACCATGTCCGCCCCCTCATCGAGATCGAGCGCAACCTCGCGCAGAGCCTCGCGGGTGTTGCCCGGGTCCATCTGGTAGGTGCGCTTGTCGCCCAGAAGCGTCGCATTCGTGCCGACGGCGTCGCGGAACGGGCCGTAGAAGGCGGAGGCGAACTTGGCGGCGTAGGACATGATCTGCACGTCCTGAAAGCCCGCCGCATCGAGCGCATCGCGGATCGCGCCGACGCGCCCGTCCATCATGTCGGAGGGAGCGATCACCTGCGATCCCGCATGTGCCTGCAGCACGGCCTGGGCCGCGAGCACCGATACGGTTTCGTCGTTCAGGATGCGCCCGTCCTCGAGCAGCCCGTCATGGCCGTGGCTGGTATAGGGGTCGAGCGCCACATCCGTGACGATGCCGATCTCGGGCACTTCCTTCGCGATCGCCCGGCAGGCGCGGCAGATGAGGTTGAGCTCGTTCAGTGCTTCGGAGCCGGTCTCGTCGCGCAGGCTGGGATCGGTGTTGGGAAACAGCGCCAGCGCCGGGATGCCCATCCGCGCCGCCCGTTCCGCCTCGCGCACGGCCTCGTCCACCGAGATGCGCTCCACGCCGGGCATCGAATTCACCGCATCGCGCAGCTTCTCGCCCTCGGTGAGGAACAGCGGCCAGATCAGGTCGTTCACCGTCAGATCGTTCTCGCGCACGAGCCGGCGCGACCAATCGGCCTTGCGGTTGCGACGCGGGCGGTGGCGCAGGTCGAGCTGGGTGGCCACACCGGATACCGCATCGGCGGCAGCCTTCTCGCGGGCTGCGGGACGCTGGAACGGCGAGAGATTTGAAGACATGCGACTCTCCATGCCACCGGCAACGGGGGATGTTCGGCGGCCAACTTCGGTTTTCATAGCATATGAGAATCGTTCCAAGAATGGGGAAATCAACGGATGTCGGCTGTGGTAGCGCGGGCGGCCTGCGATCAGGCAAATCGCAGGCAGACGATCCCTCCGAGAACCGCCGCCCCGGCGAGCCAGCGCTGAACGCCGATGATCTCGCCCAGACGCAGGCGTGCGAGCAGGAGCGCGAACAGGACGCTCGTTTCGCGCAGCGCAGCCACCAGCGCCGCAGGGGCGTGCGCAAGGGCCCAGATTGCGATCCAGTAGCACACGAAGGCCGTGCAGCCGGCGAGAAGTCCCGCCATCCCGACCTTGCGCAGCGCCAGGAAGGGCTGACGTCCACGGCTCAGGAGCGCAAAGCCGATCATCCCCAGACCATCGGCGATGAACAGCCAGGCGGCGAAGGCGGCGACGTTTCCCGAGGCACGCACTCCCGCTCCGTCGAGAACCGTATAGAGAGCGACGCTTCCTGCTGCTCCGAGACAAAGCAGGAGACTCTGCGTCGACATGCCCGCAACGCCGCCCGACTGGCGCGCCGAGAGCAGAAATACTCCCAGTGCTATCGCCACGATTCCCCCGTATCCGAGCGGCCCGAGAATCTCGCCGAGGACGAAGATACTCAGGATTGAAACGAGGATCAGGCTGAGCCCGCGCGAGATCGGGTAGATGCGGCTGAGATCTCCCGAATCGTAGGCGCGGGCGAGGAAGACCTTGTAGGTCGTGTGCGGGATCGCCGCCGCCAGAAGCCACGGCCACGCCTCGGGCGCCAGCGGACCGACGAAGGGCAGCATCGCGAGCGCAATCGACGTCTGCACGACCGCGATCGCCAGCATCATGACGAAGCGGTCGGAATGTCCCTTGACGAGGCTGTTCCAAAGCGCGTGCAGGAAAGCCGCGAAGAGGACGGCGGCGATGACGAGTGAGAGCGACACGACCCAGCCTATGCCAAGCTTTGCGGGAGTGCTTGGCTTGCCACTTTAAATTGCTCATATCAACACGGCTGTGCGCAGTTTTCGGCCCCCGTTTGAAAATGCCGGCCAAAGGGCGTAACACGACGCAGCCATGGAGTTGCAGCTTTGAGCGAAACGATTTGTGAACGGCGCGGCGCGGCGGGGGTGATCACCCTCAACCGGCCGCAGGCACTGAATGCGCTGACGCTCGACATGGTCCGAGCGATGCGCGCATCCCTCGACGCCTGGGCGCATGACGACGCGGTGACCCGAATCATCGTCGAGGGCGCGGGCGAGAAGGCCTTTTGCGCCGGCGGCGATATCCGAAGGCTCGTGGAAGCGGGCAAGGAGGGGCGGACCGAGGAGGCGCTGGCCTTCTGGCGCGAGGAATACGAGCTCAACGCGCTCATCGCCTCCTACCCCAAGCCCTACATCTCGCTGATCGACGGGATCTGCATGGGCGGGGGCGTCGGGATTTCGCTGCACGGGTCGCACCGGGTGGCCGGCGAGCGCTACGTCTTCTCGATGCCCGAAGTCGGCATCGGCTTTTTCCCCGATGTCGGCGCGACCTACGTCCTCCCGCGCCTTCCAGGCTGCACGGGCATGTATCTGGCGCTGACGGGCGCGCGGCTGAAGGTGGCCGACGCGCTGGCGCTCGGGCTTGCGACGCATGCGGTTCCCTCTGCCGATTTCGAGACGATCAAGCGCAAGCTGATGAAGGGCGAAGACGTGGATGCGGTGCTCGGTGCCCACCGGCGCGAAATCTGCCCCCCGCCGATCGAGTCGCTGCGCCCGATGATCGACCGCGTCTTCGCCGGCGCCTCCGTCGGCGAAATCCTCACCGACCTTGAATTCGAGGGCACGGATGCGGCCAGGGGCATCGCAGAGACCATCAAGTCGAAATCGCCGACCTCGCTGCGCATCGCCTTCGAGCAGATGCGGCGCGGGCCCGAGCTCGATTTCCGGGAGGCGATGCGCGTCGAATTCCGGATCGTCTCGCGCATCCTCGACGGACACGATTTCTACGAGGGCGTGCGCGCGGTGCTGATCGACAAGGACCAGAAGCCGCACTGGGATCCAGCGATGCTCGACGAGGTCGGCGGCCCGGTGGTCGAGGCCTATTTCGCACCGCTCGGCGACAAGGAACTGGTCGTTTGATCTGGTCCCTTTCCAGGCGAGCGAGGGTGCAGAATCCGCATCCCGAGGATTACCGCAGCGATGCGGCGCTTCGCGATACGCAGGAGCCGCGCAGCCGGCGTTACCTGCGCTGGAACATCGTGCTGGTCTGGTTCATGCGGCTGATGGCGCTGTTTTGGATCGCCAAGGGATTAAGCTTCTGGGCCGTCATCATCGGTGCGGGAACCGTGATCCCCGCTTTTGAGGATCGCGCCGTGGGCTTCCAGGCTACGGTTATCTATTTCAGCATCGTCGACCTGATCGCCGCCGTCGGCCTGTGGCTGGCGAGCACCTGGGGCGGCGTGCTCTGGCTTCTCGCCGTGATGAGCCACCTGATCCTGGCCTTGTTCTTCCCCGGCATCCTGCCCGTCAACATGGTGCTGGCCATGGTCTATGTGGGCCTGATGACCACCTACCTGCTGATCTCGTGGCTCGCGAGTGGTGAGGAACAGTAAGGGTTAATCAAACACTTACTGAATATACGATGCTCCCGGATCGGCACGGTTAAAGCATCTACAATTTAAGTTTGATTCATCCAAACGGGTAAATCCCAGATTCATCTTATTATTTAAACTCGTTTTCATCCGCGTAACCTACGTTGGTTTCAGCAACGGGCACAAACAGCCCCCTGAGACAATAAACGAGTGAGGCGTACGATGAGCAATCTTGCGAAGACTGTCAGCGACCCAGTCGATTCAGTCGAAGAGTCCGAGGTCAAGCCGCATTACCTCGAAGCCCTTCACCTGGTGGAGCGTCTGCATCGCCGGCTGCTCGACGTGATCAAGGACGAGTTCGAGCGCCGCGGCCGCGACGACGTCAACAGCGTCCAGGCACTCCTGATCTACAATATCGGCGACAAGGAACTGACGGCGAGCGAGCTTCGCACCCGCGGCTACTATCTCGGTTCGAACGTCTCCTACAACGTCAAGAAGCTGGTCGAGATGGGCTATCTCCACCACGCCCGCTCCCGCGTCGACCGGCGCTCCGTCCGCATCAGCCTGACGCAGAAGGGCAGCGAGGTGCACGACATCATCCGCACGCTCTACGAGAAGCATTCGCGCACGATCCACCCCATCGGCGGCATCTCCGACGACGATTTCGAGCGCCTCAACACCGCGCTCAACCGCCTCGAGCGCTTCTGGACCGACCAGATCCGCTATCGTCTCTGAGCGACCGCGCGATCGCCGGCATTGGGAGCGCTGCCGTACCGTCACGGCCGGCTCCCCTTCCCTTCCGCCGCTGCGCGGCTCCAGCCGGGGATGACACCGGAGGGGGTTGGGCTGCATTCCGGTCTTACTGCAAATCTCGCACCTTCAGTGTCATCCCCGGCGGCGCGCAGCGCCGGGAAGGGGATCCAGCTGTGACGTGGATGCAAAGCGACTAGCCGAAGCGCGTTCAGGTTTACGTCGGGAGCGCTGCATTGACCGCACGGCTTGATCCCCTTCCCCTACGCCGCAAGCGGCTCCGGCCGGGGATGACACGGACGGGGGATGCGCTGCACTCGGCTCAAAACGGCACGGCCATCCCCGCCCCCGCCGCCTCCCCGCGCAGCGCCTCCACCACCTCGCGCGGCAGCGGTATCCCCTCCGCCTCACGCCGCGCCTGCATCCGCGATTCGCGCTCGCCCGGCATCAGGATCTCGTCGAACCCATCCGCACGCGGCTGCGCTTTCAGCGTTCTCACCAGATGATCCATCCGCGCGTGGAAATCCTCCAGCGGAATGAAGAGGTCCGGGCGGAAGACCAGGAACAGATGCCCGACATTCTGCTCGCGGGCCATGTCCTTGTGCGGATTGGCGACTTCGCCGGCGAAGGCCGCGCCTGACAGCACTCCCCCAATAATATCCATCAGCAGCGACAGAGCCGCGCCCTTCACGCCGCCGAACGGCAG
>Ga0208490_100679_pt1 | contig 18134 bp, 17 predicted proteins | sample SubbioAug_CSWold_FD_184818 | JGI IMG/M metagenome (GOLD analysis project Ga0208490, IMG submission 184818) | Serpentinite rock and fluid subsurface biosphere microbial communities from McLaughlin Reserve, California, USA - CR11Aug_CSWold (SPAdes) | ecosystem: Environmental > Terrestrial > Deep...
CACGTCGTCATCGACGAGCGCTTCTACCGCCCCGCCGAGGTCGACCTGCTCATCGGCGACTGCAGCAAGGCCCAGGAGAAGCTGGGCTGGAAGCCCAAGACGTCGTTCCCCGACCTGGTGGCGATGATGGTCGACGCCGACATCGCGCTGCTCAAGGGCGACCTGAAGGGCCTCTCGCACTGAGCGGCACCGCCGTCCTCTGCGGCGGCGTGGGGGCGGCGCGGTTCCTGCGCGGCCTCCTCGCCGTGGTCCCGCCGTCCTCGGTGACCGCCATCGTCAACGTCGCCGACGACACCGAGCTGCACGGCCTGCACATCAGCCCGGACATCGACACGGTCACCTACACCCTCGCCGAGGCCATCGACCCCGAGCGGGGTTGGGGCCTGCGCGACGAGACCTGGCACGCCATGGCGATGTTCGAGCGGTACGGCAACCCGTCGTGGTTCAACCTGGGCGACAAGGACCTGGCCACCCACATCGTGCGCACCCAGCGGCTGCACGCCGGCCAGACCCTCTCGGAGGTGACCGCGCACCTCGCCCGGGCCTGGGACCTCGAGTGCACCGTGGTGCCGGTCACCGACGACCGGCTCCGCACGTTCGTGACCACCGAGCGCGGCGAGCTCAGCTTCCAGGAGTACTTCGTGGGTCGCCAGCACGCCGTGCCCATCTCCGGCGTGCGGTTCGAGGGCGCCGACTCGGCCCGGCCGGCACCAGGGGTGCTCGAGGCGCTGGCCGACGCCGACCACATCGTGCTGGCCCCGTCGAACCCGATCGTGTCGATCGGGCCGCTGCTGGCCGTCGACGGGATCCGAGACGCCCTCGCCCACCGACGCCGGAGCGTGGTGGCCGTGTCGCCGATCATCGACGGCGCCGCGCTCAAGGGCCCGGCGGCCCAGATGCTCACCGAGCTCGGCCACGAGGCGAGCGTGGTCGGCGTCGCCCGCCTGTACCGCGACATCGCCGCCACCCTCGTCGTCGACGAGGCCGATGCCGACCGGGCCGCAGACGTCGAGTCCGAGGGGATGGACTGCGTCGTGACCGGCACGGTGATGTCCGACCCCGAGCGCTCCGCCACCCTCGCCCGGACCGTGCTGGCGGCTGCGGACCACGGGGCAGGACGATGACGGTCACCCCACCCCCGGCTCGCGGGGAGCTGCGCATCCTGCCCGTGCACGGCATCGGGGAGATCGCCCCGCGCGACGACCTCGCCGGGATCATCGCCGATGCCTGCAACGCCGACCCGGCCACGACGCTCACCGACGGCGACGTGCTGGTCGTGACCCAGAAGATCGTCTCGAAGGCCGAGGACCGCATCGAGGCCATCGACACCGACGATCCCCGAGGCCACAAGGCGATCGTCGAGCGCGAGTCGGTCCGGATCCTGCGGCGGCGGGGTGACCTGATCATCGCGGAGACGTCCCACGGGTTCGTGTGCGCCAACGCCGGTGTCGACCTCTCCAACATCGAGGCGGGCTACGCCGCCCTCCTCCCCGTCGACTCCGACCGCTCGGCCCGCCGCATCCGGGACGCCATCCGGCACCGCCTCGGCGTCGAGGTCGCCGTCATCGTCTCGGACACCTTCGGACGCCCGTGGCGGCGGGGGCTCACCGACGTGGCCATCGGCTGCGCCGGCATCCTGCCGATCGCCGACCTGCGCGGGTCCACCGATTCCCTGGGCCGCGAGCTGCAGGTGACCGAGGTGTGCATCGTCGATGAGCTGGCCGCCGCCGCCGACCTGGTCTGCGGCAAGGCGTCCGGGCGGCCCGTCGCGCTGTGCCGTGGCATCGATCCCACCTGGCTCGGCGATGGAAGCGTCTCCGACCTGATCCGACACCCCAGCGAGGACCTGTTCCGGTGATCCCCCTCAAGCACGAACCGCGACCCTGCCTGTCGGTGGTGATGCCCGCGTACAACGAGCAGGCCACCGTCGCTGCCGCCATCGAGGCGGTGCTCGCCTCCCCGTGGGTCGCGCAGCTCGTCGTGGTCGACGACTGCTCCACCGACGGCACCGCAGCCATCCTCGACGGGCTCGACGACGACCGCATCACCAAGCTGAGCCACGGCGTCAACCAGGGCAAGGGCGCGGCGCTGCGCACCGGCATCGCGCACGCCACCGCCGACTTCGTCGTCATCCAGGACGCCGACCTCGAGTACGACCCGGCCGAGTACGCGAAGCTCCTCCAGCCGCTGCTCGACGGCAGCGCCGACGTCGTCTACGGCTCCCGCTTCGCCGGCGGCGAGTCGCACCGGGTCCTGTACTTCTGGCACTCGGTCGGGAACAAGCTGCTCACGCTGGCCTCCAACATGGTGACCAACCTGAACCTCACCGACATGGAGACCTGCTACAAGACGTTCCGCCGCGAGCTGATCCAGTCGGTCGTCATCGAGGAGGACCGCTTCGGGTTCGAGCCCGAGATCACCGCCAAGCTGGCCCGCAGCGGCGCCCGCTTCTTCGAGGTCGGCATCTCCTACGACGGCCGCACGTACGAGGAGGGCAAGAAGATCGGCTGGCGCGACGGCGTCCGGGCCATCGTCTGCATCGCGAAGTACGGCTTCGGTCGACGCTGAGCGCGCCGGAGGCCGCACCGCCCCGCGTCACCCAGACCGGGTGAAGAGGCACGCGGTGGACGGGGTGGTCCTGCGGTCGGATGCGTCGGGGTCGGTGGGCGGCGCATCGAAGTCGTACAGCGCGGCGAACGCGTCGTGACGTTCGAGGAGGTCGAGGCGGCGGCCCATGGCGTCGAGCTGGCTCAGGAGGATCTGCGCCTCGTCCGGGGGGCTGGCGCTGTGCGTATAGGCGAACACCACCCAGGCCTCGCCCGTCGCGAGCGGCTCCGGCGGCTCGGCGGCGCAGCGAGCCGTCGAGCGCCACCGGGTGATCCCCGTCGCCTCCAGCGAGCGCTGGCCTCCGTAGAACTCGAAGGGCGCCACCGCCAGCCGGTGCACGAGGATGCCCTGGCCCGGCTCGTACCCCCGGGCGACGTGCTCGACCACAGGACGTGACTCCGGGAACAGCGTCGGATGGACCGCCTCCTCGACGACCGTGCCCACGGGTCCGGCCGCCAGGAGACCGAGGAGCGCCACGGCGGCTGCCGTGCGAGCACGGGACGGCTGCTCGACCAGGGAGCCGAGCAGCACCAGCGCGAACGGCACCACGAAGAGGGCGAGACGGCCCCGGAACGGGTACTGCTGGAGGCTGGCGGCCAGCACGAGACCGGGGAGGAACGCCAACAGCAGCGCCACGTGCCAACCCCGTCCGCGGGCGAGGGCGAGCGCAGCGGCCAGCACGACAGCGCCCACGCCGACGTGGGGCAGGGAGAGCCCGCCGACGGTGCCGAGGAGGTCGGCGGTGCTGACCCACAGCCACCGGAGCAGCCGGTCCGGCCGGAGCGGGTCGTCGGGGAAGCCGGCCTGCCAGTAGGAGGTCAGGAAGTCGTTCTCGGTGAGCTGTCGGAGCGAGACCAGGTACAGGATCGCGAGCGTCGTCGCCCACACCACGCCGGTGAGCAGCACGGTCCGGATGTGAGCGGCATCCCGCGCCGCCACGGCCCGGAGCAGCAGGTACGCCCCCACGCCGGCCAGCACGAGGACGGCGGCATGCGAGAGCCAGACCGCCACCACGCCCGCCGCGGCCAACCCCACGAGGGCCCGTCCGGATCGACGCTCCTCCACGACGAGCGCCCCCAGCACCAGCGCGACGGCGAGGAGCGCGTCGAGCGCGTACTGCTTCAGCTCCACCGAGTACCGGATCAGGCCCGGAGAGAGGGCCACGAGCGTCACTGCGGCCAGCGCCCCGGGCGCGGTCAGGACGCGACGGGCGAGCGCCCACGTCACAGGCAGGAGCAGGATCCCGGCCAGCAGGGATGGCAGGCGCATCCACTGCTCGCTGGCGTCGAAGGCCACCACCAGCGACCGCACGAGCCACAGGTAGCCCACCGGGGCGCCCTGCCCGCCGTCGAGCGGCTCGAGCAGACCGCCGAAGTCCCGTTCGACGATGTTCCGGGCCAGGAGTGCTTCGTCCACCCACAGGGATCGGGAGACGAGGAGCTGGCGGATGCGCAGCAGCGAGCCCACGACCATCACCACGCCCGCCAGCGCCGTGGTCACCGCGCACCGTCCAGCGCACGGGCGGCGGCGACGGTCTGGGCCAGCCCCTCGTCGAGGGAGGTCCACCGCTCCCAGCCGAGCAGTGTCGCGGCCCGGCGGGGGTCGGTGACCACCTCGCCCGGCTCGTGCGGGCGCCGCTCCCCCGGCACCTGCGGGCACTCGACGCCGGCCGCCCGGGCGACCGCAGCCTGGAGCTCGGCGATGGTGGTCACCTCGCCGGTGCCGACCTCGATGGTCGCGCCGTCGGCCCGGTCGAGGGCCTTCACCAGGGCGTCGACCGCGTCGTCGACGTACAGCAGGTCGCGGGCCTGGGTGCCGTCGCCGTGGACGACGCAGGGCTCGCCGGCGAGGGCTCGCTGGACGAAGACGGCCACGACGCTGGACTCGGTCGCCGGCGTCTGGCGAGGTCCGTACACCGTCGGCAGCACGACGGTGGTGTGCGCGAGCCCGTGGCGGTCCTGGTAGGCGGCGAGGTACTCGTGCACCGCCCGGGCGGGGATGCCGCGCACGACGTCGGCCTGGGATCTTGCGCCGGCGACGCAGACGAGCTTCCGGGACCCGACGGCCACGGCTGCGTCGAGCACGCGCACCGTGCCGGCCACGTCGTGCACCACCTGCGACGGCGCCCGGCGACCGGTCTTGGCGGTCGCACCGGCGAGGTGGACGACGACCTCGGGGCAGTGCCGGCCGAGCAGCGCCTCGAGCCCGTCGTCGTGGACGTCGGCCTGGTGGATCCGCAGCGCGCCGGTGCCCGTCTGCCTGGCCTGCTCCCGCGCCCCCGCCAGGTTGGCGAGCGAACCGGTGCTGAGGTCGTCGAGGACCTCGACGTGGTGCCCTTCGGCCAGGAGCCGCTCGACGAGGGTCGAGCCGATGAAGCCGGCGCCGCCGGTCACGAGGACGTCCACGCCAGCCCCCGCTCCGCGCGGCTACGAGTCCGCCGGGACCCGTTCGCCGGTGAGGCGGGCTGCGGCTTCGATGTCGACCTCGGCGCCGATGACCGTGTGGTCGAGCAGCTCGGCGCCGGCGCGGACGGTGGCGTCCGGGCCCACGATCGAGCGGTGGACGCGCGCGCCGGCCTCGACCGTGGCGCCGCCGAGGACGAGGGCCTCGGTGAGCGTCGCGTCCTCGGCGACGGTGGCACCGGCACCGACGACGGAGCGCTCGACGTGTGCCGACTCGGCGACGGACGCCTCGGGGTGCACGCTGCTGGCATCGGGCGGCAGCAGGTCGAGGTTGGCCTGCAGGTAGGTCTCCGGCGTGCCGGCGTCGAGCCAGTAGGCGTTGCCCTCGAGCGCGTACAGCGTGCCGTCGGCCACCAGGGCGGGGAAGGTCTCCCGCTCGACCGACACCCTCCGGCCGACCGGGATGCGGCCGAGCACGCTCGGCTCGAGCACGTAGGTGCCGGCGTTGATGGCCTTGCTCGGTGCCTCGTCGGCCGGGGGCTTCTCGATGAAGGCCTCGACCTGGCCGGCGACGTCGGTGACCACCACGCCGTAGCGGGACGGGTCCTCGACGGTGTGCAGCGCGATGGTGGCCTCGGCGCCCGATGCGTCGTGGAAGCGGATGAGGCGGGTGACGTCGAGATCGGTGAGGACGTCGCCGTTCACCACCACGAAGCGCTCGTCGATGCCGGCCTCGCCCGCGGCGAAGCGGATCGCTCCGGCGGTGTCGAGGGGCTCGTCCTCCACGGCGTAGGTGAGCCTCACGCCGGCGCAGGTGCTGTCGGGATAGGCATCGAGGAAGGCGTCGGGCTTGTAGCCGATCGACAGCACCGCCTCGGTCACACCGTGCAGGGCGAGGTGCCCGACGACCCGCTCCACCATCGGCACGTGGCAGACGGGAAGCAGGTTCTTGGGCGTGGTGAGGGTGAGGGGTCGCAGCCGGGTGCCGAAGCCCCCGACGAGGACGACTGCCTTCACGAGTCCGCTTCGGGCTCGTCGGCGGGGTCGTCGGACGGCTCGTCAGCGGGCTCGTCGGAGGGCTCGCCGGTGGGCTCGCCGAAGTCCTCGTCGAACTCGGCGTCGTCCGGGATGTCCTCGGGGTCGACGCCGAGGTCGGATCCGACGCCTGCCAGGCCCGCGAGGCTCGGCGGGGCCGGCAGCTCGGCACCGCTCGGTGCGAAGGCGATCGTGTACGCCATGCCGTCCTTCTCGAACCGGATGGAGCGGAAGTCCTCGGTGAGGACGCGATCGGGGTCCGCGCCCTCGGCGGCGGCGAAGGCCGTGTCCCACACGGCGACCTGGACGATCGGGTCGCCGTCGACGCCGTCGCAGGTGTCTTCGCCCGCGGTGTAGGTCTGGCTGCCGGGGACGCCGAGGCGGCCCTCGGCCAGCTCGCCACCACCCAGCACGGCGCCGGCATCGGTGAACCAGTTCACCAGCGTGGCGTTCTCACCGGAGCGGGCCGGGGAGAACGGGTGGACGTGGATGAGACCGTCGCCGTGGGTGTGGTTTCCACCGTTCTGGGGGGCGGTGAACTCCGGGAGGTCGGGCACGAACTCGTCGCAGATGTAGATGCCGTAGGCGGAGTGCCAGTGGTCCTCGAACGCCAGCGGCGCCTGTAGGGCCTCGGCCGAGCGCTCGGCTCGGGCGTACACCACGAGCAGCGTGCCGAGGATCACGACGGCGGCGAGCGCCATCGGGAAGATGATGTTTCGTTCGCCCGCAGCGCGAGCCCGGCCGCCACCGGCCTTTGCGGCCCGTGCGACCTTCTTGTTGGAGGAGGCCTTACCCATAGCAGGACGACGTTACAGGGCAGCCAACACCGAGCGGTAAGCGACGAGGAGCCCCTCGGCCGCCCGCCGAGGCGTGTACCCCCGAGCTCGTTCGAGCCCGGAAGCCACCATCCGGCGTCGCCACTCGGGGTCGTCGAGCACCCGGTGGACCTCGACCGCCAGCTGCGCGTCGTCACCGTGGGGGATGACGGCACCGGCGTCGGCGACGAGCTCCGGCGCGGCACCGGCGTCGGCGACCACCACCGGCACGCCGCACGCCATGGCCTCCAGCACCGGGTGGGCGAAGCTCCCGTAGACCGCGGGGTACACCACCACGGCCGCGCTCTCGAACAGCGCGGAGCGGACCGCCTCGGACACGCCGCCGAGCCGGACCACCCGCTCTTCGAGGTGCAGCTCCCGGATGGCGTCCTGCACCTGGCGCTCGGCCGGACCCTCGCCGCCGATCAGGACCAGCGTCGTCTCCTTGTGCCGGGCGGCGAGGTGGCGCATCGCCCGCACCGCGACGAGGTGCTCCTCCTGGGGCCGGGTGCTGGCCGGCAGCAGGACGATCTGCCCGATGATCCCGTGGCGGGCCCGCAGGTTCTGGATCGGGGCCGGCTCGGCGTGTGGGGGCAGTGGCCACGGGACGACGGAGATCGAGGCCGGATCGGCGTGCAGGATCTGCACCAGCCGGTCTCGCACGAACGCGGAGGGGACGATGACGGCCTGTGCCTGGGCGACCGCGCGCGGCACGACGCGACGGTGGTAGGCGACCCGGAGCCACCCGATCCCGCCCGGGCGCTCGAGCGGTGAGAGGTCGTGGACCGTGAGGATGCGCCGCACGGCGATCGAGCCGGGTGCGGTACCGCCCGCGTCGTGGAGCAGGTCGAGGCGGGCGCGCCGGGCCGCGAGGCGGAGCCAGCTGTGCTCCGCGGCCACCCGGACCGGCGCCGACGACGGCGGGAACGGGAACGTGCGGCTCTCGAGCGCGGCGAACAGCTCCGGTCGGGCCTTCGCCAGCGCCCGGGACCCGAAGAGCACCAGCTCGATGTCGTCGGGCGGTTCGGCCGCGATGGCATCGAGCGTGTCGAGGATGGCGTGGTCGGCGTGGTGCAGGTCGGCCGGATCGATCCGGCACAGGTTGACGCCGATGCGGATGCGGCTCACGACCGCACCTCCCGGTAGCCGGCGACGGCGAGCTCGGCCGCTCGCATCCACGAGTGCTCGCCCGCTCGCTCCCGCCCTGCGGTCACCAGCCGGTCCCGCAGGTCGGGGTCGTCGAGCACGGCGGCGAGTCCGGCGGCGATGGCGTCCGGGTCGAGCGGGTCCACGGCGAGGCCGGCGCCACCGGCGACCAGCTCGGCGGTGGCGGTCCCCGACGACGTCACCACGGGGCAGCCCAGCGCCATGGACTCGAGCACGGGCAGGCCGAAGCCCTCGAAGAGGCTCGGGTAGCACGACGCCGCCGCGCCGCGGTAGAGCGCATCGCGGGTCTCGATGTCCACGAACCCGGTCATCGTCACGTTCGGCACCGAAGTTGACAGATCCGCCGACTCGCCCCATCCGTCCGGTCCGACCAGTACCAGCCCGATGTCCGGTCGGCCGAGCCGCCGCCAGGCTTCCAGCAGCCCTCGGAGGTTCTTGCGAGGTTCCAGCGTGCCGACGCAGACCACGTACGTGGGCGGGAGGCGGAACCGGCGGCGCACGTCAGCCACCTCGTCCGGCGTCGGGTCCGTCACCGTGCACCCCCACGGCACCAGGCGCAGTCGGTCGCGCTCGATGCCGGCCGCGACGCAGTCCTCGAGGGTCGCCTGCGACGGGACCTGCACCTGCACGGCGTGGTCCTGGATCAGCCGGAGGGAGCGGCGGAAGAAGCGGCGGCCCTGACGACTGAAGAGCTCGGGGAAGTGCCGGTGCGCGAGGTCGTGGACCGTGACGACGAGCGGGGCCCTGCTGGCCGGGATCGCGCCACCCACGGCGTGGCAGAGGTCGACCGGGCCGGTCGCCTGCTCGACCAGCGGGCGGCGCAGCGCGTGCCAGGTCTCGTGCAGCAACGGACGCGGCAGGCGCAGGTGGTGCACCTGGACCGGCGGGGTCCACGCCGCCGGCGGCGGACCGTCGTGACGGGCCGCGAAGCCGACCACCTCGACGTCGGTCCGATCGTCCACCGCCGCCGCCAGGTCGATCATGGTGCGCGCCGTGCCGCCCGGCACGTCGGTCCAGCACTGCTCGAAGGGCATCGCGACGCGCATCGGGGCGAGTCTCTCACCCGACCTACACTCCGTCGCCCATGCGCGTCCTGCTCGACGCCCGGCCGCTGCCGGGTCACCGCCTGGGCGTGGCCCAGTACGTGCTTCGTCTCGCCGAGCACGCCGCCCGGCAGTGCGACCTCGAGGTGCTGGCCAAGGCCAGCGACGGCCACGAGTTCCCACCCCCCGTGCACGTGAGCCGGGACCTGCCCCGGCCCATCCGCCTCGCCATCGAGATGGCGTGGGACGGGCGACGGGTCAACCGCCTGGCTCCGGACGTCTTCCACGGCGTGCACTACACGCTGCCGCGCGGCCTGCGGGTGCCGGCGACGGTGACGTTCCACGACGACACCATGCTGACGATGCCCGAGGTCCACGAGCGGAGCAAGCGGCTGTTCTTCCAGCGGGCGATCCCGGCGGGCATCGCCCGCGCCGATCAGGTGATCTGCGTGTCCGAGTCGGCCCGACAGGGGGCCATCGCCCACGCCGGCGCCGACCCGGCACGGACCCACGTGGTGCCCCACGCCGTCGACCACGACCGGTACCGCCCGGGCCAGGGCGATCGACCGGCCCGGATCCGGGAGATCTGCGACGGGCCCTACGTGCTGTGGGTCGGTGCCCTCGAGCCCCGCAAGGACGTCCCGACGCTCGTCCGCGCCTTCGAGCTGCTCGCCGGCGAGGTACCCCACCGCCTCGTGCTCGTCGGACCGGATGCCTGGGGGGCCGAGGCGATCACGGACGTGATCGCCGCGTCGCCCGTGCGGGACCGGATCCTGCGCACCGGCTGGATCGACGAGGACACCAAGGCGGACCTGTACCGCCACGCCGACGCCTTCGCCTACCCCTCCCTGGCCGAGGGGTTCGGGCTGCCGGTGCTGGAGGCCCTGGCCTGCGGGACGCCGACGGTGACCACCACCGGTTCGGCCCCCGAGGAGGTGGCCGGCGACGCCGCGCTCCTGGTCGCGCCGCGCGATGCCGGCGCGCTGGCCGCCGCCATCGCCCGGGCGCTCGGCGACGACGCCGACCGCCTGCGCCGGACGGGTCCGGCCCGAGCGGCCGGCTACACGTGGGAGGCCACGGCGACCCGCACCGTCGAGGTCTGGAGGCTGGCGTGCGGGTGACGGCGGTGATCGTCAACTACAACTCGGCTCCCGACATCTTCGAGTGCCTCGACAGCCTCCGCGCCAGCGAGCACCCCGTGGAACTGGTCGTGGTCGACAACGCGTCCACCGACGGCAGCCCCGACGAGCTCGCCGCCCTCGACGACGTCCACCTGGTGCGTTCGGCCCGCAACCTCGGCTTCGGCGGCGGCGTCAACCTCGGGGTGCGCACGGTCGATCCCGACGGTGCCGTCCTCCTCGTGAACCCCGATGCCACGCTCGCACCCGACGCCGTCGGCCGCCTTGTCGACACCCTGCAGGCCCGACCGCTCGCCGCCGCCGTCGGCCCGCTGGTCCGCAACCCCGACGGCACGGTCCAGCCGTCCAAGCGGACCTTCCCGTCCTGGACCCAGGCCGCCATGCACTCCACCATCGGCGTCTTCTGGCCGGGCAACCCCGGCACCCGGGCCTACGTGTGCGCCGACGCACCCGAGGACCGGCCGAGCAGGGTCGGCTGGCTGTCGGCATCGGTGCTGCTCATCCGGGCGGACGCCTTCCGCGAGGTGGGCATGTTCGACGAGCGCTTCTTCTTCTACGTCGAGGACCTCGACCTGTGCCGGCGCTTCGCCGATGCCGGCCACGAGCTGTGGTTCGAGCCGCGGGCCAAGGCCGTGCACGCGTGGGGCGGCAGCACCCGCAAGCCCACCAAGCAGCTCTGGCAGCACCACACGAACCTGTACCGCTACGTCCGCAAGCACCAGCAGGGCTGGCGGGTCGTCACGCACCCCTTCGTCGCGCTCGGCCTGGCCGTGCGCTTCGTCCTGCTGCTGGCCCGCATGAAGCTGCTGGGCCGGCGCCTGCCGGCGCACTCGGGGTCGCCCCGAGCACGCCGGCCCGGCTGAGGGCTACTCGCCCGACCAGTTCGGCTGGCGCTTCTCGGCGAAGGCGATGGAGCCCTCGATGGAGTCCTTCGAGGAGAAGATCTTGCCGACGAGGGGGACCTGCTCGGCCCAGCCCTCCTCCTCGGTGCGCCCGGCGGAGTTCCGGATCATCTGCTTGGACGCCGCGATCGAGAGCGGCGCGTTGGCGGCGATGCGCTCGGCCAGGGCGATCGCCTCGTCGAGCACCTGCTCGGGGGCCACGACCTTGCTGACGAGGCCGTACTGCTCGGCCTGCGCCGCGCTGATCGGATCACCCGTGAGCGACATCTCCATGGCCACGGCGTAGGGCAGGCGGCTCGGCAGGCGCACGAGGGCGCCGCCGGCGGCCAGCAGGCCGCGCTTGACCTCGGGGACGCCGAAGCTCGAGCCCTCGGCGGCGACCAGCAGGTCGCACACCAGGGCCAGCTCGAGGCCGCCGGCCAGCACCGGGCCGTGCACGCCACCGATGAGGGGCTTCTGCCACGGCTGGTTGTAGATGGCGCCCATCGAGGCGGGCGGGCCCTTGGTGGCGAACTCCTTGAGGTCCATGCCGGCGCAGAAGTTCTTGCCGTTGGCGGTGAGGACACCGGCGGTGAGCTCGCCGTCGGCGTCGAGCTCCTCGAGGGAGGCCTTGAGGGCGTCGGCCAGCTCGGCGTTGAGGGCGTTGCGCTGGTCAGGGCGGTTCAGGGTCATGACCAGGACCCGGCCTCGGCGCTCGGTCAGCAGGACATCGGACACGTGGGGTGCTCCTTCAGGGAGTCGGCAACAGACGTTGCCAACGTACGCGCCGCTACACGAGCCGGGCGAAGTGCTCGATCGTGCGCTCGAGCCCCTCCCGCAGCTCGACCTTCGGCTCCCAGCCCAGCAGCTCGCGGGCCTTGGTGATGTCGGGCTTGCGCTGAGTCGGGTCGTCCTCGGGGAGCGGCTCGTGCACGATCGCCGACTTCGATCCGGTGATCTCCAGCACCAGCTCGGCCAGCTCGACCATGGTGAACTCTCCCGGGTTGCCGATGTTGATCGGCCCGATCTGGTCGGAGTCCAGCAGGGCGAGGAAGCCGGCGACCTCGTCGTCGACGTAGCAGAACGACCGGGTCTGGGAGCCGTCGCCGTAGATGGTGATCGGGTCGCCCTGCAGCGCCTGCATGACGAAGTTCGAGACCACCCGCCCGTCCTTGGGCCGCATGCGCGGACCGTAGGTGTTGAAGATGCGCACGATCCGGACATCGAGGCCGTGGTGGGTGTGGTACGCCATCGTCATCGCCTCGGCGAAGCGCTTGGCCTCGTCGTAGACGCCACGGGGTCCCACCGGGTTGACGTGGCCCCAGTACTCCTCGGTCTGGGGGTGGACCTGCGGGTCGCCGTAGACCTCCGAGGTCGACGCGATGAAGAACGTCGCCCCCTTCTCCTTGGCCAGGCCGAGGCAGTTGTGCGTGCCGAGGGACCCCACCTTCAGGGTCTGGATCGGCATCTCCAGGTAGTCCTTCGGCGAGGCCGGCGAGGCGAAGTGCAGCACGGCGTCGACGTCACCGGGCACCCAGATGAACTTCGAGACGTCGTGCTCGACGAACGTGAACCCCGGCGTGCCGAAGAGGTGCTCGATGTTGGCCACGTTGCCGGTGATCAGGTTGTCGAGGACGACGACCTCGTCACCTCGCTCGACCAGGCGGTCGCAGAGGTGGGAGCCGAGGAAGCCGGCGCCGCCGGTGACGACGATGCGGGCCACTCAGCGCCGCCCGATGCCGCGGAAGGTGAACCCGCGACGGATGAGGGCCGACCGGTCGAGCAGGTTGCGGGCGTCGACCACGGCCGGCGTGGCCATCCGCGCCTTCACCTCCCCGAGGTCGAGCCACTTGAACTCGTCCCACTCGGTGAGCACGAGGAGCACGTCGGCACCGTCGCAGGCGTCGTAGGGATCGGACACGACCTCGATGCCGTCGAGCTGGTGGGACACGGCCGGGTCGTAGGCCCGCACCTTGGCCCCGCGTGCGGCGAGGCGGCCCAGCACCTCGAGGGAGGGCGACTCGCGCAGGTCGTCGGTGCGGGCCTTGAAGGTCAGGCCCCAGGCCGCGACCTGCTTGCCGTCGACGTCGCCGCCCATGAGCTCGATGGCCTTCTCGGCGGTGCGCTCGTACTGCTCGTCGTTGACCTGGATCACGCCCTGCAGGAGGTGGAAGTCGTAGCCCGCCTCCTCGGCGATCTTCACCATCGCCCGCGTGTCCTTCGGGAAGCAGTTGTGCGCCACCAGGCCACCGGAGGTCACGACCGTGTGCGGGCCGGGCACCTCGAGCGAGTACACGTCGTCGCCGTTCGCTGGTGCTCGCTCCACGGAGGTGATGCGAACCCAGGCTGCGTGCTTGTGCAGCCGCCGGTACCCGGTCGGCGCGACCACCTTCTGGACCTCGCTCAGCTCCTCGGCGATCGTCCAGCCCTCCCACAGCGGGAACAGCCAGTAGCAGTCCTCGATCTGCTCGGTCCCGCTGATCGTCAGGAAGTGTGCGTCCACGGTCGACTTCGCACTGCGGCCGATCCTGTGTCGAGCGACGACCCCGAGATCGCCGAGGAGCCGCAGCATCCCATCGGCGAGCATCGGCGACACCGTGCCGTACTCGAGGACGACGCTCGGCCCGCCGTTCACCAACGACCAGGAGCCGTCGCCGTCCCACAGGCCGCGGAGGAGGGCCCGCTTGGCGTCGGGGCCGGCGGACCAGATCTGATCAGGTACGCGGTGCTCGTAGCAGCTCCATCCGAGCCCCAGCTCCCGGAAGGCGACCGCCAGGATCCGGGAGCTGAGCGTGACCTGGTGCGTGGTCGTACCGACCCGAGCGTCGACCTTCACGTCTCGGCGACGCCAGAAGTCGACGACGAAGTCGACCAGCTCGTCCTCGTCGGTGGGGTGGAACGACCACGCCATGCGGTGCCGGGACCCGTCGACCGTGACGTGGCCCTCGGCGAGGTACAGGCCGATCGTGCGCCAGGCATCCTCGTCGAGCTCGAGGCGGGCCGGGACCGTCGTTCCGTTCTTGGCGGTCTTGAGACGACCGTCCAGAGGGTCGATACCGAGTGCGCGGAGCTCGTCGACTCGAAGACAACGGGTGCGCGGAAGGTCGTACCGGCGATTGGGCGGCAGCTGCGACCGAGCTGCCATCGCCTGCTCGAACTGCGCGTCGCTGAGCTCGACGATGATCGAGGATGCCTCGACCCCGCCGCGCTCGGCCAAGGCGAGCAGATCCAAGGCCTGGAGCTCCTCGGTGAGCGGGCTGCCCTGCGCCAGCGGGAGCCAGCACGTGGTGTCGACGTTGCCGGCTTCGGTGACCCGGAGGGGATCGTCCGGAGCCCCGTCGCACACGACCAGCGGATGGTCGGCGGTCACCGTCAGGGTCCGCCCCATCTTGGTGCGAACCGTGATGATGTCGCCGTCGTAGGGGCGCCGGGTCAGGGCGGCGACCGGGTGGAAGGCCGGCTCAGTGTCATCCGGCGACCAGGCCAGGACCTCGGTGCCTGCTGGCACGTGCCCGTCGGTGCGGTCCCAGAGCTCGGAGAACGTGCACAGGGTCGTCGAACCGCCCAAGCGGACCAGGAGCGTCTCCGCCGAGCTGAAGCAGCTTCCCCCGAAGCCCGGTCCGGGCCGCAGGAACTCCGAGCCGATGCGCTTGTCGTAGCCGATGCCGAGGGCGACGTCGTTGATGTCGGCGCCGACGGCCTCGCAGATCGCCGCGACCGCGTTGATGAAGGAGATCTTGGTGGCGAGGAAGGAGTTGGCGGCGTACTTGATCGTCTCCGCGGAGGCCGGGTCGGTGACGATGACCGGGGCTGCCACGCTCAGGTAGAGGGACGCGACCTTGATGGCAGCGGACTGGTCGTCCGCGCCGATGACGATGCGGTCCGGGTGCATGAAGTCGTGCACGGCCGAGCCCTCGCGGAGGAACTCCGGGTTCGACACCACCGCGATGTCATCGCGACCGAGCGCTCGCTCGACCACCCGGGTGGAGCCGACCGGGACGGTGGATTTGTTGACCACCACGGACTCCGACGGGAGCACGGGCGCGATCTGGCGTGCCGCCTCCTCGATGTAGGACAGGTCGGCCGAGCCGTCCTCGCCTTGCGGGGTCGGCACGCAGAGGTAGGCGAACTCGCAGTCGGCCGCGGCCGTGGCGGCACCGAGCACGAAGCTGAGGCGGCCCGACTCGAGCCCCTCGCGCACGATCTCCTCGAGTCCGGCCTCGAGGATCGGGATGTGACCGGTCTTGAGCTGCTCGACCTTGGCCTCGTCGATGTCGGCGCAGACCACGTCGTGGCCCAGGGCGCTGAAGCACGCGCCGGTGGTGAGCCCGACGTAGCCGGTTCCGATGATCGCGATCCTGCTCATGTCTGCTCCTCCGACGACGGGGGGTGTCAGGCGAGCAGGGCGTCGACGACCTGCTCGAGCGGCTCACGGTAGTGGCGCAGCGATTGCAGCCCCGCCAGCCGCAACCCTCGGTCGTCGAGCACCGAGTTCGCCGGACGTGGCGCCGGGCGCGGCGGCTGGAGCTCTGCCGTGGTGATCGGGCGGACCTTGCCCGGGTCCTCCCCCGCCAGCTCGAGCACGTCGCGCACGAACTCGTACCACGACACCGCACCCGCGTTCGTGACGTGGAATAGGCCCGCCACCCGGTCGACCGCCAGGGTCCGCAGAACGCCGGCCAGGTCGGCGGTGGCGGTCGGGCAGCCCCGCTGGTCGTCGACGAAGGCGAGCTCGTCGCGGTCGCGCAGGCCGAGCACGGTCCGGACCACGTTGGCTCCGTGCTCGCCGAAGACCCAGGACGTCCGCACGACCGTCGCCCCGCCCCCGGCGTGCACGGCGATCTCGTGCTCGCCGGACCACTTCGACGATCCGTAGACCGACGTCGGGTTCGGGCGGTCCCACTCGTGGTACGGCCCGTCCTTCGTGCCGTCGAAGACGTAGTCGGTGGAGACGTGGACGAGGTGGGTGCCGGCGCGACGGCACGCGTCGGCCAGCCAGCGGCATGCGAGCGCGTTGGTGGCGAAGGCCCGGTCCGGGTCGGACTCGCAGTCGTCCACCGCGGTCCACGCCGCCGCGTTCACCACGGCGTCGAATCCGCCGTCGAGCACCACGGCGTCGACGGCAGCGCGATCGGTGACATCGAGGGAGGTGCGGTCGACGGCGACCACCTCGTCCCCGTCGGCCTCGAATCGTCGCGCCACGTCGGTGCCGAGCTGTCCTGCAGCACCGGTGACGAGGACCCGCATCAGTGGGCGGCCTGGTCTCGCAGGGGCCGCCACCACCACTCGTTGTCCCGGTACCAGGCCACGGTGGCCTCGAGGGCTTCGTCGAGGGTGCGTCGGCGCTGCCACCCGAGCGCGGTGATCTTGGTGATGTCGACGGAGTAGCGGCGGTCGTGGCCGAGGCGGTCCTCGACGTAGGTGACCAGGGACTCGTCCTTGCCGGTGAGGGCGAGGAGCTTGTCGACCAGGACCCGGTTGGGGGTCTCGTTGCCGGCGCCGATGTTGTAGATCTCCCCGGCCTGTCCGTCGGTGAGCACGAGGTGCACGCCGGCGCAGTGGTCGTCGACGTAGATCCAGTCGCGCTCGTTCATGCCGTCGCCGTACAGCGGGATCGGGCGGTCCTCGAGCAGGTTGGTGGTGAACAGCGGGATCGCCTTCTCCGGGTACTGGTAGGGCCCGAAGTTGTTCGTGCACCGCGTGACCCGGACATCCAGGCCGTGGGTGGCGTGGTAGCTGAGGGCGAGCAGGTCGGACCCGGCCTTGGAGGCGCTGTAGGGCGAGCGGGGCTCGAGGGGGTCGTCCTCCACCGACGAGCCGGTCTCCACCGAGCCGTACACCTCGTCGGTGCCGATGTGCACGACCCGTCCGATCTCGAGCCGCCGGGCGGTGTCCATGACGACGTTGGTGCCGAAGCAGTTGGTGATGACGAAGTCGTCGCTGCCCACGATGGAGCGGTCGACGTGGCTCTCGGCGGCGAAGTGCACCACGGCGTCGCAGCCCGCCATGGCCTCGGTGAGGGTGCCGGGATCGCAGATGTCGCCCTTGACGAAGTCGTAGCGCGGGTCGTCGTCGACGTCTCGCAACGTGGACAGGTTCCCGGCGTAGGTGAGGGCGTCGTAGACCACGACGGTGTCGTCGGTGTTGGCCAGCACCCAGCGCACGTAGTTCGAGCCGATGAACCCGGCGCCGCCGGTGACGAGGAGCTTCACGCGCCGGAAGGGTACAGACCGGGCGCGTCGCGGTCCTTGGCCGAGAGCACCGACGGGTCGTCGGCGTCGATCGGCAGGGGCCAGGCGATGGCCAGGTCCGGGTCGAGCGGCGTGCACGCCACCCCGGCCATGCCCGGCGCCCACTCCACGTCGAAGCAGTAGAGGAACTGGGTGCCGTCCTCCAGGGCCTGGAACCCGTTGCACACCCCGGGCGGCACCAGCACCTGCCGACCGATCTCGAGCGGGATCTCGACCACGACGCCGAAGGTCGCAGAGCCGGGCCGGGCGTCGACGTAGGCCCCATGCGCCGACCCGGCGGCCACGGCGACGAGCTTGGTCATGTCCTCGCCGTGCATGCCCCGGATCGCCCCCTTGCGGGTCTCGGTCACGTTCACCTGCACCCACGGCCCCAGCGAGCCCAAGCCCGCCTCGACGAAGGCGGACTCCCGGTAGAACTCGCGGACCGTGCCGCGCTCGTCGGTGACCTGCTTCATCGTCAGCACGTGCAGCCCGTCGATCGCGGTCGGCTCCACGGACATCTCGACGACCGTCACGCGGACGCACCCGGCGCGACCTCGTCGGCCTCCTCGAAGCTCAGGACCCGCAGCAGCGCCTCGCCGTAGCCGCTCTTGGCCAGGTCGCCGCCGTGCAGCTCGGCTGCGGCCAGCTCGGCGAGCGCGTCGGCATCGATGAACCCCTCGCGGTAGGCCGCCGCCTCGGGCGAGCCGATCAGCAGGCCCTTGCGCCGCTGCAGACCCGCCACCCAGGACTGCGCGTCCAGCATGGCGTCGAAGGTGCCCACGTCGAACCAGTCGGTCGAGAACGGCAGGGGG
>Ga0208490_100680_pt1 | contig 18104 bp, 15 predicted proteins | sample SubbioAug_CSWold_FD_184818 | JGI IMG/M metagenome (GOLD analysis project Ga0208490, IMG submission 184818) | Serpentinite rock and fluid subsurface biosphere microbial communities from McLaughlin Reserve, California, USA - CR11Aug_CSWold (SPAdes) | ecosystem: Environmental > Terrestrial > Deep...
GTCTCCGCCCGCAACTCGTCCGCCAGCTGGCGGAGATCGCTCTCGGGGAGTTCGCGCAGGAGGTCGGGGGTGGGGACACGGTCGAGAAAAAGCGTTTCGCGGCGCGGCATGACAGCCTCCAGCTTCCGATGCTTCGGACGAGTGTCAATCTAACATGACATTCTAGAATGACAAGCATACGGAGCAGACTGCCCGCCCCATACCTCGCCTCACATCTCCGCCAGCCCCCGCTTCATCAGCAGCGGCCCCACCGCAGGCAGCCTGCCGCGGAACGCGATATAGGCCTCGTTCGGATCGCGCAGATTGCCCGCCGAATAGATGAAATCGTGCAGCTTCTTCGCGGTCTGCGGGTCGAAAGGGTCGCCGGCCTCGGTGAAGGCGGCGAACGCGTCCGCATCCAACACCTCCGACCAGAGATAGCTGTAGTAGCCAGCTGAATAGCCTTCGCCCGAGAAGACGTGCGTGAAATGCGGGCTGCGGTGGCGCATGACGATCTCGTCGGGCATCTCGATGCGCGCCAGCGCGTCCCGCTCGAAGGCGAGCGGATCGACGTTGTCGGCGGATGGCAGCAGGTGAAAATCGAGATCGACGAAGGCGCTCGAGCAATACTCGACCGTGGCGAAGCCCTGGTTGAAGTTGCGGGCAGCGAGCAGCCGATCGAGCAGTTCGCGCGGCATCGGCTCGCCGGTCTCGGCGTGTAGCGCAAACCGCTCCAGGATCTCGGGCCGCTCCAGCCAGTGCTCGTAGAGCTGCGAGGGGAGCTCGACGAAGTCGCGCGCGACGCTGGTTCCCGCGAGCGAGGGATAGGTGACGTTGGAAAGCAGCCCGTGCAGGGCGTGGCCGAATTCGTGGAACAGCGTGCGGGCGTCATCGAAGGAGAGCAGCGCCGCCTCCCCCTCCCCCACCTGCGTGAAGTTCATCACGTTGACGATGATCGGTCGCACGACCTCGTCGAGATTGCGTTGGCCGCGATAGCTCGACGCCCATGCCCCCGAGCGCTTCGAGGGGCGCGCGAAATAATCGCCGTAGAACAGCCCGACATGCTCGCCGTCAGCCCCCGTTACTTCAAAGGCGCGCACGTCCGGGTGATAGACCGGCACGTCGTGGCGCTCCTTGAAACTCAGGCCGAACAGCCGCTCGGCCACGTGGAAGGAGGCGGCGATGATGTTCTCGAGCTGGAAGTACGGCTTGATCTGCGCCTCGTCGAGGGCGTGTTCGCGCATGCGCAGCTTCTCGGACCAGTAGCGCCAATCCCACGGAGCGATCGCCTGCTCCTGCCCTTCGCTGCGGGCGATCTCGGCCAGCGCATCGCGCTCCGACATCGCCCGCGCCCGCGCCGGCTTCCAGACCTGCGTCAGCAGATCGGAGACGGCGTCCGGAGTCTTGGCCATGGAATCGTCGAGCTTGAAATGGGCGAAACTCTCATAGCCCAGCAGCTGCGCCCGCTCCGCACGCAGGCGGATCGTCTCTGAAATGATGCCGGCATTGTCGGTCTCGCCACCCCCTTGCCCGCGCATGATCCAGGCCTTGAACGCCTTCTCGCGCAGATCGCGCCGCGCGGAGAAGTGCAGGAACGGCTCGATGGAGGAGCGCGACAGCGTGATCACGTGCTTGCCCGGAAAGCCGCGATCGCTGGCGGCGCGCGCGGCGCCCTTGCGGGCGAAATCGGGAAGGCCTGCGAGATCGTCCTCGCTGTCGAGCACGAGCGTGTAGCTGCTCTCGTCGGCAAGCACGTTCTGGCTGAAACTGGTGCCGAGCTCCGCAAGCCGCTGCGATATTTCCGCCAGCCGATTGCGCTCCCGCTCCGGAAGCTGCGCGCCGGAGCGCACGAAGGCGAGGCGGTAGCGCTCCAGGAGGCGCGATTGCTCCGGGTCGAGCCCCAGCGCATCACGCTCTGCGAAAAGGGCATCAATGCGCGCAAACAGCTTCGCGTCGAGATAGATGCTGCTCGAATGCCGCGAGAGCACGGGCGCGATCTCGCGCTCGATCGCCTGCAGGGCCGGGTTGGTATCCGCGGATGCAAGGTTGAAGAACACGCTGGCGACCCGCCGCAGCTGCGCCCCCGCCCGCTCCATCGCAACGACGACATTCTCGAAGCTCGGTGGCGCGCCAGCATCGCGAATGCCGTCGATCTCCGCCCTGTGCTCCGCGAGCGCCGCGTCGAACGCCGGGCGGAAGTGCCCCGGATCGATCCGCCCGAAAGGCGGGGTGTCGAAGGGCGTGTTCCAGGTTTCGAGGAGGGGATTGGCGGTTTCGGACATTCCTGAGGCTCCTTGCTACTGGACGCTATGTAGGCCGATTCAATCTGGCGACGATAGGGCCGCGCATCCGATCACGACGAATGCGTACGAGCTTAACCTTAACCGCAGGCAAGGCATGCGGCTGCGCCTTGAAACCGTTACAGTGGCACAATCACTGGAGACGATCCGCATTCCAATGCAGCCGGATACAACCGAGATCGAAATCGAACTCGTCGGCACGCCCTCTGCGTGCGAGGAACTCTGGCGCGCATTCGAGACCACGGCCATCGTCACGCCCTATCAGCGCTACGACTGGATCGCGACGTGGCAGGAGGCCATGGCTCTTCCCGAAGAGACCACGACCGCCATCGTGCTGCTGCGCCTGAAGGGCGAACTCGTCGCGATCCTGCCGCTTGGAATTCGGACGCATGCCGGCGCAAGGATCGCGAGCATTCTCGGCGGGCGCCACGTGAACTTCCAGATGCCGATCTGGTCGCCCCGCTTCCTCGACGACCCGGCGACGCGGCTCGGCGGGGCGGGGATGGAGGCGCTGCTGCGGCGCATCGGCGAATGCCTGCGCGTCGATGCGCTGACGTTCCTTCACCAGCCCGGTCGCTGGAACCACAGCGACAATCCGCTCTCATCGATCCGTGTCGAGGCCGCAAGCAGCCCCGCCTTCACGCTGCCTCTCGCCGCCAACTTCGACAGCGTCGCCCGCGCGCGGCGCTCGGCCCGCTCGCTCCAGCAGATCCGACGCAAGCGACGGCGGCTCGAAGCGGCGGCCGGTTCCTTCGTCTTCGCACGTGCCCGCGACCCTGACACCTGCGAGCGCGTCATCGAAAAGGCGATCAGGGACCGCACCGAGCGCCGGCGCACGAGTGGTATCCCGAGCTTCTTCGACGTGGAAGGGGGCACGCGCTTCATCCGCAAGGCCGCCATGCAGGGGCTTGACCAGCCCGATGGCGATTGCGTGCTCGCGGTCCATTACCTGCAGGCGGGAGACGTCGTCGTCGCATCGTACTTCGGCGGCAGCGCCGGCGGGCACTATTCGTGCTTCGCCAATGCGTTCGACGGGAGTTTCGAGAAATACAGCCCCGGCGAGATCATCCTGCACGAATTGATCAGGCATCTGTGCGAGCAGGGACTTCAGGGCATGGATCTCGGAGTGGGCGAGGAACACTACAAGAAACTCTGGTGCGACACTCTCCCGCTCAATGCGGGCACCCTGCCCATCACGGCGCTGGGCGCGCTCTACAGCGGCGGGGCGCGGTCCTATCGGGCGGCCAAGCATGCGGTGAAGACCAGCGATCTCCTGTGGAGCGGCTGGCGCGCGGCGCGAAGATTGCGGGCATAGCGAAAGCTGCGGGCAGAGGACTACCGCGCATGGCGGAACGGGCCCGTAGGCCCGCTCCTGACTTGAAGGGTGGGAAAAATCAGTTGTTCAGACGGCCCGTCTGGCCGGTCTGCTGATCCCAACCCTGCTGCTGACCACCCGTGCGCTGCTGGTCCTGCTGGCCGAACTGGCCCTGCTGACCCGTCTGCTGGCCCAGCGCGCCGGTTGCCATCGTGTCGCGATGCATGTGGACGAAGACCACCTGCCCGTCCTGCGTCCGCGCCTGCATCACGTTTTCATCGATCCGCTGGATCTGCGAGAAGCCGGCCTGCCTCAGCGCATTTTCGAGCTGTTGCTGTTGTTGCTGCTGCCCGAACTGCTGCTGTTGTCCAAACTGCTGCTGGCGATCCTGCTGGCCGAACTGGCCGGTCTGCTGGCCGGTCTGGCCCGTCTGCCACTGACGATCCTGCTGACCGAACTGCCCGGTCTGCTGGCCCGTCTGCCAGTCGCGGTCCTGCTGACCGAACTGGCCGGTCTGCTGGCCCGTCTGCCAGTCACGGTCCTGCTGACCAAACTGCTGCTGACCGGTCTGACCGGTCTGGCCCGTCTGGCCGGTTTGCCACTGCTGCTGACCGGTCTGGCCGGTCTGGCCCGTCTGGCCGGTCCGCCAATCCTGGGTCTGCTGCCCATTGTCGGTCTGGGTCGTCTGCCAACGCTGCTGGTTCTGGCGGTCCTGATCGCCCTGCTGCGCCAGTGCGGCGGGAGCGGTGCCGAGCATGAGCGCGGCGGTGATCGCGAGAATGGATTTGCCTGTCATAGGTTTCCTCCTGAACTGTGCACACGAAATTGCGTACGAGAGTTGCGTCATCGAAGCCGTTGGATGCGGCCCCACAATCAACTCTCCCTAACAAATCATCGTGGGCAGCGTTGTTCCGCAAAAAACAGAAAACCTCTCCTATTGCCAAGTATATTGCTGCGCTTGCACACTAATCTTCATGTAATAGCGGCGCATTAAATAGTGAAAATTAATCAATTGGCTTGTCGGATATTCTGCATCTGCAGCTGCCAGCCGCTCAACGGCTTGATTCTTGGCAGCACCGTCTGAGAACCTTCATGCCACGGCTGCTGCTCGCCGCGAGAACGCGTTTTCACCCGCGCAGGCGCACGATCAGCGCATGCGGCAGGAGCGCTACGAAGACGAGGACGACCAGCGCTGCGGCCTCCCCTCCCTTGAGCGGCCAGACGGGCCAGTCGCCCAGCAGCCCCATGTCAAGCATGTGCGGCGCAACGAGGACGACGCCGGCGACGACGAGGGCAAGGTAGCGCAGGAGCGCGAAGAGCAACGCGCCGCGCGTGCGCTCGAAGCGCAGGCGGACGAGGCCGACGCCGAGGCCCAGCGCGCTCGCGAAGATCAGCGTCGAGAACGACGCGCCGACGGTGTAGGCTCCGGGCAGCGCCGTGCCCTCGAGAAACGTCGTCGCTCCCGAGAAGAACGCACCGCGCAGTACAAGGCCGCCGAAGGTCGGATAGAGGCTGACTGCGAGGAGAAGCGCGATTGCGAGGGGCGCAGTGATGATCCGCGCGACCGTGTAACGGCCCGGCGACGTCGCCGCGACCGCCAGGAGTCGCGCCACCGCATAGACGACGGCGAAGAGGAAGGGCGCGAAGCGGTCGAAGAAGAAGCCATACGTATAGGGGCCGAGCGGCGTCGCCGCGAGTTCGCGCTGCGTCACGCCTGCGACGGCGACGATGGCCGCACCCGCGACGGCAGCGACGAGAGGCGCGAAAGCGAGGACATCATGGCGCTTCGAGGCGACCATGGCTGTCTGGGACGTTCGGGAATCCGCGCGATCCGTCAACGCAATCTTCGACACGGCGGCGCGGCCCTTTCGTTCAATCGACGCAACGGCGGACCCGGCCGGACCCGCCGTTCACGATCGTTTTCAATCAAGCGAGCCGCAGAAGCGCTGGATGCGGTTGCAGGCCTCTTCGAGCTGCTGGTTCGAGGTGGCGTAGGAGATGCGCAGGTTCGGGCCGAGCCCGAACGCGGAGCCGTGCACCGCAGCGACTCCCTCGGCCTCCAGCAGTTCCGCGACGAAATCCTCATCGGTCTCGATGATCTTGCCGCCCGGCGTGCGCTTGCCGATCGCTTCGGCGCAGGACGGGTAGACGTAGAACGCGCCCTCCGGCAGCGGGCATTTGAGGAAGCGGGTCTGGTTCAGCATCGAGACGACGAGCTCCCGCCGCTCGGCGAACGCCTTGCGGAACACTGCGAGGTGATCCTGCGGCCCGTCCAGCGCCTCGACCGCGGCCCATTGGGAGATCGTCGATGCGCCCGAGGTCTGCTGCCCCTGCACGAAATCCATCGCCTTGATCAACTGCTCGGGCCCAGCCGCATAGCCGATGCGCCAGCCGGTCATGGCGTAGGCCTTGGATACACCGTTCATGGTCAAGGTGCGGTCGTAGAGATTGGGCTCGACCTGGGCTGGCGTCACAAACTTGAAATCGCCGTAGACGAGATGCTCGTACATGTCGTCCGTCAGGATCCAGACATGCGGATGGCGCATCAGCACATCCGTGATCGCCTTCATCTCATCCCAGGAATAAGCCGCACCGGAGGGGTTCGAGGGCGAGTTCAGGATGATCCACTTGGTCTTGGGCGTGATGGCGCGATCGAGATCCTGTGCCTGAAGCTTGAAATCGTGCTCCATCGTGGTGTCGACGAAGACCGGCTCGCCGCCGTTGAGCACGACCATTTCCGGATAGGACACCCAATACGGGCGCGGGATGATCACCTCGTCGCCCGGGTTCAGCGTGGCGAGCAGCGCGTTGTAGATCACCTGCTTGCCGCCAGTGCCGACGATGGTCTGCGAGGGCTTGTAGTCGAGCTCGTTTTCGCGCTTGAACTTCTTCGCGATCGCCTCGCGCAGCTGCGGAATGCCGGCAACCGGCGGATACTTCGTCTCCCCGCGCCGGATCGCTGCAATGGCGGCTTCCTTGATGTTCTCCGGCGTGTCGAAATCGGGCTCGCCGACCGACAGGCTGATCACGTCCCGCCCCTGCGCCCTCAGATCGCGCGCCTTCTGCGTGATGACGATGGTGGCGGACGGTTTGACGCGCGAAAGCGCATCCGAGAAAAAGCCCATGGGGAAACCTCCGAAACGGGCGTGGCACAAGGCTGGAGAAGCGGCGCGAAACTAGCTGCGCCTCGTGTGCCAGGCAAGCCGAAACCGCGCAATCCCCAAGCGAAGAAGTGCCGGCCTTGCAGCATCGGTTCATCTTCATGCTCCGCCGGGTGAATTTCCTGGTAGCTTAACGCGCGCGCAGCAGTAAAACTGCACCGGCGCAGAAACTGCCGACATCACGGCAGGCGCGACTTCGACAAGAAAATCCTTGGAGGAATGCACATGATTACCCGCCGCCTGGCGCTCGGCCTCGTTGCCGGCGTTGCCCTCATGGGAAGCGCCGCCATCGCGCAGGATTTCCCCACCCGTCCGCTCACCATGGTCGTACCCTATCCCGCCGGCGGGCCGACCGACGCCATCGCCCGCATCATCGCCGAGGATCTCGGCCAGAAGCTCGGCCAGAACGTCATCGTGCGCAACGATGCCGGCGCCTCCGGCTCGATCGGCACGCGCGGCGTCGCCAATGCGGAGGCCGACGGCCACACCATCGTATTCGGCAACAACCAGACGCACGGGAACAACATGTTTCTCCTGCGCGAGCCGGGCTACGACGCGCTGGAGGATTTCGCACCGCTCGCGGGCGTCGGCGCGTTCGAGCACGTCTACGTCGTGCGCAACGATCTGGAAGCCGAGAACATCCAGGAGTTGATCGAGCTCGCCAAGGCCGATCCCGACGCGCTCAACTACGGTTCGACCGGCATCGGCTCGGGCTCGCACCTCTCCTTCGAGCTGTTCATGGAGCGCACCGGAACGCAGATGACGCATATCCCGTTCGGCGGCGCGGCGCCGCTGGTGACGGAACTCGTCGCGGGGCGCATCGACGTGTCGAACTCGACGCTCCCCTCGGTCCTCGCGCAGATCAACGCCGGGAATATCCGTGCCATCGCCATCGCCAGCCCCGAGCGCAACCCGCAGCTCCCCGATCTGCCGACCTTGCAGGAGCAGGGCGTCGAGAACGCGGATGCGGAATCCTGGGCGGCGATCTTCGCACCCGCGGGCGTGCCCGAACCCGTCCTCGAGAAGCTTTCGACCGAACTCGTCGCGACGCTGAACGAGCCGCGCGTGGCGGAGGCGATCGGGGCGCTGGGCTTCACGCTGAACGTCCGCACGCCTGAAGAATTCCGCCCGTATCACGAGCAGGAAATCAACACCTGGAAGGCGATCATCGACGCAGCCGGCGTCGAAGCGCAGTAAGGCGCATCTCAAGCGGCGACGCTCGAGGGCGGCCCGGGTGCGGGAGATCCGGATCCGGGCCGCTCTGTGTCGCGAAGGCGGCAATCTGTCGCGCGCCCTGCCGCTTCCTGTGACGCCGCACGAGCGTTGTCTTTGACGCGATCGAACTCTCAAGCTCGATGGGCGTTCCTCCATCGACAGTCAACAGCCGAGGTTTCCTCAGAGGTTCCGTGGAAGAGAAGAGGATCACCGTCAAGACGAGCCGCGAGCGCGCTCATGAAGTGGGCCGGGGCAGAGCCGCGACCTCGCCGCTCCAGATCCCGCTGACGGGTCTGCGCGATGTCGCGTGGCGGATCTACCGGGGAATCTCGCGCGACCGCGTCAGTGCCAATGCCGCCGGCGCGGCGTTCTTCCTGATTCTGGCGATCGTTCCCGCCCTCGCCGCGCTCGTTTCGCTCTACGGCCTCGCGGGCGACCCTGCGCAATTGCGCGAGCGCCTCGACGATCTCTACGGCTTCGTGCCGCCGACTTTGCTCGAACTCATGGACAGCGAACTAGATCGGCTTATCAAGCAGCGCACCGATCTCCTGAGCGTGACCTTCGCGACCACCTTCGCCTTCGCGATCTACATCGTGAACAGCGCGGTCCAGGGGCTGTTCGATGCGCTGAACGTGATTTACGGGGAGCGCGAAAAGCGCAGCTTCCTCAAGCTGTACGGGACCTCGCTGGTCTTCACCTTCGCCGGCCTGATCTTCGTGATCCTCCTGCTCAACGTGGTGATCGGCGTGCCGCTGGTCCTCGGCCTGCTCCCGCTCGGACCGTTGGCCGGCTGGATCGTGACGATCCTGCCGAGCGTCGCGCTCTTCTTCGTGGCCAATATCGGGATCGCGGCGCTCTACCGCTACGGCCCGAGCCGGGCTCCCGCCATGTGGCGCTGGATCTCGCCGGGATCCATCGCGGCGGCTTTCGTCTGGATCGGCGTATCGGCCGCGTTTTCGTATTATCTGACCGTCTTTGCGAATTATTCAGCCACCTACGGCTCGCTGGGCGCGATCGCGGCTGCGATGATGTGGGCCTATATCTCGACCTTCATCCTGCTCGTCGGCGCGGAGCTCGACGCCGAACTCGAGCACCAGACCGCCCGCGACACGACGGTATCGCCGGAGCGTCCCCTCGGCCGCCGCGGTGCGGTCGTCGCAGACAGCGTCGGCCAGTCCCGCAAGGAGTGAGCGCGGTCAGAGCTGCTTGCGGATCTCGGCGCGGAATTCGTCGATCACGACAAGCGAGCCGCCCCGCTCCACGTGCCAGAAGGTCCAGCCGTTGCAGGCGGGCAGCCCCTGCGCCAGCGCGCCGATCTTGTGGATCGAGCCGATCGCCGGGCCGAGGGTCAGCGTGCCGTCGGCGCGGACCGTGGCCTGGTGACGGCGACGGTGATCGACGAGTTTCTCGCCGGCCTTGAGCAATCCGCCCTCGATCACCGAGAGGAACGGCACTCGCGGTTCCGAGCGCTTCTCGGGGGCGCGGGCAATGGCGGTCTCGTCCATGCGCTCGACGCCGTCGATGCGCTTGCGGGCGGCAGCGGCGTAGGTGCGATCGCGCTCGCAGCCGATGAAATCGCGCCCGAGCATCTTAGCGACCGCCCCCGTCGTTCCCGAACCGAAGAACGGATCGAGCACCACGTCTCCCGGGTTGGAACTGGCGAGCAGGATACGCGCGAGCAGCGCCTCGGGCTTCTGCGTCGGATGCACCTTGCGGCCGTCCTCGTCCTTCAGGCGCTCCTCGCCCGTGCAGAGCGGGAAGAACCAGTCGGAGCGCATCTGGACGTCCTCGTTGGCGGACTTCATCGCATCGTAATTGAAGGTGTAGGACTTGGCGTCCTGGCCTTTGGAGGCCCAGATCAGGGTCTCGTGCGCGTTGGTGAAACGCTTGCCGCGGAAGTTCGGCATCGGATTGGCCTTGCGCCAGACGATGTCGTTCAGGATCCAGAAGTTGAGATCCTGCAGCGTGCTGCCGACGCGAAAGATGTTGTGGTAGGAGCCGATCACCCAGAGCGACGCGTTCTTCTTCATCACGCGGCGCACGGCGAGCAGCCAGGCGCGGGTGAAGGCGTCGTAGGTCGAGAAATCCGCGAACTTGTCCCACTCGTCATCGACGGCATCGACGAGGCTGTGGTCGGGGCGCGTCAGTGCGCGCTCCAGCTGGAGGTTGTAGGGCGGATCGGCAAAGACGATATCCACGCTCTCGGGAGGGAGCTTCTCGAGAGAAGCGATGCAATCCCCGATCAGGATCTCGTTCAAAGGGAGCTGTGTCCCTATCCGAGTCGCCGACGCAGTCTGCCCGGTACGCGAGACACTTTTCCGGGAGACGGCGGCGGCGGCCCCGGTACGCAAGGTACTCATGGCCATTCACCGGTTACTCAACATCACAACGAGGATGATCTTTGCGGGACAGGGTAAAGATCGCGTTGCCACGACACATAAAATGCGTCCCGGTTTGGGGCTGCAATTATTGCCTAGTCATTGATTTCATTGATGATTTATACTTAACCGGCGTTAGGAATTAACGCCTCGTCAAGGAAGCGGCGCACCGGTGCAAAGCTTAATCTGTGAAAAGGCGACGGACCGAGGATCGCGAGGGCATCGAGATGCTGGGGCGTCGGGTATCCGACGTTGCTGGCGAATCCGAATGCAGGGTAGCGGATGCCTATATTGCGCATCGTGCGATCCCGAATCACCTTCGCCACGATCGATGCGGCGGCAATCGAGGCCAGCAGCGAATCGCCCTTGACGATCGCCTGGGCGGCGCAGGCGATTCCCGGCGGCACGTCGCGCCCGTCGATCAGGACGTGATCCGGCGGAACAGGCAGCGCATTCACCGCGCGGCGCATGGCACAGAGCGTGGCTTGCCGGATATTGACGCGATCGATCTCCGCCGGCCCGGAAAACGCGATGCCGACATGGGCGCTCGCCATGATCTCGGCGAAGAGGCGTTCTCGTTCGAGCTCGGATAGCTCCTTCGAATCGCGCAGGCCGACGGGGATGCGTTTCGGATCGAGAATCACCGCAGCCGCTGCGACCGGCCCTGCGAGCGGCCCCCTGCCGACCTCGTCGACCCCCGCGATCAACCCGCGCCCGCCCATCCTTCGGTCGCGCTTGCCGTCGAGAGGTTTGACGGCAATTGGCTTGAAGACGATTGGCTTGGCCTTGACGACCCTGGGATCGACGGGCTTCGCGCCGGCCCGCGCCTGCCCCCGATCCTTGCCTGAATCGTCCTCGGAAAAGTTCATGATCCCGGCTGCAGCTCCCGCGCTCGTATCCAGCCGGAACTAGCACGCAAGCCGCACCTTGGCGAGCCGGGGCGGGCGGCTTATCCAAACAATTCGAGCTGCCCCGCCCTCCCCTTCACCGGCGGGCGGAAAAGATCCGTGCGCAGGCGCGTGCGCTCTTCCCGGTAGCCGATGCGCTTCCTGGCGATCTCGAAGCGCCGGCCGATCATCCAGGCGAGCGGACCGACGCCGGTCTGACGCTTGCCCCAGCTCGCGTCGTATTCCTTCCCCCCGCGCGTGTCGCGCACGAGGTTGAGCACGTGCTCGAGGCGATCGGGATAATGCTCGATCAGCCAGTCGCGAGTGAGATCCTTCACCTCGTGCGGCATGCGCAGCATCACGTAGCCCGCCTCGCGGGCCCCGGCGGCGTAGGCAGCCTCCAGGATGCGCTCGATCTCGTGATCGGTGATGCCCGGGATCACGGGCGCGACCAGCACGGTGACGGGAATGCCCTCGTTCGTCAGCCGCCGGATCGTGTCGAGCCGGCGCGCCGGGCTAGCCGCACGCGGCTCCATCTTGCGCGAGAGCTTCGGATCGAGCGTCGTGATCGAGATTGCGACCTTCGCCAGCCCGCGCTCGGCCATGGGGCCGAGGATGTCGATGTCGCGGGTGACGAGGGCGGATTTGGTCACGATCCCGACTGGATGCCCCGTGCGGGCGAGCACTTCGAGAATGCCGCGCGTGATGCGGTAGCGCTTCTCGATCGGCTGGTACGGGTCGGTGTTCGTCCCCATGGCGATCGTGCGCGCGCTGTAGCCCTTCGCAGCCAGCTCCTTTTCGAGGAGCGCCGGCGCATCGAGCTTGGCGAAGAGCTTCGTCTCGAAATCGAGCCCTGCCGAGAGCCCCTGATAGGCGTGGCTCGGTCGCGCGAAGCAATAGAAGCAGCCGTGCTCGCAGCCGCGATAGGGGTTGATCGAACGGTCGAAGCCGATATCGGGGGAGTTGTTGCGGGTGATGATGGTCTTCGGCTTCTCCAGCGTCACCTGCGTCTCGCGCCGCGCGACATCCTCGGGAATGTCCCACTCGTCGTCGAAGGCCTCGCGCTTCAGCGGCTCGAAGCGCCCGGTCTCGTTCGTCGTCGCGCCCCGCCCCCGCCGGATCGTCGGATCGAGGGCCGCCGGGCGGTGGCTGCGCAGCCGGGCCGTCTCGCGGGCGAGGCCGCGGCCGGAAAAGCCTCCGATCTCCTGGCCAGCTCCTTGGCCGATCCCTTGGCCGATCCCTTGGCCAACTCCTTGGCCAGCCTCAAAGCCATTACGCTGCATGGTTGCATTTGTCGACATCGACCAGCCTCCCTGACATGAATAACTGTCAAGATATTGGTGGAACATTCACTGAACATAGGAACAAAAAAAGAACAAAACAAGCCCTTGAATTAAATGTCTGCATTTTGTGCATCGCAACATGTGACAGCCGGAGTGGGCTACGCTATAAGATGTAGATATGTTGACAGCGCTCATCCATGCTCGGCGCGGGCCCGAAGCCCTTGCCGTCACCCTCTCCGCCCTCGTCGCTGGCGTTGCGGAGGGTGTGATCGCGGATGCGGTCGTCGTGGCAGATCATGACGATGCGGAACTGGCGCACATTGCGGAAGCGACGGGGGCAGAATTCGTCGTTCGTCCGGCGGGAGATCCACCCTGGTCCTGCGGCGCGCGCCGCGCCAGGCGCGAATGGCTGCTCTGCCTCGACGCCGGCGACATCCCGCTCGAAGGCTGGATCGGCGCCGTCGATCGCTTCGCCTTCATCGCCGCCCGCGAAGGCTATCCGATCGGTCGCCTCGCCCGCCGCTCGCACTCGCTCAGGCAATGGCTCAAAGACTTCCGCGCCCGGCTCTCGGCGCAGCCCTGCGCCGGAGACGTCGTGCACGTCTCGCGGCTCAATGAGCGCCCGAGGCGCGTCGGCCGGTCGAAGATCGCGCGCATCGACGCGCATGTGGCGCGCCAGGGCCTGCTCGCCTCCTGATTCCGCTACTGACCCAGCTTCTGCTGCAGCTTGCCCCGCTTCAGATGCTCGTCGAGGCGCGGCATGATCTCGACGAAATTGCAGGGCCTGTGACGGTAGTCGAGCTGCGGCTCGAGGATGCCGTCCCACGCATCCTTGCAGGCGCCGGGCGAGCCCGGCAGCACGAAGATGTAGGTCGCGTTCGCCACCCCCGCCGTCGCCCGCGACTGCAGCGTCGAGGTGCCGATCTTGTCGTAGCTGATACGGTGGAAGACGGCGGAAAAACCGTCCATCCGCTTCTCGAAGAGCGGCTCGATGGCTTCCGGGCTGACGTCGCGCCCGGTGAAGCCCGTCCCCCCCGTGGAGATCACCACGTCGATTCCCTCGTCCGCGATCCAGCGCGCGACCTGGCTGCGGATCTCTTCGATCTCGTCGCGCACGATGGCGCGGGCTGCGAGGCGGTGCCCGGCGCGGGCAATGCGATCCACGAGGACGTCGCCGGAACGGTCTTGCGCGAGCGCGCGAGTGTCGGACACCGTCAGCACCGCGATGGATACGGGAACGAAGCCGAGGCTCTCGTCGATGGGCATGGCGTCTCCTGTATACCGCGCCGGAGCATCGTCAATGCGACCGGCGTTCTTAGCGTGGAATTAAGCTGTAGAGGCTCACTATAAACCATGTGTCACCGCCGCCGCGAGAAGAACGCGAGCACGAAACTGGACATCCATGGAAAGGCCGAACCCGCACGCCACATCGCTCGAGGCAAAACTCGAGCTCCTGCTTGCCCAGGGCGCGAGCCATGATCGCGCGCTCGAACTGCTCGTCGATATCCTGATCGAGCGCGGGCGCGACATGGCGCACGCCAAGCGCGAGCACTGCGGGCAGCTCATCCGCAGCCTCGTCGGACATTGCGGAACAGCGACGCTCGCTGTCGCTGCAACGCGTCTCTCCAACCTCGACTACATTCCCCGCTCGCTGCTGCTGTCGCTGGCCCGCCAATCGATCGAGGTGGCGAAACCCGTCCTGAGCCAGGCATTGAACCTTCCCACGGAAGAACTCGCGGCCGTGGTCGCCGAAGCGGGGCCGGAGCACCTGAAGGCGATCGCCGCGCGAGAGGGCCTGGACGAGACCTTGACGACGAGCCTGATCGCCCGGGGGAACCGCGAGGCGATCTCGACCTGCGCCCGCAATCGCAAGGCGAAGATCAGCCGCGCCTCCTTCGACGATCTCGTCGCCATGGCCGACGACGACAAGGCGATCAGGCAGGCGCTCTGCCATCGCCACGATATACCCGAGACGGTGCTCCCCAAATTCTGGCCCGGATGCGACGACGGCGAGAAGGCCCGACTGCTCGTCGCCGGATTCAGCGACGATGCGACGCAGGCGGCGTCAGAGGCCGTGCCGGAGGCGGATGCGCAAGCGATCGAGGACCCCGACGAGGAAGAGGCCATCAAGCTCGATCGCCAGCTCGCCGGGATCATCCTGCAATACTCCGACATCAGCAGCCTCTCGCGCACCTCGCAGATGCTGGCCGAGCGCGCGGGCGTCGACGAAGGCATCGCCTTCGACCTCGTCTGCGGCTCCTACGAGCGCGGCCTCGTCCTGCTCGCGCGTGCCGCCAACATCGACGAATGGACCTTCCTGCAGCTGATCTGCGCACGCATGAAGCTGACCTCCGCCAAGACCGCCCCGCACCGGGCGCTGAAGAGCTTCCGCGAATACCCGCGCGACGAGGCCAGGCAGGTGCTGCTCGAGATCATCGCGATCAAGAGCAGGGAGACCTTCCAGGCGAAACAGGCCAAGGCCGGGCTGAAGAAGAAGCGCAGCGCCGCCTGAAGCTGCATCCGGCGCTAGCCGCCGATGATCGTCGGACGCACCCACCAGCCGGGATGTTCGGCGCGGAGAGCGGCCGCCGCCGTCCGGGCGTGCTCTTGCGTCTCGAACAGGCCGAACACCGTGGCGCCAGACCCCGACATGCGCGAGAGGAGGCAGCCGGGCGCGCACTCGACTGCGCCGATTGCGTCCGCAATCACCGGAGCGACCCGCAGCGCCGGCGCGGTCAGATCGTTGCGGCGCGCGCTCAGCGTTGCGACGAGAGACGCCGCCGACGCGACTTCGGAAGGATCGATCGGAGCTTGCGACCCGCAGCGCTCTCCCGGCGTCAATCCGAGCGCCTTGAAGACCGCCGCAGTCTCGACAGGTACGCCCGGATTGACGAGCAGCGCGGGCACCGGCGCCAGCGGGAGAACGTCGCCGAGTTCTGCACCGATGCCACGCATCATCCGCGTCGATTGCGCCAGGCAAACGGGGACATCGGCTCCGAGTTCGGCTGCGACCTCGTGCAGAAGCGCGGAATCGAGAGGGATTGCGTTCGCCTGCGCGAGCAGCCGAAGCGCTGCCGCGGCGTCCGACGAGCCGCCGCCGATGCCCGAGGCGACGGGGAGGTTCTTTTCGAGGTTAAAGCGTCCGCTCGCGAGCCCGCCGCGACGCCGCGCCAAAGCTGCGACCGCCCGGGAAACGAGATTATCCGCGCCAGCGCCGATCGAACCCGCTCCCTCCCCCGAAACCGTGAGCGAAAAGGACTCGGCCGGTTCGAGGGAAAGCGCGTCGCCTTCCGCTGCGAAGGCGACGAGGCTTTCGAGTTCATGATATCCGTCGGGCCGCCGCCCCAGCACGTGCAGCGACAGGTTGATCTTCGCCCGGGCCCGGGTGGTGAGGATGTGCGGCACGTGCTTCGCGGAAGGCTCAGCCGCCCTCGCGGGTCTGTTCGAAGGGCAGGCGATGGACGGCGGTCGGCGGCTTCTCGCCGTCGAGGCCCTCGATCAGCTTGCGCTCGATCTTCTCGCGATCCTCAGGCTCGGGATTGCTCGCGAGCGCATGGCGCCACTGGAACGTCGCCTCCAGGCGGCGACCGACCTTCCAGTAGGCGTCGCCGAGGTGATCGTTGATCACAGGGTCGGACGCCATGAGCTCGACGGCGCGTTCGAGCTCGCGCACGGCGTCCTCGTAACGCCCGAGCCGGAAATAGGCCCAGCCGAGGCTGTCGATGATCATGCCGTCGCGCGGCGAGAGCTCGACCGCGCGCTGCAGCAGCTTGAAGGCCTCGTCGATGTTGATCCCCATATCGACCCAGGAATAGCCGAGGTAGTTCAGGATCTGCGCCTCGCCGATGGGCGAGTTCTCGGGGACGAGTTCGAGCGCGGTCTTGAGATCGGCCTCCGCCTTCTCCCACTGCTTCGAGCGCTCGTAGGAAGCGCCGCGGAAATAGAACAGGGTCCAGTGCGAGCGATCCGGCTCGTCGATGAGATCGATGGCCTTCGAATAGACCTCCGCCGCCTCCGCGAACTGCTGGCGCACGCGCAGGATGTTGGCGAGGGCGACCACGACCTCGATATCGTCGGGCCGGCGCTGCATCAGCTCCTCGAGATGCGCGCTCGCCTCTTCCTTCCGGTCCAGGCGCTCCAGCGCGACGCCGATCTGGATGTCGGCGCTGTCGCGCACTGCGGAATCGGCGGGAATTGCCTCGTAGACTTCAATCGCCTGCTCGTATTGCTGCATCCGCTCGTAGATATCGGCCAAGGTGATCAGCGCCATTTGGTGCTTCGGCGCGAGATGCAGCGCCAGCCGCAGATAGATGATGGCCGGAAGCTCGTCGCCCTGGCTGTTGCCGGCCGAGCCGAGCGCGTAGAGCACCTCCGCCGCACCCTCTTCCACGGTCGAAACCGCGCGCGCGACAGTCTCTCCGGTGCGAATCAGCTCGACCTGCGACACCACGGTGGGATGCCGCGGAACGACTTCCGAGAACGCCTCGTAGACCGCGAGCGCTTCCTCCGTCTTGCCCCTGCGGGCGAGGAGGCGTGCATAGGCATCGACGATGCTGAGCGCCGTCGGCTGCTGCTCGTATGCGGCCTTGAGACGCCGCTCGGCGTCGTTGGGCCGGCCGACGAAGTGCGCGATCAAGCCGCCGTGATAGTGCCGGAAAATATCGAAGGACGGCTCGCCGTCCAGCCGATCGACCGTGGCCATGGCCTGCTTCGGATCCTTCGATCCGGCAAAGGCCCACGCGCGCAGCAGCGTCGCCGTCAGGTCGGCCGCCTGGCCGCGCCCGCCCTGCTCGAGCCGAGCGCGCGCCGCCGCGAAACGTCCCTGATGCAGATCGCGCACGCCCAGCGCGAGATGCGCGAGACCGTTGTTGGGGTCGGCATTGACGATCCGCTCGGCCGCGAGAAATGCGCCCTCCATGTCGCCGTCCGCGAGAAACGCGATGAAGGCGCGCTCGGTGATGTCGGCGTTGGAGGGATCGATGTCGAACAGGCGGCGGAAAAAGACTGCGGCCGCCGTCGTGTCGCGCGCCGAACTCGCAATGTAGGCCGCGAGGAAATTCCCCTCGGCGCTGGCAGCCGGCAGCAGCGATTCCCGATGGCTCAGCAGAGTCCCGGGCTCCCTCGCCTGCGCCGTGTCGAAGGCGAGGGTCGAAGCCGCCAGAAGGGCGGTCGCGAGGAGGCAGGCAAAGCGGTTTTTCGATTTGGCGAACACGTTCAATCCCGCTCCCGAAGACAAGCTTTCTCGTGGCGAGGATCGATTCCCGCTCACTTGCCAGACCATGAACCGTCCCGTCCGCAACGGCAAGCGCAAGGTTGGCCCGCCGCGCGTGAATCAGGCGCGGCGGAATGCCGTATCAACAGTCCGAATGCGCCGGTTTTAAGTTCCCAAGACCTCACAGCCCCGGATAAACCGGCCCGCCTCCGCCTTCCGGCGTAACCCAGTTGATGTTCTGCGTCGGGTCCTTGATGTCGCAGGTCTTGCAGTGCACGCAGTTCTGCGCGTTGATCACGAAACGGGGATCGGTGCGCTTCACCTCGTCCGCGTAGACGATCTCGTAGACCCCGGCCGGACAGTACAACCGCGCC
>Ga0208490_100681_pt1 | contig 18085 bp, 18 predicted proteins | sample SubbioAug_CSWold_FD_184818 | JGI IMG/M metagenome (GOLD analysis project Ga0208490, IMG submission 184818) | Serpentinite rock and fluid subsurface biosphere microbial communities from McLaughlin Reserve, California, USA - CR11Aug_CSWold (SPAdes) | ecosystem: Environmental > Terrestrial > Deep...
GGCCGCCAGAAGATCTTCGACGGCATCCTCGAACGCCTCGACACCCAAGCCTCGTGAACCCACCCCACGCTCTGCCTTGACAGGATCACCCACATAATGCCCGAGCGTCTCGTTCTGCACGCGGCGGCGGACCTCGTCGAGCCGTTCGTTGGCTACGCGCACGACGTGAAACGGATCGGCAACCTGGGTCGCGTCAGGCAGCATCGTGTCCGCGACCGAGCGGTACGAGCCGGCCAGGTCGAGGGTCACCCACACGATCCCGGCCCGCCACTCGTCCGACCGCTTCGCGAGCCAGGCACACGCAGGAGCGGCGTCACGACCCGCTACGACGTCAAGCAGTTGCCCGTCACCGACCAGCTGGGTGGACCACAGCCGCTGCCGGAAGCGGCCGGTGCGCACGAACGCGGTCTCGTCCAGTCCCAGCGTGGTGACCTGCCCGATCCGGCCGGGATCGTCGACAAGTGCGGTGCCGTAGGCGATCACGGCGCGGTTGACGGTGTGCCAGTCACACCCGAGGTCGTCGGCGACCTCGGCAACCGAGCGGCCATGTCGGCCGACCTGTTCGCAGGCCCAGCGTGCGGCGCGATCGGTGATGCCGCGGTTGCCGATCACGATCCGCTCGTCGGCCTGCATCCACGATCCCACCGTGCACGTCGGGTCCGGGCAGTGCCAGCGGATCTGGCGCCACACCGTCACCACCGCTCGCCCGAACGAGGGCAGATCGACCAGCCGACGCCGCATCGTCTGCTTGACCCGCGCGGTCGTCCCGCAACTCGAGCACGACGGCCGCGGGAGGGTGGACGCGATGTGGACCTGCATCGGCATCGTCCAGGCGATCACGCCGACGACGTCGATGTCGGCGAGTCCGACCAGGGCACGACAGATGGACGTAGGCTCGATGTGCACAGGGATCCCCAGGGTGGGTGGCTTCGACACCCCCACTCTCGCGGGGTCCCTGTGCTTGTCCGAGCACCCTCAACCGACGGTCACCCAGCTACCCCGCCCCGCCAACTTCCGAAGCGCCCGTTTCTCACCTCGACGTTCACGCTGGCATCGCCGAAGTGGCCGGCGGTCATTGTCGCGCGGCCCGGGATCAGTAACGAATGCCCCCCGTTTGTCAGTCGGTCGCTCACCGACTTTTTCCCAGCGCAATCACATAAGGCCGTCGCCCTTACGTACGACTTGGCTTCGCGCATGCGGAACCACGCGCCTAGGTTGTGACCACGCGGATGTGATGGGGCGTGCCACTCACGCAGGGCTGCGGGGGTGCGGATCGCCAGGAATGGCTCCCGTTCTCGAACGAGGGGTGAGAACTTTCGCGGCGATGACGGTGTCCGGGGGAGGATTCATCGAGAAGGCAGTTCTCACTGACCGAGATTGCAGACTTCGAGCAGATCCCGCCCGACCACGAGGTCACCCCGGAAGTCGGAGCGGACGATCTTCGTCCAGTCGCTGTCCGGGAGGTGACCCGGGATTAGATGGGTGAGCACGAGCCGGTCCACGTTTGCAGCGGCAGCAATCCCGCCAACCTCGTGGACCGACGTATGGTATTCAGGTATGCCCCAACCCGGAAATAGGACCTCGTGAACCAAGACATCGGCGTCTTTGGCGGCTTCGATCAGACGCGGGCAACGGCGGGTGTCGCCACTGACGACGAGCTTGCGCAAGCCCGACTGGAATGCGTAGCCGAACGCTTGATCGACGGGGTGATGGTCTACCTCGACGGCTTCTACCGTCCAACGACCGAAGTCGAGTACAAGGCCATCTTCGACTTCCAAGACTGAGACGGCGAGCGCGCCGGGGTCGTATCCGTGGGGCAGGCGGCTACGTACGTCGTAGTCATGGGCGGCGAAGATCCGGTTGAGGTACTCCGCTGTTCCAGGCGGACCGACCACCAAGGGGGGCTTGCGGGCCGTTCCGTGGATCCAAGGCGCAATGAGGAGAAACCCCAGATCGACGTTGTGGTCGAGATGGTGATGCGTGATGAAGATGTGGGTCAACTCGTGAACATGCATGCCGAGTTTGAGTAGCTGATAGGCGCAGCCATTTCCGGCGTCCACCATGATTAGATCATCGCCGGCGCGGATGATGGTTGCGGGCCCCATGCGACCGTCGAGCACGGCGGGTGTGCCCGTGCCGGCCAGCCAGCACTGCAATCCGCTTGGTGAGCCGCTTGCCCGTATGAGGTCCTGAGGGCTCGCATGCTGGACGCGTACGAGCGGAGGTTCGTGAAGATACGCCCCGAGGGTGGGTGCAGAGGCCCCGTTGCCTCGCGCGGAGGTCTGGGTGCTCATCGGCCGACGCTTTCTGGCCGCACGGGTCGCCCGGTAGCGGCGGACGAGTACGCGGCAAACACCGACTCGAGGCTTGGGATGATCCGAGAGGGACTTGTGATGGGCTCCGCGCCGGTCCTCATGCAGCTGACGAAGTGATCGATCTCCTCGCGAAAGCCCATGGAAGTGATGTCGGAGGTAACCGTCTTTGTCTGACCGCGGACGGTGCATGTGACCGCGCCAGACCACACGTCCAGCGTTACGACGCCCTCGTCGTAGTACAGTTCCATGCCAAGCCGTCGCGGCCCTTCGCGGCGCGATCGGCCGGTCAGTACCGCCGAGCCCATGGCCCCGTGCTCGAACTGAAGCCCGAGTACTGCGGTGCGGTCGAGCGGGACACCCACCTCGGGTGTTGGCTCATCGACGTAGGCATACACCTCGGCGACCTGGCCGACCAGTGCGTTCAGTAGTGACAGCGTGTGGATGCCTGCCTGCATCAAGTAGCCACCCTGAGCCTGTGTTGGCGAGAAGGTCCAGGCAGGAACGAGCCCTTCCTCGGGGATGTACAGGGAGCTCTCGTGCCACGCCTTGACGAGGAAGGGCCGCCCGAGCTCGGCCTGCGCGACGGCCCGTTCCGCATCCGTTCTGGCGGAGGAGAAGAGCCAGTTCTCCGCAACCATCACAATGCGGTCGGATCGCTTCTGCAGACTTGCGAGCTGGCGAGCTTCCTCGAGCGTGGCCGCCAACGGCTTCTCGACCAAGACATGGGCGCCCGCATCCAAGGCCTGCTCGATCATGGAGCTATGGAGGTGTGGCGGAGTGCAGATGTCAACCGCGTCGATGTTCCCCTCGCCCAACACCGCGGACAGGTCGCTGGCGGCATGCGCTCCGACCAGGTTGGCGGCCTGCTCCGCCCGGGCGAGATCGGAGTCGACCACGTAGGCGACCTCGACGTCGGGTCGGCCAGCCCACACCGGTAGGTGGGCGTCAACGGCAATCGCGCCGGCGCCGACAACGGCGATCCGGAAGGGTGGTGTGCTCAAGGAGTCTCCTGCCTCTCGCTGGGAAGTGTAGACGAAAGTCAGACTAATCTGCACTTGACGAGAAACAGGACTGACCAATAGGCTCCAGGCGGGACCGGGAGTCGGCAAAACGAACATGCCTAGTCGCCGGATGCCCCGATAAGTCTGACGAAGAGGATGCCGATGCGGCTCGGGATGGTTGGCACCGACCTCCTGCACGCGCTGGAGTACGCCGCGCTCATCAACTCCCCGGATAGCGACGCGCCCGCCAAGCCGGTGGTCGACCATGGCGCTGCCGTGGGGGGTATGCCGCAACCAAGCCATCTGCGACCCGACGCCTGGGACCCAGCCCCCACCACCGGCCGGGACCTGCGGCGAGATCCGGCATTCGGGGACGCGCGGGTTGTCTCTTGGTGGGGGCAGGACGCGCAGCAAGCGCAACTATGGGCGCGGCGAGCCGGTGTCGAGACGGTGGCTGCGACGAACCATGACCAAGCCCACGCCGTCGACGCTGCCCTGATCTGTACATGGCATGGCCAAGACCACGCGGCGTTGGCGCGGCCATACCTGGCTGCGGGCAAGCCGGTGTTCATCGACAAGCCACTGACCGAATCGGCACCGGAGGCGGCTGACCTCGCAGCCCTCGCCGAACGGAACGGAACGTTCCTGTTCACATCGTCGCCGTGGCGGTGGTCGCCGGCGGTCGTCGGCCTACGCGAGGATCTGCACGAGCTAGGCGAACTCTGTGCCTGCGCCGTCACCGGCCCCGATCTGCATGGACCGTACTTCTATACGGTCCACCTCGTCGAGACCGCTCTTTCGCTGTTCGGCCCAGGTGTCACCTCGGTCCGCGCCGTGGAGACCCCAAGAGCTCGGGTGGTGATCGCTAGCTACCCCGACGGGCGTGTGCTGACGCTCACCGGAGTCAAAGGCTCGGCCGCGCTTCGCAACGTGACCGTGACGGGCTCGCGTGGCCAGTTGGGCTGTGACGTGACGGACGCGCAGAAGGACGCCGGCATGGTCTTGCTGCTGCGCACCTTTCTGCAGTCGGTCCGAACACAGCGAGCACCGGAGCCACATGCAGCCGCGATCGAAACAGTTGCGGTCCTAGATGCCGCTGCTGTCTCGGCGACCAAGGGGGGCACACCCGTGGAGGTCGCGCTAGATGGCGTTCTAGGACGGGGCAACGACCGCTGACGCCAGTCAGCAGAACAGGGAGAATCCATGAACCGGCCGCAAACTCGCAAAATCTTCGCCGGAATAGCCGCCGGCGCCATGCTGCTCGCCGGCTGTGCCGGCGAGACGCAAGACCAGTCATCGACGGCCACGTCGGACGCCGCGGGCGAAGCGCCCGTCGAGATGACCTTCACGGGTGCTGGGAACCTATCGTGGCTCAACGTCTTCGTGGCGCACGAGGAAGGCATCTTCGCCGATCACGGCATCCAATCCAACGTGCGCCTCTTTGACGTCGGCTTCCTTGGCACAGAGGCCGTCATGGCCGGAGAAGCCCACACCGCCGGTTCGGTGGAGTTCCCACTGCTGAATGTCCTTGCGCAGGGCGCTGATCTGGTTGTCCCGGCAGTGGTGGTCACGGCCGACGACCAGCGCATCGTCGTCGATTCATCGATTGAGAGCCCTGCAGATCTTCGGGGCAAGCGAATCGGACTCATCGCCGGCTCGGCGTTCGAGTACGCCTTCGTTCAGTACCTCGAAGAACATGGCGTACCCGTTGACGAGGTGGAGTTTGTCAACGTGGACGCGGCTGAGCAAGTCGCCGTGCTCGCACGAGGCGACATTGACGGATTCCTCAACGTCGAGCCGGTAGTTGGTCGGGCATTGAACGAGTTCGGGGATCAGGTCCGACTTCTTGAGCCCGGAATCGACACGGTGTACAGCACCCGGATCCACCTGCAAATGGGCCGGGAATGGGTCGAAGCGAACCCGGAGGCGGTGCAGGCAACGCTGCGCGCGCTGATCGAGGCGAACGAGTTCATTGAAGCGAACCGGGACCGCGCCGTAGAGATCGGCGCCGAATACGTCAACATGGAGATCGAAGAAGTCAGTGACTTCCTCGATGATGCGAACTTCCGGTACGACGTGTACTGGAACGACGAGGCTGCCGCTGCCGTGGACTCAATCGGCGGCTGGCTCGTCGAACAGGGTCGCTTCGACGAGGTGCCCAAGATCGACAGCTTCGTGGTCCTTGACCACCTCGAGGCCGTCGCACCGGACCAAGCCTCGTGACCGCCCCGTCGACCCGCACATGGAGTTCGCCATGACTGCCGCGATCGAGATCCACGAGGTGGCGAAACGCTTCCAGGCCCGTGGATCGCAGGCAGCTTTCACGGCACTTGAGGGCATCGATCTCAGCATCTACGACGGCGAATTCGTCTGCCTGCTGGGACCAAGCGGCTGTGGCAAATCGACGCTGTTGCACCTTATCGCCGGTTTCGAGTTGCCCAGCGAGGGCGCCATCCGATTCCGAGGGTCGCCCATCGCGGGACCAAGCGCTGAACGGGGCGTCGTGTTCCAGAGCGAGCTGGCCGTATTCCCTTGGCTCACGGTCGAACGCAACGTTGAGTACGGCCTGCGGATGCGACGGGTCCCGCGAGAAGAGCGTGCAAAGACTGTCGCGGACGTGCTGGACCTGGTCGGGCTCAGCACGCACCGCAACAAGCTGCCACGGGAGCTCTCAGGCGGAATGAAGCAGCGGGTACAGATTGCCCGAGTCCTTGCCAATGACCCTGACTGCCTTCTCATGGATGAGCCCTACGGTGCCCTCGATGCCCAGACGCGTATGCGATTGCAGGACGAGCTGACGCGGATTTGGCAGGCAACCAAGAAGACAATCGTCTTTGTTACCCACGATGTTGGAGAGGCGGTTTACCTCGCCGACCGAATCGCGGTACTGACGGATGGTCCGGCAGCCAAGATCAAGAAAATCGTTCAGGTAGACATCGATCGGCCGCGAGATCGGTCGAACCCGGCGATGGTTGAGCTGGCGCGCAGTCTCACGAATGAACTGCATCATGGGAGTACCGCACATGGCGCTGCATAGCGAGCTCCGATCCGCACCTGGAAGTTCGATGGTGGCTAGCAAACTCCGTCGCATCCACACGACGTCCGGCGCGACCTACCTGTATGTGGTGCTCGCAACGCTTGGCCTCTGGCAGCTGGCGTCGCTCTTCGTAAGCAATCTCTTCTTGCCAGGACCAGCTACGGTCCTGGCGGCGGGTGTGGAGCTCCTCGCGTCAGGGGAGCTCATCCGGCACGTGGGAGCCTCATACGGCCGTGTGCTCGCTGGATGGACTATCGGTGCGGCACTTGCAGTACCAGCCGGCATCCTCGCCGGCCGGGTTAATATCATCCGCCGCGCGGTAGAGCCGCACCTCAACTTCTTCCGGTTCGTTCCACCCATCGCATTTCTAAGCCTGTCGCTGATTTGGCTTGGTATCGGCGAAGCGTCCAAGATTGCACTCATCATCTATGCGTCCCTCTTCATCGTGTTCCTAAACACGGTTGCCGGCGCTCAGTCGGTCGACGAAGAGAAAACTCGGGGCGCACAGTGCTTAGGAGCATCTCGCCTCCAGGTACTGAGGACCGTAGTAATCCCTGCAACGATCCCCCATGTTGTGACGGGGCTTCGAGCAGCAATGGGAAACTCATTCATGACCGTAGTCGCGGCCGAGCTCGTGGCCGCAGACGCGGGCGTCGGATGGCTCATATGGAACTCAAGGCTGTTCGCAAGGACGGATGTAGTGTTCGTCGGCATTCTCACCTTGGGCCTGATGGGATTTGTCGCGGACGCTGTCTTCCGCCAGGCTGTTCGGCCAATCCGCTATCGCTACGCGATCAAGTTCTAAAATGGCCGATATAGCCGATCGCCCGAAGAAATCCGTACTGACCATCGGCGAGTGCATGGTCAGCATCGAACTTGAGCCGGGGCGCCCGTTGGGCTACAGGCAACCAGCGCGTATCGGTGTGGCAGGTGCCGAGTCCACGGTCGCCGCGGCTCTGGCCAGACTCGGCCACGACGCCATCTGGTGTAGTGCCCTCGGCGATGACGAGCTGGGCGGGATCGTGAGAGAGGCGCTACGGGCCTCCGGAGTCGACGTTGTGGCGGCGCGACGAGACGGCCAGCCCACCGGCATGATGGTTCGCGAGACTGGGGTCCTCGGCAACCGCGTGAACTACGTTCGACGAGGGTCAGCTGGCGCCACGCTCCGCCCCGAGGATCTCGCTCCGCACGTGCTGAGCCGGGCAGACTGGATCCATTCTTCAGGTATCACCGCATCGATCTCCTCCGAGACGCACGCCACGCTCGCCTGGCTCGTGGAGCAGGCCGCGGAGAGCCGCACTCCCGTCAGCATCGACGTCAACCTGCGACAGAAGCTGATATCTCCCCCAGAGGCCAAGAGGCGTCTTGAGCCGCTACTACGCCACGCCGCACTGGTTGTCGCGGGAGTCGACGAGACAGACGCGATCTGGGGCGGGGTAGCACCGCAGGATCGACTTGGATCAGCGGCGGAGCGCCTTGCCGAGGTGACCAGGGCGCCTGAGATCGTGGTCACGGACGGAGCCCAGGGTTCGCTGGTGCGCGCCGGTGGCCAGACATGGCGCAGCGGCGCCGTCCTGACAACGGTCGTAGATCCGGTCGGGGCCGGCGACGCCTACACCGGCGCCTATATCGCGGCGACTCTGTGGGGGTGGCCGCCGGCGGAACGGCTGCGCTGTGCGTCGGTAGTTGGAGCGTTCGCCGTGTCGGCGCTAGGCGACCTCGACGGACTTCCGGACCGTGAGCGGCTACTCGCCGCGTTGACGCAGGGGCTAGCGGATGTCGAGCGATAATCGCAGACCAGGCGGCGCCTACACCGCACTGGTCACGCCGTTCAACGAGGACGGTAGCGACGTCGACGTCGCCGCCCTGGTCGCCCATGCCCAGTGGGTTCATGAACGGTCCCGTGCCGGCCTCGTACTCTTCGGCACGACCGGGGAAGGGCCATGGCTGTCACTTGACGAGCAGTCGCGCTGCCTTACTGCGCTCGCCGAGGTAGGTCTTCTGTCGTCAACGATCGTGGCAATCACCACTCAGGCGCTTCCGGACACCACGGCGCTCGCCCGGATGCTGCGAGGTAGCGCAGCGCAGGGCGTCCTGGCACTGCCGCCCTACTACTTCGGTGCCGATCGTACGAGCGCCTTGCCCCGCTACTTCGAGACTGTCGCCCAAGTTTGCGAGCTTCCTGTTCTCGGCTACCACATCCCGAAACACGCACCACCTATCGCGCTGGCAGATATTTCCGACGGGCCGCTGGTGGGCGTCAAAGATTCAGGCGGCGACCCGAGCTATAGCGGCCACGTGCGCGCTACTGGCGGCTGCGTGCTGTGGGGCTCCGAGAGCGTTGTCCCCAACCCCGTCGATGGCTTCGTGTCGGCCAGCGGCAACGTAGTGCCGGAGCTGGTGGTCCCAACAACAACAGACTTGGTGGCCGGCCGGACCGACACCCAAGCGCAGCGACGCATGGCCGCCGTTCGACGGCTCAGCGGAGGCTCGAGCCGCCCCTGGCTACTAAAGCGCCTAGCTCAACAGCGGCACGGCGTCGAGCTGGGACCGTGCCGGCCTCCCAGTGCGCCAGGCACCGCACCACCCTTGGCTGACGTGCTCGCCGCTGCTGGCATCGAGGAACCAGCCCGCATTGAAGGAGCAGTATCGGATGGCTGAGCGGCAGAGTGAGCGGCTCCTGACACAACTCGACGAGATGATCCTGGAGCGGGAACGGTCAGGCGACGAGCGCCTCCCACCCGAGACAGTCTTGAGTGAGCAGCTCGGTGTCTCACGGGCGACTCTGCGAGAGGCGTTGGGGCTGCTCGAAGCAAATGGCCGGATCGAACGTCGCCGGGGCCGAGGGACCGTAATCGTTGCCGAGCGCTCATCGTCGGTGGCCTATCCAGCAAACATCATCGCTTCGTTCTCCGACTTTCTCGACGCCGCTGGCATCGTCCACGAACTACTAGAACTGTCGGTATCACGTGTCCGTCTCGGCGAGTCGGGAAGCGCACTGTTCGGGACGGACTCATCTAATGAGGCTGTCCGAAGCATCCGTAGTTATGCCGTGCGCGGCGTTCGTGCCGCCTTGCTGTGTCACCTCCTACCGGCGAGAATCAACGACGAACCGCTCCGGGTGGAAGAGTTGCGCGGCGACGTTGTCCCCTTTCTCGAAAACGCCCAGGGTGTCCAGATAGGTTCGATTACCAGCGCGATAACTGCTGAAGCGGCTACCTCACAGACGGCTGAGGCTCTCGGAGTAGAATCTGGCGCAGCCATTCTGGTCATGTATACGCGTATCGTCGACGTGTCGGAAACGACGGTCGCGCTTGGAGCACTGGCCTTTAATCCCCAAATAGTGACACTCAGCGTGGAGGCGCACCAGCATTTGAGTGCGGCCCACGGATCCGACCTGCCACTTGGCTGGTTGAAGGAACAGGTCGTTGCCTAGAGAGGCAAGGAGCAGCAAAGTGAAACATCTCGACGTACATCAGCACCTCGGTCCGTGTCGAGTCTTCGATCTGGAGGTAGCCGCGGAGGAACTCGCAACGGCTGTCGACCGTACTGGACTGCACGGGTGCCTGGTGCAGCCGTTCCCAGGCGCAGACGATGCAGCGAAGCAACATGACGCGATCGCTGACATGGGAGCGACCGCCCCATTCCGCGTCTGGGGCATCGCCAGCCTCAACCCGCACATGCCCGCGGATGCATACCGGAAAGAGATCACAAGGTGCGTGCGCGAACTTGGCTTCGTAGGGGTGAAGCTGCACACGATCGGGCACGCCGTGAATCCGGGGGGCGCCGATGCGCTGAAGATCTTCGAGACAGCCGCAGAACTCGACATTCCTGTCATGGTTCACACCGGTGACGGCGTTCCCTTCGCGGACCCCGCAGCCGTGCTCGGTCCCGCACGGGACTTCCCGGAGGTTCGGATCGTGCTAGCGCACGCAGGCGGTGGGACCTTCACCGGTTCCGCAATCGCGGTCGCGAGCGCAGCCCCCAACGTGTATCTGGAGCCGTCGTGGTGCAAGACGCCCGACATCGGCGCAATGATCAAGATGCTAGGCGTCGACCGCGTGATGTTCGGGGCGGACTTGCCGAACAATGTCACGCCGGAAAAGTCGAAGTTCCAGTCCCTTGGGCTAACCAGCCGCGATCTTGAGGCCGTGTTGTCGGGCACCGCCGCGGACGTTTACCGGCTGGAGTGGTGATGGTTCGGGTCAGCGTATCGTTTGTGGTGCCCCCACCGCAGAAGAAGGCCTTCAAAACGCATTTCCAATCCGCCTTCTTGCCCGCAATCAGTTCACAGCGTGGGTTCATGGAGTGCTTGCTGCTTAGCCCTGACGACACTCCGGAGTCGTGCCTACGCTTGGACATCACATTCGCATCGAGCGAGGAACAGCGAGCATGGGTCGCTGATCCGCTCCATGACCAGGTGTTCGGACCCCTCTCTGATCTCGCAGAAACGGTCGAGGTCGAACGCCTAACAGTTTCCTGAGGTGGCGCTGGTCTGGTTGTTGAGCGCTGCAGGCATGGTTTTCCTCGCGTCGATCGTCCAAGGTGCGGTCGGCTTCGGCTTTGGGATTATCGCCTTGCCACTATTGGCAATAGTGATGCCGCAGCACGTCCCGCAGGTGCTAGTCATTCTCGGACTTATTTCGTCACTGTGGATCGTGTGGCGTGACCGCCGTGACATCGCCTGGCAGCCGGCCAGCTGGCTGGCAGCGGGCCGCACACTCGGGGCGTTGCCGGGCGCTGCGTTTGTCGCGATCGCCTCGCCCGCCGCCCTCGACGTTGCGTTCGGTGCCGTCGGGGCTATAGCGGTGTGGTCCGTCCGCCGTCCACCTAGTGGCCCGCCGCCAGGCCGTCCGGCGGTCGTTGGCGCCGGGGCGGCAGCGGGAGCGATGGGCACCGCGACAGGAGTAGGCGGTCCGCCGTTGCTGTACGCCATCGGCCACCTGTCTGGTCATGCCCAGCGGGCTACGGCAGGGGTCGTCTTCGTCATCGGGAACGCCGTCAGCCTTGTAAGCCTTGGTGCCGTTGGGCGCTTGACCGCCGACGATTGGATGCTCGCCACCGTGCTACTTCCGGCACTCGTCCTGGGCATGGGCGTAAGCAACCGTGTCGCCGTCGCTTGGTCGGAGAACCGGGTCAGAGTCGCCATCGTCTTGCTGGGGGCAGTCGCCAGCCTTTTCGTGCTTGCTCGCGGGATCTACAGCGCGCTGTGACGAGGCGGCGTCAAGTGGCAGACCGGCTTCAGGGGCAACATGGTGCTGGGCGGTAGGCAGCGGCCCCGCGCAGCCGTAGGCAATGCCTCACGCCACCGCTCACTGCCTCGGCGCGGGCGTCGGCGGCCGGCGGTTTGCGGCCATGAGGTGTTGACCGTCGCGTCGTTCAGGACGAGCACGATGGAGCCGGGGGCCGGCGAGATGGGCCCCTTTTCGGCTTCCGGGCGACCTCGTTCGAGCCGCGGTATCCGCCTCCTACCGGGTGCCGCGACGTCTCGTTCCTGGAGGGGCAACAACAGGGAGGCGGACCAGGAGTGGCGCGACGCACGCGAACTGTGGCTGCACCTCCAGGTTGAGGTGCCGACCACGGATGCCGCCGTGTTCGACGTCCTGACGGACCCGGGGCAGGGTGTCCAAGGGGTGGGGGTCACACACCTCTTCACGCGCCGAGCATCCCGCGTGGGCGGCGATACCGGTTTGCGATGCAGCCGCCCGAAGGAAACGTATTCCACGTGCAGGGCGAGCTTCTGGAGAATGGGAATGGGGAATGGGGTGACCGGACGCCTTGTCGGATCTACCCTGCGTAGCCGTCGTATGGCGCATCGCGAGTTCGGGCGTTGGTCATCGATCCGGGGTCACAGATCGAGCAGGACGCCCACGATGTCACGGATCTGGGCCAGGACGCCCGGTCCGACGTTGCCGATCGTGTCGCCGATGCGAGCCACGGCGACGGATCTGATGTGCTGGCACTGGGCGGCGGAGTCGACGGTGAGCCCGTTGTGACCGTCAGCCTCGACATTCACCTCGGAGGCATAGCCGCGAAGGGTCGAGGTCAGCGGGACGACCTGGACCATGTTCGGTCCGCCCGCAAGTACCCGGTTGGCGGTGACGACGACCGCGGGGCGTGAGAGGCCGGCTTCGGAGCCGACCGGGACGCCGAGGTCGACGAGAACGACGTCACCCGAGGTCGGCATCGAGCCATGTCGTTTCATCGTCGCTCATCTGCGCGGCCAGTTCGCGGCCCATCTGTTCTTGGCGTAGGACGCGTACGGCGCGGGCGACGGTGTCGGACACGGTCGTGCCGCGCTGGCGAGCGAGGCGCTTCAGCTCCTCGTGTGTCATCCGGTCGATGCGGATCGTCGTCGTGTCACTCATGCCGCGAGTCTACCGTGGTGTAGACCCGTCCGTCTACCGGCCGTCCGCGCTCCCTCGGTGCATGAGGATGCGGGTCGTCTGACCCACATGTAACGAACCGCCGGTATTGCTAGGTGAGCTTGCTTCGATGGACAGGGCCGGTTGGCTTCGTTCAGGCCCCGCGCCTGGCGCGGCTGGCGGCAAGTTCCTATCGGTGAGGCGGGCGCTGTTGACCGTTTCCACGGGTCTGGTGGTTGGCGAGTTGCTCGGCGAGGTAGGTGAGCACCTGTTGGTGTCGTATGCCGACGGTGCCGCCGCGGCGGGCCAGGATGGTTTGGAGGCGCTCGGCCGTCGTGGGGTGGGTGCGTGTCTGGTGGCTGAGCAACTGCGCCAGCGGTGTGGTGAGGTCGGGTGCCTGCCTCGGGAGGTCCATCTTGTGCTCGACCCAGGTCGCGAGGTCGGCGAGGTCGGTAGTACCGGGTGTGTCGAAGTTGATGCGGCTGATGCGGTCGTCGAGCGCGGCGAGTTCGTCGAGGATGGGCCATCCGTCGCGGTTGACGACCTCGGCATGCGCCATATCGGGCGTTGCGGTCGAGATTTCGATTTCGATGAGTGAGCGTCGGGCGTCGTCGTCTCGGCAGTGCAGCTGGTTGCCGTGCCGTCGTAGGTCGAGTTGCCCGTCGGGTGGCCAGGGGGTGCGGCCGAGCTGGGTTTCGAGCCGGTCGAGGAGTTGGGTGGCGGTGTTGGCGGGTGTGCCGGCCGGGAGCGCGAGCCTGAGGTGCCTGTCGGTGGGCGGGGCCGCGGTGAGTGCCCAGGGGTGCCAGGCGTGGGGGCCGGCCAGCCGCGCGGGGTGGATGTCGTCGGGGTGGAGGCGGGGGAGGATGGCGGCGGGTTCGGCGAATCCGGCGCAGCCGTCGACCGTCGCGGGCAGGGTGGTGTCGGACGCCATCGGCTGCCCTCCTAGGCGACTGCCGTTGCGGTGGCGGGGTGGGCGTGGCGGATGTCGACGGCGAGTTGGGGAAAGCACGCTTCCCAACATGCGCGGAGCCGATCGGTGAGATCGAGGTGGGGCCATTCGGCATGCAGCTGCGGAAAGGTGAGGTGCTGTTCGATCGAGGTGGCTGGGCCGACCTCGAGCCAGATGGGCAGCACGGCACGGCGGACGTGCACATCGGCAAGGTCGGCATGCGTGTCACCGACGATGTTCGCGACCGGGTCGGGCAGCCGGATTCGGCGCCAGGCACCGGGGCGGAGCGTCAGCTGGTCGGGCACGGCTTCGCTACCGGGATACCAGATCTCACGGCTGTAGCCATCGGCGGGCAGCACCGTGTCGCCGACTTGGCCGTCCTGGCCGCTGGTCTGCGGTGCGGGTTCGGGTGAGGTCTCGTCAGGGATCGGGTGCGCTGCGACCGCGGGTAGGCGGTCGGACCAGTCTTTGGCGTCGAGGATCTGGCGGGTGGTGGCGGCGGCGGGGCCATGGATGTTTCGGTGCTGTTCGAGCACCCCGTCGGGGACGTGGCGTTGCCAGCGGGGCTGCTGGTAGTAGGCGTGGGTGGTGATCAGTGCGGGCGGGTGGTTGCCGGTGAGCATGACGGCGTTGCCGTGGGGCAGGGTGCGCAGGAACGCGGGTGGGGCGACGTCGATGCGTTCGGACCCTTCTGAGATCGACAGGCCACCGTCGGGGGCGGCGGAGATGGTGGAGGAGGCGACCCACTGATCGCCGATCAGGTCAGAGAGCAGTTTGAGGGTGTCGAGATCTTGGGTTCCTGGGAGCCATACGGTGGTGGTGTGGTTGGCGATGACGGTGCGTTCGGCTTCGCCGTAGATGGCACGGATTTGGGCGCGGTCCTGCCAGATCGTCATCAGCGTGATGCCCTGCCCGGCGCCGGTGGACGCGATGGTCGGCAGGGTCTTGAGCGGGGCGATGTTGCCGGCTTCGTCGAGCATCATCAGCAGCGGCGGGCTCAACGGCGCACCTTGCAAGACGTTGGCGGAGAGTTCGACGGCGGTGCGGTAGACGGCCTGGACGAGCGCGACGAACAGCGGCCGCAGTTCGGCCTGTTCGTACTCGGGCGCGACGAGGTAGATGGTGCCGTTGTCTTTGAGCATCTCGCCGATCGACAGGGCATGGGCGATGTCGCCTGGCGTGGCTGAGGTGGCTTGCTTGACGCGGGGGGAGCCGAAGGCACGGAAGATGGCCATTGCGGTGCCGAACACCGATCCGCGGGTTTCGTTGGGAAGGCCACGGATCGCTTCCCATGAGGCGCGCGCATCGTCGTCCTCGAGCTGGGTGAGGGTTTTGGCGACGTCGTCGAAGGCGCCGCGGTCGACCCAGTGCGACACATCGGACATGCGGCGGCCGGTCGCGGCGGCGGCGAACAGCATGGGGGCGAGAAGTTTGGTTGCCAGGGTTTCCCAGAACTTGGCGTTGTCGTGGTTGTCGGCGACCGCGGCGGCGTCGGCGAGCCACCCGGCGGTGCGGGTCGCATCCGCGAATGTGGTGGAGGTCAGCAGCGGTGACCAGCGGATCGAGTCGAGTCCGGTCGCGCCGGTGGGGTCGAATAGGTAGGTGGGACCGAGTTGGGTGCGGCGGTCGACGGTGAGGTCGTAGACGTCGCGTTTGACCGAGGTGACCAGGGCGGGGCCGTCCCAGCGCAGCAGGTTTGGGACCACGAGCCGGCTGGTCTTGCCGGTACGGGTCGGTGCGATGGCCATCACCGATGTGCGTGCGGGGACGAGCACGTCGTGATGTTGATGGCTGCCAATCATCAGACGGCCGGCGGCGGCAGGTTCGTCATGGTTGCGGGCGGGTGGGGCGGCAAGTAGGTCGCCCAGGTCGCGGCGGCGGGCCCACACCCGCGAGCCGATTCGTTCGGCGTGGCGTTGCCGGTGCCGCCATCCGGCCCGCCACTCGAACCAGGCGCGGCCGGTCCGCATCGCCACCGCCAGTGTGGCGATGGTGAGCAGCATGGCGATGGCCGCCGGCCGCCACCACACGTCCACGCTGTCGGCGAGTGTCGAGTCGGTGTGGTTGGCGGCCAGGTCGACAAGGGCGGCGGGCATGTCGAGCACACCCATCTCGAAGCGGCTGCCCGCGAACAAAGCTTCGATGTGCAGTGCGGTCCAGGCGATCGTGGAGACGGCCAGCACCGTGAGGGCAGCGGCCAGCGCGAGCATGGCCCACACGATCTCGAGCGCGTTGGGGCCGCCAGCGGCGAGTTTGCCCGAGCGTGGCAGTGGCGGTGTCGGGTTCATGGCCGCCCCCGCTCGTCGAGCGCAGCGGCCATCTGGGTGTCGGTGTCGACGAGGTCACGTTCGGTGGTCGAGAGCAGGTGGTCGACGAGGTGGGTGGTGCGCTGCTCGCCGTTGACAACCCATAGGCCGCGACCGCGGCCGAGCCGGGTGGCCAGCCGTGCCTGCAACGTGTTGAGTTGGAGCACGTCGCGCAGCAGCGGCTGTTCGCCGGAACTCTGGCGGTAGATGATCCAGGTGCCGGCGTCGGCGATGACCCCCTCGGCGAGCGCGCGGGTTGCGGTGTCGGCGTTGCCGGCCGCGGCGGTGTCAGACAGACGGTGCAGGACATTGATCACCGACAGTGAGAGTGCGCGGGAGAGTTTGGCGTTGGTCTGGAGCCAGCGGGCGGACGCTTCGTCGGACAGCAGCGCCCAGGCTTCGTCGTTGACTTGGAACCGGCCGCGGGTGTCGGTGCCGCCAGCCAGCTGGAGCCAGGCGGCTACCGCGATCATCACCAGCGGCAGCAAGGGGCGGTGGTGGCGGTAGATGTGGCGGATGTCGACCACGGTGAGCCGACCGAGCTGGTCGGTGTCGAGTGTGGTGGGTCCGGCGAACATGCCGCCGAGATCGCCGTGGGGATCGACGAGCCGGGCGGCCGCGAGGGCAAGTTCGCGTGATTCGTCGACGACGCGGGCCGGGTCCATGTTGAGCCGGCCGGCGACGTGGGCGTCGGGGCTGATGAGCGCGTCGGCAACCATCGGCAGCGTCACGTTCTGCCCCCGGGCGGCGACCTGTAGGTGGTCATCGAGGTCGGTGAGTTCCAGTCCGGCGACCCGCGCCAGCGAGGCAGCAGCCAGGACCAGCTCCAGTTGCCGGCATGCCCGTCCGAGCACGGCTTCGAGAAGCGCACGCAAGGTGGCGAGGTTTCGGTGAAACAGCTCGGTCGGTGCGAGCCGGGCACCGGCCGTGCCCGGGTCGAGCGGATTGAGCACGACGTCGCCGCCTGGACGCAGACTGATCGGGACGGTGCCGGCCGCGGCGGCGAGCGGGCCGTACTCGCCTTTGGGGTCGATGATGTGGGCGCCGCGGCCGAACTCCAGCCCGCGCCACACCAGGGTCTTGACCAGCGACGACTTGCCCGACCCGACGTCGCCGAGCACGAGAACGTTCGGGTTGGACAGCCGGCCCTGGGCGTAGCGGACCCACGGGTCGAAGGTGAACATCCCGCCGGTCGCTGAGGTTCCGATCAGCATCCCGCCGGCGTGGGAGGCGGGGCGGGAGGCGACCTGGAACGGATAGACCGCTTCCAGGTGGCCGGTGGACAGCTCAAGCGTCGGTACCGGCGTCTCGTACAGGATCCGTCCGGCGAACCGGCGGCGCTGACCCCGGCGGCCGCCGAGCCCGCGGTAGCGGACGGCGACGGACCGCCGGTGGGCGAGCTCATCCCGGCGTGCTGCGGCACGCTCGCGTTTGGCTGCAGCGGCGTCGGGCCGGCCGGCGGCCGGGGTGCGGGCGGTGGTGGCGAGCCGTCGTAGCCGTCGGGGCGGGCGTGGCATCAGCGGGCTCCCCGACACAGCGGCAGCGTGAACGACGCGGCCTGACGTTGGGTGCCGACCAGACGGCGGAGCTCGAGGCCGCAGCGGCGGGCGGCCGCCTCGATCTGCCCGACCGCGACGTCGAGCTCGGACATCGCCGGCGCGGTGATGGTGATGGTCCACACGAGCCGGAACACCGCCCGGCCCTCGACCAGATCGGCTTCACGCTGCGCAGCGTCGCCGTGGCTGCGCCGGTGGCGGGCGGAGGCCGAGAACCCCCACCGCACCCGCAGCGCCTGTTCGGATTCGGCGGTGACCTGCTGGGTCTGCGCCCGCCGCTCCGCTGTCTGTGGCGGCATAGGGATATACAGCAGCGACATGCGGCGTGTCGCCGGCACACCGATGAGCAGATGCTGGAGGAACTCGCCAGTGACTGGCCGTGACGGCGGACCGGTGACCTGGCAGGTGGCGGCCCAACCCGACTCGAGGCGCAGAGCCGTCCAGGACTCGACCATCGCGGCCGGTCCAGCGGCCACCGGGTCGCAGCCTGCACCGGCGTTGACGTCGTCACCGCGGGCGTCGAGCTCGCCCGCCGCGGCCGGGTCGAACCCGGCCC
>Ga0208490_100682_pt1 | contig 18081 bp, 17 predicted proteins | sample SubbioAug_CSWold_FD_184818 | JGI IMG/M metagenome (GOLD analysis project Ga0208490, IMG submission 184818) | Serpentinite rock and fluid subsurface biosphere microbial communities from McLaughlin Reserve, California, USA - CR11Aug_CSWold (SPAdes) | ecosystem: Environmental > Terrestrial > Deep...
GACGCTCTATTCGCTCAGTTCGCCGCAATTCGCTCAGTTACAGTAAGGAGATGCGACTACGGATCAGGCGGCCGGGGGTTCAAATCCCTCCCAGCGCGCTTCATGGGAACGGCCCGCTACGTCCGTCTAGCGGGCCGTTCGACGGTTTCGGGAGATCGACCATGACGGCTATCCACGGCCGGCATGCCAAATCCGTGACCATCGGTCACGTGCGGGGACAGTCATCCGGGGTCCGGCAAGGACCCGACGAGGTGACCGATGAGCTACTACCAGCTGCCCTCCGGCGCGTACCACGCCCGGTTGATGATCGACGGCGTGCGCTGCACCGCCACCCTGCCGACCCGCCGACGACGCCGAAGCCTGGCGCTGCGGCGAGGCGTTGGACCCATTCGTGGGCGGTGACGAACGCGACCCGGTGGCCGCGTCGGGCGGCTCGGGACGCCAAGTGCGAGGGACAGGTGGGTCTTGCCGGTGCCGGGCGGGACCTGCCACAGGCCTGCGACGGCCGGGGCGGCCGGGAAGGTCCAGGCGAGGAGTCCCACCTGATCGGCCGGGATCTCTCACCTACCGAGGGGTACCAGTTCGATCCGTTTCCTCACCTCGTCGAAGTACAGGCTGGCGCAGGGGCGTGACGGTTGGAAGCCGGCGGCGACCTCGAGATCCCAGCCGGGCAGAAGCCCTTGGTCGAGCACCTCGGTGACCAGTTCGGCCGCCTGCTCGACCGAAGGGCATTCGTGCTCCAACAGCCGCGCGAGGAGCCGATCACGCGCGGTCTCGATCTGTGAGGCCGTGGCCGAGTGTTCCTGGCTGGTTGGCGGCAGGGGTTGCTCGAGGGCCGTCCCAGGGATGGCCGAAGCCGTGGGCTGCGAGGTCTCGGCTGGCTGGGACACTGCGGAGCAGTCCGAGGCGGGGTAGACCGCGACGACGCCGCTGGGTAGCACGCACTCGGTCAGCTCAGGTGGCGGTGGTGCAGCGCCGAAGGCGCCTTCTTGCCATAACTGCCGGCAGGTTTCGACGGCGGAGACGTCGTTGCCCGTTGCGGCGACGATGAGGTCCGCATCCGTGCTCGCGTCTCGGTAGCAGCCAACCGCGGCCGGCTCCGAGACGTCCCGGGTCAGCAGCACGGCAGTCGTGGCGGCGACGAGTGCCAACGCAGCGGGAAGCAGCAGTGCGGTACGGCGATGCAGGAACCTGCGACGCGGCGAAGCGGTGGGCGGCGTTCCTGCCAGGATGCGGACGAACGCCATCTCGACATCGGTGTCGTCTGTTCCCGGGAGCGTCCGCAGGTCGACGGGATTGTGTCGCCGCAGCAACTCCAGCGGGTCTGCGCGGCGGCGGTCGGAGCGACTCACGAGCCTCCTCCACGTCGGGTGTCCTCAAAGGGGTGATGTTCGACACCTGTTACAGCTTTCGCGTACTCCTTGGCCAATCGTCGTCGCGCCCTGTGCAGACGGACCGCGACCGTGCTCTCGGCGACGTCGATGGCGCGAGCGATGTCGCGGTGTGGCAATTCCTCCCACACGCTCAGGGTCAGGATCTCCAGATCCCGCTCACCCAGCTTGGCGAGCGCGAGCGCGAGGGTCGCGAGATCCGAAGTCGTCGCAATGTCGTGATGGTCGAGTGGCTGCCTTGGGGGCGTGGTGCGCAGTCGCTCGATCAGGGCTCGACGGCGCTGCTCGCTGCGGTAGAGGTTGGCGAGGGTGCGGCGGGCGGTCGCCAGCAGCCAGGGCAGCACGTGGTCGTTCGGCACGTCGTCGAAGCGCCGCCAGGCGGTCGTGAAGGTCTCGGCGGTCACGTCAGCGGGATCGGCGCCCGGTGGGACGCGGCGGGCGCAGTAGCCGAGCACGGTGCGGTAGTGCGCTTCGTAGATCTCGCGGAAGGCCTGTTCCCGCGGGTGGGCGGCGGCGAGGTTCACCACGGGACGACGCGCGAACCCGCCGCGCCGTCGCCCAAGACGGCATCGCGTTGCCTCAGTAGAGGTAGATCGATGACACGCGGTTGTCCCATCCGCTCACCATCCGTGACTCGTAGTGGTTCGCGGACGTCGTCCCGGGGTAGTGGGCACCACCGCCGCCGGTCGACTCGGCCAGCGCTACGCGGCAGGCACCGGTGCGAAACGACGAGGTCACGTTGCTGAACCCCCACGGGCCCAGGTTCTGCCAGTAGCCGCGGTCCCGGAACTGTAGGGTCCGTCCTCCAGCGTTGCTGTGCTCGTAGAGGTACAACCAGGACGAGCACTGCACCGCTTGGATCGAGACGCCGTCGTCGCCTTCGTTGTCGCCCCCCGGCGTGACCGACGCCGCGACCGCCTCGAGTTCCCGGAGGGTCCGGAAGCATTCGACCGTCTCCGCTTCCCGCCACACCAGGCAGGCCCTGGCGCCTCCCCACGACTCCGACAGGTCGAGCAGCTCGCCTTCGAACCACGCTTGCCCGTCGATCAAGCCATCGTCCATCGGTGTCGCCGACGCGTGCGTCCCGGCGGTCATCGCCGTGAGCAGCAGCGCCGCCGCAACCCCGCGCCCCCATCGGAGTCCCATGTTCGCCCCGTTCTCGAAACAGCACCCGCGCATGCTGCGCTCGATAGATGTTCGGCACCTCCCTGGGCTTTCACCGACGCGCGGCTTGCGCACGATGCAGCCTCGCGTCAGCGCTTCGCCCGTTCCGGCGAGAGCTTGCTGAAAGGTTCGTGAACAACTCGACATCTCCCCGTCACGGCACGACTGCCGGCCTGAGCAAAAGGGGAGCCATGAGAGGCATCACGGAAGCCACTCCGACTGTGAGCCGTAGGGCGCTGACGGCGCTCGCGCTCGCGCTCGCCATCCTGTTCACCATGATCAGCCCGCCCCCGACCGCGGAAGCTGCGACGAAGTCCGACTACTCGCTGACCTACTGCTACAGCTCGAGCACGTTCCGCGGCTCTGGCAGCAACTCGTTGAGCAACGGCACGTTGTACGCCGGCTTCTGCAACTACGCGGCGGGGGGCCTCGGCACGGCGACCGTGAAGTACAAGAAGACGGGCGGGACGGCTGTGACCGTGCAACTGGGTTACGAGTTCGTCAACGCATCGGGCAGCACCGCGTCCGGCCGCGTGCTCGACACCTCGTTCACCATCCGAGCTGGTGAGACCTGGAGCCACCGCTGGAGCTACGCCAGCCCCGGCCGTTACTCCCCATCGGGGAACACGCCGTGCATGCGCGGCGTGATGAAGGTAGGCGCTGACGTCTACTCCACCCGTGTCGTTTGCCCCTGACCCCCCAGGCGGCGGGAAGCCAACCGCGCGACCCGCCGCCCAGAACCAAAGGACGGCGCAGTGCTTCGACCCGCGCTCGACGCAACTCCCTGGTTACTGCCTGCACTCGTCGTGACCGCTCTGATCGCCGCCGCCACGTATCGCGCTGTCGCACGTCGGCTCGGCGTCTCACGCTGGCACGCCGTCGCGCTGTTGCTCACGCTTGGCGCCATCGTCGCAGTCACGCTGACTCCCAGCCTGGATGCGGGATGGTGGCAGCGCAGCCGCATCATCACGTTCGAACTCCCTGCGTCGATGGCTGCTGACCTCATGCGGGTGAGCGAGACCTCCCTCAACGTGGCTCTGTTCGTCCCGCTGGCGGCGCTCGTCCAGCTGGTGGAGAGGCCGTGGCGAGGGCGGTTGCTCGTCGCCGTCATCGCGCTGCCTCTAGCGGTAGAGCTGATGCAGTACGCCCTTCCAGTACTCGGTCGCAGCGGATTCCAGCTCGCCGACGTCGCCGCCAACCTCCTCGGAGTGTTGCTCGGCACCACGCTCGGGTGGAGCGGCGCCCGGCTGGCCAGGACACAAGGCAGGACCGCCACCCGCTCCAGACCAAAACCACCGCTCGCTGACGTGCTCTGAGCCTGTCTCCACGTGTATCGAGCACAGAAGCGCCAAAGCACCTGGCGGGACATCCTCATCCCGGGTCTTGCCCACCGAGTGGATCCCGCCGCGGTGGTGAAGCTGTAGGACTCTTCGCCCGAAGGAAGTAGTGGTCGAGCAGGTGCCGGGTGACATCGATGCGCCCTTGCGCGCCTGAGCGCCGGCGCCGTTCGAAACCCGCCTCGTCGAACGCTGAGGAGGGCCGGCGAGGGCCGAGGCGGATCCCGTGGCAGGTCCCAACCGATCATGACCACCGTTGGCGTGGCCAAGCTCTTCCTAGTGCGCCGTATTCGCACCCGACGTCGCCAGCTCTCAAGGCCCGACGGGCGACTGCGGATCAGGTGGCCGGGGGTTCAACTCCCTCCCAGCGGCGCCGCATAGGAACGGCCCGCTACGTCCGTTTAGCGGGCCGTTCCGATGTCTTCGGGAGAGTGGCCACAGTCGTTGCCACCGGGTGGGATGCCAAGTCCGTGCCGCAGGGGGCGCGTGAGGGCGCCACGGCTGGTCGGGCGCTGGTGAGCGGTGCGTGCGCTGGATTCTCGCTCACCGGGGAGTTGCTGGCCAGCGGTTGACCCGGTGCCGGCCGCAGCGCTTGCATACGTATTCATCGCAGGTTCCCGTTCCACTGCAGGGTCGCCATCCGACCCGGGTCCCCGGCACCGACGAGGTCGTGGCCGGCCGGGTCTCGACCGGAGCGAGCCGATGACCCGGACGGTCACGAGTCGTGATGTCGCCCGGATGGCCGGGGTCTCCCAGGCAACCGTGTCCCGGGTCCTGCACGGCAGCCCCAACATCGCACCCGAGACCCGCACGCGCGTGCTCGCCGTGGTCGAGCAGACCGGCTACCAGCCCAACGCGGCCGCGACCTCGATGAGAACCCGACGCACCGCCACCATCGGGGTGGTCGTGGGCCGCATCACCAATCCGTTCTACCCGCAGATGCTCGACGCACTCGGGGCCGAACTCGAGCCCCACGGCCTGCGCCTGATCCTGTGGGACGCCACCACCGGACCCGGTGAGCGTGCCGCCATCGAGGCGATCGACCAACGACGCATCGACGGGCTGGTGTTCACCACCGCGACGGCGTCGTCTGCCGCCCTGCAGCACGCGATCGATCGTCGGGCGCCCATCGTGCTCGTCAACCGGGTCGTCGAGGGCCAGCCCTGCGACCAGGTCGACAGCGCCAACGAGGACACGGCACGGCGCATCGCCCGCTACTTCGCCGACAACGGCCACACGCGGGTCGGCCTGATCACCGCATCGACGGACGCCAGCACCGCCGCGGCCCGCAGCGCCGGGTTCGCGGACGAGGCCGCCGACCTCGGGCTCCACCTCGACGACCGTCACGTCGTCGACGGCGGGTTCTCCCACGAGGGCGGCCGGGCCGCGCTCGAGCGGATCCTCGACGCCGGGATCGACCCGCCCACGGCCGTGTTCGCCGTGAACGACCTCAGCGGCCTCGGCGCGCTCGACGCGGCGCGGGCGGCCGGGGTCGCCGTGCCCGACGACCTCTGGGTGGTCGGCTACGACGACATCGAGATGGCGTCGTGGGAGGCATTCCAGCTCACCACGGCCCGCCAACCCATCCCCGAGATGGTCCGGGTCAGCGTGGAACTGCTGCTCGCCCGGATCGCTGCCCCGACACGAGCTGCTGTCCACCACCGTCTCCCGGGCGAGATCGTCGTCCGGCGCTCGACCGCACACGCTCCGGTCCGTGGGTGAGCCCACGACACGAAAGGGACAGGCATGGAGTACCTGAAACGAGCCGGCGCGGCCGACGAGGCCGACCTGAGCGCGGTGACCGACACGGTCGCCGGGATGCTGCGCGACATCCGCAGCGACGGCATCGACGCGGTCCGTACCTACTCCAAGCGTCTCGACGACTACGCCCCCGACGACTTCCGAGTTGCCGACGAGGTGATCGAACGGGCCATCGACGAGGTCCCCGACGACCTCCGGCGCGCGATCGACTTCGCCCACGACCAGGTCAGGCGCTTCGCCGAGGCCCAACTCGGCACGCTGGACAACCTCGAGATCGAGACCGAGCCCGGCGTCGTCCTCGGCCACCGCCACATCCCGGTGGACCGGGTCGGCGCCTACGTGCCCGGTGGGCGCTACAGCCTGATCGCGTCGTCGTACATGAGCATCATCCCGGCCAAGGTCGCCGGTGTGAAGGAGGTCCACGTCGCCACGCCGCCGCGCGCGGGCCGGATCCATCCCGGGTTGCTCTACTCCGCCCACCGCGCCGGCGCCGACACGATCCACGCCGTGGGCGGCGTCCAGGCGCTCGGCGCCCTCGCCTACGGCGCCCTGCCCGACGTCGCGCCCGTGGACATGCTCGTCGGCCCCGGCAACCGCTTCGTGGTCGAGGCCAAGCGGCAACTGTTCGGCGAGGTCGGCATCGACCTGCTCGCCGGCCCCACCGAGATCGGGATCATCGCCGACGACACCGCCGACCCGTTCATCGTCGCCTGCGACCTGGTCGGCCAGGCCGAACACGACCCGTTCTCGCGCGCCATCCTGATCACGACCTCGCGTCGGCTCGCGATGGCCGTCATCGAGCAGATGGACGACCACCTGTCGGCGGTGTCGACCGAGGAGGTCGCGCGCCAGTGCTGGGACAACGGCGGCGAGGTGATCCTGGTCGCCGACGAGGACGAGATGGTCGCCGTCTGCGACGACTACGCGATCGAGCACGTCGAGGTTCTCGTGCGTGACCCGGAGCGCTTCATCGACCGGCTCACCCACTACGGCTCGCTGTTCGTGGGCGAGGAGGCCACCGTCGCCTACGGCGACAAGGTCAGCGGCCCCAACCACATCCTGCCCACCAAGCGGGCAGCGAGGTTCACCGGCGGGCTGTGGGTCGGCAAGTTTCTCAAGACCGTCACCTACCAGCGGATGGACCGGCCCGGCTCGATGCTGATGGCCGAGCACTGCGAGGTCGAGTCGCTGGCCGAGGGGATGGACGCGCACGCCAGGACCGCGACGGTGCGCCTCGAACGCTATACACGGAGGCAGGCGTCGTGACCGATCCTGCACGACCACTGGCCGGCCGGGTGGCGCTGGTGACGGGCGCTGCCAGGGGCATCGGCCGGCGCATCGCGGTCCGGCTGGCCGCGGCTGGTGCCGAGGTCGGGCTCACCTCGCGCGACCTGGACATGCTGGCGGGCACGGTCGAGGAGATCGAAGCGGCCGGCGGGCGTGCCACGGGCTGTCGCCTCGACCTGCTCGACCCGACCGGGGCCGACGAGGCCGTCGCGCACACGCTGGCCCAATTCGGTGCGCTCGACATCGTCGTCGCCAACTCGGGGGTCGGTGGGCCGACCGCGCCGTTGTGGGAGATCGAGGTCGACGACTGGGACACCACCTTCGACGTCAACGTGCGCGGGACCTGGCTGACCCTGCGGGCGGCGACACGCCACATGCTCGACGCCGGCACGGCCGGCAGCGTCGTGGTGATCGGGTCGCTGACGGGCAAGCGTCCGTTGATCGACCGCGCCCCCTACACGGCCAGCAAGGCGGCCCTGATCGGCCTGGTCCGTGCGTACGCGACCGAACTCGGACCGAAAGGCATCCGGGCCAACCTCGTCTCGCCGGGCTTCGTCGCCGGCGAACGCCTCGACTGGCTCGTGACCGGCCAGGCGCAGGCACGCGGGATCCCCGAGGAAGCGGTCCGCGAGGAATTGGCGGGGGTGGCGCCATTGCGGCGGTTCGTCTCACCCGACGACGTCGCCGAGACCGTGCTGTTCCTGGCCAGCGATGCGGCGGCCGGGATCACCGGAACGGACGTCAACGTGACAGCGGGGGTGGTCATGTACTGACGCGTGGGACCGACTGTGGGACCGAGCGCCCGCAGCCGGAGCAGGACGCCACACCGGGACGTCCACCGGGAGGAGGGTGGGGCCGCACGGCCCCCACGCGGACGACCCGACATGCACGACTGTGGAAGGGAGCAACACAGATGAGACAATTCCAATCGATGGGTCGGGGCCTGTCCACGTTCACAGGACGGTGGATGCCCGACCCGATGATCTTCGCGCTTGCCCTGTCGGTCATCGTGTTCCTGCTGGGACTCATACTGACCGACAGCACACCGCTCGACATGCTCGTCCACTGGTACGGCGGGTTCTGGAGCCTGCTGACCTTCGCCATGCAGATGGTCCTGATCCTGCTCACCGGTTATGCGCTGGCAACGGCACCGGGCCTCGCGGGCGGCATCAGGCGACTGGCCCGGGTCCCCACCTCGGGGCGCAGCGCGGTCTTCACGACCGCGCTGGTCTCGACGATCTTCACCTGGTTCCACTGGGGCCTCGGGCTCATCGTGGCGTCGCTGTTCGCGCTCACGCTGGCACGTGAAGCCCACAAGCGCGGCATCACCGTCCACTACCCGCTCCTGGGCGCGGCGGCCTACACCGGCCAGATGGTGTGGCACATCGGGCCGTCGACCTCGGCCGGACTGCTCTCGGCGACCGACGGGCACTTCCTCGAGGACCTGATCGGCATCATCCCCATCACCGAGACCGCCTTCACGCCGTATGCGTTGATCCTCAGCGCGATCCTGGTGTTCTTCGTGGTCCCGTTCACCATGTGGGCGATGACGCCGCGCGACGACGAATCGGTCGGCCTGGCGGGCTACGCGCCGGACAAGCTCGACGACGTCCCCGACGGTGGTGGCGGTGCCGGCAGCGGCGGCGGTCAGACTCCGGCGCCGGTGGGCGGCGGTGGCACCGCCGTGGCGGCCGACACCGAGGTCGAGATCGTCGAACGAACCCCCGCCGACCGGGTCGAGAACAGCCGGATCGTCGCGGCGGTCGTGTGGGTCCCCGGCCTCATCTACGTCATCTACTGGTTCTGGACCCGCGGTTTCGACCTCAACCTCGACATCTTCAACTTCGCGTTCCTGTCGCTTGGCCTGGCACTGCACGGCACTCCTATGCGCTACATCCGTGCGATCCAGGAGGCGGTGTCGGGCGCGTCGGGCATCATCCTGCAGTTCCCCTTCTACGGCGGCATCGCCGGCATGATCGGCGCGTCCGGGCTGGCCACGGTGATGGCCGGCGGCCTGCTGGCCATCTCCACGCCCGAGACCTTCCCGGTCGTGGCCTGGCTCACCGGCAGCTTCATGAACATCTTCGTCCCGTCCGGTGGCGGGGAATGGGCCGTGATCGGCGAGGTGATCAGCCGCACGGCGATCGAACTCGACGTGCCGATCGGCAAGGCGATCATCGCCTACGGAGCCGGCGACATGTGGACCAACATGCTCCAGCCGTTCTGGGCCATCCCGCTGCTGGGCATCATGGGCCTGCGGGCACGTGACATCATCGGCTACACCCTGGGCCTGATGATCGTCGCGTTCCCGTTCATCTTCCTCGGACTGATGTTCCTGCCCTACTGACCAGCGATCCGTGGGGCGGCACCGGCATCGGCTGCCGCCCCACGTCGCCATCGGCGCACGAGGAGCCGCCATGCTGGCCGCGATCTACGAGCGCACGGGCGTGGCCGAGGAGGTCCTGCGGGTGGCGACCCTGCCCGACCCGACCCCGGGACCGGGCGAGGTCCGCGTCCGGGTCCGGGTGTCCGCGGTCAACCCGACCGACTGGAAGGCACGCGCGCCCGGCAGCCGCCTCGAGGCCGACGGTGGCCCCGGCCTGGTCTGGCCGCACCAGATCCCCGGACAGGACGGAGCCGGCACGATCGACCTGGTCGGACCCGGCGTCGACGCCCGCCGCGTCGACGAGCGCGTCTGGGTCCACCTCGCCGCGGCCGGACGCCCACACGGCACCGCCGCCGGCTACGTGTGCGTCCCCGCCGAGCGGGCGCTGCCGCTGCCCGACGACGTCCCGTTCGCCCACGGGGCCGCACTCGGGATCCCGTACGTGACCGCCCACCGGTGCCTGCACGCCGACCGTGACCCTGCCGGCACCACCGTGCTGGTCACCGGTGGCGCGGGGGCGGTGGGCAACGCCACCGTGCAGATGGCGCGGCTGGCCGGCGCCCGCGTGATCGCGACGGTCAGTTCGCCGGCGAAGGCGCAGCAGGCCACGGCCGCCGGCGCCGCGGTGGTGTTGGACTACCGTGACGCCGCGTTCACCGCCGACCTGCGCCGGGCCGCCCCCGACGGCATCCAGCACGTCGTCGACGTCGCTCCCACCACCAACTTCCCGACGTACCTGTCCGTGCTCGACCAGCAGGCGCTGGTCGCCTCCTACGCGGTCGAGCCGCCGGGGGTGGTGACCCTGGCGCACATGGCCGCAATGGAGCGCAACCTGCTCCTTCGCTTCGTGCTGCTGTACACGCTGCCGGATGCGGTCCTCGACGAGGCCGCCGTAGCCGTCAACACCGCACTGCGCGCGGGCGAACTGCGTCCCCTGCCGGCCCGGCTGTTGCCGCTCGAGCGCATCGCGGAGGCCCACGACGCGGTCGAAGCCGGCCACCTCGGCCGCATTCTGGTCGAGATCCCGTGATCGCCCCCGATCCGCGAGGACCACCATGAGCGACGATCTGCTGCGACTCACCGCGACGCAGGCCGTCGCAGAACTGCGGGCCGGCACGGTCAGTCCGACCGAGTTGCTCGACGCCAGCATGGTGCGCATCGCCGCCGTGGAACCGGCCGTCAACGCGCTGCCGACGCTCTGCGAGGCCCGTGCCCGCGAGGCGATCCGGCGGCTGCCCGCCGACACCGGCCCGGGCTGGCTCGCCGGACTGCCGATCGCGATCAAGGATCTCACCCCGGTCGCCGGCGTGCGAACAACCTACGGCTCGATGCTGCACGCCGACTTCGTACCCGCCCACTCCGGCCTGACGGTCGAGCGGCTCGAGGCCAACGGAGCCGTGGTGGTCGCCAAGTCCAACACTCCCGAGTTCGGGGCCGGGGCCAGCACGTTCAACGACGTGTTCGGGGCGACACGCAACCCGTGGGACACCTCACGCGGCGTTGGCGGCTCATCGGGCGGGGCGGCCGCAGCGCTCGCAACCGGGGAGGTGTGGCTCGCGCACGGCTCGGACCTGGGCGGATCACTGCGCACCCCCGCGGCGTTCTGTGGGGTCGTGGGCCTGCGCCCATCGCCCGGGCGAGTCGCACGCGGCCCTGACGGAGACGTGTTCGACGACGCCGGTGTCGAGGGCCCGATGGGCCGAACGGTCGCCGACACGGCCCTGCTGCTGGATGCGATGGTCGGCCGCGACCTCCGCGACCCGCTCAGCCTCGACCCGCCCGACACCTCGTTCACCGAGGCGGTCCGTACGGCACGACCGCCCCACCGGGTCGCCTTCTCCCCCGACCTGGCCGGATTCACCCCGGTCGATGCCGAGGTGGCCGCCATCTGCGAGCGCGCGGTGCGTTCCCTCGAGGCGCTCGGCACCGAGGTCGAGGCGGCTTGCCCGGACCTCACCGGCCTCTACGACGTCTTCCACGCCATGCGTGGCCAGGTCTACGCCGGACGCGGCCAACTCCTGGACGCCGCCGACCGCGACGTCGTCAAACCGGAGATCCGCTGGAACGTCGAATTCGGCGAGCGGTCGACCGGTACCGGCCTGGCCGCCGCCCGCGCCACGCGGGCGCGTCTGTATCACGATGTCGTCGCCTTCCTGGCCCAGCGCACCGTGCTGGCGTTTCCCGGGGCGATCGTGCCCGCACCGCCGGTCACGACCCGCTACCTCGAGGAACTCGACGGCCATAGGTTCCCGACCTACATCGACTGGGTGCAGGTGACCTTCCTGTCGACGGTGGTGTCGTGTCCGGCGATCGTCGTGCCGGCCGGGTTCACGAACACCGGGCTGCCCGTCGGCCTGCAACTGCTGGGCCCACCCCGCGGCGAGGCCACGGTTCTGGCCGTCGCGGCGCTGATCGAGCAGCAACTCGGCCTGAACACCCTGCCGATCGATCCACGCGGGTCCGGATGACGACGTCAGAGTGGTGCTGCGCCTGCGCGGCCTCGGACTTCAGCCGCTTCTCGCTCGCTCGGTGTAGTGGCGGCCGAGCAGGTAGGCGGCCAGGGCGCAGAGCAGGTGCCAGAGGGCGTGCCCCTGCAGCCACGACTCCGGGATGCACCACAACCCGCCGGTCTGGGACGGAATCCAGACCGCGAAGGCCACGAGCAGGGTGGCCACCGAGCCGAGCCCCCACCACGGGCGCGGGGACCCTGGCCGGCGGAGCAGTACCGCCTCACCGGCGATCGCGACGAGGAGGAACAGCGCGAACGCGAGGTTGCCGCTGTGCTGCACCACGGGAACAGGACCGCCGAGCAGCGAGGCGGCCGAGCCAACGGCCAGCAGGGCGAGGAAGACGGCCACCGTCGGCCCGGCACCCCACCGCACCAGGCGAACCAGCGCATACGAGGCGGCGAACGAGCCGAGCAGATGCATCGAGAGGACGTCGAGATGGCCTCCCAGCGCGCTCTCGGTCGCGTGCATCGCCATCGAGCCCGGCCCGAGCAGGGCGACGACCACGGTGAACAGCGTCGTGAGCCCCGGCACTGCCAGGCGACCCTCGGGCCGGCGGGCCCGCCACGCCAGCGCGGCGCCGGCCAGGACGAAGCCGAGATTGCTCAGGGTGTTCGCTGGCTGAGCGAAGAAGCACCAGTGATCGGTCTCGCAGAACTGTGCACCCCGGTCGACATCCGGCCCCAGCCAGCCATACCTGGTGGCCAGAACGACGAGGACGACGCCGCCGACCCCGGCCGCCAGTGTCACCACCAGCGGTCTCCACGAGTCCGCCGCCGGCTCCCCATCACCCGACCTGCTCACACAGGACACGGTAGCGGCGGGTGCGCACGACTCCCGTGAACCAATGAGCGGCGACGTCCGAGATCGAGCAGAGCGTCCACAGGGCGAAAGTGAGTCCAGTAGCGTGACTGCCGCGGGGTGTGCGGGAGATCTGGAGGCCGCAACGGTGACCGAGATAAGGCAGCGGCCGACACTGGAAGAGGTGGCCGCGCTCGCCGGCACCTCACGTGCCACGGCCTCCCGGGTCGTGAACCAGAGTTCCAAGGTCAGTCCGCGTGCGCGCGCGGCCGTCGAGCGGGCCATCGAGGAACTCGGCTACGCCCCCAACCGCGCGGCGCGGTCGCTCGTGACCCGCCGGTCCGACTCGATCGGGTTGGTCGTCACCGAGTCCGAGGAGCGGGTCTTCGGCGAACCGTTCTTCGCCAGCCTCATCCGCGGCGTCAGCGATGCCCTGGCCGGGACGGACATCCAGTTGGTGTTGCTGTTGAACCGGTCGGATCGGGAGCACTCCCGCGTGAAGCGGTTCCTGACCACCCACGTCGACGGCGTGCTCCTGGTCTCCGCCCACGCCGACGAGCCGCTGCTCGATCAGTTGACGGCAGGCTCGATTCCTGCCGTGCTCGCCGGTCGGCCCCTTCGCCCGACGGCGCTGCCGTTCGTCGACGTCGACAACCTCGGGGGCGCGCAGGAAGCGGTACGGCATCTCGTCGACCGCGGCCGGCGGCGGATCGCCACCATCGCCGGACCGCAGGACATGGCGGCGGGCATCGACCGGCTCGAGGGCTACCGCAGGGTCCTGGCCGATGCGCCGGACCACGGCGAGTCGTTGGTCGCGTTCGGCGACTTCAGTGCGGCGTCGGGTGGGCGCTGCGCCCGGGAACTGCTCGCACGCCACCCGGACATCGATGCGATCTTCACGGCCTCGGATCCGATGGCGGTGGGCGCGATCGAGGCGTTGCACCAGCTCGGGCGCCGCGTTCCCGAGGACGTCGCCGTGGTCGGTTTCGACGACTCGGTGGTGGCCATGACCACCCGGCCCCAGCTCACCACCGTCCACCAACCCATCGGCGACCTGGGACGGCAGATGATCCTGCGCCTGCGCGAGGCCCTCGACGGATCGTCGGTGCCCAATGCCACCGTGCTGCCCACCCATCTCGTGGTTCGCGGCAGCAGCTGAGGCCGATCGGGCACGTCCGATCCCCATCTGCGCGAGCCCTAGGATGCTGGGAGCAGGCGCCGCGGGCATGCGTGGACACGAGCTCCGACCGCCTCGGGCCGGAGGATGGCGAGACCAGATGGCATCGGTGGATCCGCTCGACCGCGACGGCATGCGCCGACACAACCTCGGCCTGGTGCTGCGTGCCATCGCCGACGGCGCGCGCGTTTCCCGGACCGACGTCGCGCTGCTCACCGGCCTGCACAAGACCACGGTCTCGAGCCTGGTCGCCGATCTGATCGACCGCGACCTGGTCCGTGAAGCGGGCAAGGTCCCGGCCGGGACCGTGGGACGTCCGGCGGTCGCTCTCGAGCTGGCGGGTGACCGCTACGTCGCCCTCGGCCTCGAGATCAACGTCGACCATCTCGCCTTCACGGCCACCGACCTGCTCGGACGTGTCCGTGACCACGGATCGGTGCGACGCGACAACCGCGGGAGACCGGCGAAGCAGACCATCGGTGCCCTGGCCGAGATGATCGCCGAACCACGACGTCGGATCGAGGAGGCCGGCTCGATCATCGTCGGTGCCACACTCGCACTCCCGGGCCTCGTCGACCCGCACGGCGGCGTGCTCCTGGTCGCTCCGAACCTCGGCTGGCGTGACGTCGCCGTCGTCGAGGAGCTGCGGGCGGCACTCGGTACCGAGGAACTGCCGTTACGGATCGACAACGAGGCGAACCTGGCCGCGCTCGCCGAGCGGTGGAACGGTGCCGGGCGGACCCATCGCGACTTCGTGTACGTCTCGGGCTACATCGGCGTCGGCGCCGGCATCGTGAGCAACGGCGAGCTCCACCGGGGAGAGACCGGGTTCGGGGGCGAGTTCGGGCATCTGACGCTCGAAGCCGACGGACCGCCATGTGCCTGCGGCGGGCGTGGCTGCGTCGAGGCGTTGGTCGGCCTCGACGCACTCCAGCGGCGCGCCGGGATGCCTCCCTCCGAGGAGGGGACCGTGCACGAACTGGTCGCCGCCGCAGAGGCCGGCGAGCCCGCCGCCCTGGAGGCCATCGAAGCCGTCGGGACCTCGCTCGGCGTCGGGTTGGCCTCGACGGCCAACCTGCTGGGGTCGCGGGCGATCGTGCTGGGCGGCTACTTCGCCGCGCTCTACCCCTGGTTGCGCGAACCCATCGGACGCGAACTGCAGCAACGCGTGCTGGCCTTCCCGTGGTCGCCGATCGAGGTCCTGCGTTCCGAGCTCGTCTCCGGCGCAGCCGTGTCGGGCGCCGCCGCACTCACCCTGCGCGCGATCCTCGACGATCCCGCCGGCGTGCCGTCCGGTTCCGTCCGATCCGTCCCCTGACGGCCCCGCCTCACGTCCCGATGTGCACCGCACCGGAGAAGACCTTCGCCGCGGGGGCCGACCCGTCACCGGTGATCGTGAGGTCGCCCACGTGGAGCAGGTCGTCGGAGGCGGCTCCGAGGTAGACCTCGATCGTGCCGGGCTCGACGCGGTAGGTCATGTCGCGGCCATGGAACCCCAGCTGGCCGGTGTGGAGTTCGAAGCGGACCGGCACGCTCGCTCCCGAGGGCACGGCCACCCGCGCGAAACCCTTGAGCTCGCGCACGGGACGGGTCACCGAGGCGTCAGGGTCGCGGACGTAGAGTTGCAGGACCTGCTCGGCGTCCCGGTCGCCGGTGTTGGCGACCTCGACGGTGACCTCGACGTGGCCATCCGCAGCGACCTCCCGGGCACTGAGGCCGGGGTTGCGTAGCTCGAAGTCGGTGTAGCTCAGGCCGTGACCGAAGGCGTATCGCGGGCTCGTGGGCAGCTCCACGTAGTCGCCCTGCCAGTGGGAGCGACCGCCCGAGAGCTTGTGGCCGTAGAAGACCGGCACCTGCCCCACCGACCGCGGGAACGAGATCGGGAGCTTGCCGCTCGGAACGGTCTCGCCGGTGAGGACCTCGGCGATCGCCTGGGCACCGGCCTGGCCCGGCAGCCATGCCATGAGCGCGGCGGCGCTGCACGCGTGTGCTGCCTCGCTGCCCATGGGACGTCCGCCGACGAGCACGAGCACCACCGGGGTCCCCGCGGCGGCGACGGCCTGCACGAGTCTTTCCTGCACACCGGGCAGGTCGAGGGTGGCACGGTCGCGGCCCTCACCCGTGGTGCACTCGGGGGTCAGGCCCGACCGGTCACCCATCACGAGCACGGTCACGTCGGACGCGGCGGCGAGCGCTACGGCCTCGTCGAACCCGTCGGTGGAGGGATCGGTCACCCCGCACCCCGCGGCGAACCGCAGCCGGTCCCCGAGCCTCGCGGCCAGTTGCTGACGGATCGTCGGGACGTTCTCCGGTTCGGCGTCCAGCACGAGGTCGTCGGGCACCGTCGGCATCCCGCCGAGCAGGCTGCCCTGCTGCTTCGCATCCTCGAGGGTCTCGATGTGCGCCGGGAAGGTGTAGTCACCCAGCAGGTTGCGGGCCGAGTCGGCGTTCGGGCCGATCAGCGCGATCGTGGCGCCATCGGGCAGGGGCAGCGTCGCGTCGTGGTTGGCGAGCAGGACCATGCTGCGTCGGGCGATCTCCAGTGCGAGCGCACCCTGGTCGGCGGTCGCGGTCGTCGCGGTGATCGCGGACTCGTCACCGAACGGGTCCTCGAACAGGCCGAGGTCGAACTTCTGGCGCAGGACACGACGTACGGCGGTGTCCACGACGCCTTCGTCGAGATCGTTCGCGTCGATGGCGGCCGACAACGGGGCACCGTAGGCATCGGTGGCCGGCAGTTCCACGTCGATGCCGGCCCGGAGTGCCATCACGGCCGCAGCGGACTGGTCCGGCGCGAGCCGGTGGTAGGAGTGCAACTGGTCGACGGCGAAGTAGTCCGAGACGACCGTGCCCTCGAAGCCCCACTCGCGGCGCAGGATGTCGTCGAGCAGTTCCGAACTGGCCCCGCACGGCACGCCGTCGAGTTCGTGGTAGGCGTTCATCAACGAGGCCAGACCCGCGTCGCGCACCACCGCCTCGAACGGGTGGAGGTAGATCTCGTTCGAGGAGTGGAACGTCTGGAACCAGCAGGACCTGGCCGTGCCGGAGGACGACTGGCCCTTCGCGCCGCGGATCGCCGAGGACGCCTACACCGTCACCGATGCGGTCGTGGTCGGCACGCTGCTCATCACCCTGTTGCGGCACAGCGACCGCGTCACGGCTGCCTGTCAGGCGCAACTGGTGAATGCCCTTGCCCCGATCCACACCGAGCCGGGCGGCGCGGCGTGGCGGCTGCCGAGCTTCTATCCCTTCGCCCACGCCGCTCGGCATGCCCGCGGATCGGTTCTGCGCGTCGACGCCGACAGCCCCCACTACGACAGCGCCACGCATGGCGAGACGTCGGTCCTCCACAGCGTCGCGACCCACGATCCGGACACCGGCGAGGTGGTGGTCTTCGCGGTGAACCGGAGCACCGAGGAGGACCTCGAGCTGCGGCTCGGCGTGCGCGCGTTCCCCGACCATCGTGTCGTCGAACACCTGGTCCTGGCCCACGACGACCTCGCCGCCGTCAACACCGTCGATCGCCAGGACCGAGTGGTGCCGCGCAGGGTCGACCAGGTGCTGCAGGACGGGGACGACGGCCTGCGGGTGCGGCTCGCACCGGTGTCGTGGAACGTCATTCGACTCCAGCCCCCGGATGGGAAGTAGGCTCGGCCCGAAGCGAACGACGCGAGTGGTGGCCATGTCCCGGTTCGTAGCGCCGACCCCGCCCTCGCCCCGTCGGCCGTCGATGGCCGACGTCGCGGCCATCGCCGGCGTCTCGCACCAGACGGTGTCGCGGGTGCTCAACAGCCCCGAGGCGGTGCGTCCGGCGACGCGCGAGCGGGTCGAGGCGGCGATCCGTGAACTCGGCTACCGGCGCAACACCTCGGCGCGCGCGCTCGTCACCCGCAAGACCCGGTTGATCGGTGTGGTGAACCCCGGCGAGGCGCGGTTCGGACCGGCCAACATGACCATGGCCATCGAGGAGGCCGCCAGCGAGGCGGGCTACGCCACGACCCTGGCCGTCATGCGCGATGCGCGTGCCGAGACGGTCGACCGCGCACTCGAGTTCTTCCTCGAGCTCGGGGTGGAGGGCATCGTCTTCGTCGCGCCGATGTCCTCGGTCGCCCCGGCCGCGGTGCAGTTGTCGACCACCCTGCCGGTGGTGATGGTCGCGGCCGGCCTACGTGAGAGCACGTCGCTGCACGTCGTCGCCGTCGACCAGGAGGTCGGGGCGCGGATGGCGACGCGGCACCTGATCGACCTCGGTCACCGCGAGATCGTCCAC
>Ga0208490_100683_pt1 | contig 18060 bp, 16 predicted proteins | sample SubbioAug_CSWold_FD_184818 | JGI IMG/M metagenome (GOLD analysis project Ga0208490, IMG submission 184818) | Serpentinite rock and fluid subsurface biosphere microbial communities from McLaughlin Reserve, California, USA - CR11Aug_CSWold (SPAdes) | ecosystem: Environmental > Terrestrial > Deep...
TCCACGTACCCGCCATGGAGACCTACTCCTACTCCGCCTCGAAGGCCGGCGTGCACCAGCTGACCCGCCACCTGGCCAAGCACCTCGCCCCGACCGTCACCGTCAACGCGATCGCCCCCGGGCCCTTCCGGTCCCGGATGATGAAGGCCACCCTCGAGGCAGCAGGTGACGCCCTCCCGGCCATGATGCCGCTCAAGCGCATCGGTCGTGACGAGGACATGGCCGGCGCCGCCATCTTCCTCGCCTCGCCGGCCGCGTCGTTCATGACCGGGGTGATCATGCCGGTCGACGGCGGGCTCGCCACCACCAGGTAGCGACGTCTCGGCAACCGGCGCGTGCCACGATCGGCGCGTGCCCGTCGACCCCCCGCCGACGCCCTGGGCCTTCCCCGACCCGGCCGGGGCCGACGAGCACGGCATCGTCGGCATCGGCGCCGACCTCGAACCAGGCACGCTCCTCGTCGCCTACCGCCGGGGCATCTTCCCGATGCCCCTCGCCCCCTCCGGGCCGATGGCGTGGTGGTCGCCCGATCCCCGGGGGATCCTGCCCCTCGACGGACTGCAGGTCAGCCGGTCGCTCCGTCGGTCCTGCCGTCGCTACGAGCTGCGCATCGACGCTGCCTTCCAGGCGGTGGTGGAGGCCTGCGCCGACCCCCACCGGGAGGGCCGCTGGATCTCCGACGAGATCGTCGCGGCCTACGTGCGCCTCCACGAGCTGGGCTGGGCCCACAGCGTGGAGGCATGGGACGACGACGGGCTGGCCGGGGGCCTGTACGGCGTCGCCGTCGGCGGCCTCTTCGCCGGGGAGTCGATGTTCCACCGCCGCCGCGACGCCTCGAAGGCGGCCCTCGTCGGCCTCGTCGAGCTGCTCCGGTCCGACGCCGACCCTCGCCGGCTCCTCGACGTGCAGTGGTGCACCGACCACCTGGCCACCCTCGGGGTGGTGGAGGTCAGCCGCTCGACCTACCTGCGCCGGCTGGCGCAGGCGCTCGAGGCGCCCCTCCCGGCCCCCTGGCGCTGAGCCGCGGGAGCCAGGAGGGGACGGGGCTCAGCCCCGACCGCCTCGGCCCTTGCCCCCACCGTTGCCCTTCGACCCCTTCGGCCCCTTGGCCGGGCTGGCCGCCGACATCTGCGGGCCGTCGTCCTCGCCCTCGTCCACCGCCGGGGCCTGGCCAGCCCCGTCCGGCTCGGGTGCGTCCTCGCCGGCATGGGGCTTGCCGAGGTCGCTCTTGGCGACGGCGCTGATGCACTCGCCTCGCTCCCGTCCCGACTCGGGGCAGGTCTTCGTGGCCTCCGAGACGTACCAGCCGTGGTTCTGCGGGCGCTCGCCCTCCTCGAGGTCGGCCTCCTCCTCGAGCGGCTCGAGGTCCACCTCGTCCTCGTCGCTGCTCGGCCCGTCATCCTCCGTGCCGTCCGTGCCGTCGGTGCCGTCGGCCCCATCGGTGCCACCGTCGTCGCCGTCGGTGCCGCCGGCGGGCGTGCAGCCGTCGCCGTCGGAGGTCCCCTCGTCGGTGCCGTCGGTGGTGCCATCGACCGTGTCGTCAGCCGCGCTGCCATCGGAGGCGTCGCTGGTGCCGTCCGTGCCGTCGGTGCCCGCGTCGGCGGCGCCGCCGTCGGTCGCGACCTCCTCGCAGAGCTCTTCGGGTCCCACCAGGGCGGGGTCCTCCGGCTCGTTGGCCAGGGCGGCGCCCACGAGGGCGAGCGAGACGAGTCCGGTGATGGCGGCAGCGAGGGTGCGACGGGTCATGCTCCTGTCATCGTCACGTTGAGTGGTCGGGGTTACTACTTTCCGTGGTTTTTCTCGGCGGCGGGTTTGTCGGCCTCCGCGGGGCAGGGAGATCATGGAGCATGACCGCCCACCTGGAGCAGCCCGACCGGCCCTGGATGATCCGCACCTACTCGGGGCACTCCACCGCGAAGGCCAGCAACGAGCTCTACCGGTCCAACCTGGCCAAGGGCCAGACCGGGCTGTCGATCGCCTTCGACCTGCCCACCCAGACCGGCTACGACCCCGACCACCTGCTCGCTCGCGGCGAGGTGGGCAAGGTCGGCGTGCCGGTCGCCCACCTCGGCCACATGCGGGAGCTGCTCGACGGCATCCCCGTCGGCGAGATGAACACGTCGATGACGATCAACGCCCCGGCAGCGTGGCTGCTCGGGCTCTACGTCGCCAACGCCGAGGACCAGGGCGTCCCGAGCGAGAAGCTCCGGGGCACCACCCAGAACGACATCGTCAAGGAGTACCTGTCCCGCGGCACCTACATCTTCCCCCCGCTCCCGTCGCGCCGGCTGATCGTCGACATGATCGCCTTCTGCAGCGAACGGGTCCCGATGTGGAACCCGATGAACGTCTGCAGCTACCACCTGCAGGAGGCCGGGGCCACGCCCGTCCAGGAGCTGGCCTACTCGCTGGCCACCGCCATCGGCGTGCTCGACGCCGTCAAGGAGTCCGGGCAGGTCTCGGAGGACCGCTTCCCCCAGGTGTTCGCGTCGATCAGCTTCTTCGTGAACGCGGGCATCCGGTTCGTGGAGGAGACGGCCAAGATGCGGGCCTTCACCCAGCTGTGGGACCGGATCGGCCAGGAGCGCTACGGGGTCAGCGATCCGAAGGCCCGTCGGTTCCGCTACGGCGTGCAGGTCAACAGCCTGGGGCTCACCGAAGCCCAGCCCGAGAACAACGTGCAGCGCATCGTGCTCGAGATGCTCGGCGTCACCCTCTCCCGCGACGCACGAGCTCGCTCGATCCAGCTGCCCGCCTGGAACGAGGCGCTCGGCCTGCCCCGCCCCTGGGACCAGCAGTGGGCGCTGCGCATGCAGCAGGTCCTCGCCTACGAGACCGACCTCCTCGAGTACCCGGACCTCTTCGAGGGGTCCACCGTGATGGAAGGGCTGACCTCCGAGCTGACCGACGCCGCCTGGGCCGAGCTGGAGGAGGTCCTCGAGCTCGGGGGCGCCTTCGAGGCCATCGAGGAGCTGAAGGGCCGGCTCGTCTCCAGCCACGCCGAGCGCATGCGCAAGCTGGAGTCAGGGGAGCTGACCGTCGTCGGCGTCAACCGCTTCGCCGAGGCGCTGCCGTCCCCGCTCGAGGGCGAGGGCTCGATCCTGAAGGTCGACCCGGCCGTCGAGGCCGAGACGATCGCCGGGCTCGAGGAGTGGCGGTCGGTGCGGGACCAGGCCGCGGTAGCACGGGCCATCGACGAGCTGCGCCGGGTGGCCGGGTCGGACGAGAACGTGATGCCCGCCACCATCGCCCTCGCCCACGCCGGAGGCACCACCGGGGAGTGGGCCGGCACCCTGCGGGAGGTGTTCGGCGAGTACCGGGCGCCCACCGGGGTGGCGGCGGCATCGGGCGTCGGCGGCGGCAGCGACGGGCTGCGAGCCCTCGCCGAGCGGGTGAAGGCGCTGCCCGGCGGACCGCCCCGGATGCTCGTGGCCAAGCCCGGCCTCGACGGGCACAGCAACGGCGCCGAGCAGATCGCCGTGGCCGCCCGCGACGCCGGGCTCGAGGTCATCTACCAGGGGATCCGGCTCACCCCGGAGCAGATCGCGTCCGTGGCCCTCGATGAGGACGTGGACGTCATCGGCCTGTCGATCCTCTCCGGCAGCCACCTCGAGCTGGTCCCCGAGGTGGTGCGGCTGGCCCGGGAGCTCGGCGTGACGGCACCCATCGTCGCCGGCGGGATCATCCCCGAGGAGGACCGCCCCCAGCTCCTCGCCGCCGGGGTCGAGGCGGTCTACACGCCGAAGGACTTCGAGCTCTCGAAGATCATGGGCGAGGTCGTCGACCTCGCCACCCGGCACCGCAGCTGAGCGGCAGTACGCTCCCGCCGATGTCAGGTCAGGGACGCGGGGAAGACGAGAGCGGTGACCTCCCTGTCGACTCGTCCCTGCTCGACCCGGTCACCCAGCTCTACGCCGAGCCGTTCTTCCTGGCCACCACGAGCTGGCGCCTCGGTGCCTGCCGGCGGGTCCTGCGGCCCTTGGCCGTGACCCTCTTCGAGGTCGTGGACGGCCTGCCGAAGGGCCCGGTCCTGCCCTCGGAGCCGAAGGTGGTGGCGGCCATGCTGCGCCAGACCCTGCGGGCCAGCGACGTGGGCGCTCGGCTCTACGACGGCACCTACGGGTTGCTCCTGGAGGACACCCCCGAGGACGGCGCGGTGTGGGCCGTCGAGCGGGTGCGCCGGGCCCTCGATGCCAAACCGGGGACCCGCGTCCTGCGGGCCGGGATCGCCTGCTACCCGGGTCAGGCCCTCACCGCCGTCGAGATGCTCGACGCCGCCCACCGGGCGCTCGCCGCGGCGCGGCAGTGGCCCCAGGACCGCATCGAGGTGGCCCTGGCCGAGCCCTGACGGTCAGCCGCTCGTGGCCCGCATGGCGAAGCAGCGGTCCTCGAGGCGACCGAACGCGTACTCCCCGTAGAGCCCGCCGAACATGCCGCGGGTCTGCTCGGTCCAGGCCAGCGCCTCGGGCGTCGAGATCCGGCGGTGCACCTGCAGCACGCCGCCGTCGAAGACCCGGTACTCGGCCCAGGTTCCGGGGTAGTCCTTCACGCACGCCACCTCGGCCCACGGGCGGTCGCCGGTCGCGGGGATGCGGCGCACCCGGTTCCGGTGCGTGTGCCCGGCCGTGTAGCCCAGGATCCGCGGGTGGCGGGCGACGGCCGCGATGAGCCGCTCCGAGTCGTCGGGGTTGATCCCGAAGTAGCTGATCGGGCGCTCTGCCGACCTCGGGCTCCACACGTGGTGGTGGCCCATCACGAGCACCGGCCGATCGGCGTCGCGGGCGAGGTCCTCGAGCCACTCGATCTGCTCGGGGCCGACGCCGCCGGAGGGCTTGCCGGGGATGGTCGTGTCGAGGAGCGCCAGGGTGAGGCCGGGCACGTCCCGGCGCTGCGGCCCGGACGGGGCGAAGGTCTGGTGCTCGTAGGCGTCGTGGTTGCCGCGCACGTGCAGCAGCCGGTCACCGAAGGCCCCGTCGTAGGCCCGCAGGAACGCGGCGTACTCCTCCTCGGTGCCCTCGGAGGTGAGGTCGCCCTTCACCACCACGAGGTCCGGCTCGATGGCCGAGATCTCGGAGACGGCTCCTCGGTTCATGAACTCCGGGTAGGGCTCGCTCCCCGCAGGGACGCGGAAGACCGGGCCGTTGTCGTCGCCGGTCATGAGCCCGCAGACGACCTCTCCGAAGTGGACGTCGTTCACCGTGGCGACGGTGGCGAGCCGCTCGCCGAGCCGCGGCAGGGTCCGGAAGGCGAAGCCTTCGATCTCGTGGTCGGTCCCGGGTTCGAGACCTTCGTAGCGCCGCACCTCGGCGCCGTCGTGGACGATCGCTTCGTCGTCGGCGACCGTGGTGAGCTCGGGACCTCTGACGCTCACGCCTCGACCACGACCGAGCTGACCACCTTGTCGTGCCAGGTCTGCTTGCGGCCGTCCCAGATCGCCCACAGGTAGCCGAGCCCGCAGATGTTGCCCGAGATGAACGCAGCGAAGAGGTAGCGGCCCAGCGCCCGGCCGGTGCCGATGACGGTGCCGTTGCCGGCGTCGACCACCCGCACGCCGAGCGCCTTCTTGCCGACCGTCTGGCCGCTCCGGCCGACGAGCAGCGTGTGGTACAGCACCGTCCCGACGAGGGCAGCCAGCGCCAGCCCCGCGAACATGACCCAGGTGCCGGCGGTGGGCACCTCGCAGAACGCGTTGATCTGCTCCCCGATCGTGACGTTGCCCTCATCGTCGACGGAGCAGGGCTTGATCTCGGTGGGGCCGGCCACGATGGCGACGAAGGCAGGGATCCAGAACAGGACCACGATCACGCCGTCGAGCAGCGCGGCCCCCAAGCGGGCCCAGACGCTGGCGTAGCGCATCGCCGGGGGCGACGTGGTGCCGTAGGTGGCGGCGTAGCCGGGAGGTGGCCCGAAGCCGGTGGGCGGTGGCGGCGGCGGGTACCCGCCCGAGGGCGGGGGAGGCGGTGGCGTCGAGCCGGGGGGCGGGGGGAGGTCCGTCACGGCGCCGAGGCTACGCGGCTGGGCGCGCCGGGGCCGGCGACCCTGGCCGCCTACCAGGGGCGGTCGCGGCGGATGGGGATCGGCTTGCTCCACCACCGGCCGGCGAAGCGCCAGCGTGGCGGGGGAGCGGGGGCGTCGGCGGCGACGGCTCGCGGCCAGGAGGCCTCGACGGCGGCCACGATGGCCGCGGCCTCCTCGTCGGTCGGGGTGGGGGAGATCTCCATGGGGCGGCCGATCAGAGCGGCACGTTGCCGTGCTTGCGCTTGGGGAGCTCCTCGCGCTTCGAGCGGAGCAGCTCGAGGCCGGCGATGAGCTTGATGCGGGTCTCGGCCGGGTCGATCACGTCGTCCACGAAGCCCCGCTCAGCGGCCACGTACGGGTTGCAGAACTTCTCGGTGTACTCGTCCACCAGCTCGCTGCGGCGGGCGATCGGGTCCTCGGCGTCGGCCAGCTCCTTGCGGTACACGATCTCGACGGCGCCCTGCGGTCCCATCACGGCCAGCTCGGCCGACGGCCAGGCGAAGGCGAGGTCTGCGCCGATCGACTTGGAGTTCATCACCACGTAGGCGCCGCCGTAGGCCTTGCGGGTGATCACCTGGATGCGGGGCACGGTGGCCTCGCAGTAGGCGTAGAGGAGCTTGGCGCCGTGGCGGATGATGCCGCCGTGCTCCTGGTCCACGCCGGGCAGGAAGCCCGGGACGTCGACGAAGGTGACCAGCGGGATGTTGAAGGCGTCGCAGGTGCGGACGAAGCGGGCCGCCTTCTCCGAGGAGTTCACGTCCAGGACGCCGGCGAGGACCATGGGCTGGTTGCCGACGATGCCGACGGGCTTGCCGTCGAGGCGGGCGAAGCCGCAGGTGATCGAGCCGGCCCAATGCGGGAAGTACTCGACGTAGTCCCCGTCGTCGACGACCGCCTCGATGACCGTCTTCATGTCGTAGGGGATGTTCGGGCTGGCCGGCATGAGGTCCCGCAGCTCGGGCGTCTCGCGCGCCGGGTCGTCGAGGGCGGCGACCGCCGGCGGCTCCTCGAGGTTGTTCGAGGGCAGGAACGACAGGACGTAGCGGACGTCGTCGAGCACGGCTCGCTCGTCCTCGCCCACGTAGGTGCTGACCCCGGACTTGGAGGCGTGGGCCATGGCGCCGCCGAGCTCCTCGAGGGTGACCTCCTCGCCGGTCACCGTCTTCACGACGTCGGGCCCGGTGATGAACATGTGCGACTTCTCCTTCACCATGAAGATGAAGTCGGTCATGGCCGGGGAGTACACGGCGCCGCCGGCGCAGGGGCCGAGGATCACGCTGATCTGCGGGATCACGCCGGAGGCGAGCACGTTCCGGTAGAAGATGCCGCCGTAGCTGGCCAGGGAGACGGGCCCCTCCTGGATGCGGGCGCCGGCGCCGTCGTTCAGGCCGATCAGCGGGGCCCCGACCTTGACCGCCAGGTCCATGACCTTGTGGATCTTCTCGGCGAAGACCTCGCCCAGGGCACCGCCGAAGACGGTGAAGTCCTGGCTGAAGATGAAGACCTTGCGGCCGTCGATCGTGCCCCAGCCGGTGATGACGCCGTCCGTGTAGGGGCGCTCGGCCAGGCCGCTCTCGTGGGCCCGGTGGCGGGCCAGCATGTCGAGCTCGTGGAAGGACCCGGGGTCGAGGAGGTACTCGATGCGCTCGCGGGCCAGCATCTTGCCCTTGGCGTGCTGGCGCTCGACCGCCCGCTCCGATCCTGCCTGGAGGGCCTGCTCCTTGCGCTTGGCCAGCTCGGCCAGGCGCTCGCTCATCGGGGTCTCGGTCACGACGGCCAAGGTACCTGCGCAGAGCGTGGCCCTCCCAACGGACGACCGGTGGCTGAGAACGACGTCTGCGTGCGGTTCCACGCCGTCGCGGCCAGAGATCGCGCACCGACGGAACCTCGACACACCGCCGCGTCGTCCAAGGCAACATGAGATCGATGCGACGGACCGGGCTCGTGCTGCTGCTGGTTGGGGCGCTCCTCGCCGCCGCCTGCGGTGACGACGGCGACGACGAGGGCGGCGGGGATGGGGCGGGGGAGGTCGAGGTGCAGCTGCTGAGCGACGTCGAGCAGGAGCCGGCGGGAGCGAGCGACCCGGCGCTGGCCGGAGCCGCCGTCACCGGCTTCGGCAGCGCGCTGCTGGCCGAGCTGGCGGCCGGCGCCGAGGGCAACGTCGTCGTGTCGCCGCTCTCCATCGCCATCGTGCTGGCGATGATGGAGCCCGGCGCCACGGGGGCCGCGCAGGACCAGGTGCGCGCCCTCCTCGGCTTCGAGGACGCCGAGGCCTTCCACGCCTCCATGAGCGCCCTGCAGCAGCGGCTCGTCGGCCTTGCCGTCCAGGACCAGGGAGGCGAGGGCGACCCGGGCGAGCTCACGCTGCGGCTGGCCGACCGCGCCTACCTCCAGCAGGACTTCCCGTTCGAGGAGGCCTACCTCGACGCCATCGGCCGGGCCTACGGCCCCGTGCTCTACGCCGTGGACTACCCACCCGACCCGGATGCCGTGGCCCACGAGATCAACCGCTTCGTCGACGACGTCACCGAGGGCCGCATCCCCGAGCTGCTGGCTGACGGGACGCTCACCGTCGACACCGTCCTCACCCTCGTCAACGCCCTCTACCTCCACGCCTCCTGGGCAGAGCCCTTCGAGGAGGCGGCCACCGAGGACGGCCCCTTCACCCGGGCCGACGGCACCGAGGTGACCGTCCCGTTCCTGCACGGCACCGGCGACTCGTCGGCCGGCGGGGACGGTTGGGTCGCCGCCTCGAAGGACTACGTCGGTGGTCTGCGCATCCAGCTCGTCCTGCCCGACGAGGGACGCGTCGACGAGGTGGTGGCCGACCTGCCGGCCGTGCTCGCCCACCTCGAGGAACGCGCCGGCCCTGGCGGTCCGCTGGCCATGCCCCGCTTCGAGACCCGCTACGCGGAGGAGCTGTCCCCGGCGCTCAAGGCGCTCGGGCTCACCGCCCCCTATGAGCCCGGCAGCCTCCTGGGCATCGCCGCCGACGACCGGCTCGTTCTCACCAAGGTCGTGCACGAGACGTTCCTGGCCGTCGACGAGGAGGGCACGGAGGCGGCCGCCGCCACCGCCGCCGCCTTCGACATCACCAGCGCTCCCATCGACGAGCCCATCCCGGTGGTGCTGGACCGGCCCTTCATCCTGCGCATCGTCGACCCCGTCTCCGGCGCCACCCTCTTCCTCGGCCTCATCGGCGACCCCACCGCCTGACCCCCGACGGTCAGGTGCGGGGGAGGTCTCGCCAGGCCACGCCCTTGAGCGGGTCGGGCTCGCGGGGGAGGCCGAGGATGCGCTCGGCGAGGATGTTGCGCTGGATGTCCTCGGTGCCGCCGCCGATGCGGCTCGACCACTGGAACAGGAAGGCGTCCTGCCAGAAGCCGCCATCGAGGGCGTCGTCGTGCCAGAGCATCCCGGATGCGCCGAGGGTGGACATGAGGGTGCCGCCGAGGTGCTCGACCTGGTGGCTGTTGAGCAGCTTCAGCACCGCGCCCTCGGGGCCCGGCTGGCGGCCCTGGGAGACGGCGGTGCGCACCCGGAACATGAGCCACCGCTGGATGGACTGGCGGGTGTGGAGCCGGGCGATCTCCTGGCGCAGCACCGGGTCGCGGTCGCGTCCGAGGCGGGTGGCGAGCTCCGCGACGTCGCGCCACCCGGTCTGACCGCCTTCGCCGATGGCGGTCCGCTCGGCGGTGAGGGTGGTCATCGCCACCCGCCACCCGTCGGCGGGCGCGCCCACCAACCGCCCGGCCGGCACCCGCACCCCGTCGAGGAACACCTCGTTGAAGTGGATGGCACCGTCGATCTGGCGCAGAGGTCGGATCGTCACCCCGGGGGCGCGCATGTCGACGAGGAAGTACCCGATGCCCTGGTGCTTCGGGGCGTCGGGATCGGTGCGGGCCAGGCACATGCCCCAGTCGGCCAGGTGCGCCGACGAGGTCCAGACCTTCTGGCCGGTCAGGACCCACTCGTCGCCGTCGCGCACGGCCCGGGTGCTGAGGGACGCGAGGTCCGAGCCGGCGCCGGGCTCGCTGAAGAGCTGGCACCACACCTCGTCGCCCCGCAGCATCGGCTCGAGGAACCGCGCCTGCTGCTCGGGCGTGCCGTGGGCCATCAGGGTGGGGCCGGCCATGTCGATCCCGATCATGAAGAACCGGGCCGACACGTCGAAGCGAGCCTCCTCCTCTGCGAACACGCCGGCCTCGATGGCGGAGAGGCCGCGACCGCCGTGCTCGACCGGCCAGTGGACCGCCGCCCAGCCCGCGTCGAACTTGGTCCGCTGCCAGCGCCTGGCCATCTCGAGCTGGGCGAGGTCGGCCTCGTCGGTCTTGGCGCGGAAGGTGCGCCAGTCGCCCTCGCCCTCGCCCCGGGGCTTGGCCACGGTCCGCAGCCAGGCCCGGGCCTCGGCCCGGATCGCTGCCTCTGCCTCGGTGTCGTCGACGTCCACGGTCCCCCTCGAAAACGAGAACACGTTCTAGTTGCTGCTGCCTGAGACGGGCTACTCCCGCCCGTCCGGCGGCCACCCGGCCCTAGGGTCCTGTGGGTGCGCCTCCCGCTGTCGCCGCCCGTGAAGCCCATGCTGGCCAAGGCCGTCCACGCCGTGCCCCACGACGAGGGCCTCGGCTACGAGCCCAAGTGGGACGGGTTCCGCTGCGTCGTGTTCCGGGACGGCGACGAGGTCGAGCTCGGCTCCCGCAACGACCGGCCGCTCACGCGCTACTTCCCCGAGCTGCTCGAGCACCTGAGGGCCGCCCTCCCGGAGCGCTGCGTCGTCGACGGCGAGATCGTGGTGGTGACCGACGACGGCCTCGACTTCGACACCCTGCAGCAGCGACTCCACCCCGCTGCCTCCCGCGTGGCGAAGCTGGCCGCCGAGACCCCGGCCAGCTTCGTGGCCTTCGACCTCCTGGCCCTGGGCGACGACGACCTCACCTCGACCCCGTTCCGCCAGCGGCGAGCGACGCTCGAGGCGGAGCTCGGCACCGGCGGGCCCCACGTGCACCTCACCCCCTTCACCGAGGACCCCGAGGTGGCGGAGGACTGGTTCACCCGCTTCGAGGGGGCCGGGTTCGACGGGGTCATGGCCAAGCCGCTCGACCAGCCCTACCAGCAGGACAAGCGGGTCATGTGGAAGGTCAAGCACCAGCGCACCGCGGACTGCGTGGTGGCCGGCTTCCGCTGGCACAAGGACGGGGAGGGCGTCGGGTCGCTCCTGCTCGGCCTCTACGACGACGCCGGCGCCCTGCACCACGTCGGGGTGGCGAGCAGCTTCACCGCCGCCCGCCGGCGCGAGCTGGTCGACGAGCTCGCCCCGCTGCGAGAGGGCGCCTTGGAGGCGCACCCGTGGCGGGAGTGGGCGGACGCCCAGGCCCAGGCGCAGGCGGACGGGAAGATGCCAGGCGGAGCCAGTCGCTGGAACGCCCAGAAGGACCTGTCGTGGGAACCGCTGCGGGTGGAGCTGGTGGCCGAGGTCCGCTACGAGCACGTGCTCTCCGGCCGGTTCCGGCACGGTGCCCGCCTGGTGCGCTTCCGTCCCGACCGCACCCCGGAGTCCTGCACCTACGCCCAGCTCGACGAGGTGGCGCCCGCCGAGCTCAGTGCGATCTTCGGCTAGCCGTCCTGGGGGAGAGGTGTGAGGGCGTCGGCGGTGTAGGTGACCAACGGGTCCCAGAGGAGGAAGCCAGTCAGGCCGAGGTCGGCGGCGGCGTCGATCTGGGCCTTCACCTCGGCGGCCCCGTAGGTGACGCCATGGAGGGAGAAGTCCTGCAGCCACGGGACGTACCGGACGCCGGCGTCCTCGGTGACCTCGAGGAAGTGGGCCAAGGACCGCTTCGTGATCTCGTAGGGCTCGTGGATCGGGGAGTCGACGTCGTACATGCCCGGACCCCAGTGCGACGGGTACACCATCGGCGCCAGGTAGTCGACCACCCGGGCCATGGCCGGGATGTCCTGGGCGATGCTGTCGCCAGCGGCCGCGGCGATCCCGAACACCGAGGCCCCCTGGTAGGCGCCGCGGACCCGCAGCTCCTCGTGGGTCTCGGCCAGGAAGTCGATGATCGCCTCGGAGCTGGTCTGACCCTCCTCGAGCCCGGGGATCACCATCGTGCTCGGGTGGCCCTCCGGCCGGCGCATGTAGTCCCAGAGGATGTCGTGGACCCCGGCGTCCACCGCCTCCAGCGCGATGGCCAGGTTGTAGGCCTTCACGTCCTCGTCGAGGTAGCTGGTGAACCCGCCGTAGGCGCTGAGCATCTCGCCATCAGGGGTCTGGAGCACCGCGTCGCGCCGTCCGGCCTTCCAGGCCGCCTGCGCGTAGATCGGGTCGCGGAAGGCCACGATCCGCCCGATCACCCGCACGCCGCGCTCCTCGAGCTCGGCCACGGTCTCGGCCAGGTCGAGCTCGGGGCGGACAGCGCCGATCTCCCGAGCCACCTCCAGGTCCGAGTCGTAGCCGATGACCCCGGCCTCGTCCTTGAGGTCGAGCTGGACGGTGTCGACGAGGCCCCGATCGATCAGCGACAGGACCCCGGCCCGCAGCTCGGCGTCGCCCCACGCCGCGGCGGAGACGTGGACGCCGTGGACGCGGTCCGGATACCAGACCGGCACGCCGGAGACCGCCTCGGTGCGGTTGCCGGCCGGGTCGACCGCCTCGAACCGGAGCGCGCCGGTGGGCGGGTGCGCGAAGTCCACCGCGAACCGCCCCTCGTCGTGCTCGACCGGTTCGCCGTTCAGGAACAGCTCCACGTCGGGCTCGGTCGTGCCCGAGACCGTCACCGCCTCCTCGACGGGCACCGGGTCGAGGGCGCTCGGGACCTCGAGCACGGGCGCCACCGAGTCGACGACGTAGGTCCACTCGAAGGTGGAGTCGGGGAGGAACAGGCGGCTCACGGAGACGTGGAGGCGGTGCTCGCCCTCGTCGAGCGCTCCCTCGACCAGCTCCACCTCGACGAGCTCGGCCGGCTCGACGACCAGCGTGTCACCGTCGAACTCGAGGTCCTCGGTGAGCTCCACCCCGTCGAGGGTCACCGACGCCCGGAAGCGGTCGTCCGCGTTCGGGATGGCCAGGGCGATGGCGAGGTCGGCGGCCGCCTCGGGCTGGAACGGGGTCCCGGACACGAGCCCAGCCACCTCCACGTGCACGCGGGTGGACTTCCAGAACGACCACCCGAGCCACGCCGTGAGCCCCACGGCGCCAGCCACGATGAGCAGGATCGTCAGGTCGATCTGCCGGCGCGGGCGGAAGCGCTGGCTGCGGCTGCGGCTGCGGTCGAGGCTCAGGCCCCGCGGCGTGAGGTCGAGGGTGGACGAGCGCAGGGGCGCGAAGACGTCGTCGCGCCGGCGTCGTCCGCGCCCGCCGCGGCGGGAGGGCGACCCAGGAAGGTCGTGGAGGGGTCGGACCATGGTGGTGGGCTCCGGCGCAGGCCGGTGGACAAGTCTGCCCGCCCGTGCGCCGATCCGGCCATCCCCAGGTCCCGGCGTCGGGCCAGACTGGGGGTGATGGCTGAGGCGACGGCGATCGAGGTCGACGGCGTGACGGTGCCGATCACCCACCCCGAGAAGGTCTTCTTCCCGCGCCTCGGGGCCACCAAGCTGGACCTCGTCCGCTACTACCAGGCCGTGGCCCAGCCGTTCCTGGCCGAGGTGCGGGACCGGCCGGTGCTCCTCGAGCGCTACCCCAACGGCGCCGGGGGCTCCTCGTTCTTCCAGAAGCGGGTGCCGGCCTCCGCCCCCGACTGGCTGACCACCGTCGAGGTGGCCACCCCCAACGGGACCACGAGCGACGCGCTGGTCCTCGCCGACCTGGCCCATGTCGTGTGGGCCGTGAACCAGGGGTGCCTGGGCTTCCACGTCTGGCCCGATCGCCTGCCCCGCCTGGGCATCGCCGACGAGCTCCGGGTGGACCTCGACCCGTCCCCGGGGGTGGCCTACCCGCAGCTCCGGGAAGCGGCCTGGGCGGTGCGCGAGGTCCTGGCCGAGCTCGGCCTCGACGCGTGGATCAAGACCTCGGGCTCCCGGGGGCTGCACCTCTACGTGGGGCTCGAGGCCCGCTGGGACGCGTACGAGGTGCGCCTGGCGGCGGTGGCCCTGGCCCGCGAGCTCGAGCGTCGGCACCCCGACGCCATCACCGCCCAGTGGTGGAAGGAGGAGCGGGGCAGCCGGGTGTTCGTCGACTTCAACCAGAACGCGCCCCACAAGACCGTCTTCGGGGCCTGGTGCGCACGGCCTCGTGTCGGCGGGCAGGTCTCGACCCCCGTGAGCTGGGACGAGCTCGACGCCGTCGTGCCCGACGAGCTCACGATCACCACCGTCCCCGCTCGGGTGGCGGAGCAGGGGGACCCCTGGCAGGGCAAGCACGAGCGTCCGCAGGACCTCACCCCGCTGCTCGAGTGGTCCGCTCGGGACCGGGACGCGGGCCTGCCCGACGCGCCGTGGCCGCCCGTCTACCCCAAGATGCCGAACGAGCCGCCGCGGGTGGCGCCCAGCCGGGCGCGCACGACTTGACCCCCGGGTCAAGATCGCGCTTGCCTGGTGCCGTCCAGGCCCGAGTGCCGTCTCCAGGGGGAGCGCGATGACCGACACCGCAGCGAAGCAGTCCACCGACGTCGTCGACGAGGTCCGGGCCTGGCTGGAGGAGAACTGGGACCCCGACCTCACCGTCGGCGAGTGGTGGGAGCGCCTCGGCCTCTCCGGCTGGGCTGCCCCCGGGCTCCCCACCAACGCCTACGGCAAGGGCCTGAACCGCAACGACTCGGTGGCCGTCCAGAGCGCCATCGCCGAGTTCGGCGCCCTCGGCGCCCCCGGCGGCCTCGGCCTGCTGCTCGCCGCTCCCACGATCGCCACCCACGGCACGCAGGAGCAGATCGACACGATGGTGCGCGACATCGTCACCGGCCAGCGGGCCTGGTGCCAGCTCTTCAGCGAGCCGGGCGCCGGGTCGGACCTGGCCGGCCTGCAGTGCCGCGCCATCAAGGACGGCGAGGAGTGGATCGTCACCGGCCAGAAGGTCTGGACCTCCGGCGGCCACGTGGCCGACATGGGCATGCTCATCGCCCGCACCGACCCCGACGTCCCCAAGCACCAGGGCATCACCTACTTCGGCATCGACATGCACCAGCCGGGCAAGGTCGAGGTGCGGCCCCTCGTCGAGATGACGGGCCACGCCCTGTTCAACGAGGTCTTCATGGAGGAGGCCGTCGTCCCGGACTCGTGGATGATCGGCGGCCTCAACAACGGCTGGGCGGTGGCCAACACCACCCTCATGAACGAGCGGGCCGGCCTGGGCTCCGGCGGCGGCCATGCCGCGGCCAGCGCGGCCACCCCCGGCACGGTGGCCAAGGACCTCGACAAGCGGGCCGGCGACTTCGTGTCCTCCGGGGGCCGGCCGAAGCGTCGCTCCGGCGGCGGCGGCGGGGCCATGGCCGGCGGGTACAAGCTGCTCGTCGACCTGGCCAAGGGCAACGGCAAGATCGAGGACCCGACCCTCCGGCAGGACCTCATGAAGCTGCACACGTTGAACGAGCTCGGCCGGTTCAACAACTGGCGGGCCAAGGCCGGCCGAGCCATCGGCCACGAGGTGCCGGGCCTGCCGAACATCTCGAAGCTCTCGATGAGCGAGATCGTCCGCCAGCAGCGCGACCTCGGCCTGCGGATCCTCGGCCCCGAGGGGATGCTGCACGGCTACAAGCCAGAGCAGCAGCAGGTGAACGACAGCGCGACCGGCAACCCGTTCGCCGGCCTGGTCACCGGCCTGGCGCTCTTCGCCCAGGCCCCGCCCATCTACGGCGGCACCGACCAGGTCCAGAGGAACATCATCGGCGAGCGCGTGCTCGGCCTCCCCAAGGAGGCCAACAACGACAAGACCGCCGCCTTCAAGGACCTCCCCAAGAACGCCTGACCGAACGTCGTGTCAGTGGCCGCCGCGGACGACGCCGCCGTACTTCATCCGGGTGTCGGCCATGGAGGCAGCGCGCTTGTCGTCGTCGGTGATGCCAGCGTCGACGAGCTCGCCGATGAAGAGAGTGTGGCTGCCCAGGTCATGGGTGTGGCGGACCTCGCAGTCCAACCAGGCGATGGCCTCGTCGAAGATGGGCGCGCCCGTGACGCCGTCGCGCACGGGTCGCCCGTTGAGCGTGCTCCCCTCGGGGTCGTAGGCGGCCGGCTTCGAGAACTTCACGAACGGCCGGGTGTCCTCAGCGTCCCAGAGGTTCACCGTGAACGAGCCGCCGTCAGCGATGAGCCGCCGCGTCACGGCCTTGTTGTCGACGCCGACGCCGATCAGCACCGGTGACATGGCCAGCTGGGTGATCCAGCTGGTGGTCATGCCGTTGCGCTCGTCGCCGGCCCGGGAGCCCACGAGGGCCAGGGCGTTCGGGATCTTCCAGGTGACGCGGTTGATCAGCTCGTCGTCGATGGCCATGCCCTGAGGGTAGAGCCGGCACCCTCGCCCAGCGCCCCCGCGTCCCTCGGGGGCGATGACGAGGGTCAGGCCCGCCGCTCGGCCAGCCGCGCGGCGCGCTCGGCCAGCCGGGGGTCGCCGATCGCCTCGGCCACGGCGGCGAAGCCCTCGGTGGGGCCGGTCCAGCGCCAGCCCTCGACGGTGCCGACCTCGGCGTCGGTCTCGACCGTGGCGATCCGGCGGAACAGCAGCGCCTCGTCGAACCGGTCCCGCAGCACGACGTTCAGCTTGGCCGCGCCCCGCACGCCGGCGTCCCAGGTGGTCGGGTCCTCGGGGATCTGCTCGAGGTGGCCCCACCGGTCGAGCACGGCGGCGGCCGACTTCGCCCCCCAGCCGGGCAGGCCGGGGAAGCCGTCGGCCGTGTCGCCGACCAGGGCCAGCAGGTCGGGCACCGACTCGGGCGGGACCCCCAGCCGGGCGTGGACCCCGGCGGCGTCGAACCACTTGTCCTGGCGGCGATCCCACTGCCAGACCTTGCCGCCGACGCACTGCCCGAGGTCCTTGTCGGGGGTGCAGATGATCACCCGGTCGACGTCCGGGTCCGCCGCGGCCACCTGTGCGGCGGCAGCGAGGGCGTCGTCGGCCTCCTGCTCGACCATCGCCCAGACGGTGAACCCCGCGGCCCGCAGGGCGTCCTCGACGAGCGGGAACTGGGCCTTCAGCTGGGGGTCGACGCCAGAGCCGTCCTTGTAGGTGGGCCACAGGTCGTTGCGGAACGACTCGATCACGTGGTCGGTGGCCACGCCCACGTGGGTGGCGCCCTGCTCGACCAGCATGAGGCACGATCCCACGACGCCGCGGGTGGCCCCGAGCTCCGGATCCTTGTTGGCCGGGGAGTAGTGGTACCGGAACAGCTCGTAGGTCCCGTCGACCAGGTGCACGTCGAAGCCCATGCCGGCATCCTCGCAGGGAACCCCGGCGAGGGCGTCGCGATCGGTCAGGGCTCGACGGTGCCGACGGCTGACGCCCGCGCCGCCACGGACGCGTCGCTGGCGTTGCGCTCCAAGAAGTAGGCGCCGATCGATCCGGCCAGGGCAGCGAAGACGGCGACCGAGTAGACGATCAGGCCCACCTCGACCAGCTGCACGAGGCCGTGGTCGCTGCCGGTGGGCGTGCCCGACACCGTGGCCAGCGTGGCGGCGTGGAGGGCGTCGCTGTAGTCCTCGAACTCGCCGATCTCGAAGAAGAGCTGGCTGCCGGCCAGGACGACGATCACCGTCACCACGCCGACGGTCATCAGCCGGCTCGACAGGCGGCGTCCTGCGGTGCGGCTCGACCGGATGGCTGAGCTGACCACCCGACCCATGCGGGCCGCCCGCACCGCCCGGACGGCGCGGAGGAACCGGAGGAACGGCACCGCCAGGAAGATGAGCTGCCACCAGTTGCGGCGCAGGTAGCGGGCCCAGGAGGGAGCGATCGCGAGGCGCAGCACGAACTCGCCCACGAACGCCACCCAGAGGGCCCAGCTGGTGATCGAGAACACCGTGCTGGTCGGCCCGGTCGGCTTGCTGATCGTCTCCGCGAGGACGAGCAGGAGGAAGACGACGCCGGCCGCCGTCATCGGCTTGTCGAGGCGGTCGGCGACC
>Ga0208490_100684_pt1 | contig 18025 bp, 23 predicted proteins | sample SubbioAug_CSWold_FD_184818 | JGI IMG/M metagenome (GOLD analysis project Ga0208490, IMG submission 184818) | Serpentinite rock and fluid subsurface biosphere microbial communities from McLaughlin Reserve, California, USA - CR11Aug_CSWold (SPAdes) | ecosystem: Environmental > Terrestrial > Deep...
CGGCACGTTCGTGACATGTCCCAGGCAGATATGCGCGTGCGGTAGGGGACGGTCCACCTGCGCAGGGCGGTCAAGAGAGGCCGAGCAAAGCGACATACTTCGGACTCGTGACTGCAGTTCCGCCGTCAGAGGTCTGGGTCGATCCCCGGCTGAGGGTCGAGACATCGGCCATCGAGGGTCAAGGACTCTTCTTCACCGACAACGTCCCTGCCGGCACAGTCATCACGCAGCTGGGCGGAAGGCTGGTCTCCACCGAGCACCTCGACGCTCTCATCGCTGAGGCAGATGCCGATCCCCAGGCGCCGTTCATCGACACGATCACGATCTATCCCGACCAGCACCTCGTGCTTCCACCACGGACACCCGCACACTTCGGCAACCACAGCTGCGACCCGAGCCTCTGGCATGACGGGCCGTACTCGTTGGCGACCAGACGAGACGTCGTCACCGGGGAGGAAGCGACGATCGACTACGGGACCGAGTCCGGCGCGCCGGGCTTCCGGATGACCTGCGCGTGCGGCACTCCGTCCTGTCGCGGTGTCGTGACGAGCGACGACTGGCGCGATGACGCACTCCAGCGACGCTATGTGGGCCACTGGGTCCCCGCGCTGCAGGCGCGCATCAACGGTGCACGCTGAGTGCCATCTCCGCCGATAGTCCTCGAGGGACTTGAGCATCCGAAGCTGACATCGTGGCGGTGATGGATCCAGTCACCTTCTCCGACGCTGCGGTCGTGCTCAGACCCTGGACACCTGCTGACGCAGGGTTCATTCACACCGCGTGGACACCAGGATCACCGGTGGCCCGAACGCACTGGGTGAGCCGGTCGTGTTCAGACCGGACGAACTTTTAGCTTCCGACGCAGCCGCACGGTACGAGCCGGCGCGACGCGCTGGGTCAGCGGAGGTCGATTCGGCAGAGTTCGTCGATAACGGTCTGAGTGGGGCGCTCGATGAACACGAACCGCCGAGGAGTGCGGGTCGGGCATCTGCCCACGACCGCTGCACCGGGCTTCGTCGTCTCCTCGACGAGGACGACGCGTGGCTCGGTTGGTGCGAAGGTGATCATGGCGCTTCTCCTGGTCGCGTCGGGAAATGGGTGGTCGGCGCCGAGGTGAGTGATCGGACTGCCGGTGAACGCGAGGTGTCGCGGCGTGGTGGTGCGTGGATTCATCGCCTTGCCAGATCTGGGATGAAGGCGATCCGTCCGTGATTCGTGAGGGCGCCGTTGGGGAGCAGTTCGACCCTGCCGTTCAACGCAAGGACGAACTCGATGACGTCGTCGACGGCGTCGTCGAGGACGCCCGCCGCGGCCGGGTCTTGTGCTGGCTCCAGTGATCCTTGGTCGGTGATGGTGGCCGGGTGTTCGTATCCTCGCTCGACGAGCAACATGCCGCGCGCGTGGCGGCACCGTTCCCAGATGGGTTGGATGCCGCCGGTCACGATCCTGGCGTTCATGGCGCGTTCGAGGGCGGCGAGCGCGATGGCGCAGCGGCTGGCGAGCACGTCGGTGAGTGCGGGCTCGATGAGCGCCGGGAGCGTGGCGTCGCGTCCGGGGGCGCGCCGCATGACGGCCTCGATGCGGTTGATGTTGCGTGTGTGGTCGAGGAAGCGGGAGATGGTCGGTTCTGCCCCGACGACGATGAGAGGGTCTTCGTCGTTGCGCAGGGCGGCAGCGAGGTGATCGTCGAGGTTTCGGAGGCGTCGGGCGCGTCGGGCGTCGTGGATGTCGGTGCGGTCTCGGCCTCGCCGGTCGCGGGAGCCGGTGCGCTCGACGCGGACGGGTTCGAGATCGAGCGGTTGGGGACGCAGGATCGAGCCGCGTCCGCGGTGGAGTCGTGGGGCGTCGAGGGTGAGGGCGAGCAGCCAGTACCGGGGGCTGCGCAGCTCGTGGTGGAGGAGGTCTCTGGTGGCGAACGTGTCGTCGACGACGACGCGCTCGCGCACGGTGACTGCGATACCGATGCATTCGGCGCGATCGGCGTTGACGAACAAGGCGAGGCTGCGGGCTCCTGGTGGCACCTTGGCGTGCTCGACGGCGGTGCGGAGCCGTCCGATGAGGTCGGGGTCGAGCCGTGACCCGAGCTCGGCGCGCAGGCGGCGGACTGCGCTTCGTTCCAGGGTGCGCAAACGCTGGGGCCAGGCCACGGCGTCGTCGATGGGGAGGAGGAGCGAGATGGAGGGGTATTGGCGGTCGCGGGCTGCGGTGCGGGGATCGATGGCGAGCACGGATGTGGCTCCTGGCTTGTCGGTCGCGCCGTCAAAGGTTTGGGAGGGTGGCGGGCGCGGTGGGGGCGAGTGTGGTGGGGTCGAGCACGATGAGGGAGAGGCCGGGTCGCTCGGCTGCCAGGCGGGCGAGGCGGCCGAGCGACCGCGGCGGCTGGGCCCGCGGGGTGGTCACGATGACCGCCGGGGCGCGCTCGACCGCCCAGCGGGTGATGGCGTCGGGCGGGTGTCCCGGAAGTGCGATCACTTGCAGGCGGTGGCGCCCGAGTCGGTGGACGGCCTCGGCGATGGCGGCACTGGTTGGGCCCTCCATCGCCTGGAGGGTGTCGGGGTGCGATTGGTCGTAGGGGACGGGGACGACTAGGTCCACCGCTGCGATCGACAGGCCGAGCTGGTCGAGCATTCGGGCGTCGATTGCACCGACGGCACCGACGGGCACGACCACGGTCACCCCTGTGCCGTGTGCGCTGGTGTGGACCATGACGGTCGGTTCGGCGGTCGGTTCGATGAAGCGGGCGCGGTCGGCGACGAAGAGGGCGGCCAGCGGTCCGGCGAGCACGCAGACCGCAGGCCACGCGCGGCCGTGGTGACCACGTCGGCGCATGACTGCTGCCCCCGCTGCACCGGCGAGGACCCAGGCGACGCCGATCGCCATCGGGCTGGTCATCGCCGCATCGCAGGCGGTGCGAGGGGGTCTTCCTCTCGCACCTTGCAGCTGACGCACAGCGGCGTTTCGGGCACAGCCCGCAACCGGGCGAGCGGGATGCGACATCCGCAGCTGTCGCAGAGGCCGTAGGTGCCGGCGGCGAGGCGGTGCAGTGCGTGGTCGGCTGCGGTGGCGGTGGCCGAGGCGAGCTGCGCGAGGCGGAGGGCACGCACCCGCTCGGCGTGGTTCGACCCGGGATCGGGGTTGTCGCGGTCAAGCAGGTCGCTGACGTCGATGTCGTCCAGGGCGTCGACGGCGTTCTGTTGCAGCGCTGCTGCGAGGTGAGTCGATGACTGACGCCGGTCTTGGAGCCGGCGGTCCATCTCGGCGAGGGTGGTGGGGGCGAACGTGGTGGGCATCGGGTTTCCTCCGTGTGTGTTGGGCTTCGCATGTAGCGAAGGTCTCTCCCGCCCGGAGGCCGGTGTCGCCGGGCGCTGGGCCGGGATGGCGACGACACCGTGTCGGGATACTCCCCTTCGGTGATTCGGTGTGTGGATCGAACAGCCGGGACGGCTGGCGCGGTGTGGGTCCTTTCTCGGTGCTCGTCTTGGTGGGTGGGTCGCTCAGGTGGCGGCGGGGCTGGCGTGTCCGCTGGTGTCGGTGAGCGCTCGCAGCGCCGATGTGACGTCGCCGGCGAGGGCGACTTCGTCGGCGAGGTGCTGGAGCGCCTCGATGCCGCCGTGGCGCAGCTCGGGGGCCAGGAGATGGCGTCGATCGAGCTCGCGAGGTGGCAGCTGTCCAGCGGTGATGGCGATGCCGACGCGTGCTCCGGACGCCTTGAACCGCAGGTACGCCTCGTCGAGCTCGGTCTCGGTCACTCGTCCGGTCGGCTCCATGGCGTCGATGGGGACGATGGCCATCTCCTCGACCACGATCGCACCGGCCCGCATCGCCGCGGCGGTACCACCGGCGTGGAGCACCGCCGCGACCACCGCACCGACGGAGGGGTGCTCGTCGAGGTCGCCGGCGAAGCCGGGCGGGAGGTCGAGGCGGTCGGTGAGCGAGGTCGTGCCGCCGGTTGACATCGGCCCCAACGCGACGCTCGCTGCCGTCGCCTCCTCGGGGCTGCCGGCCGGGACCGGAGCGGTCGTCGTGGGGAGCGACGGGTCGACCCCTTCAGGGGCCGGTGGCGCCGGCCGGCGCGCATGGCGGCGGCCGACGACATGGCCGTCGAGGTCGACGACCTCCACGACCTGGACGTCGGGTCGCTCGAGGTGCGCCTTGGCGGTCCGATCGACGAGCCGCTGCGCGGCCGGCAGCTCCGGGTCCTGGACCCGGATGCCGAGCTTCACTCGCACCCGCCCGTCGAGGTTGACCCGGTTGCCCCGTGCTGGCCGCGGGACTGGGCGCTCCATGCTTCGGGACGACCGCAGGCGCGTGCCGGCGGCCAACGCGATCGCGAGTCCGGCCACGCCGGCGAAGACGAGGACCATCACGACAAGATCAGCCATGAACGCAGTCAAACACACGAACTACGGATCGTCAATAAGCAAGTGTCACACCAGGAAACGGCTTGACAACCGAATCGCGATTCGTGAATGATGCTGGGGAGAAGGGGAGTATCCCCCAACGCCGTCATCGTCACTCCGGCTCACCACCCGGTCACGGCGGCCCTTCACGGGGCGGGAGAGACCTTCGTCGAACAATCGACGAGAGATCCAGGAGCCCACCCCGTGTCATCCGAACGCCCTCGTGCGACCCGCTCGGAGCTGCTTGCCCGTCGCAGGCAGCTGCAGCTCGCCAGCCAGGGCCGCGACCTCCTCAAGGACAAGCGTGCTGCGCTGGTGCGCGAGTTCGAGGCCCTCCGCCACGACGTCCTCGCCCGCATGGACGAGCTCGACCGGTTGGCGTCACGCAGCCGGGACACGCTGCTCGCAGCGGTCGCCGCGGACGGCCCGGCCGCGGTGGTCACGGCCGCCGGTGTCAGCCAGCGCGAGCTCGAGGTCACCACCACCGCCCGCACCGTCGGGGGCGTCGTCCTCGTCGAGGTGGCAGCCGACGAGGTCGCCCGTGCTCGCACGGAGCGGGGCCCGTCCCTGGTCGGGACCTCGGCCGCGGTCGACGACGCCGCCACCGCCTTCGAGGCGCAGCTCGACCTCGTTCTCACCGTGGCCGCCGACGCAACACCGCGCGCCTTCACGGCGCTCTCGGTGATGTTCCACCAGATGAGTTCGAGGCAGCGTTCTACGCTGCCCAACAGGCCGACCCCGCCGGGGTTGGAATCCAACAGCCCGAGCCTCCATCAAACCCAGGGCGATTCAGTCGGGGGTGGCGAACCCGGTGTTGGTTGGGGATGTGGAGGATCTGCCGTTGACTTACGAAGCGTTCGCGGCGGCCGGATCCGGGCTGGGTGCAGCGGGGTTCTGGGTGCTCGACGACACCGCCGACATGGCTGCGGTTGCCGAGGCGGTGGCCTGGTTCCTTCACGTCGAATCGTGCGGGCAATGTTCGCCGTGCAAGATCGGGACCGGTTCGATCTCCCAGGTGTTGCATCGGGTGCGGACCGGGATGTCGCTCGGGTCGGATGCGGGCGCCCTGGCCCGGGCGCTGGCGACGGTCAGCGACGGTGCGCGCTGTCACCTGCCGACCCAAGCGCGAGACGTGGTGTCGAGCATCTTGGCGTCGTTCCCTGATGACTTCGCTCGTCCCGATTCCCGGTCCCCGGTCCTGGTAGAGGTGCCCAAGCTGGTCGACCTTGCCGACGGCGTCGCGATCGTGGATGAGCGCCAGGCCAGGAAGCGTCCGGACTGGACCTACGGCGACGTGCCGGTGCGCATCGGCGAGCCCCGACCGATACCGACCTGACCCCGGTCGTGGTTCAGTCGGCCGGCGACGTCTGGTCTGCTTCGTGGGCGTCCCCATCTCCGGGTCCGCTCAGCGGGTTGGAGGTTCGAACGGGTCTGGTCGGGTGCGGGTCGGAGGTGTGGATGGCCCGGGCGAGCAGTCCGATGGCTGCCGCGACGGTGATGAGGTAGAGGCCGGCGGCGAGCAGGAGGCGGGGGCTGGTGGCGTCGCGTTCGGCCAGGGCGACGCCTCCGAGGACGAGGACGATGCCCAGGGTGGTCGCCTTGCCGGCGGTGTGGAGTCGGGTCATGACGGCGTCGAAGCGGTGGAGGGCGACGGCGGCGAGCAAGACGATCAGCGCGCCGAGCAGGCTGAGTGCGCCGGCGAGAGTGGTCATGTTTGCTCTCCGTCGTGCTGCTCGAGGTAGCGGGCGGCGGCCAGGGTGCTGGTGAAGCCGACGAGGCCGAGTACGAGGACGAGGTCGACGAAGCGGTCGGAGCCGCCGTTGGCGGGGAGGGTGGCGATGGTGGCGGCGGTGGCGACGATGGCGACCTCGAGGCCCAGGAGCCGGTCGGCCAGGCGTCGGCGACGAACGAGCGCGGTGACGGCCACGAGGGCGGCGGTGGTGGTGATGACGGCAGTAGCGGCGAACATGGTGGTCACGGACTCCGGATGGGTTCGGGGCGATGGGCGATGAGGGCGGCGTCGGCGAGGCGGGCCAGGTGCTCGATGTGAGCGGCGACTCGGTCGGGGTGGTGGCAGTAGAGGGCGTGGACTCGCAGCACGTCGGGTCGGGGGTGGTCGACGACGACGGTGCCCGGCGCCAGGTTGATCGCCTGGCTGGTGGCGGCGATGACCGCGGGGTCGGCGTTGGGGAGGGTGACGTCGACGAGTCCGGGTTCGGTGCGATCGGATGGTGTGACCACCTCGACGGCCAGGGCCAGGTTGGCTCGCACGATGTCGGCGGCGACGACAGCCGCGAATCGGGCGGCGGCGACGGGGTGGATGGTGTGGGTGAGCGGGCCGGGTCGGGGCCGGGCGACGAGGGTGAGGATTGCGACGGCGAGGCCGACCAGCGCGACGGCACCGTCGGTGTCGCCCCACAACAGCATCCACAGCGCGGTGAGCCACATCAGGTGGGGGCTTCGACGCCACCAGGTCCCCCAGCGCGTCATGACAGGACCGCGTCGATGTAGGGGTCGGGATCGACGAGGAGAGTGGCAGCACGGTCGGCGAGCTCGACCAGCGGGCCGGCGGTGACGGCGACGAGCACGGTTACGGCGACGAGGGCGGCGACGGCGGCGGTCATCGACTTGGTTCGGGCCGTGGTCGGTTCGGTGGCCATCACGGTCGCCGTCGGTCCACGATCGGGGGCGCCAGGGGATTCGTGGTCGTTGGCCGCGCCCCAGAAGGCACCGGTCCAGATCTTGGTCATCGACAGCAACGTGCCAGCGCTCACGGCCAGGCCGACCATGACGAGGGTCCAGTTGGCGGAGGCGGCGGCGGCGTCCAGGACGGCGAGCTTGGCGACGAAGCCAGAGAACGGGGGGAGCCCGGCGAGGCTGAGCGCGCCGAGGGCGAAGAGCACGGCGATGGCGGGGCACGTGCGGGCCAGGCCGCTGAGCCGGTCGAGGCGGCCGGTTCGGTGGCGGTGCTCGACCAGGCCGGCGGTGAGCAGCAGGGCGGTCTTGATCGGGATCTGGTGGACGATGAACACGATCGTGGCGGCCAACCCTGCCGTGGTGGCGAGGGCGACGCCGACGAGCTTGTAGCCGATCTGGGACACGATGTGGAACGACAGGATCCGCTTGATGTCGTCCTGGGCCAGGGCGCCGAGCACACCCACGACCATGGTGAGGGCGGCGATGGCGGTGATCACGGGGCCGAGCTGGTCGAGGTCGAGGAGGCTGTGGACCCGGACGATGGCGTACACGCCGATCTTGGTGAGCAGTCCGGCGAAGATGGCGGTGACGCTGGTCGGTGCGGCCGGGTAGGCGTCGGGGAGCCAGGCGAACAGCGGGAACACGCCGGCTTTGATCCCGAAGGCGCCGAGCAGGGCGAGACCGAGACCGGTGTCGACGTGCGTCGGCAGATCGGGCCAGCGTTGGGCGATGGTGGCCAGATTGACCGATCCGGCGGCGGCGTAGACGCCGGCGATGGCGGTGAGGAACAGGGCTGAGGCCACGAGGTTGAGGGTGACGTAGGTGGTGCCGGTGCGGACCTGGTCGGCCCGGCCTCCCAGGGTGAGCAGCACGTAGCTGGCGACCAGGGTGAGCTCGAAGGCGACGAAGAGGCTGAACAGATCGCCGGAGGTGAACGCAAGGGTGACCCCGGCGGTGAGGACGAGGTAGACGGGGTGGAACACGCCATGGGTGTCTTCCTCGTTGGGTTGGACGATGGCGTAGGCGGCCACCGCGGTGATGGTGACCAGCGAGATGGCGAGGAACAGCGCGGCGGTCAGGTCCACGACCAGCACGATGCCCAGGGTCGGGTGCCACCCGCCGATCCGTGTGGTGATGATGCTGTCGGTGTCGTGCTCGACAGCCGCCAGCGTGGCGATGCTGAGTCCGGTCGTCGCGGCGAGCGCGGTGGCGGTGATGATCCGTTGCGCGAGGCGGTTCGGGATGAGTGCGAGGCTCACCCCGGCGCCGAGGATGGGAACGAGGACGAGCGCGGCGATCACGGCTGGTCCCGATCCGCGTCGCCGTGGTCGTCGTGGGTGGCGATGCGGCGGTCCTCTCGATCGAGGAGCACGCGGTCGGTGCCGAACTCGGCCTGGTGGCGCCACGTCAACGCGAGCAGGAAGGCGACCAGGGCGAAGGTGATCACGATCGCGGTGAGCCCGAGCGCCTGGGGTAGCGGGTCGGTGACGGGCTGTCCCGTGTCGGCTTCGGACGCGAAGGCAGGTGCGCCGGGGGTGCCGGCGGCGACGATCAGCAGGACGACCGAGCCGTGGCCGATGAGGGCGACGCCGAGGATGATCCGCAGGAGGCTGCGTGACACGAGCAGCCAGACACCGCCGGTGTAGAGCGCCGACGCCGTGATCAGCACGGCCAGGCTCATCGGACGTCCTCCCGGCCGGGTGCAGGGTCGGCGGCGGGGTCTCGGTCGAGCAGGCCGATCGCGGTGGTGACGCTGCCGACGACGACGGCGGCCACGCCGGCGTCGAAGACCACGATGGTGGAGGCCTTCACCTGGCCGAGTACCGGGAGCTGCCATGTCGTGGCGTACTGGGTGAGCATTGGGTCGCCCACGACCAAGCCGATGGCGGCGACGAGGGCGGCGAGGCTCACCCCGGCGCCGAGCAGCTGGATTCCTTGCGTCGGGGCCGGGATGCCGAGGCCGGCGGCGTGGCGGATGGCGGGGACGGCAGCGAGGACCAGACCGGCGATGAACCCACCGCCGGGTCGGTCGTGACCCGACACCAACAAGAAGGCGGCGACCACGAGCACCGTGGGGGTGATCAGCTCGACGATCACGGTGAGGGCGGCGACCGGCTTCACCGCAGCGACCTCACGTCGTCGTGGCCCCGGTCCACGGGCGGGCGGGGCAGCCCGGGTCGAACGAGGGCGGAGACCCCGGCGGCGGCGGCGAGCACGACGGTGATCTCGCCCAGGGTGTCGAGGGCCCGGATGTTGACGAGGATGATGTTGACCACGTTGTCCCCGCCCCCCTCGGGTGCGGCCTGAACGAGCGCGTCGGCCGGCGGGGACGCGGTGCGGGCGGCGAGACCGGCCGCACCGATGACGAACACCGTCGCACCCACCCCCAGGGCCAGGACGGGCCGGACGAGTCGGAGGCTGCGGTCCTCGACGTCGGCAATGCGAGGCCCAAGGCGGCGAAGCACGAGCACGAAGCCGATCAGCATCAGCGTCTCGACCAGCACCTGAGTAAGGGCGAGATCGGGAGCGCCGGCGGTGACGAACAGTCCGGCGACCGCGTAACCCACGGCGCCCACAGCAAGCACCGCCCCGAGCCGCGTGCGGGACCGGGCCGCCAGCGCGACCGCGGCCACCACGGCGACGGCGGCGGCGAGCTCGAAGCCCGAACTGCTGAGCCGCCACCCGGTGGGCAGGGCAAGGCCGCTGGCCAGGACGACGCCGGCAGGCAGCACGGCGACACCGAGCACCACGACCACGTAGCCGGGCAGCGAGCCGTGCTGCACGCGGCCGGTGAGCGATCGTGCCCCGCCGATGAGCGAGTCGACCATCCGGTCGACGACGTCGGCGTAGCGCGGCAGGCGCGGCGGACCCTTCGGCGTCTGCCAGCGGCACCCGAGCACGGCGCCGATCGCCACGACCGCGGCGGAGATGGCCAGCGCGGTGGTCCAGCCCGGGATCAGCTTCAGTTCCTTGGCCGACGCCGCGGGGTCGGCCACCCCAGCCGCCTGCGCGACCCACTGCGTCCAGCCGGCTGCGGTCAACCCGCCGACCAGGGACACGGAGGCGAGTCCGGCCGGCGCCCACCGCATCGCCGCCGGCACCCTGTGCAACTCGAGACCACCATCGCCGCGGGCCAGGAAGGGGGTCACGAGGCGGACCGTGTAGGCGACGGTCAGGATCGATCCGGCGGCGACGAGCCCGAGGGCCACCGTGCCGGCGGCACCGGTGCCGGTGAGGGCCTCGATGCCGGCCTCCTTGGCCACGAAACCGGCCGTCGGTGGCAGACCGGCCATCGACGCCCCCGCAACCGCTGCGGTTGCGCCGAGCAGCGGGTGTCGGCGGCCGATGCCGACCAGAGCATGCCGGTCGCGGGTCCCGGCCGCGGCTTCGGACGCACCGACGACCAGGAACAGCGCAGCCTTGAAGACGCCGTGAGCGACCAGTACGGCGACAGCAGCGAAGGTGGCCTCGGGGATGCCGATGCCGGCAAGGACGGCGATCAGGCCGAGCTGGGACACGGTGCTGTGGGCGAGCAGCACCTTGAGGTCATCCTCGAGCAGCGCCCGGTACCCGCCCCACAGCATGGTCGCACCTCCCATGGCGAGCAGCAGCGGCCGCCATGCGGCGAGTTCGGAGAAGCCGGGGCCGAACAGGACCAGTACGAACACGCCGGCCTTGACCATGGTGGCCGAGTGCAAGAACGCGCTGACCGGGGTCGGGGCGGCCATGGCGCCGGGCAGCCAGCCCGAGAACGGCACGAGCGCCGACTTCGTCGCCGCCGCCACCAACACCGCGATCGCCGCTGCAGACACGGGAGCGGCTGTCGTCACGTCGAGGCGAGTGACCGCCGCCAGATCGCTCGACCCGGCCTCGAGGGCGAGCACGACGAGCCCGCCGAGCAGCACCAGTCCGCCGGCACCGGTGATGACCAGGGCATGTCGGGCAGCGCGGACTGCGTCGGCCCGGTCGCCGCTGCCGCCGACCAGCAGGAACGAACAGATCGTGGTCGCCTCCCAGAAGACGAACAGCGTCCACACATCACCGGCCCACACCAGCCCGAGCATCGAGGCGGAGAACCCCACCAGCAGCACGCACAGGCGGGCCCCGTCGCTGTCAGGTCGGGCGTAGGCCGCGGTGTAGGCGAACACGGCCAGGCCGACGATGCTGATCAGCCCGGTCAGCAACCAGGCGAGACCGTGCAGCTCGAAGCTCACGCCGAGGTCGAGCCGCTCCACCCAGTTCGCCGACACGGTCCACGGGGCATCGCCGTGTGCCGCCCGGCGGGAGGTCGCAAGGAGCGCGAAGCCCCCAAGTGGGGGCGCGCAGGCGGCGGCAAGTGCCCAGCGGCCCCATCGACGGGTGCCAGATGCGATGACGAAGATGGCTCCGAGGTGGAGTCCGAGCAGAGCGAGCACGCCGTATGGTCAGCCGAACCGGGGCACGCGTACCCGTGCGCCAGGGGAGCCGGGCGGGAAGCTCGACCCCGACGCACTGGCGTCGCGGTTCGCGGTCGCAGCGAGCGCTGCATCTGCGAGGGTCACCGGGCGGGTGGCGGAGACGACCGGCGGCCTTGAGTCGGCTGGACGGGCACAGCCTGTCGAGCCGACCGGTAGGAGCGCCGCGATCGACCGAACAGTACTTCGGACGTGACCAACGCAGTGATCAGACCGACCGCCGCAGGCACATCGCGATCAGTCGCCGTGCCGAGTACGAACAATGAGACCGCGACGATCAGCACGCCGAAGAGGAGGCGCCCAGGGGCCCGGCTCGCCCGGGCCTTCCGCGGCCCCGTTGGGTCGGGACACGGCTGGGCTGGTCGCTGTCGTGGCCCACGGCCGGTCGCAACTTCGGGTCGGCGGGAGGGAAGGACGGTACTGGTCACCACGAGCACCCTCTCCGCCGTGCCGGCACGCGGGGTTCGTTCACCGGCAGCCGGCGCACGGGCGCCGGAACCAGCAGCAACCGCGGTTCGGGCCGGTGAACCAGCCCCCCTGGTAGGAACAGCGCTGCCTCCCGACGACGCCGGCGGGACCGGTTGGCGTTCCGTCGCCGTCGCAGGTCGCGCTTCGCGCCGCGGGCTCGTCGTGGTGCCGGCCGGTCGGCCAGGTACTGGCGGGCGTAGGGGATCACGAAGGGTCCGAGCCCCAGGCCCAGCGCCGCCCACAGGGCGAACGGTTCGCTGCGCCGGACCATGAAGGCCCCAGCCCCGAGCGAACACCCGGCCAGGATGGCGACGAAGACGGCGAACTCGGTCATGGATCCTCCTGGGGTTGACACCACTGCATCTAGATGTAGAATACCGGAAATAGGAATCGGGTGTCAAGACGGAGGTAATCGGATGCCGGAAGCGATGCTAGTGTCCGACAGCGTGAACGACCGGGTACCCGACCCCTCCGAGGTGGCGTGGACGTTCCTCACCAACCACGGCCACGTCCTTCTCGCCATCTCCGCTGACCCCACCCTGCGCCTGCGGGACATCGCCGACATCGTCGGCGTCACCGAGCGCACGGCGGTCGGCATCGTCTCGGACCTCGAGGAGGCCGGCTACATCCGCCGTGAGAAGGTGGGCCGCCGCAACCACTACCTGCTCGACCCTTCCCGCCCCCTGCGCCATCCGAGCGAAGCCCACCACCAGATCGGCGACCTGCTCGACGCCATCCACAGCATCACGCCTTCGTCGTGAGCGTTCGCCGTCGCACCGGTCCCCGTCGCAGCGCGACATGGGGGCTGTCGGACCGGTCCTACGGCTTCGACGTCCGGCGGTACCGTCGCTCAGCTGGCGATCGAGTTGGTTCGGCCTGAGGCGGTCACGGACACCACGGGGCAGGCGACCGAACCGGTGATCCGGTTCGTGAGCGAGCCGCGCAGCTTGGCGCGCCAGCCAGTGGTCGCCCGGGTGCCGATTACGACCATGGCGGCGTGCTCGGCTGCCCGGCGCAGCACCTGCTCAATGGGCCCGGCCTCCACTATGTGGTCGACCTCGGCTTCAACTCCGAGCACGGCGTCGATGACTTCGCGGGCGCGTTGGCGGGCGTGGTCTTCGGCGGCGCGGATGTGATCGACGGCGTCTGTGGTCAGCTCCGCAGGGAGGTGCGGGGGTGTGAACGCGGTGACGACCCGGAGCCGCCACTCGCGGGCGCCGGCGTGGTGTGCGGCCCACTGCAGTGCGGCCGCTGAGGATGCGCTGCCGTCGACGGCGACGACCATGTCGGGGCGGGGTTGGCCGCTGTGTGGGCTCATTCGGGGTCTCCTGTCGGTTTCGTGTGGCCTCACTCAGCGGAGGTCGATGCGGCACAGCTCGTCGATCACCTCAGGCGAGGGCGGCTCGAGGAACACGAACCGTCGGGACCGACGCACCTGGACGTCGTCTGGCACTGGTGGCGGGGCGTCGACCGGCTCCTCGCAAAGGACGATGAGGGGTTCGGGGCGGGTCAGGGTGATCATTCGTGGTTCCTCTCTCTTCGTGGTGGTTTCGTCTCGTGGCGGATGCTGGCGCCTAGTGGCGGAGGCTGGCGGCGATGCGATCCCACGCAGCGAGGGCGCCGGAGGGGACGAGGTGGACGTCGCCGCCGGCGGCGAGGACGGCCTCGATGACCTCGTCGACGGCGTCGTCGATGCCGCCGACGCAGGGCTCGTCGCAGAGCTCGATGGTGGAGGTGACGGCGGCGGTGATGGCGGGCTGGTGGTAGTCGTCTTCGACGGCGAGCAGGCCGATGCGGCCGTCATGGGCGAGGCCCCACACCTCCGGCAGTCCGGCGGCGAAGCGGTTGGCGCCGATGGCGGCGCCCACTGCCTCGACCGCTGCGTCGCCACGTTCGGCCAGCTCGCGGTCGAGATGGCCGGCGATCAGATCGGCCAGGATCGTCTTGGGACTGGCGGGATCTGCCGCGACGGTGGCGGCGAATCGCCCGGAGTGGGGGCTGGTGGTGGCGTAGCGGTGGATCCGCCGTCCGGAGCCGACGAGAAACAGCGGGCGCCGGTCGCCTGGTTCCAGCGCCGTGACGAGTGCCTCGTCGAGGAGGCGATGGCAGCGGTCGAGGTGGGCGTCGCGCAGCTTCGAGCGCTCCTGGTGGTGGCGGCGCTCGCCGGCATCAGGAGCGACCGGGAACCGAACCGGGAAGCCACCGACCTCTGGTGCCGGTGCGAGGCGGCCCCCGAGACCGGCCCACAGCTGGGCGCCGGCACCGTCGATGGTGAGGACCAGGTATCGCGGCGTGCGGGCCAGGCTCGACACCAGGTCCCGGGTGGCGAAGGTCTCATCGAGGACGACTCGGGGTCGCACCGGCTGCGGCAGAGACACGGCGTGGACCAGTCGAGGGCTAGCGAAGACGCCGAAGGCTGGCCAGTCCCCGGTGTCGAGCGCGCCGGCGGCCCGCTCGAGTCCATCGAGAAGCGCCCGGGCGCAGTCGTCGTCGACGACCGGCCCGAGCCTGGCCTGCGCCTCAGCGACCAGGGAAGGCCACTCGACGCGCCCGGCGGGGCACAGGATCGACACCGCCGGCCAGCCCGGTGCCGCAAGCAAGCGGCGCAGGTCAGTGGCCAGCACGAAGCCCCCCGAGCGACGGACGACGGAAGAAGCCTGACCGTCCACGTCGGTGGCACGAACCGGGCGAGAGTCCCGCTGGGGCGGTGTAGACCATGCCACCATCATAAACGCAGAATTCCGGTATCGCAATGCTGGTGTTTGAGAGCGTTCATTGCTAGGATGAAGAGTGGAGGGGACACTTCCTCCCCAACCAAGGAGATGCATGATGGGAATCCTCGACACGATCAAGGGTCTGTTCTCGGGCGAAGGCTTGGGCGGCATCCTGGAATCGACCGGCGTCGGGGACCACCTCGACGGCCTCCTCGGGGAAGGCAGCGCCATCGCCGACTCTGTAGGGGTCGATGTCGGGCAGGCGACGGAGTCGCTCGGCCTCGACGGCGCCGTCGAGTCGCTCCCGGGAGAGGGCCTTCCCGGACCAGTAGAGCGTCTCGGCGGCTGACGCTGCAGCGCACGGACTGGACCCAGATCACGTCGGCTGTGGTCCACTCACCGCCGCGATCGGTCTCCGACGGAACGCGGCAGCTGCGACTTCGGCCGGCACTCCCCGCAACGGCTGTCGAGTCGACCGGGTCGTGGGGTGAGCACCGGTGACAGCGTTGACGGTCGGATCGCTCATCGTCGGGCTCGTCGGGTTGGTCGGCGGTGCCGAGCTCCTGGTGAAAGGTGCAGCCTCGATCGCCACGAGGCTGGGCATCGCGCCGGTGGTCATCGGGCTGACCGTGGTCGCGTTCGGCACGAGCGCACCGGAACTCGCGGTGAGCCTCTCCGCGGCGATGGGCGGGAACGCCGATGTCGCGCTCGGCAACGTGGTCGGCAGCAACATCGCCAACATCCTCCTGATCCTCGGCGTATCAGCAGTCGTGGGCGGTCTGGCTGTTCAACAACGGATCGTCCGAGTCGATGTTCCCCTGCTCATCGTGGTGTCGACAACCGTGTTCGCAATGGCGCTCGACAACAGGATCGGCCGGGTTGACGGCGTCATTCTCGTGGCGGGCGTCGTCTTGTACACGCTCTGGCTGATCCTCGAGGCACGGCACGAGCGAGAAGCGATCGCAGCGGACTACGCAGCCTCGGTCGAGGCCTTGGAAGGCAACGCCGTCGAGCGACCAGCGTGGTTCAACGGAGCGCTCGTTGCGTGCGGGCTGGGCGTCTTGGTGGTCGGCTCGCAGCTCCTGGTCAGCTCTGCAACGACGATCGCTGAAGCCGCAGGCATCAGCGACCTCGTGATCGGGCTCACCGTCGTGGCGATCGGCACGTCCCTCCCCGAACTTGCGACCTCCATCATGGCGGTCGTTCGAGGCCAACGCGACATCGCAGTCGGGAACGTGATCGGCTCGAACCTGTTCAACCTCACGGCTGTGCTCGGCACCACCTCGGTGGTGTCCGGGGGCGGCATCGAGGTGAGCGACGTGTCGATCCGGCTCGACCTGCCGGTGATGTTGACGGCCACGGTCGTTCTGCTGCCGATCATCTGGAACGGCTTCGTGATCACGCGCTGGGAAGGAACCATCCTCGCAAGCTTCTACGGCGCCTACGTTGCGTACCTTGTGCTCGGCGCGAACGGATCCGAAGCCACAAGCGTGCTGGGAGCCGCCGTCCTGATCTGTGCTCCCCTGGTCGCGATGACGTTCGTCGTCACCGGACTCCAGGGCTGGCGTCGACATCGCGCTGAGCAGCGGTAGCGGAGTAGTCGCGATCTCAAGCGCTAGCCACACGTTCCGATCCTCGGGAACATCGAGTTGGACCGCCCACGAACGCTCGCTGACGAATCGGCACGTAGCGCTGGCCGCCCAGTTCGATGAGGCCTCTGCTGGATCTCTCAACACGTCGAGGAGATTCAGCCATGACCACGATCACGCTCGTTGTCACCAGTAGTCGAGCAGGTCCTGGTGATTCGAGTCGAAGCAGAGGGCCCGACGAGCGCCCCGAAACGCGCGGTGCAATTCGGCACCAAGACTGCCCTCCAACGCCGGTTACGCGTCGCAGTTCGTTGAGCCGAAGTGTCCCCGAAGTCCGACGGACGGCATCCCCGAATCTCGTCCCGATCACGGCCGCCGTCAGACGGTGCCGGTGACGGGGATCGCCTGGTCCGTCAAATGTCGTCGTCGTCGCTGAGAAGCTCACCGAGCGCGTCGGCAGCAAGGCGGTCGTTCGGCTCGAGGAAGGCGGCGTAGATGTCCAGGGTCGTCGAGGTCTTCGCGTGTCCGAGCCGGCCGGACACGGTGCGGATGTCGTGGCCGCTGCTGATGAGCTGAGTCGCGACGAAGTGGCGGAGATCATGTAGGCGTGCGTTGGGAACACCGACCTTGACGCGCAGGGTCCGGAAGACGTTCGTCGCGTGCTCCGGGCGGAGCGGCTTCGAGCCGTCGACGGTGTGGGAGAGCACGAAGGAATCCTCGGCGAGCTCGGTGCCGCACGCCGCAGCTCGGTCGGCTGCGAACTCGTGGTGGGCTGCAAGCCGGTTCATGGTCCCGGGGTCGAGGGCGATCACCCGCTGCGCATGGGTCTTGGTGTCCTTGACGATGACTCGTCCGGCGACGTCGACGACGGACCGACGGATCTTGACCGTCCGGCGGGCGTGATCGATGTCGATCCATCGCAGCCCGCAGACCTCGGCGCGCCGGCACCCCATCGCCGCAGAGAGGCGAACGAACATCCCGATCTCGGCCGAGTGTTCGTCGGCGAGCGCGAGCAGCCGGCGTGCCTGTTCGGGCGTGGGAGGATCGATCGGTGTACGCGAGGCCTTCGGCAGGGTGGCGTCCCGTGCCGGGTTCATCGTGATCCAGCGCCACTTCACTGCCTGGCCCAGCGCGCCGCTCAGCACGGCGTGCACCTGGCGGATGCTGGCGGGGGCGAGGCTATCCTTGGCCAGCCGCAGGTAGTAGGTGTCGAGGTCGGCGGGCGCGATCGAGGTCACCTTGCGTGTCCCCATCGTGGGGACCAGCCGCTTCACGATGATGCGGTGGTACTCGCGGGCGGTGGTGGGGGAGAGGCGGGGTTCCTTCTGCTCCCACCACTTCTCGAGCAGGTGCTCGAGTGTGTGGTTCTGCGCTGCGCTGCGGTCGTCGTCGGCCCCCGCCACGAGGCGGGCGAGCTCGCGTTCCGCCTGTCGCTTGGTGCCCTCGAACGACGCGCTCCGGCGCCGTCGTCTGCCGGTCACCGGGTCGGGCGGAAGCGGGACCCGTAGCTCCCAACGACCTGGAGCCTTCTCCCGGAGGCTGCCTCGCATGCGGGGGACAGTAGCAAGACCCGGGGGATTTTGGGGGGATCTTGGGGGGATGGGCCGGAGACGGAGCTCCGGCCCATCCGCTTCGCAGGCCTCTGACCTGCACTTTTGCCTGTACCCCCCCTGGGACTCGAACCCAGAACCTGCGGATTAAGA
>Ga0208490_100685_pt1 | contig 18021 bp, 14 predicted proteins | sample SubbioAug_CSWold_FD_184818 | JGI IMG/M metagenome (GOLD analysis project Ga0208490, IMG submission 184818) | Serpentinite rock and fluid subsurface biosphere microbial communities from McLaughlin Reserve, California, USA - CR11Aug_CSWold (SPAdes) | ecosystem: Environmental > Terrestrial > Deep...
GCGGATTGGGACGGGTTCGAGGCGCGCCGCGCAATGAGCGAAAAGAACGGCATGCTGCGCGGGCGCGGCATCGGGCAATATCTCGAGGTGACGGCCCCTCCCGTGAACGAGATGGGCGGCATCCGCTTCGGTGCGGACGGCTCCGTCACCATCGTCACCGGCACGCTCGATTACGGCCAGGGCCACGCCACGCCCTTCGCACAGGTGCTCGCGAGCAAGCTCGGCATCCCGTTCGAGAACATCAAGCTTCTCCAGGGCGACAGCGACGAACTGATCGCGGGTGGCGGCACGGGCGGCTCGAAATCGATTATGGCGAGCGGCGCCGCGATCATGGAGGCCGGCGACAAGGTCATCGAGAAGGGCCGCGAGATCGCTGGATTCGTGCTGGAGGCGAGCGCCGCCGACATCGATTTCGCCGATGGCCGGTTCTCCATCGTCGGCACGGATCGCGGCATCGGGATCATGGAGCTCGCGGCGAAGGTCAACGAGGGGCTGGCTCTGCCGGGCGACATGCCCGCCAGCCTCGACGTCGCGCATGTGCATGAAAGCGCGCCGGCCGCCTATCCCAACGGCTGCCACGTGGCCGAGGTCGAGGTGGATCCCGAGACAGGGACCGTGCGCATCGACCGCTACTTCTCGGTCAACGATTTCGGCACCATCGTCAATCCGATGCTGGTGACGGGCCAGCTGCATGGCGGCATCGTCCAGGGCTTCGGCCAGGCCATCATGGAGCGCACCGTCTACGACGAGGCGGGCCAGGTGGTGACGGGCTCGTTCATGGACTACGCGCTGCCCCGCGCAGAGGATGTGCCGTTCTTCGAATTCGAAAGCCACGCCGTGCCGGCGACGACGAATATCCTCGGCGCGAAGGGTTGTGGCGAGGCGGGTTGCGCGGGCTCGCTGCCCGCGATCATGAACGCCCTCGTCGATGCGCTGCGCCCGCGCGGGATCAACCACATCAACATGCCGGCGACCCCGCAGGCAGTGTGGCGGGCGTTGTCGAAGGCCTGATCGAGTCGCAGTTTCTGCAGGTCCCACCGCGTGCCATCCCGGCGGGGACCTCCCTCGTGGCGTAGCGGACGAGACGGACGGCCCCTGCGCCGGGACAGGAGGAGTCTGATGGGGCACCGGCAGGCTCGGCGATTTCGACCGAGGCGCGTGTCATGAGCCTCCGGGTTCCGGAAGCAGGCGAGACAGCGTCACGCCCCGTCACTCGCCCGGCGCACGTTCCGACGGCGCAGCCACCACCTTCGGCTCCTCGATCGGTGGATCGCCCTTGCGCCGCTTTGGCTCCCTGATCGGGCGGGTGATCATCAGCTGGCTGGCAATTGTGCCGCCGAGAAGGGACGCGCCGATTATGTCGGTCCACAGTCCCGGATTGATCAGCACCAGCGCCGCACCGAGCAGCATCAGCCGTTCCCAGAAATAGGTGTGGCCGAAGAAGAAGTAGTTGTGTAGGGCTGCCGCGAGGCAGGTGACGCCAATGGTCGCGGTGATCACGGTCATCACGATCGTGGACCACGGCCCCATCATCAGCAGCGACGGGCCGAAGACGAACATGAACGGGATGATGTAGCCCGTCAGCCCGAGCTTCACCGCCGCCCACGAGCTTTCCATCAGCCCCGCCCGCGAGATGCCGTTGGCGGCATAGACCGCCATGGCGACCGGCGGCGTTATGGCGGAGAGGACCGCGAAGTAGAGCACGAACAGGTGAGCCGCCTCGACCTGCACGCCCAGCCGCACGAGGGCCGGGACGAGCAGCGCGACCTGCACGATGTAGGCAGGCGTCGTGGGCAGGCCCATGCCGAGGATGATGCCGGCGATCATGGTCAGGATCAGTGCGGGCATCAGCATGTTCTGCGAGAGCGCCATCACGACATTGGTGAAGGCGAGGCCGAGGCCGGTCAGCGTGATCGTGCCGATGACGATACCGGCGCAGGCGCAGGCGAGTGCGACGACGAGCGTATTTCGCGCACCTGCTTCCAGCGCCTCGATCACGGCCATGGGCGTGAAGGTGTAGCGGGTGCTGGCGCGCAGCCAGGTCGTGGGGATCACCGAGCCGATGCCGCAGAGCGCTGCGAAGGCGGCGCTGTAGCCGTAGAGCAGCACGCTGATGATCACGACGAGCGGGAGGAAGAGATGCCCCCGTTCGCTCAGCACCTTGCCCATGCGCGGCAGATCCGGGCGCGGGATGCCCTTGAGGCCGATGCGCCGGGCCTCGAAATGCACGGCCATGAAGACCGCAACGTAATAGAGCAGCGCCGGCAGGATCGCGAAGGCGGCAACCGTCAGGTAGCTGGTGCCGAGAAACTCCGCCATGACGAAGGCGGCAGCCCCCATGATCGGCGGCATCAGCTGGCCGCCGGTGGAAGCGACGGCCTCGACCGCGCCCGCAAAGGCCGGTCGGTAGCCGGTGCGCTTCATCAGAGGAATCGTGAATGTGCCCGTCGTCATCACGTTGGCGACCGCGCTGCCCGAGACCGTGCCGAAGAGCGAACTCGTGATGATCGCGACCTTCGCGGGCCCGCCCGAGGTGTGGCCCGCGAGCGCGAGCGCGAAATCCATGAACAGCTGCCCCGCGCCGCTGCGCTCCACGAACGCGCCGAACAGGATGAAGAGCATGACGTAGGTGGCGGAGACGTAGAGCGGGATGCCGAAGATGCCCTCGGTGGTCAGATACAGCTGATCGAGCATGATCCCGATCGACTGGTTGCCCCAGGTCAGGCCGTAGAGCAGGAAGAGGGCGGCCGTGATCGTCAGCGCCCAGCCGGTGGCGCGGCGCGTGGCCTCCATCACGAGGACGATCAGCGTGATGCCGAAGACGTAATCCCAGAACAGGGGATCATCGACATAATACATCCGCATCTGGATGTAGTTGAGGTTGAACATCGGATAGAGCGACGCGGCGCAGGCTGCGAGCAGCAGGGCGAGATCGAAGATGCTCACGCGCTCGGCGGTGCCGCTGCGACCCGGCAGGATCAGGAAGGACAGCGCGAGGGCGAATGCGAGGTGGAGACCGCGCATGACGTAGGCGTCGGGAGGGCCGAAGAAGGCCACGTAGAGGTGGAAGACCGACATCGCGACGGCGATGACCGTGATCGACCAACGTGTAATGCTTACGGGCAAATACATGGCGCGCCTCCCTGCGACGCTCAAGGGAAGACTTGCGTACCTGGCTCAGCGCCTGCGGCATCGCGTCGTCGACCGCTGTTGAAGTTTCTTGTGTGCCGACGTCGTTGCGCGCGCCGGTACGGTCCGGAAGGTCGAACCGCCGCCCGCGACGGCGATCGCGGGCGGCGGAAAACGGCTGAAGGGTCAGGCGATCACATCACGCCCTGTTCCCTGTAGAAGCGCTCTGCGCCGGCATGCATCGGCACGCCGGTATCCGTCGCCATGACCTCGGGGGTCGTCTCGCTCATGACGCGGACGATGGAGACGAGATCTTCCATGTTCTCCATCATGCCCTCGAGCAGGTTGTAGACGACATCCTCGTCGAGATCGCAGCGCGCGATCACGTGCGTGGCATAGCCGACTGCCGCGACATCTTCGTCCTGGCCGGGATAGCTGCCTGCCGGGATGGTGAGCTTGGTGTAGCCCGGGTTCAGCTCGCGCATGGCCTCGAATTCTTCGTCCGAGACCGGGATCAGCTTGATTTCACGCGCGGATGCGAGATCCATGATGGCGGATGCCGGCACGGTGGTGCCCAGGGTGAAGACCTGCGCGTTGTTGTCCCGCATGAGCGAGACGGCGTCGGTGTAGGAGACGTGGCTGACGCGGCTGAGATCGTCATAGTTCAAGCCGACGACTTCGAGCATCTGCGCGGTGACGAACTCGGCCGTGTTGCCGCGCGGCTGGATCGCCATGGACTTGCCTGCCACGTCCGCCATCGTCTCGATCCCTGCATCGGCATTGGCGACGATCTGGAAGTACTGCGGATAAAGCGTCGCGACGTTGCAGACGTTCTCCTGCGGGCCCTCGAACGGCTCGCGACCGGCCAGGCCGTCGACGGTGGAGATCGAGTTGCCGAAGCCGAAATCGGCGCGGCCCGTCGAAATTGCGCGGACATTGGCGACGCCGGCGCCGGGCAGCACCTGCATGTTGGTGCCCTTCTCGCCGAGGATATTGGCCAGAGCGCCGCCCAGCGGATACCAGGAACCGCCCTGGGGACCGGTCATCAGCCGAACCTGCTGGGCCTGGGCTGCGGGCGCCGACATGATGGCGATACCGACGCCTGCGACGAGCGCAGCCATTGTGAGCTTCATGGACATGGGGTTCTCCTCCCGTTGAATACACTGCCGGCCACATGCCACACGACATGCAGCTCTTTTTGCACCAGCACAGCATTCACAAACCCTGCGTCATGAGCAAGTTGCGTTTTCGTGTTTGTTTTCGAAATGTATTAGGGGTGCAGCGCGATATTGCGCAATTTTCAAAGCCTGGCCGGCCAAAATGCTGACGAGTATGGGGATACTGCTCAGGCAGCGCTGGAAGCGTGGCTCCCTTGGTCAGGCGTGACAGGGTCTGCCGCTGCACCGGCAGGCTCCGAAACCGGGAGCCGCAGGCTGATCGTGGTGCCTTCGCCGAACACGCTTTCGATCGTCAGCGATCCCCCGGCCTGTTCGGCAAATGCGCGCACGGTGGCGAGCCCGAGGCCGGTCCCCTTGTTGGTCGCCTTCGTGGTGAAGAAGGGCTCGCCGGCGCGCGCGAGGGTTTCCGCATCCATCCCCGATCCCGTATCGGCGACGGTGACGACGACGAAACGCTTTTCCGGATGACCGGCCTGACGGCTGGATCCGACCGGCTCCTCGACGGAGGCGGCGATTTCGACCGTCCCGCCTGCGGGCATCGCGTCGCGGGCGTTGAGGACGAGGTTGACGATCGCGGTTTCGAACTCCGAGCGGTTGGCCTTCGCCCGGGGCAGTTTCTCCGGCACCGCGAGCGACACCCGGTAACCGGAGCCGATCGTCTCGCGCAGCAATTCACCGATCTCGACAAGCGCTTCGCGCGGATTGAAGAACTCGGTACGGGTCTTCTCGCGGCGCGCGAAGGCCAGCATGCGGGCGATCAGGCGGGCGCCGCGCTCCGCCGTCGTTTCGATCATCGCCGCGACCCGCCTCACCTCCTCGGGATCCTCCGCGCGACGGGTCACCCGGGCCGCGCCTCCCTTCATCGCCTGGACGATGTTGTTGAAATCATGCGCGACGCCGCCGACCATCTGCCCCAGCGCATCGACCTTCTGCGCATGCAGCAGGCGCGTTTCGGCGTCGGCGCGGCGCTCGGCCTGCAGGCGCGCTTCCGCGAGGGCCAGGCGCTCGCGGCGCACGGAGCTCTGGATGCGAAGGGTCAGCGCGAGCAGGAGGCCCGCCGCGAGCGCGCAGATTACCGCATAGATCGCAACCTCCCGCAGCCATGCGGTGCGGATCACGCTTCGGTTCAGCCCATAGACCGAATAGAGCGGGTAGCCGCCCAGGACCCGGTAGGCGATCAGTCGGTCGATCCCGTCGATCTCCGACCGGGCGGAGACGATTCCCGCCACGGGATTGCTGCGCACCGTCTGCGCAAAGGTGTTGCTGGAAGCGTGCAGTTCGCGGCGCAAGGTGCCGTACGTGCTCGCGAGCACTGTCCCGTCCGATCGCACGAGCGAGACGACGTCCCCCTGGTCTTCTGTGACGGAGCGATAGAATTCCTCGAAGTAATCGGGCCGGAACGAGCCCACGATCCAGCCGCTGCTGCCCTCGTCGAGCATCCTCGGGCGGCTGATCGGGAAGACGCGGATCCCGCTGGGACGGGCAGAGACTGTCTCGCCAACGAAGGTCCCGGTGGGCTCGTGAGCGAATTCGTCGGTGTAGTCCCGGTCGCTCGCGTCGATGCGCGCGAAGGGAAAGCGGGCGCTGCCGGCCACCAGCTGCCTGTCCGGCGAGACGAGGACGATGCCGCCGGAGGGAAGCGATCGCCGGTCGAGCGCCGCGAGGAATTCGTGGACCTCCCGCGATTGCCCGATCTCGTCCCAGTCCATTCCCGCGAGGCGCTGGTCGATCGCTTCGAGGATGGCTTCCTGGGTCTCGAAGGACCGCAGGGCGTGCTCATGCAGCATGTCGACGGTGCGGGACACGCGCGCACGCGCCTCGCTCTCGACGGTGCGGGCGCTCCAGAGACTCGCGGCGAGGAGGATGACGAGGGGGATCAGGATCGAGGCGGCCCAGAGCAGGCGAAAGCCGCGGGTGGAGTCCGCAAGCAGCGCCGGGCCGGGCGCGGCGGAGGCCGGCGCGGCGGTGTCGCGTGCCAGATGTGCAGGAACGGTGCCGTCGCGCGAAGTGCCCATGAGCGATCGATAATCCCTAAATCACCCCGTCGCAACGACATCTCGCTTCATTCTTTCGAATTAAGGCGTCGTTAGCCGTGAGCGTCTATTGATGAGGCAGACGGGGGCATGGGGCCGCTGTCCTGTCATGCGTAACCAGGTGGCGTCGCCGATGCGCAGTTCTCGCCGACGGGTCGGATTCGCGGGTTTCCGGCGCGTCTGCCTCCTCGCAGCAGCGGTGGCTGCGGCGATTGCCGGCGTTTCTCCGGCATCCGCCCAGTCGGAGCAATCGTCCGGGCAATCGGCTGAGCAGCTGACCGTGCAGGTGAGCGGTTCCCAGGCCGACGGCTTCGGGCGCATCGAACTCCTGTTCGACGAGGAGATCCCGGTCAGCGCCGAAGCGCGAAACGGCGTCCTCGTCGTGAATTTCGGCGGCAAGGTCAGCGTCGGTCAGCAACGCCTCGCGGAACAGATGCCGGGCTATGTCTCCGTGGTCCGCGCCGATCCCGACGGCACAGGCATGCGCGTCGCGCTGACACAGAACTTCCGTGCAAACGTGCTCGAAGCCGGCGAACGGGTCTTCATCGATCTCCTGCCCGAGCGCTGGGCGGGCCTTCCGCCGGGACTGCCGACGGAGGTGGTGGCCGAGCTGGCGCGGCGCGCCCGCGAGGCGGAGGCGATGTTCCTCAGCGATCGGGCGCGGCGGCTGGCGGCGGAGACGCAGGACATGCCGGTGCGCGTCGCGGAACTCCCCACGCTCGTGCGGCTGATCTTCGAGCCGCCCGGCTTCACGCCCATTACCGAGCGACTGAGCGAGGACGGGCTCGAACTACGCTTCGACGAACCCCTGCGCCTTGCCGCCGAGCGGCCGTTGGGCGCCCTGCCCGGCATCAGGGTTGCGGAGGAGGAGCAGTCCGAGGGCTCGCTCTTCGTGCGGATATTCCTCGACGAGGGCTATTCGATCCGAGGCTTCCACGAGGAGCGCAACTACGTCGTCGATATCGAGCCCAACGATCTGGCATCCCCCGCCGGTGAAGCGGAGCTCGCCGAGGATGCAGCCGAGGTCCCGTCTCCGCCCCGGCGCGACGATGAGGGGGGCGCGGTCGCGATGTCCGAGGTGGTGGACGCCGTGCGTGAGACGGACGCGGCGACGATCGCTCGCGAACTCGCGCGGCCGGAGCCGCTCGCGGAAGCGACCGGATTCGGCCAGGTGACGTCCGAGGGTCTGCGGATATCCTTCAGCTTCGGCGAAGAAGTTCCCGCCGCCGCTTTCGTGCGGGCCGGCACGGCGCGCGCGGTCTTTCACACGAAGACGCCACTCGCCGTCGCTCCGCTCCCTCGCGGTGCGGAGGCTTATGCCAGTCTCGACGCGGTCGTGCGCGAGGGCGATTTCGTCACGGTCCGGCTGGACCTGCCCGAGCAGAACATCGTACGCCTGTTCCCGGAAGGTGGCGGCTGGGTCCTGCTCGTCGGAGACATCGCCGATGCCGCCGCCCTCCCCTTGACGCCCGTGCGCGAGCTAGACGACAGCGGACGCAACGTGCTCCTCGTTCCGCTCGCAGATGCGTCCGGGGTGCTCTGGCTCGACGAGCCGGATACGGGGGAGCGGTTGGCGATCGTGACGGCGCCGGGAGAGGCGCGCAACATCGCCAAGCTGCAGCGCTTCGTCGAAATGCAGCTGCTGCCCACCGCCCACGGTCTCGCCATCTCGGCGCTGGCCGACGATATCCAGGTGAGGCCGGAATTCGATCACGTCGCCATCGCGCGCGGCTCCGGGTTGACGCTCAGCCTGCCTGAAGCGACGGAACCGCGCACCCGAAACGCCCTGCCGGACAACCAGCTCATCACCCGCGAAGGCTGGGATGCCTTGCGGCGCGGGCAGATCAGGGAGCGCGAGCGCGCCTTCATCGGCGAGGTCCTGGAGGCGCCACCGTCGGGAAGAATGGCGGCACGCGTCGATCTCGCGAAGTTCCTGATCGCCAACGACCTCGCTCCCGAGGGCAACGCCGTCCTCAACTTCATCGCCAACGAGGACCCGGACGCGGACGAGGATCGGCGCTTCGCCCTGCTCAAGGCGATCGCCCGGATCGACATGCAGCGCTACGCGGATGCACGCGCGGCGCTGTCCGCCCCCTTCCTCGAGGAGGATGCGGAGGCCCAGCTCTGGCGCGCCTATCTCGCGGCTCTCGAGGAGCGGTGGCAGGTAGCGCTTGTGGGGTTCCGGCGCGCGCGCATGCTGCTCGATTCCTACCCCGACGTCCTGCAGGGGGAGATGCGCATGGCGGCGATCCGTGCAGCCCTGGCACTCAACGAATACCCCTTCGTGGAGCGGGAGCTTTCGCATCTGGCGCTGCTCAGCCCCGGCAGTGTCCCCCGTGACGAACTCGATCTCCTGACGGCGCGGTTCGACATGGCCATGGGCCGTCCGGAAGCCGCGATGGCCGTGTTCGAGCGGATCATGGAGAACGGCGCTCGGCCGCATGCGTCGGAAGCACAATGGCGCTGGATCCAGGAGGCGGTGGCCAACGAAACGATCTCGGTCGATGACGCGATCGCCCGGCTGGAGACGCTCGCCGTCTCCTGGCGCGGCGATGAGGTCGAGATCGAAGCCATAGGGCAACTGGGCCGGCTCTACGCCTCGCAGGGGCGTTGGCGCGATGCCTTCCTCGCGACGCGCAGCGCCAACCTCTTTTTCCCCGACCACCCCGTATCACAGGCGCTGCACGAAGAAACGGCGCAGATCTTCAACGATCTCTTCCTCGGCGGGCTGGCCGAGGGGCTGGGCCGGGTCGATGCAGTCTCTCTCTTCTTCGATTTCCGCGATTTCCTGCCGATCGGGCGTCGCGGCGACGAGATCGTCCGGCGCCTCGCGGATCGCCTCGTCGAGCTCGATCTTCTCGACAAGGCGGCGGAGCTTCTGCGCCATCAGGTCGACAACCGCCTGCAGGGCGCCGCGCGCTCCACGGTCGCAGCCCGCCTCGCCACCGTCTATCTGATGGAGAACAACCCTGTCGAAGCGCTGCAGGTGCTGCGCGAGACGCGGTTGCCGGAGCTGCCCTCGGCGATCAAGCGGGCCCGGATGCTGCTCGAGGCGCGGGCGCTTTCCGACCTGACGCGCACCGACCTCGCCCTCGAAGTGCTGGACGGCGAAGAGGGGATCGAGGTCGATCGCCTGCGCGCGGACATCTACTGGACGGGCCGTCGCTGGCGCGATGCCGGGGAGGCGCACGAGCAACTGCTCGCAACCCGCTGGCAGGAGGCCGAGCCCCTGAGCGAGCGCGAACGGACCGACGTCCTGCGCGCCGCGATCGCCTATACACTCGGCGACGAGCCGATCGGCCTCGACCGTTTGCGGGCGAAGTTCATCGCGCAGATGACCGATTCCGAAGACGCCCGGATCTTCGCCCTCGTCACCACGCCCGGTGTCGCCTCGACGGACGCCTTCCGGGACATCGCAAAACGCGTCACCAGCGCCGACACGCTGTTCGATTTTCTGGAAGCCTATCGGGAGCGATACCCCGATGCGGCGATTTCCGCGCGGCCGCCGAGCCAGGGCCTGCGCGAGCCGCAGCCGATGCCAGAGCCCTCGGAGGAGGAGGGCGACGGGCGCTCGGCCATGGGAACTGACGTCGTCGAACCCAGTCCGCGGGGCTGATCCGGCTCCAGTTTTTCATCGTTCTAGTTCTAATATGCTGAAAACATTGGTTTTTTTCTTGACGCGCGCTCGGCTTGGCTGGATCATCCTCCAGTTCGGCGAAACCCCGCCGCTTCAAGCTCCGGGCCTTGAACCCGCTGGTTGAGAGAAATTATGAGAGACTTCAAGCTGCCACGCCTCCGTGCCACTGCGGAGGATACGCCGCGTTCCCAGAATGCTTCGCGTGCAGACCACCAGGAGCGAAATGCCTCGCGCGAGGTCAATAGCTGCCGTCATGGGTCGGCCACGCCGGCATGTCCCGCCTCACCGGACGCCGCGCCGACGATGCCGCAGCTGAAGGCGGTTTGCGCGGACGAAGCCGAGATTCTCGCCATGGCGATCGTGCGCTTCATCGCCGCCGCAGCGATGACGAGCGATTCCGCCTGCTGGGACGCGGCCCATGACCACGCCGACATGCATCTCGGGCATCACGAGGGTGCGGTTTTCGTCGGTGCGATGGCAGGGCTGGTGCGCGCGGTGCGGATCGAGCGGACGATCACCTGGCGCTTCCTCCCGGCGACCTGCTGCCGACTGACGGAAGACGAGACCGATCTCGCGCGGTTGCTCCAGGCGGCGCGCGCGCGGCGGGAGAACGATCTGCGCGACATTGCGCGCCGGGTCACCGCGACGGCGTTTCCCGAACGATTGATCGAGTCCGCGCGGCGGGCGGCGGCGGCCATTGCGATTGTGCAGGCCCGACTCGCGCCTGCTGATGAGCCGCTGCCGGACGGCCTCGCGCGAGGAATAGCGGAGACGGTTCATTGAGCAATCGCATTCGCGGGCACGCAAAGGGCGACGATGCTCCGCGCCCGGAAGATCTGGCGCGCGCCGTGGAGCGCTGCGAGGCGGCCCGCGCCCGCAGCCTCGCCTATGCGGGCAAGAGCGAGCACATGCGCCGCAAGCTCGACGCCGCCGTGCGCTCGGCGGAAAACGACGTGGCGATACTGCGCTATGCGATCCGGGAAAAGGGGCAGGCAGCAGGAACCGATAGGGCGGCGGGCGGGGGCTGACGGTCGGGCGGTCGCCCGCACCCCCGGCTCACCGCGCCATCACTTCCTTCACCGTCTCGACCAGCTGCTTCAGCGAGAACGGCTTGGGCAGGAAGTTGAACTCCTCGCCCTCCGGCAGGTTCTTGCGGAAGGCGTCCTCGGCGTAGCCCGAGACGAAGATGACCTTCAGATACGGGTATTGCCCGCGCAGCTCGCGCAGGAGCGTCGGCCCGTCCATCTCCGGCATGACGACGTCGGAGACCACGAGATCAACGGGCTTTTCCTGCTGCGCCATGATCTCCAGCGCCTCGACGCCCGATGCCGCCTCCAGAACCGTGTAGCCGCGTGCGGAGAGAGCGCGTGAATTGACGGCGCGGACCGGGTCCTCGTCCTCGACGAGCAGGATCGTGCCCTGGCCGGTGAGATCCGTCGCCTGCTTCTTTGCGATTTCCGGCTTCTCCTCCGCCTCCTCGGCGGTGGGGATGTGGCGCGGCAGGAAGACGCGGAAGGCCGTGCCCTCGCCGATGGTCGAATCGACGTAGATGAAGCCACCGGACTGCTTGACGATTCCGAACACCGTCGAAAGCCCCAGGCCCGTCCCCTTGCCGATCTCCTTGGTGGTGAAGAACGGCTCGAAGATCTTGTCCATCACGTCCGGCGGGATGCCCGAGCCCGTATCGGCGACCTCGACCATGACGTAATCGGCGGCAGGCATTCCCGTGAGCGCCAGTTTCGCCGCCTCATCCGCCTCGACATTCGCGGTGCGTATCGAGAGCTTGCCGCCATCGACCATGGCGTCGCGAGCGTTGACCGCGAGATTGACGACAACCTGCTCGAACTGGTTGACGTCGGCCTTGATGGGCCACAGATCCCGCCCGTGGCGCAGGTCGAGCTCGACCCGCTCGCCGAGAAGGCGCTTGAGCAGCATCGAGAGATCCGACATCACGTCGCCGAGATGGAGCACTTCCGGACGCAGGGTCTGGCGGCGCGAGAAGGCGAGCAGCTGACGCACGAGGCTCGCTGCCCGATTCGCGTTCTGCTTGATCTGCATGATGTCCTGGAAGGCCGGATCCGTCGCCCGGTGATTGGCGAGCAGCAGATCGGAATAGCCGATGATGGCCTGCAGGACGTTGTTGAAATCGTGCGCGACGCCGCCGGCGAGCTGGCCCACCGCCTGCATCTTCTGCGCCTGCGCGAACTGGCTCTCGAGCTGGCGCTGCTCGGTCGTGTCGAGCGCATAGACGATCACCGCCTCGCCGTCGCTCTCGGCCTCGTCCACGGGGCTCAGCCAGATCCGGGCCGAGCGGGTGCCTTCGCCCGACAGCGAGACATCGACGGGGGCGACGCCGGAGCGCGCATCCGCGGCGGCGTTGAGCGCATTGGTCAGCGCTTCCTGGTCGCGCTCGACGATGTGATCGAGCAGGTTGGGCCCCTCCTCGCCGCCGCGCTGGCCGGGGCCGAAGAGGCGGGCGAAGGGGGCGTTGGTGCGAAGCAGCTTGCCGTTGCGCTGGAGCGTGGCGATGGCGACGGGCGTGTTGTTGAAGAAACGCGCGAAGCGCACCTCCGCCGCGCGCTGGCCCTCCGCCCCGCCTTCTTCGCCGGGGGAGCGGTTGAGCACGAGCGTGCGCGAGGAACCGGGCTCCCCGTCCTGCCCGAAGGCGACGCGGTGGTAGATCCGCACGGGAAGCGCCTGCCCGTCGCGGCGGCGCATGTCGAGATCGAAGGTTTCGGTGCGGACCTCGCCCGGTGCGCCGGTTATCGTCGTCATGATCGCGACGACATTGGCGGGGAGCACGTCCTCCAGCCGCAGGCCGCCCGAGCCGACCTTGGCGAGATCGTGGTTCAGCCAGGCGGCGAGCGTCGCGTTGATATAGGCGATGGAGCCGTCGGGTTCGATGGAGAAGAAGCCTGCGGGGGCGTGATCGAGATAGTCGATCGCGTGCTGGAGCTCCTGGAAGACATTCTCGTGGCGCTCGCGCTCATGGGTCACGTCCGCCACGCTCCACAGGATGGCGGAAGCGCCGCCCGGGCGGGGAAGGGGGCGCACGCGCACCCGGTACCAGCCGAAATCGTCGCGCCGGCCGAGCGCCGGCGAGAGCCGGATCTCCTCCCCCAGCGCCCGGTGCTCGCGGGCGGCCTGCGACAGCCGGTAAATCGCCTCCGAGACTTCCGGCGCTCCCACGAAGAGCCGCTCGACGGTCTTGATCTCCGTGATGTCGCCCGCGCCGGAGAACGACATGTACGCCTCGTTCGCATAGATGACCCGGCCGTTGTCCTCGGCGACGAGCAGCCCCTCGGAGGAGCTGTCGGCGACGAGCTTGGTGAGATCGTTGCGGCTCGACTGGCCGGAGAACTGCAGCGCGCCGATGGCGTAGGCGGCGATGAAGAAGACGCCGGCGACGCCGAGCAGCGCCAGAAGCCCCATGATCAGCGGGCGCGCCTGATCCCCCGTCACGAAGCCGAGCCCGAGGAACGACGCGGGAAGCACCACGGCGAGGAGGATCAATAGCCAGACGTTGCCGGATCTCTCCGACCTGTCGATGGCGCTTCTGGGCTTTTCGCTCGATTGAGCCATGGGTGAGGTAACCGCCTGAGTAACGTCTGTTATGCCCGATAGCGCCGCAGCCGCAAGACGAATCCGATCACTTCGGCCACAGCTTTGTAATGTTCCACCGGGATTTCGCCATCGATCTCCACTGTGGCATGCAATGCGCGGGCGAGCGGCGGGTTCTCGATGATGGGCACGTCGTGCTCTCCGGCAAGTTTTCGGATGCGCAGGGCGAGGCTGTCGACGCCCTTTGCGACGCAGATCGGGGCCTGCATGCCCTTCTCGAACTTCAGCGCCACCGCATAGTGGGTCGGGTTCGTGATGATCACGGTCGCGTTTGGAACCGACGCCATCATCCGGCGGCGCACGCGCATGGTGCGCAACTGGCGCATCTTCGCCTTGACCTCGGGATTGCCGTCCGTCTGCTTGTGTTCGTCGCGTATCTCCTTGCGCGTCATGCGCTGGCGCTTGTGCCAGCTCATGCGCTGGTAGAGCGCATCGCCGATCGCAACGAAGAAGAACAGGGTGAGGATCCCGAGCAGCAGTTTGATCGCGAGGGTCTGCACCGTCCCGCCCATGACCTCCGGATCCAGCTGCACGAGCATGTCGAGATCGTTGCGCTCGCTCCAGAGGATCGCCCCGGCGAGCGCGCCGACGATCGTGATCTTGAGCAGCCCCTTGACGAAGTTCACCAGCGCTTCCTTGCCGAACATGCGCTTGGCGCCCTTCAGCAGCGAGATTCGTTCGAGCTTGGGCTGCATCGGATCGACGGTCCAGAGCGGCCGATGCTGGATCGCGCCGCCGAAGAGCCCGGCGAACATCAGGAAGAGAAACGGCAGCGCCATGGCCGTCAGGGACAGGACGAGCGCGTTTCGACCCACGATCAGCATGGAAGCCGCGTCCGAGGGGATCAGATGCGCGTTCATCAGGTAGGAGCGCAGGTCGAAGGCGAGGCTGGTCGCCACGGGCTTGGAGAGCACGGCAATCGAGATCGCGAGCCCGCCGAGCACGAAGAGCGTGCTCAGTTCCTGACTCTTGGCGACATCACCCTTCTTGATCGCCTCTTCCAGCTTGTGCTGAGTCGGCTCCTCCGTGCGATCGTCCTGTTCCGTCTGTTCCGACATGCGCGCTCCTCAGTTGCCGCCGATTTCGCGAAGGAAATCGCCGATATCCTGCAGGAAGACGCCCATCATCACGCCGACGACGGCGAGGAGGATGATCATGCCGGCCAGAATCGTCGCCGGCAGCGCAAGAAAGAAGACAGGCATCTGCGGCATCAGGCGCGCGAGCACCCCCAGGCCGAGGTTGAACAGGATGCCGAAGACGATGAACGGGGCCGAGATCTGGATCGCGAGGCGAAACCCCCGCGATGCCGCCTGAATGCCCAGAGCCGCCGCGTCTCCCGCGCTCGGCACGCCGCCCGGCGGGAGCAGGTCGTAGCTGTTGCGGATGGCCGCGATGGCGAGGTGGTGGATGTCGGTGGAGAAGATCAGCGTCACGCCGAGCAGCGAGAGGAAGTTGCCGATCGCCGCCTGCTGGCCTCCCATCGAGGGATCGACGGTCATGGCGAAGCCGAGCCCCATCTGCTGGGCGATGACGGTCCCGGCCGTCTGCAGCGCGCCCATGATCAGCCGCGTCGCGAGCCCGAGGATGAAGCCGATCAGGATTTCGCCGATGAGAAGCGTGATCAGGCCCGGCCCGCCATCCCCCGTCGGCAGGAGAGGCTGCGTCGCAGGCATCATCACGAGGACGAGCAGGAGCGCGAAAGTGAGCCGCGCGCGCGCCGACAGCGCCTGCTCGCCGATGCCCGGCAGCAGCATGACCAGCGTACCCACCCGTGCGAAAGTCAGCAGGAAGGCGGTCGCGACCTGGGGAATCAGCAGATCCATGGGCGCCGATGTTAACCATCTTGCAAGCGTGACGCGCGAGGTCGATGCGAGAAAATCGTCACGTCGCACAGGAACTTCGTCCCGCCGCTGGATCCGCAGGGGGATCATGTCCTAAGCCTAGCCGCCCGAGACGATGCGTTCGGCGATCCGGTTCATGTAGGCGCCCAGCGCATCGCTCATCAGGGGCAGGAAGATGATGAGCGAGGTGAAGACGGCGATGATCTTGGGCACGAAGACGAGCGTCTGCTCCTGGATCTGCGTCAGGGCCTGAACCAGCGAGATGGCGAGGCCGACGGCGAGTGCGACCAGCATCACGGGCGCGCCGATCTTGAGGAAGGTGTAGATGCCGTCTCTGGCGACGTCGAGGATCAGGGCGCCGGTCATTGTCTCGTCACTCCGCGGAAGAAGTCAGCAGTTGCAGGTCGTCAGATCGGCATGCGCATGATTTCCTCGTAGGCCTGGATCATGCGGTCCCGCACGGCCACGAGGGTCTCCAGCGCCGCTTCGCTCTCGGCGACGGCGGTCACGACATCGACGATATCGGCGTTGCCCATGGCGGCCGCAGCCGACTGCGCCTCGGCAGCCCTGCCCGTCTCGGCGACGCTGCCGACCGCCGATTGCACCATCGCGGCGAAATCGGGACGGTCGCCGCCGGAGACGGCCTTGCCGAGCCCCCCCATTCCCAGGTTTTGCCCCAGTCCCTGGGTGGCGGAATATGCGCCGGCAGCGAAAGCGTTGGTGGCCATGGTTCAAGCCTCCTTGCGAGGAATATGAGCGGGCATCAGGCGCGCAGGATTTCGATCGTGCGAGAAATCATGCGGCGGGTGGCGGAGACGAGATTGAGGTTGGCCTCGTAGCTTCTCTGGGCTTCGCGCATATCCATCTGCTCGACGAGGGAGCTGACATTGGGGAGCTTCACCTCCCCCCTCTCGTCGGCCGCCGGATGGCTCGGGTCGAAGCGCGTGCGGAACTCGCTCTGGTCGGTACGAATCCGGCCGAGCTGCACCACATGCGCATCGAGCTCGCGATTGAAGGTGTTGTTGAAGGTGGGGACCTTGCGGCGGTAAGGGTCGCCACCCGGCGTCTTTGCGGTGGAATCGGCATTGGCGAGATTTTCCGCGATGACGCGCATGCGCCCCGATTGCGCCCGCAGGCCGGACGCCGCGACGGAAATGGTCTTGAGAAAGTCCATGGCTCAGTTCTCCTCGAACATCGGGGCGCAACGCATCACCGCCTGCCGATCGCGGTCTTGAGCATCTGCATGCTCTTTTGATAGAGCGACGCCGCCAGCTGGTAGTCCGACTGGTTCTGCGCCACCTTCAGCATCTCGTCCTCGAGACTGACCGAATTGCCGCTGGGGCGGGTCTCGAAGCGCCGCGCATTCTTCTCCTCGATGCCCGGACGACCCGTCGTCGACGCGATATGCGCCGCATTGGTGCGCGCGACGCCAAGAGATCCGCCGACCGCGCGCCCGCCGCGATCGAAGGTGGGCTCGCGTATCTCCTGCGGCTTGAAGCCCGGCGTGTCGGAATTCGCCACGTTTTCGGCAAGCACCTTCTGGCGCGCCTGATGAAAATGCATCCGCGTCTTCAGCATCTCGATGAGTGGCAGACCGGCGGCGGACAAGGGCATTTCTCCTGAGGGACCCGGCAAGAAGGGGGCAACCCGGCAAAATTTGCCCCCTGCATGGTTAACATGCGGTTAACAGAGTCACTCAAATGCCGCTTTTCCCCGGTTGAACCGTATCGAAGTGTTGCCTAGACCGTTTTGGAAGGCGATAACGTCAAGAGTATCAAGTGCGCGCGAATTCTCGTGCGGCCTCATTTAGAGCGTGTGTGTCCATCAATGCTCGGCTTCGAAGTATCACCCGTCGTCCAGTACGTGATCGCGTTCGCGATCATCGCTGCGCTTCTCGGACTTTTCGCGATCGTGCTTCGGCGGATCGGCGGAAAGCGGTTCACCCTGCCCGGCCAGGATCGCGGTCGCGGGCGACAGCCGAGGCTCGGCATCGTCGATGTCTACGATCTCGATCGACAGCGCCAGCTCGTCCTGCTGCGGCGCGACAATGTCGAGCATCTGGTCATGCTGGGCGGCCCCAACGACCTCGTCGTCGAAAGCAACATCGTGCGCGTGCCCATCGGGCGGACGCCGGCCGCAGGGGAGTTCGCGGAGCGCCTCGCGCAGCCGGAAGCAGGTCACGAGCAGGTGAGGCCTCAAGAGCAAGGGCGTCCCCAGGTGGAGCCGGCGATCGCCGCATCCGCGGGTGTCGCCGTCAACGGTCTGGCCGCTCGGGAACAGGCGCAACGCGAGCCCGCACTGCAGCAGCGCCCGCAAGCGGCCCCTCCCGCTCCTCCGCAGCCGAGGCCGCAGGCAGGACCTGGGCCAGCACGACTCGAGCCTGTGCAGCAGCAGGCCCTGCAGCCGGCTGCCCTGCATTCGGTTGCAGCGCATCAGCCGGAGCAGTCTGCCCCGGCGCAACCGCCTCTGGCGCAGCCTTCATCCCTCCCGTCCTCGATACCGCACCAACCTTCGCCCGTACCGCCCGCTGTTTCACCACTGGCGAGGCCCGCGGCGACTGCTCCCGCAGTGGAGACAGCGCC
>Ga0208490_100686_pt1 | contig 18012 bp, 23 predicted proteins | sample SubbioAug_CSWold_FD_184818 | JGI IMG/M metagenome (GOLD analysis project Ga0208490, IMG submission 184818) | Serpentinite rock and fluid subsurface biosphere microbial communities from McLaughlin Reserve, California, USA - CR11Aug_CSWold (SPAdes) | ecosystem: Environmental > Terrestrial > Deep...
CCTGCATCGCCAGCACCGAGGCGGTGGCGGCGCCGTCCATGATCTCCTTGGCCAGGTTCGGGCCGGTGAGCACGCCGACGGGGTGGCCGGGCAGCTCCTCGTGGACGACCTCGGTCATGCGCAGCCCGGAATCGAGCTCGAGGCCCTTGGTGAGGCTGACCACCGGCACCCAGGGACGGATGTGGGGGACGGCCTCGCGCAGCGTCTCGCGGAAGGCCTGTGACGGGATCCCCATGACGACCATGTCGGCGGTGCCGAGCGCCTCGCCCAGATCGCTGGTGGCCCGCAGCGCCGGGTTCAGCTCGTGGTCCGGCAGGTACCGACGGTTGCGGTGGTGCTCGTTGACGTCGGCGACCGTCTCCTCCGAGCGCGCCCAGAGCATCGTGGGCCCCTTCTGGGCGCAGAGGTGGGCGACCGTGGTCCCCCACGAACCGCCGCCGAGGACAGCGACGTTGATCGACGACATGCACGGCACCCTAGTGACGGGGTTCCCGGGCGGCCCGAGCGACGACGGCCATCCGTACACTGCGCCGTGCATGGCCGCACCACCCATCGCCGTCGTCGTCCCGGTGAAGGACTTCACCCGGGCCAAGGTGCGCCTCGCCGAGCACCTCGACGCTGCGGCCCGTGCTGCGCTCGCACGCGACATGGCCGGCATCGTCCTGGCAGCCGCCGCTCCCCTGCCGGTCTCGGTGGTGTGCGACGACGTCCACGTCCGGGTCTGGGCGGAGTCCGTCGGCGCCGAGGTGATCTGGACCCCCGGACTCGGCTTGAACGGCGCCGTGCAGGCCGGGGTCGCCGAGCTCGCGTCCCGGGGCGTGCAGACCGTGGTCATCGCCCACTCGGACCTGCCGCTCGCCACCTCCCTCGCCTGGGTCGGTGCCACCGAGGGCGTCACGATCGTGCCCGACCGTCGCCTCGACGGGACCAACGTGCTCGCCGTGCCGGCCGCCGCCGGGTTCCGCTTCTCCTACGGCGCCGGATCGTTCGAGCACCACCGGGCCGAGGGGGTGCGACTCGGCTTGCCCGTCCGCATCGTGCGCGACGCCCGGTTGGGCTGGGACGTCGACCACCCGGCCGACCTCGCGCTCCCCGCGCACTACTGATGACCGAGCCCGACCTCCCGACGCCCGCGCCGCCCGGGTCCTCGTCCGGCGTGACCCGGGACGTACCCGTCCCGGCGTCGGCACTGGCCATCGGCGCCCACCCCGACGACGTCGAGTTCGGGGCCGGCGCCACGCTGGCCACGTGGGCGGCCGCCGGCTGCGTCGTGCACCACCTGGTCTGCACCGACGGCTCCAAGGGCACCTGGGACCCGACGCAGGATCCGGCCGAGCTGGTCGCCACCCGCCAGGTCGAGCAGCGGGCGGCGGCGAAGGCCCTCGGTGGGACCGGCGAGGTCGCCTTCCTCGGCTGGCCCGACGGCGAGCTCGACTCCTCCCTCCGCCAGCGGTGGCAGGTCGCCTACTGGATCCGGCGCCTGCGCCCCGCGGTGGTCCTCGGCCACGACCCGTGGAAGCGGTACCGGCTGCACCCCGATCACCGCCACGCCGGCCTGCTCGCCGTCGAGGGCATCGTCGCGGCTCGCGACCCGCTGTTCTTCCCGGAGCAGGAGCTCGAGCACCACCGCCCCGACCTGCTCCTGCTGTGGGAGGCCGACGAACCCGACCACGTCGAAGCCGTCGAGGACCCCGCCATCGAGGCGAAGCTCGCTGCGCTGCGGGCCCACGAGTCCCAGTTCCGGTCGACGATGGGGGTCGCGCTCGACGACCCGGCAGCCGAGGAGCAGTGGGCGGCGTTCGCCGAGCGAATCAGGAACCGCTTGGCCGAGTGGGGACGCTTCGGCGGCTGCGACTCGGGCGAGGGCTTCAAGAAGATCGATCGGCTCTGACCGCCGGCTGGGAGGATGCGGTGGGGCTGGTGCGGCCCCGAGCGTCGACGGCGATATCCTGCCGGCACGCGACGTTGGGACTCCCACCATGAAGGTTTGGATCGATCAGGATCTCTGCACCGGAGACGGACTGTGCGAGGAGCTCGCGCCTGACGTCTTCTTCGGCAAGGACGACGGGCTCTACTACGTGAAGGAATCCCCGTCCCAGTTCGGTGAAGAGAAGCTCTTCGACGGCGAAGCCAACCCGGCGGGCTCCGAGGGCATGGCCCGGGTGCCCGACGGCCAGATGGACGCGGTCATCGAGGCGGCCGAGGAATGCCCCGGGGAGTGCATCTTCCTCGAGGTGTAGCGCCTCACCACGACCGCAGCCGGATCACACGATCGGCGTGCCCCGACGGATGCGTCGCTGCGTGTCCCACCGGTACACGTTGAACGGGAACCTGCGGAGCGGCGCCGGCATGCGGCGGTCGGCCCAGGCCCAGCTGCGCATCATCACGTCGAAGGCGCGCTGGCGGCGGTCGTCCCACGGCAGGCCCAGCTCCTCGCGGAACCGGGGTGGGAGGAAGCCCATCGTCTGCAGCTCGACCAGCGGGCCGAGCACGCGGGCCAGGGGTGCGGGGAGGAACTCGGCCCGAGCGATGCCCTGCAGGTAGGGGCGGGTCAGGTCGTCCATCTCGATGGTGGCGACGTTCGCGTCCCAGTACTCCTGGAACGCGGCCCGGGTGGGCGGCCACTGCGACGGCTTGACCTGCAGCGTCGTGCCGAGGCGCGAGCAGTAGCGGTAGAGCCGTTCGGCGGTGTCGTCGTCGTGCTCGATCCCGAGCACCGCCTCGATGTCCTCGACGCCCTTGTACAGGCAGGCGGCGACCCACAGCTGCAGGCCGGGATCCATGGCGTCGTAGGAGACGGGGTCGTCGGCACCGGAGCGGACCTGGCGGTGCTGGCGGTTCACCTCCCGACGCATCGCGGCCCGCTCGTCATCGGTGCCGGTCAGGGCGATGACGAGGTAGGCGAGCGTGGTGCGCGTGCGCTTGATCGGGTGCTGGTCGACCCGCCCGCTCTCGACGGTGCTCGAGGCCACGCCGTGGCCCACCGGCAGCTGGGACAGCTGCATGATCACGTTGGCGCCGGCGGCGGCCATGCCGATCCCGGTCAGCGAGTCCTCGACCAGGGCACGGATCTCGGGGTCGTGCTCGTGGTCGGACGCCGTGGCTGCGAACCCGGTCGTGACGGTCATGCCGCCCACCCTATTGGACGACGGCCAACAAGGCACGGAGCCGGCCCGTCAGTTCACCGTCGGGTCGAGCGGGAAGTAGGCCACCGACCGCAGCGAGCCGCGCTGGCGGCGGAGCACGTCTCGCCACAGCCGCTCGGGCCGGTCGGTGAAGACGTCGTCGTCCTCGGCCTCGAGCACGTACCAGCCGCCGCTCTCCAGCTCGAGCTCGAGCTGGCCGCCCGACCAGCCGGAGTAGCCCGCGAACACCCGCAGCGCGGTGATGCCGCCGGGTGCGTCGGAGGGATCGCCGTGCAGGTCGACCGCCCCGATCGTCGTGGTGATCGGCTTGAACAGCGCCGTGGGCTCGTGCTCGGCGGTGCCTGCGAACAGGCTCTCCTGCGGTCCGGCGCTGCGGCACCGCGCCAGGCAGATCGCCCCCTCCGGGCTCACCGGACCGCCGACGAACACCACGCCGACGCCGTCGACGTAGGGCGCCCACGCCGGGACCGCCTCGTGCACGGGCACCTCGCCGGGCCGGTTCAGCACCAGGCCGAGCGCGCCGCCCTCGGAGTGCTCGATGAGGTACACCACCGTGCGCTGGAAGTTCGAGTCGCCGAGCGTCGGTTCGGCGACGAGCAGGTGCCCACGCAGGCTCATGGCGCCACGGTCAGATGCCAGCAGCCCGCTGCTCGTCGGTGCGGATGTCACCGGCCCGGATGTCGAGGCCGAACGCCTGCTCGAAGCGGTCGAAGTACTCGTCGTCACTCGACGCCGAACCGAGCGCCACCCAGTCGTCGTCGCTCACGCCCTCCCGGCCGTCGGCCAGCTCGTCGCCGCCGTACGCGCACGCGTACCGCAGGCGGGCCGAGCGGTCGTCGATCGCGGACTGGACGACCTCGGCCACCGCTGACGGCCGGACGTTCGCCGCGATGCCGGTGGCGTAGAAGGCGAACATGCGCCGGTAGGCATCGGCGTAGGGCGATTCGGGGTGGAGCTCCTGGTGCTTGGCCAGCAAGGCGGTGCGCGTCACCCCGGGCTCGATCACCTTCACCCGGATGCCGAAGGGCGCGAGCTCCTGGGCCATGTTCTCGCTCAGGCACTCGAGCGCCCACTTCGACGAGGCGTACACGGCCTGGGCGATGGCGGCCAGGCGCCCGGCGATGGAGGAGATGTTCACGATCGTCCCGGAGCCCCGCTCGCGCATCCCGGGCAGCACGGCCTGCGTGCAGCGCACCACGCCCCAGTAGTTGACGTCGAAGACGGCCTTGGCCTCGTCGATGTCGATCTCCTCGACGACCGCGTTGAACCCGAGGCCGGCGTTGTTCACGAGCACGTCGATCCGGCCCTCGGCGTCGAGCACGCCCTGGATCCCGCGGCGGACCGAGTCGTCGTCGGACACGTCGAGCTCGATGGGGTGCACGGTGGCGCCGGCAGCGCCGGCCTCGTCCTGGAGCTTGCCGCCCTTGCCCAGGTCGCGCATCGCCCCGTGGACGGTGTGACCGGCGGCGGCGAGGTGCACGGCGGTGGCCCGACCGATGCCCGAGTTCGCACCTGTGACGACGATGATGGCCATGGCGCCGAGTCTGGCACCGCCGGCCTACCCTCGTTCGCCGTGCTGGAGGACGGGACCTACGACGCCCTCGTGTTCGACGCCGACGACGCCGAGGGCGGGGGCGTGGCGGTCGAGCTCACGATCATCGCCGGCGAGCACAAGGGTGAGGTCGTCTCCGTCGTGTCCCACGACTGGCAGGGCGACGCGCTCGACCTGCTCGGGATCCCGGCGACCCTCGTCGTCGCCGACGGCCGCCCCCAGGTCACCTTCGAACCCTGACCCCGCCCGGGAATTTCGTCATCTGGTCAGGCCTGCCCTGACCAGATGACGAAATTCTCAGCCGGCGAGCCAGTCGCGGAGGCGGGCGGCGACGTCGGCGGCGTGCTCGTCGGAGTCGTAGCCGGTCCGGGGCCAGAAGAAGCCGCGCAGCCCGTCGCCCTTGGTCCGGGGCACGACGTGCACGTGGAGGTGCGGGACGCTCTGGCTGACCGTGTTGTTCATCGCCACGAAGCTGCCCTGCGCGCCGAGCACCTCGACCATGGCCGCCGCGATCCGCTGGGCGCGCGCGAACAGCGGGCCGACGTGCTCGGCGGGGAGGTCGGGCAGGACGTCGACGTGGGTCCGGGGCACGAGCAGCACGTGGCCGGGGAAGAGCGGGCGGATGTCGAGGAAGCCGAGGGCCACCTCGTCATCGAGCACGACGTGGGCCGGGGCCTCGCCGGCGACGATGCGGCAGAACGTGCAGGCGGCCACCGCTGCATCCTGCCCCGTCGGCGCGGGTACGGGACGCGCGTGGCAATCGCTCGCATCGGATGCTCCGGGTGGTCCTACAAGGACTGGCGAGGACCGGTGTACCCCGAGAAGGCGCCGGCCCGGACCTGGTTCGGGCACTACGCCGAGCGCTTCGACACGGTCGAGCTCAACAACACCTTCTACCGGCTGCCCACACCCGAGAAGGTCGACGGCTGGCGCGAGCAGGCGCCGAGCGGCTTCACCTACGCCGCCAAGGTCGGCCAGTTCTGCACGCACCGCAAGAAGCTGAAGGACCCCGAGATCTGGCTGCCCCGGCACCTGGACCGCATCCGCCGCCTCGGTGACCACCTCGGGCCCAACCTCCTCCAGCTCCCGCCGAACTGGAAGCGCGACCTCGGCCGGCTCGAGGCCGTGCTCGAGGTCCTGCCCGACGACATCCGCTGGTCGGTCGAGCTGCGCGACCAGAGCTGGATCCACCAGGACGTCTTCGACGCGCTCGCGCGCCACGACGTCGCGCTCTGCCTCCACGACCTGATCGCCGACCACCCGCAGGTGCGCACGACCGACTGGACCTACGTCCGCTACCACGGTCCCGATGCGCGGAACCACCCGTACCACGGTCGGTACGGACCCGAGCGCATGGCCCGAGATGCCGAGCGCTACGCCGCCTGGCTCGACGACGGCATCGACCTCTACGCGTACTTCAACAACGACTGGTACGGGCACGCCGTCGCCGACGGGGAGGACCTGCGATCGCACCTCAGCGAGTGGGTGCCGTCCGTGACCGCAGTGTGAACACCGCCACACCATCCGCGTCCGCCGTGGCGCGCGCGGTCATGATCGGAAGCAGTGTTCGTCCGTTCCCTGGCACGACGACCCGGCCGTTCCTCGGCCCCGGTGATCAGCCGTGCCCTGCGCCCTCAGGAGGCCGCATGACCCCGGACCCCGCACTCGTCGTCGACGCGCTCGAGGAGCCGATGCTCCCCGACGCCGACGCGGGTACCCGCACCCAGGTCGTGCTCGACACGTCGGCCCTGGTGGCCGATCCCGAGGGGGTGCTCGCCGGCTACCCGGGGTGCGATCTCGTCGTGCCGCTCACCGTCATCGAGGAGCTCGACGGGCTCAAGAAGCGCCTCGATCCGGTGGGCATGGCGGCGCGCGACGTGCTGCGCCGCATCGAGCGCATCCGCGTCGACGCCGGCGGCGACCTCGAGACGCCCCAGCCGCTCCCGGGCGATGCCACGCTGCGCGTCGCGCTCAACGGCGTGCAGGTCAGCCTGCTGCGCGAGCACGGCCTCGACCCGGAGAAGCCCGACAACCGCATCATCGGCACGGCGCTCGGCCAGCGCTTCGACGCCGGACGGCCCGTCCGCCTCGTGTCCAACGACACCGGGATGCGGGTCAAGGCCGCGACCTTCGGCCTCGACTCCTGCGAGCACGACCCCCTCGACGACCTCCGCCAGGGCGACGGCAACAACGGTTGGCGCGAGCTCGAGGTCGAGCCCGGCGTGGTCGACGCGGTGTACGCCGGCGACCTCGACAGCCCGCTCACCGAGCCCGTGGTCGCGGCGCTGCGCGTGAACGAGTTCGGCGTGCTCCACGCCGGCAGCCAGTCGGCCCTCGTACGCCGGCACGCCCACGGCCTGGAGCTGATCGCCAACGACCACCACGCCTGGGACCTGCGGCCCCGCAACAAGGAGCAGCGCTTCGCGCTCGACCTGCTGCTGGACGACGACGTGAAGGTGGTCGCGCTCGACGGCCCGGCCGGCACCGGCAAGACCCTCACCGCCGTGGCCGCCGCCCTCCAGCAGGTGGTGGAGGAGCGCCGCTTCTCGCGCATCTGCGTCTACCGACCGGTGGTGCCGGTGGGGAAGGCCGACGTCGGCTACCTCCCGGGCACGCTCGACGAGAAGCTCGACCCGTGGATGGCGGCCATCACCGACGCCGTCTACGCCCTGACCGGTCCCGACCACACGGGCCGCCGCCAGCGCGAGGACGCCGCCGAGGTCCTCGACGAGATCCGGGCCCGGGGCCAGCTGACCATGGAGTCCGTCACGCACCTGCGGGGCCGGACGCTGCACTCCAGCTTCGTCATCATCGACGAGTCGATGAACCTGTCGCCCCAGGTGGGCAAGACGATCCTCACCCGCATCGCCGCCGACTCCAAGGTCGTGTTCACCGGAGACACGAGCCAGATCGACGCCGCCTTCCTGTCCGAGCAGACCAACGCCCTCACCGCGCTGGTCACCGCCTTCGCCGGCCAGGACTGCTTCGGCCACGTCCGGCTCCTGCGCGGCGAGCGCTCCCCGCTCGCCGAGCTCGCCGCCCGGCTCCTCTGACCGGCCGCCCGGACGGGTTGCGGCAAACGCCGCGAACCGGACCTATACCACATTCACCTCACCCTCTGTACCTCCCGAAACACGCGAAGTAGTTTGGTGGTCGCTTGACCACGCGCAGTACAGCCCACTGCCGTGGTCGTGCACCGAGAGGGATCAACGGCACGGAGTGCCGCGAGCATGGGGAGAGGGCTGTGAACGACGTCGTCGCACTGGGGAACTGGGCCGGCCAGGACTGGATGGCCAAGGGCGCCTGCGCGGGCAAGACGCACCTGTTCTTCGCCCCGCTGGCGGAGCGGCCGCAGGCCCGGGCCCGGCGGGAGGCCAAGGCGGCCGAGCTGTGCCGCGTGTGCGCCTCCCGCACCCCCTGCCGGGACTTCGCGCGCGAGCGCCGCGAGTTCGGCTACTGGGGTGGGGAGAACGAGGAGGAGCGCACCCGCGCCGGCTTCCCCGTCCCGAACCCCGTCGGCGCCCGCCGCCGCGCCGCAAGCTGAAGACCCCCGGTTCCTGACGGGGGTCCGTAGCATCCCCCGCGTTGTCCGACTTCGCTGACCCCCCAGGCGCCGACCCGTCCGACGACCGCCCGCGCATCCCGACGCCCGAGGAGGCGGCCACCTACCGGCCGGCCCACGACCTCTTCGTCGCCCTGCTCGACGTCGTGTCCGAAGCCGCGCTCGGGCGCCCCCTGCGACCCCAGCTCAAGCTCTCCCCCGCCGGGCTCCTGCGCGGCGAGATCGACCTGGTCAAGATCGAGCTGCCGGCCTACGCCGTGGCCGGGCTCGTCGTCGATCGCTTCGTGGTCCGAGCCGAGCACGTCCGCGTGCAGCCGGGCCTGCCGCCCGTCCTCGTGGCCGGGCCGGTCGGGTTCAAGGCCGTCGTGTCCCAGGACAACGTCGACCGCTGGACCAAGGACCTGCGGCTCCCGCTCCGCCTGAAGCTGACCGAGGAGGGGGTGGTCACCACCACCGGCCTCGGCGGCATCCGCATGGGCGAGGTGGTCACCATGCCGACCGTGGTCGGCGGGTTCCTGCAGCTGCAGCCCACCAAGGCGTCGCTGCTCGGCGTGCCGACCACGCTCGTGCGCTTCCTGCGCGGCTACCTGCCCCTGCCACCGCTGCCCCGCAGCGCGCGCCTCGACGAGGTCGAGGCCAGCGATGGCGAGCTCGCGCTGTCGTTCCGGATCGAGCGGTTCGAGCAGCCCCTCACCCCGGACGTGTCCGAGCGGATCCGCCAGCTGCTGAACCTGCCGCTGCCCGGACTCCGCTGAGGATCCACCCCCGGCAGTCGGCGCGTCCGTAGATTCGCCCCAGCACCAAGGGGGTAGCGGTTGCGACGACTTCCGATCTACGGCCTCGACATCGAGACCGACACGACCGTCGACGGGCTCGATCCGAACGTGTCCCGCATCGTGGCCGTGGCGCTGTCCACCGGCGGCGCCGACGAGCTGTTCGAGGGCCCCGAGGACGAGCTGCTCTCCGGTCTCGACGAGCGCCTGACCGAGCTGCCCCCGGGCGTGCTCGCCACCTGGAACGGCTCGGCGTTCGACCTGCCCTTCATCGCCGACCGCGCTGCCCGCTGGCGCCTGCGCCTCGGCCTGCAGCTCGTCGCCGATCCCCGCATCCGCCACCGCCACGACCCGCTCCCCGGGCACGACTGCTGCTATCGGGCGGCCTGGTACGGCCACGGGCACCTCGATGCCTACCGCGTCTACCGCGACGACGTCGGGCCGGCGCTGCGCATCTCGTGCTCGCTCAAGTCCATCGCCCGCTTCGTCGGCCTGGCGCCGATCGAGGTCGATCGAGAGCGCATCCACGACCTGTCCCGAGAGGCGCTCCACGCCTACGCCGCCTCCGACGCCCGCCTCGCCCGGGTCCTGGCCGAGCGCCGCTGGGCCACTGCGGCCCGCCGGGTCGACCAGCTCCCCCACGCTCTCGCCGGCTGAGCGCGGGGTCAGCCCAGGGGATCTCGGCCCGGCCAGAACTCCGCCAGGTGCTCGGCGTAGGCCGCGCTCGACGGACCCTCGGCGTCCAGCGCCGCCAGCACGCCCTGGAGCACCGCCACGTAGAAGTCCTCGCCCTCGGGCGGTGCCGCCAGACCGTGCTCCTCGGCCCGCTGGGCCAGGAGCTGGGCCACCCGCTGGAAGGCGTGCATGTCGTACTCGACCTGCTCGGGCCGGATGTCGCGCTCCCACACCATCTCGGTGCCGACGGCCGCCTCGCGCCACGAGGCCACGTAGGCACGGAACACCTCCAGCACCTCCGGGGTGGTGAAGCACTCCCCCGGCGCCATCGAGGCGAGCTCCCCGAGGACCTCCTCGGCGTAGTCGAGCCAGGCGTTCGCGCTCGGCACGCTGACCGGACCGATGACCACTCGCATCCACCCGACGTTTGCACACGCCATCGGCGGGCACCACCCGCCGCCGCCTCAGGGCTCCAGGGCCACCAGCACGTCCTCGACCAGCTCGGCCTCGGTCATGTCGAGTGCCATCGCCACGACCCGCAGGATGGTGAGCAGCCCGAGCCACAGGCCGAACATGGAGTCCTCGAGGCCCTCGCCGCCGATCAGCGCCTCGACCGATGGTCGGATGCCACCGGCGGTCGCCGCCGCCATCGTCATGGTGGTGAGCAGCAGCTCGATGCGATCCTCGGGGACGGTGCCGTCGAGGGCGAGCCGCGTCATGAGCTCGGGGGCGACCATCGTCTCCTCGGTCTCCAGCACCATGCGCCGGAGCGCCACGGCGGCAGCGTCGAGGAGGGCGTCGCCCACCGCCACCCCGGTGTGCTCGAGGATCGCCGACTGCAGGACCCGCGCGGCGCCGGGACCGTCGGCCTCGATCGCCTGCAGCTCGAGGGCTTCGCGGATCTGCTCGTGGAGGTCCATCGCCCGACCCTAGGAGCAGCGCGTCGCGCTGGCTACGTCGGCACCGGCTCGCCGACCTCGCGGGGCTCCGAGGCGGGACGCTCCAGCACCACGACGGCGAGCGAGGCGACCACCACGGCCATGCCGAACCACTGCAGGGCGCGGACCGACTCGTCGAGGAAGAGCACGGCGCCGGCCGTGGCGACGACGGGCACCAGCAGGGTCAGCAGCGAGATGAGCTGGAGCGGCACGTGCTCGTGGGACCAGTTGAGCAGCACGTGCCCGAGCGCACCGGAGAAGACGGTGACCGCCACGATGGTGAACCAGTCGCTGGCACCGGCGGGGCTGAGGTCGGCGCCGGCGATGAGGGCGTAGGGGGCCACGACGGCACAGGCCACGATCGAGAGGCCGGTGAAGTACTCGAGGGTCGCCAGCTGCTTGCGCGCCCGCTTCGACGCCACGAAGTACGCGGTCCAGGAGAGCAGCGCCCCGACCGCCAGCAGGTCGCCGCGCAGGCTCCACTCGGGCACACCGGTCGCGCCGAGCACGACGACGGCCGTGCCTCCCACCGCCACGATCGACCACACCACCACGCGTCGGCCCAGCTCCTCGCCGAAGAGCCGCACCCCGATGGGTGCGAGCAGGATCGGCTGGAGTGCGCCGATCACGGTGGCGTTGGCCACCGAGGTCTCCCGCAGGGCGCTGAAGAACAGCAGGATGTCGAGACCGAAGGCGATGCCGCCGGCGGCGCTGATGCGCAGCATCGACCACGTGATGCGGCCGCCACGAGCGAGGAGCACGACCACCAGGAGCGCGGCGCCGATGACCAGGCGGTGGAAGCTGATGCCGACGGCGCCGATGCCCTCGATCGACTTGACCATCGTCGACGACGCGCCCCAGATGGTGACGCCGACGGTGGTCGCGAGGATGCCGGCGGTGCGCCGGTCGGTCGTGGGCATGGCCGGCGCAGACTAGGGCTGGACCGGTGCGGGTTCCTCGATCGCGGGGCGTCCGCGGGGCACCTGGTCGATGACCGCCAGGACGAACACCGCGAAGGCGACACCGAAGAAGGCCATGCCGATCCCGTGCAGCGTGTAGCCGATGAGCACGACGATCCAGACCACGGACGGTCCGACCTCCACCCCCCACCGGTCGACCCAGTGGCGGATGTGCAGCGCCTCCATCGCCTGCGCGAGCAGGGCCGCGGCCAGGATCGCCACCGCGGCGCGACCGCTCTGGAGACCGGCCGCGAGCGCGACCGTTGGCAGGACGCCGAGCAGGATGCCGACGTCGGGCAGCGTGGCGGCGACGCCGGCGACCAGGCCGAGCACGACCGGCGCAGGCAACGAGAGCGCGGCGGCGACCAGGCCGACCGCCAGTCCGACCACGACGCCCTGCCCCAACATGGCAGCGAGCGTCCGCCGGGCCCGCACGGTGGCGGCGTAGAGCACGGCGGTGGTGCGGTCTCGGCGCTCGTCGTCGGTGATGAGCGACAGCCCCCCGTGGATGATCCCCGGCCCGTAGATCAGCAGGAAGATCGTGAGGATGGCGTTGACCAGGAACACGGGGACCGTCAGCGCGTTCTCGGCCAGGGCGTCGCTGCCGCTGCCGACCCGCTCGTCGAGCTCCTCGAGGAAGTTCTCGACCCGGCTCGACAGCTCGAGGTCGCGCATCGCCGCGCCGATCTCGTCGTCCCGCTCCTCCAACCGCTCGGTCGCGTCGGGCGCGGCGCGCTGGAGCGAGCGGACCTCCCGGTCGAGGTTGTCGAACGTGCTGAAGATCAGGGCCGTCGCGGCGACCCCGATGGCGAGGAAGGTCAGGAGCACGGCGGCGAGCCGGGGGATCCATCGACCGAGCCACGTGACGAGCGGCGCGACGAAGACGGCGGTCACGGCGCACGCCGCAGCCCACCCGAGCACCCGCTGACCGGCGACGAAGGCCCCACGCAGCACCCACATGGCCAGCACGACGCCGACGGCGAGGACGATGGTGCGGGTGCTGACCCGCACCGTGCGGTACCGGCGGCCGTCGCCGCTCATCCACGGGGTCGGCGGCATCGAGTCGTACGGTACCGAGGGTGACCGTGAGCCTCAGTGATGCGCCGGAGGGGCGCGATCCGGACGCACCGGGGCCTGCGTCCGAGCGGCCCGTGGTCGACGTGGACCTCCGGTCGATGGTCGTGCTGCTCGTGGTGGCGCTGGCGGCACTCGGGCTCCTCGAGGTGCTGCAGCAGACCCCCGAGATGGTCACCAAGATCGTGGTCGGCATCGTCGTCGCCCTGGCCCTCGACCCGGTCGTCTCCCGCGTGCGCGATCGCTTGGGGGGCGCGAGTCGCGGCATCGCCGTGGCCATCGTCGGCACCGTCCTCGGCATGGCGCTGTTCGGCGTCCTGCTGATCCTGGGTCCGGCAGCCATCGACCAGGCCGGGAGCCTGCGATCGGACCTGCCGGCCACCATCGAGGACGCCTACTCGTGGCCGATCATCGGTGACCGCATCGCCGAGGCCGACCTCGCCGTGCAGGTCGACGAGGCCATCGACCGGCTGCCCGCCGAGCTCGACGACCAGCAGATCACCCGCTACGCCGAGGACCTGCTGGGTGGGCTGCTCACCACCGTGGTCGTCCTGGTCACCGCGGTCGCGGTGATGCTCGACGGCCAGGCGATGGTGCAGCGGATCCGCAACCTGTTCACCGGTGAGCGCCAGCAGCGCCTCGATTCCGTGGCCCGGGTCGTGTACCGGACCTTCGGCAACTACTTCGCCGGTTCGCTCTTCGTCGCCATCCTCAACGGACTCGTCGTGCTCACGGTGGCCCTCCTGCTCGGCATCCCGCTCGCACCCCTCGCCGGGCTGTGGTCGATGCTCACCAACCTCATCCCCCAGATCGGCGGGTTCCTCGGCGGGTCGTTCCTGGTCACGCTGGCACTGACCCAGGGTCCGGTCGCCGCGCTCATCGCGCTCGTCGTGTTCCTCGTGTACCAGAACATCGAGAACAACATCATCCAGCCGGCGGTGGTCGGCAAGGCGGTGGACCTGACGCCCCCGACGACGATGCTCGCGGCCCTGTTGGGCGGTTCGGTGGCCGGCGTGCCGGGTGCGCTCATCGCCACGCCCATCGTCGGCGTCGCCAAGGTCCTCGTCCTGCGCGACGTCCAGGACGGCTCCCTCGACGGGCGCATGGACCTCGACGAGGTCGGGCAGACCGAGGAGGGCGTGTTCCGCCGGGTGTTCGACCGGATCAGGACCCGGCGCGGTGGCAGCCGATGAGGTGGTCGTCGACCATGCCAGCCGACTGCATGAACGCGTAGACGATCGTCGGACCGACGAAGCGGGCGCCTCGGGACTTCAGCGCCTTGCTGAGCGCGGCCGACTCCGGCGTGTGGGCCGGGATCTCCGCCAGGGTCGCCAGGGGAACCGGACGCGCCGGCGGTGCGTGCGACCAGACCAGCTCGCTCAGGGACGACCCCTCGCGGCGGAGCTCCTGGCTGAGTCGGGCGAGGGCGATGGTGGCTTCGATCTTGCCGCGGTGGCGGACGATGCCGGCGTCGCCGAGCAGGCGCTCGACGTCACGCTCGCCGTACGCCGCGACGACCTCGATGTCGAAGCCGTCGAAGGCCGCGCGGAACGCCTCGCGCTTGCGCAGGATCGTGATCCAGGCGAGTCCGGCCTGGAAGCCCTCGAGGGCGAGCAGCTCGAAGACCTCCCGCTCGTCGCGGGTCGGTCGGCCCCACTCGTCGTCGTGGTACCCGACGTACTGCGGGTCGTCGCCGCACCACCAGCACCGGACGACGCCATCGGTGCCGGTGCGCAGGGCCTCGTCCATGACCTAGAAGATCGTGTAGCCGCCGTCGGCGACGATCTGGTCCCCCGTGTGCCAGTCCACCGACTTGTCGCACAGGTAGGCGGCGAGGGCCTCGTAGTCCTCCCCGGTGGCCCAGCGCCGCACCGGGGTGCGCTTGGTGGTGACCTCACGGAACCGGTCGTCCTGGTAGCCGCCCTCGGCCATCTCGGTGCGGGTCCAGCCGGGCAGCACGGCGTTGACCCGGATCTTGTGGCGGGCGAGGCCGACCGCTGACGCCCGCACCAGCCCGAGCAGCGCGGTCTTCGACGCGCCGTAGTGGGGGCTGGCCGCGGCACCGTGGATCGCCGAGGTCGAGGAGATGGCGACCATGGCCCCGCCCTCGCCCTGGTCGATCATCTGGCGGGCGCAGTCGCGCATCGTGAGGAACGCGCCGTCGAGGTTGATCGCCATCACCCGGCGCCACTCCTCGAGCGACAGGTCCTGCAGCTGCCCGCCGCCGCTGGTGCCGGCGTTGGCGACGCAGATGTCGATGCGGCCCAGGCGCTCGACCGTCTCGGCCGTCGCCGCTGCCACCGAGTCCTCGTCACCGACGTCGCACGCCACGGCGATGGCGTCCACGCCGTGACCCCGGATGGCCTCCACTGCGGAGGCGGACTTCTCCGCGTTGCGGGCCCAGACGGCGACGGCTGCCCCGGCCCGGGCGCAGCCCTCGGCGAAGCCGAGCCCGATCCCCCCGTTGCCTCCGGTCACCACGGCCACCTGGCCCTGCAGGTCGTTGATCGTCACGGCGCCGGAGCGTAGCCACGCGCCGGGCGAGCGCTGATCAGTCCGTGGCGAAGCCGCCAGGCCGATCGAAGGAGACGTGACCTACCCGCGCAGGACTTCGGAGCCGAGCCGACAGGCGAGGCGACCCATGGGCATGGTGCCCTACGGCGGCGAAGCCGCCAGGCCGATCGAAAGGGACGTGACCTACCCGCGCAGGACTTTCGAGTAGTCGACGCTCCACCAGCGCTCGGGCCGCATGGAGAACTTCAGTGACTGCTCGTCGGCGCTCTCGACGTACTGGTCCCCGATGTCCGGGCCCAGGTACCGGTGGGCCATGGGACGGGAGTCGTCGTCCTCGTCGGCCGCCCGGATGGCGGTGATCGGACCCTCGACGCTCACGTACCGGTAGAAGGGTGGCGTCTCGTCCTGGGCGCAGAGCGAGAAGCGCCGAGCCTGCTGCAGCAGCTGGCCCTTCACCGAGTCCTCCGCCGTGAGGATCCACAGCTCGTCGCCGGGGCGGTAGTCGTACCAGACGGGCACCGCCAGCGGTGGGCCGTCGGGACGCTCCACGGCGAGCACGCCGACGTGCACGTCGGCCAGGAACTGCTCCCGCTCCTCGACGCTCATGGCCAGACCCATGCCGCACCTCCGCGCTTGACGACCCTGGCCGTCATCCTGGCACGGACCTGCACGCGGCGTGTCGAGCTCAGAGCTCGAGCGCGTCCTGCAGGCGCCGGAGCATGTCGGCGTCGAAGTTCGCGTAGACGAGCTCCGAGCCGGCGAAGCGGTGCACCTCGGCGACGAGGTGGTCCTCGACGATCTGGCTCGCCAGCACCGCCACGGTGGCGGTGCCCGGCTTGACCGCCTCCCGGAACCAGCTGACCCACTCGTCGGAGATGCCGAGGTCGATCACCTTGGCCGTCAGCGCTCCCGCGCCGGCCCCGATGGCCGCGCCGGCCGCCCAGCCCACCGGTCCACCGAGGAGGAGCCCGAACAGACCGGTCCACAGGCCACCGGAGAGGGCCGAGCGGCCGGGCTGGGGATCGATGGTCTCGCGGACCACCGTCTTGCCGTCGTCGTCCTTCACGACCATCACGGCGTCCTCGAGCACCAGCGAGCCGTTGGCCTTCAGCCGGGTCACCGCGGTGAGGAACTCCTGGGCCCGGTAGATGTCCGGGAACGAGATGCCCACCAGGGTCTGGGGGACGATGTTGGCGGAGGCCGTGGCGTCGCGGGGATCGGTCACGCTGCACACCTTTCCACGATCTCCCCTGCGGAGACCGATCAGCGGCCTCGGTCTGGCCCGGGCCGGCGTCGGGTAGTGGCACGCCCGTGTCCACGACCGACGCGCGCGGACCCCGGCTGGTCGGCCTCGACCGCCTGCGAGGCGCAGCGCTCCTGCTCATGCTGGTCCACCACCTGACCGGCTGGTTCGGCGGCGATGGCCGCGCCGTGATGCCCGGATGGGACGGGTTCGCCGTCACCGACGTGGCTGCCGTGGCGTTCTTCGTCGCCCTCGGCGCATCGGTGCCGATGCTGCTCGCCAGCCGGGCCCGGCGGGGCCAGCACGGCTGGCGCCTCGCCGGCATCGTGGTCCGCCGCTACGGGCTGCTCATCCCCATCGGCGTCGCGCTGCGAGCGTCATTCGGCTTCGACCTGGGCAGCATGGGCGTGCTCGAGACCCTCGGCATCTGCGCCCTGCTCACCGCCGTCGTCGTCCGCCTCGCCCCCCGAGCGCTGCCGGTGGCCGCGGCCGCGACGCTCCTCGCCGCGCCGGCTGCCGAGCGCGCCGGCCACGACGCCGAGGTGTGGGTGGCGCAGGCGACGCTCACGGGCACCTTCCCCCTCGTGGCCTACCTGGGGTTCGCCCTCGTCGGCGCCGCCTGCGCCCCGCTGCTGGGCCACGCCCGGGAGCGGGTGGGCGCGCTGGCGGTGTCCGCGGCCGGCATCGCGTGGACGATCGGCCTCGTCCTCGTGGGCGACGAGCCCGACCGCTACCCCGGCGACATCAGCTTCCTGGTGCCCGGCATCACCGGCACGGCGCTGCTCTACCTCGCCGTGACGTCACCGCGCCTCGACGACGCCGGGCGCGTCGGCGGGGTGATCCGGCGGGCCGGCGCCCACACCTTCGGCATCTTCATCGGCCACTACGCCGTCTACCTGGCGCTGCGCGAGACGGACCGCCTGCACGACCTCTCCGCCGGGGTCGCCCTCGCCGTCGCCGCCGTCACGACCGTCGCGTTCACCCTCCTGGCCGCCCGCATGCCCACGCTGCCGTGGTCGCCGCGCACCGGGTGGGCCCGACCGAGGACGACCCCGGCCGAGGCGGTCGAGGCGCCGGCCCCGGTCGAGCGGGAGCCGGTGGCCTCGGCGGGCTGACTTACTGCTCGGCGTGGGTGACGGGCTCCTCGCCCATCCACGTGCGCAGGGTGTTCTTCAGCTTGATCTGCTGGATGAAGATGTCGTGCTCGGGCAGCAGCTCGTCGTTCGCGACCATCGGGGCCTTGAAGTAGAAGCTGAGCCACTCCTGCACGCCGGACTCGCCGGCCCGGGCCGCGAGGTCGAAGAACAGGGCCAGATCGAGCACCAGCGGGGCGGCGAGAATGGAGTCGCGGCAGAGGAAGTTGACCTTGATCTGCATCGGGTAGCCCATCCACCCGAAGATGTCGATGTTGTCCCAGCCCTCCTTGTTGTCGCCACGGGGCGGGTAGTAGTTGATCCGCACCACGTGGTCGACGTTGCCGTAGAGGTCGGGGTAGGCGTCGGGCTGCAGGATCGTGTCGATCACGCCGAGCTTGGAGACCTCCTTGGACTTGAAGTTCTCCGGGTCGTCGAGCACC
>Ga0208490_100687_pt1 | contig 17982 bp, 13 predicted proteins | sample SubbioAug_CSWold_FD_184818 | JGI IMG/M metagenome (GOLD analysis project Ga0208490, IMG submission 184818) | Serpentinite rock and fluid subsurface biosphere microbial communities from McLaughlin Reserve, California, USA - CR11Aug_CSWold (SPAdes) | ecosystem: Environmental > Terrestrial > Deep...
TCCACCACCCACCGGGGCCTCTACGTCGGCGCCACCCGAGGACGCCACGACAACCAGCTCCACGTCATCACCGACACCCCCGACCTCGGTGAAGCCGCCGACGTCCTGGCATGGGTCCTCACCAACGACCGCGCCGACATCCCCGCCACCGTGCAACGCCGACGCCTGACCGAGCAGGCCCACGTTCCCCTGTCGCTCGAAGAACAACTCGCCGTCGCCAACCAAGCCGTCGCCGTCGCCCGACAGCGAGCTGCACCCTTCGAACAAGCCGTCCGTGACACCGGCGACCGCCTCGCCACCGTCACCGCGGAGCTCCGAGACCTCCAACAGCGAGCCGACCAGGCCGGCCCATGGCGACGACGGCGCTACACCGAACCCCTCCACACCGCCCAGGTGCAGGTCGACACCGCCAGCGCCGACCATCAGGACGCCGTCCACGCCGCCGCCCCCACCCGGGAAGCCCTCAGCCGCGTGACCGACCAGCGTGACCGCCTCGACCGACAGTTCGACATCGAACGCACGCGGCAACGCCTCGACGACCTCACCCACCGCCCGTCCCCCGGCCACGAACCGCCGGGTCTCACCCTGTAACCACCGGGTCGTCGGCCTTCATGGAGCAGATAAGAGGTCCACCACCCCGAACAGGAAGAACGGGATGCAGCAGATCTCGAACCGATCGTCGTCGACCTGCCTCGCCCACATCTGCTCAAACCGCCTCGGGAGGTCCTCCTCGGCGAGTTAGCCGTTGATGATGAAGTTCGAGCGCTCACGCCACACCGGCTCCGCGTGGACGACGAACTCTTGATCCGCTGCCGAGCGTCCCGACATCAGAGCCGGTGGGCGAGCATCAGACCAGCGAACGCCGCTCCGGCGATATCACGTCCGCATCGCTCTGCTCAAGTAGCTGCTCGAACGCCTCAAGACCTCGCTCACTGACAGAGCGGGCTTCCGCCTCTGTGATCGGCACCAACCAGAGGACCTGCACATGACGGCCTGGCGCGTCGCAGTGCTCCAGGCTCGGTCCGTAGGGATAGGGCAGCGACACGAGCAAGTGGTCAGCGGCCGCACCCTCGATCCAGGGGCGGCCGATGTTCACGGTCCGGCCAACCGACAGTCGGTAGCGCGCGTCAGCGTGGAAGCTCGCCACCATCGCCAACGTCTCGACATGTCGCGGCGACTCCGACGGCGTCAGGATGAAGAACTCCATCCCATCGCCATCGGTCGCGTCCGAGGCGCCCACCGTGACGTACACCCACGGATCCGTCGGCTTCACCGAAGCGATCCGCCGCACCCGGAACCCCGGCAGCCACTCCTCGATCGGACCCATCGTCCAGGAGAACTCCTCCTGCGGGTGGTCGGGCCAGAAGCCCGCAAGGTGACGACGGATCGCGTCGCGCACTTCCTCGGCACCAACCATCACACGCCCCAGAGCTCCGCGTACCACCTAGACATCTGCGACAACGATCCACCCTGCGAGCGTTGACACGTCAGGCACATCGTCCCGTCGAAGGCATCGGCGCTCCGGGCGTATGCCCGACGTTGCGCGTCGGTCATAGCGTGGCCGCCGCCATAGTAGTGCTCGAGTAGCGATGGCTGTGCTCGGGGACCGGCGCCGTGTTCGTCCCGCTGATCTGCGGCCGGCCACACGACGGACAAGCGGTGCCCTCGGCACCTTCCCTCAGCGCTCGACCGGCCGGGCTGTTCGTCTGCGCGCCGCCGTAGTGAGCACCCCGGTTGTACCGAACCGACGGGCCGACAACATCATCGGCGAGTCCTGCCGTGTTTGGGGCCTCTTGATCGACGTCGAGATGCGCGGAAGCGCTCGCGAGGTTGACGCGGTCGTCGTAGCCGTGGGGGCCGCGACGCGAGGGCAAGCCCGAGGCGCGAACGCCCGGCTCATCGACACCTTTCGCAGCAGTGGAGCCGGCGAAGTCGCTGACCGCCTGAGAGAGGCCGTAGCCGTAGCTCGGGGTCGGCATGGCGCTGGCGAGGACGCCGGGAATGCCAAGCGTGGCCGCAACGAGCGCCATCAGCACGCCGATCACGGATCGCGCCGATGGCCTCCTGTTCATCGGTTCATCGGGTCGAGGAACGTCGCAGCGGTAGGAACAAACGTCCACGTCCAGTTGGGCATCCCAGCCCGGATGGTCTCGTCGTCGTCCTCGACGAAGTCGGGGGGCGCACCATCCATACCAGCCATGTCCCCGACGTAGAACTCCGCTCCTTCTGCCTCGAGTCGCAGCTCGGCGTCGGAGGCGAACCCCAGCATCAACGAGAATCGGCCGTCCGAGTTCTCGGGGATCGACCCCGTAATCGCGTGCCAGGTTCGACCCGGTCGCGACCGTTCGTTCGTCCACTCGAAGCGGCTCACGCCGCGGGCGATCAGCAGCGCGACCGAGGCGTCGCGCAGCTGGATCGCGCCGCGCAAGTCGAAGAGCAATCCCACCGATCCGGTTGTGGGATCGAATCGGACGTCAACGAGAGCAGCCTCCTGAAGTGCACCTTGCTCGGTGAGCGCATCCGCCTCAGGCATGGAGGCGTACGAACGACGATCCGGGTCGTGGAAGAGGTCGGCGGCAATCATGGCGACCACTGCCAGTGCCACCACGGATTGCCGGGGTCGATCGTCCGGCCGGTCCAGGGGTTGACCGTTTGGCCACTCGCGTTGCCGTACGAGACGTATCCGTTCGGAAGCGGATGCTTGCCCCCGACGACGGGATCCATGATCCGAACGTCCGTGACCCTCGGGTCCAGCCCGTGGCCGCCGCTTCCGCCCCTGAACTGGAAGCCGCTACCGGTCCGAGCTGGCGTCGGCCCGATAGCGCCGGTGGGTACAGGCACGATCTCGCCGTTCGGATGCACGACGAAGTTCGGCGAGTGCAGAGGTACGTCGTCTGCTGCGCCTACGACGGCTCGTGTCGCGTGTGGGGCCACAACGCCGGTACCGGAACCCACGGCGGCTCTCGCCGCAGGTAGCAGACGGCTTACAAGGAGCCCAGCGACCGCAAGTCCGCCTCCAGCGAATCCACCGAGACTGCCGTCTCTCGCGACATCGCCTAGCGCAAGGGAAGACGTGGCGGCTACTGCCACGGACCGGCCGCTCTGGATCCCGTCCGCGTAGCGGGAGACCGCACCTGCGCAGATGCTTCCTGCCGCGCCGGCACCGACCGGGCCCCCAGCTGCGCCGCCGGGAATCCCGCAGGCGGTGCCTGCTGCGAGCGCCCCGACAATCTGCAGGACCTCACTCAGGGCGCCTCGCCAACCGCCGAAGACGTTGGTCGACCCGTACTTGTCGCTGACGTTGTGTAGCTGGTTGACGAGTGATCCTGGACCGGTCACGCACTCGTTGCTGCGCTGACATTGCGCGAGCCGCGCTCGAGCTTGGCGCGCTTCGAGAGGACCGGCTCGACGGCCGATACCGAGCTCGCCGAATGTCGTTGCGAGGATCGCAGGGTCGAACGCCCCAAAGGCGCAGCCGGGGCAGTGTCCGGTTGGGTCGGCGAGGTTGATTGGGTCGCCGTTGACGTAGCTGTAGCTGTTCCGTGTGAGTGGGTCGGTGCCGATGGAGAGGTTCAGCTCGGCGGGCCCGGTGCGGAAATGGTCGGCGGTGAGCCAGTTGGCGGTGTCGGGGTTGTAGGTGCGGGCGCCGAATTGGTAGTTGCCGGTGGCGTTGTCGCGTCGGCCGCTGCGGTACCAGAGGTCGTTGGTGGTGAGGGTATCGGTGCAGGTGCCGATCTCGGCGCCGGGGGGGAAGGTGCCGGTGCGGCTGCGGGGGTTGCCCCAGGGGTCGTAGCGGGTGGCGCAGACGACGGCGCCTTGGTCGTCGGTGATGACGGCGGTGTTCTGGTCGCCGTCACCGGTGATCAGCTGCAGGCTGGCCGTGGTGGTGTCGAGGGCGAGGGGCCGACCGTTGGGGCTGTAGCCGTACACGGTGGTGTCGGACGGCTTGGTCTGGGCGACGAGGTCTTGGCCGGTGCCGTCGTAGTGATGGCTGGTGGCGACGTTGCCTTCGGTGCGGGTGGTTTGGCGGTCGAGGCCGTCGTAGGTGTAGGAGACGGCGCTGGCGGGGGCGGGGGCGGGGCAGCCGGTGCCGGCTCGTGGGGTGGTGGTGGTGAGGCGGTCGAAGTCGTCGTAGGCGTTGGTGGTGCAGCCGTCGTCGGTCTGGTTGCCGTCGGGGTCGTACACGAGCGGGGTTCCGCTGCGGGTGCTGATGGTGCGTAGCGAATCGTCGGCGTTGTAGGTGTAGGTGGTGGCGGGGTTGGAGACGCTGGTGCGGTTGTTGTTGCGGTCGTAGCCGTAGGTGGTCTGGCTGCCGGCGGTGAAGGTGGCGACCCGCCCGGCGTTGTCGTAGCTGTAGCCGAACGTGGTGGCTGCGCCTGTGGTGTCGGTGTGGGCTTGGGAGAGCTGGCGGTAGTTGGCGTCCCACGTGTAGGTCCAGGTGCCGAGGATGCTGGTGCCTTGGCGCAGGGTTTGGGTGTTGAGGGTGTCGTCGTTGTTGTAGGTCCAGGCGATGCTGGTGCCGTTCGGTGACGTCTGGTCTGTGGGGCGTCCGGCGTTGTCGTAGGTCCAGGCGAAGGTGCCGGTGCCGGTGACGTCGCTGGTGGCGGTGGCGGCGAGGCCGGCGTCGTTGAAGCTGTACCGGCTGCTGGTGGCGCCGGCGGTGGAGTGGTCGGCGCGGACGGTGCGGTTGCCGGCGCCGTCGTAGGCAGCGTGGCTGGTGTGACCGCCTCCGTCGTCGACGCTGCGCCAGAGACCGTCGAGGTACCAGGTGGCGGTCAGGGTCGAGCTCGAGGTCGAGTCGACGATGCTGGTGGGGTTGCCGGCGGGGTCGTAGTCGGTGGTGATGCTGGCCCCGGTGGGCCCGGTCTGGGTGTCGAGCCGGTCGGTGGGCGTCCAGGTGAGGGTTTGGGTGCCGGCGTCACGGCCGGCGATCGGGGTGCCGGTGGCGTCGGTCTCGTAGACGTGGGTGGACCCGCGCCGGCCGGCAGCGTCGTAGGTGTAGGCGGTGGTGCGCCGGATGCTGGCCGTGGCGTCGGGGGCGACGGGGACGGTGGTGGACTCGAGCAGGTTGTCCCAGGTGAAGGTGTTGACCGTGGGCACGCCGGAGGGGACCGGGGCCGCGGCGGCGTTGGCGGCGGGGGACTTGACCTGGGTGGGGTTGCCGTTGGCGTCGTAGACGTAGCTGGTCTTGTTGCCGGCGCCGTCGGTGATGTCGCGGACCAGGTTGTCGGCGTAGTAGCCGGTGACGGTGATGGGACCGGCGGGTTCGGTGCGCCGGGTCTGGTTGCCGTTGGCGTCGTAGGCGTAGGTCTCGGTGTGGGTCGCCGTCGGACCGGCTTGCCCGGTCGTGGACGCAAGGACCCCGTCGGCGCGGTAGGCCCAGATGCGGGCGTTGCCGTTGGCGTCGACGGCGCGGACCTGGCGGCCGTTGGCGTCATAGCTGATCGTCTGAGCGGTGACTCGGGCGCCGGTGGTGGCGGGCGAGGGCGCGGTGACGGCGGCGAGGAGGTTGTCGTCGGTGTAGCTGTAGCTCAGGTACCGGTTGGTGTTGGTCTGGCCGGTCGCGGTGGGCAGGATGAGGGTGCTGCGGTTGCCGGCCGGGTCGTAGCCGACGCGGGTGACACACACGCCGGTGCTGGCCGGGTAGTCCGGCAGGCCGGCGACGGTGGGTGCCTGCCCGGCGGGGCAGTTGGTGGCTTGTTCGGTGCTGCCGGCCGGGGTGCCGAGGTCGGTGGCGGTGGCGGTGGCGGTGTCCCAGCGTGGGGTCCAGGTGGCGACGGGGCGGCCGTTGGGGTCGTGGTCGGTGCGGGTCAGGTACCGCTCGTCGGGGTCGGTGGTCGAGGTGGTGAAGGCGCGGGGTTCATAGATGCCGATGACGTTGCTGTCGGCGTCGTAGACGGTGCGGGTGCGGGCGTTGGTGCTGCCGTCGGCGGCGGGTGTGCCGGCTTGGGTGGCGTCGGGGTGGTCGGCACCGGCCACGGTGTCGATGGGGCGGTGGGCGGCGTCGAAGCTGTAGGCGGTGATGAGCCCGAGCTGTGTGGTCTCGGGTGCGGGCCAGGACGGTCCGGTGCCGGGACCGGTGTAGGTGCCGGCGTCGATGCGGACGTGGCCGCGTCCGCCGTTCCCGCCAGCGTTGTTGTTGGCTCCGGTGCCGGCGGCGCCGCCGTGGACGGTGAGACTGGTACCCGAGGACAGTTCGATGGTGGACCCGGTGAGCCAGATGGCGCCGCCCGCACCCCCGCCTCCGCCACCGCCACTGGCCAGCAGTGAGGCGGCCTGGGGGCCAGGGCTGCCGGGCGCGCCTCGCGCGTAGATGATGCCGTCGATGTCGATCCGGTTGGCTGACAGGCGCAGCGCCCCGCCTCCGGCGCCGCCGGCGCCGCCGGGGGTGGCGCCGTCGAGGGCGGTGCCGCCCGGCCCTCCGGGGGCGCCCGGCGCGAAGCCGGTGGTGGTGGCCGGTCCGGCGGCGCCAGCGCTGCCGGTGGTGCCGGTGAGGCTTTGTCCGGGGTGCCCGGCCGTGACGTGACCGCCTCCGCCTCCGCCGCCGCCGGAGAGGGTTCCGTTCCCGCCGGCGCCGCCGGTGCCCTCGCTGGTCGCTCCGGTCGGTGTGACGGTGATGGTGCAGGTGGAGCACACGGTGACGGTGCCACTGGCGCGCAGGTGGATGGGCGTGGGGGCGTCGACCCTGACGGCGCCGCCGTTGCGGACCGTGATGCTGGTGTAGGAGCGGTCGTCGTCGATGACGAAGGGGTTGTTGGCGGGATGGGGTTGGCCGTCGGTGGATGCGCCGGTGCCGTCGACGACGAGGGCACCGTCGGTGCCGGTTCCGGTGTCGATGCCGTCGGGGCGGGTCTGGGCGGTGACGTTGCCGGACGGGTCGTAGCGCCAGGCGGTGGCGTGGCTGATCCCGGCGGCGCGGGGGGTGAGCTGGCTGGTGCGCCGGTCGAGCAGGTCGTAGGTCCACTCGGTGGTGTGGCCGTTCGGGTCGGTCTGGGAGGTTTGGTTGCCGTTGGCGTCGTATCCGAAGCTGGTCGTTTGGGCCGAGCCGGCCTGGCGGCGGGTCGTGCGAGTTGCGAGACGGCCTGCGGGATCGAAGCTCTGGTGGGTCGCATGGGCCGACGACGCGGTGCATGTCCCGGAGCCTTCGGTGAACTCGCGTGGCGCGCAGGTGGTGGTGATGTTGCCGTCGGCGTCGTAGAGCGTGTCAGTGCGCAGCGTGGTCAGCGTGCCGTCGTTGCGTGGTACGAGCCGGCGGGTCTCTCGGTGGACGGCGTCGTAGGTGTAGGTGGTGGTCTGGTCCGATGCGTCCTGGGTGGCGGTCGGGTTGTCGACGCCGTCGTAGGCGGTGACGGTGTCGCACAGCACCCGCCCGGCCGGGATCGGGGCGTCTGAGGTGGTGGATGTCCGGCACGCGGCTGGCCGGTTGGTGGTGTCGGTGTTGCGGGTGAACCGGCGGGTGGTGGGCCGGTTGACCGGGTCGTAGACGACGGTGGTGACCATGTCGTTGGGATCGATCGAGGCGGTCTGGTTGTCCCAGGCGTCGTACTGGTAGCGCCAGGCCTTGGCGGAGGCCGCTTCGGCTGGGAGCTGGCGGGTGAGGAGATTTCCGTTGGCGTCGAAGGTCTGGGTGGTGTCGAAGGTCGCGTTGCCGGCTTGGTTGCCGCGCGGGGGGCGGATGCTTGTCTCGTTGCCGTTGGCGTCGACGGTGACGGTGCTGCGGTGGCCGAGCTGGTCGGTGCGCGATCGCGGGTACCGCCACGGCGCGGACAGGGCGGTGGCCCCGGTGCCGTGGAGGACTTCGCTGTACCCGGGCGCGGCGGGCGCGGCCGCGGTGCCGGGGTACAGGGCGGGGTCGGTGCCTTCGGTGGCGTTGCGGTCCCAGGTGCGGGCCTGGTTCCCGGCCCGGTCGTAGGCGTAGGCGACGAAGTTGCCGGTCGGGTCGGTGACGGTCTTCAACCAACCGCTCGCTGACACGCCACCGGACAGGTCCAGATCCGCGGCCGTGTAGTAGGCGTAGCTGTAGGACTGGTTGGAGCCATCGGCGATGGCGGTGGGGGCGGTCATCGTCGACCGCTGACCGAACCGGTCATAGGTGTAGCGAGTGACCGCCCCGCCAGGGGTGCCCGCTGACCCAGGTGCGTTGGTCTGGCACAGGTTGCCGGTGTTCGCGTTCGGTGAGCCGGGGTCAGCGCAGGTGGTGCCGGTGGGCGCGCCGGTCGGCTTGGCGCTGGCCAGCCAGTCCCGGGTGTGCGTCGTCAAGTACGGGGCGAACCCGGACCCGGCCGCGTTCCCCCGTGGGGTGAGCTGTTCGGACTGGTCCGCAACCACGAACAGGACACCCGCACCGCTGGGACGGGCCTGGGAGGTGACGTTGCCGGAACCGGCGACGGTGTCGGTGACCACGGTGGCGCCGCTGGACTGCACCGTCTGGACCCGCCAGCCGTTGGTCGAGGACAAGGTGGCGGCGCCGTTGGCGCGCCGTTCGGCCAGGACCTTGCCTTCGGCGTTGTACACCCAACTGGTGTCCTCATCCGGGGTCGCCCCGGAGTTGAGGGCGAGGCGGCGCAGCCGGCACAGGTTGTTGTCCACACCGTTGTCGGGCTGGCGACACGTCGTGCCGGCCTTGTCCCAGGTGTAGACGGCTTGGCGGGAGTACACGTTGGCGGTGGTGCCCTGGGCAATCTCGCCGACCCGGCCCTCGGTGTCGATCTGGCTGTACCGCTCCCGGTGCGTTCCCTGATCGACCGTCGTCAGGTTCGTCGAGTACGCAAAGCTGGTGGGCAGCGCCGCGGGGTCGGCGTCGTTGACCCGCCGGTCCGACATCGAGGTCAGCCGGGGCCGGCCCAATGATTGGGCGGCGTAGCCGAACGTGGTCCGCTTCCCTCGCAGGTCGGTGACCGAGCACAGCTGCTCGGCGGTTCCGCCGCAGGTCCCGTAGGTGTAGGCGACGTGGGTGCCGTCGGGGTTGTCGACCCGCACGAGCCGGGCCGGGACCGCCGTGTCGAGGGTGTAGACGGTGTCCCGACCGGCCGGGTCGGCGACCCCGATGGTGGTGGCGTTGGGGTAGGAGAACCGGAACGCCCGGCACGTCGTCACCCCCGGATCGGCGCACACGCGTGGTTCCCACACGGTGGTGAGCCGCCCCACCGGGGTCGGTGCCACCGGCGGCGTGGAGCTGAGGCCCAGGTTCTCGTAGCTGTAGCGCAACTCGTTGCCGTTGGCGTCGACCATCGAGACCAGACGGCCGTCCCAGGAGTACTCGTAGCGGACCCGGTCCGGGCGCATGGCCGCGAACCCCAGCACCGTCCCGCCCGAGGGCACGGTGCACGACGACGTCGCCGCCACCCGCACGTAGCGCCACATGCCCAGATGCACGCCGGGCGGGGCCTGGTAGGTCTGATCCACGCACAGCTTGTGCGACGTGGTGTTCAGGTTCCGGGCCAGCACCTGCGGGTTCAGGGCGCCGAGCGCGCCCGACAGCGGGTTGGTCACGTCGATCGACGCCGACACCGCCAGCTGCTTGGGCCGGAACACGTGCCGGGTGCCGTCCCGGTCGATCAATGTGACCGCGCCTGCAGTCGTTGCCGACTCGGCGTTCGGGACGTACAGGCCCGTCGAGGTCACCCCGGTGCCAGCCAGATCGCCGGATTGGCCCACGTTCAGCAACCAGCCAGCACCGATCGAACCGGGCAAGGACAACAGCTGTTGATCCGCCGAGTTGTAGCTGCGGCGCAGCACGTAGCCGAGCCGGCCGTGCCCCTGGACCGGGGTCGAGTCGGTGTGGCGGACCACCAGGTTGCCGTTGGCGACATTGACCATCGCCTCGGCCTGGGGGCCCAAATCCTCGGACACAAAGCTCCACCAGGGCTCGGCACCCAAGCCGGCGTCGCAGACGCTGAAAGGCACCGAGCCCGACGCCGAGCCCTTCGATGACGACGCCGTCGCCACGTTCGAGAACGTCGCACACGCCTGCGGGTTCCCGACCGCCGTGGTCGGGAACGCCACGCTCGTCGTCGTCCCACCGGCCACGCTGAGCCCCGACACCGACAACGTCGACCCCGACACCGAACACGACGTCCCGCACAGGCCGCCGTTGACCCGCACCGTCCCCGGCGTGCCCAGCACCACCCCCGCCGGCACCGTGTCCGACACGCTCACCGTCTGGGCCGTGGCGTACTGGTTGGTGACCCGAACGCAGAACACCACCGGCTCGCCCCGCACGAACGACGACCGGCCCGGCGACGCGCACGACGGCAACCCCGCCGAATCGATCGACCCCAAGATCTTCGAGACGGCCAGCGGCGAGATCACCGAGATCGTGTTCGATGACGCCGACTCCGGGCCCTGGCCGATGGAGTTGATGGCTGCGACCTTGAAGAAGTACGAGCCCGGGGACAGACCCGACACCGTCGCACTCGTGCACGACCCGCACGCCACGAGCGTCGAGCCGTAGAGGGATCCATTCGAGTGATAGGCGTAGACCCGGTACGAAGTGATCGACGAACCGCCATTGTCCGGCGCTGACCAGAACACATTCGCCGAACCCTCACCCGCAGTCGCGGACACGTTCGTCGGCGCATACGGGTAACGGATGTAGTTGATCGTGAGCTTCGGTGATCGGCTGCTGTTCCCGCCATCTTCGGCGTAGAAACGACGGAACCCGCCGCTCTGGTACTCGGCTGTGCCCGGCGAGCCCCTCGTGATCGCGACATCACAGCACGGGTACGTGCCGTTGAACCAGCGCTGGGCCAGATCGCCACCGTTGTTGAACAGAAAGTCGACATAGGCGTTGGCGGCTGCACCCATTGACGCGCTGGCGAAGGACAGGGTCGATGTCCGCGTTGGCTGGCCCGCCCAGCGGGTGTCGCCCCACTCCGTAACCGGCTGGTTGAGTGAGTAAAGGTTGTACGAGTACGACGTGCTCGAGGCCGAGTAGTTGTGCCACAGCGAGACCTTGGCAGAGGAGACCTGCCACCCCAGACCGGCCATGTTGTCGATCGTGAACCCCAAGAGGGTGCGGGTGCGCGACCACTGGGCGGTGTTCATCGCCGTACCCCATGGGTCGGAGCACGACCCGGACTCCCGCACCGTCTGGGGCGAACCGACCCGAAGCTCGACCTGCGTGTTGTACTCGGTGAAGCAGCTGTCGGAGTTCACATAGGTATCCACCGCGCTCGAACCGGCTGGCGTGATAGTCCACGTCGGATCGATCGTCACCGGGAACACACGAGCCGGGTCCTCCAGCCACCCGTCGCCAACCCCGACGCGCAGGCGCGCCACCTGCCCGACAACATCGACCAGCCGGACCGTGACCGGCACGCCGTCCACGCCCGCAGTCGTCGTGCTGGAATCGAACGCCCACCCGTCGTGGAACTCCGCCACCATCTCATCGCCGACCAAGAACTCGACACCGGCCTCGCCCTGGCGGATGCTGACGCCTTCGGGCATGGTGACCAAGTCGTCATACGACGCCGGACCGCCCGCTGCGTCCACGACCAACGACTCCTCGAAACCACCGTCCGCTCGCAGCGACACGACCAGCGCGGCATCGCCGTACGCGTCGTCGTAGCGAACCGTGTCCAGCGCCGAGGGCACCACCACACCGACCGAGTCAGACGCACCGTCGTGGACGACCTCGAACGTGCCCGCCGGCGACGGCACCTGCAACACACCCGACGCCATCAAAGGCAGCACCGGCGACGAACCGATCGCAGCCGCGACGAACCCAACTCCAGGCACCGCCAGCGCAGTCGTGTCGATCGGCAACCACTGCCCGCTCGCCGCTTCGAAGAACGACGGGCGCGTGAACGCCTCCACCACCCGGCCGCCGGCCGGGTTCGCGACGTCCCGCGTGAACGTCGTGTACTCGTCCGGCACTGGCGCCGCCGGCAGCGCCTCCGGCGCATCCGGCACCGGCCACGTCGCAGTCAACGGCAAAGGCTCCACCAGCTCGGGCACCTCCACCGGCTCGGGATCCGGCAACACCACCGTCGCCGACTCCGGCACCGGCATCGGCTCCAGATCATCAACCACCGGAAGAGGCAACGACTGCGCCGCGACCGCACCACCCGCCACGCCAACAGGGCCGCCAACCGAGGCACCAGACGCCGCCGGGAACACCGTCGCCAGCATCGCCCACACCACAACGACAACGGCACCACGACGGCCGATGCCGGTGCCGGACCGACCTGAGCGTCCCGTCCACCCGCTCGATCCCACATGGGTCACGACCCCTGGTCGTGGCGTCGCTACAACCCACTGCTCTTCGTTCGACATCCCCGCCCCTTCGCAACGCCCCGTGGATGAGAGCGCACCCTAAGTAGCGGCATCATGGTCGTCCATAGCCCTATCGGGCGGTCGTCGCCGGTTGCTCGGACGGTCGGGCCACGCCCGTCTCTGTAAGTGCAGCGTGCGCACTCCCGCTGGTTCCACTCAGCGGGCAGCCCCGAAGTCGCACACGCTCGGTCGCGTGAGCCATCGGCGACAACGCGGCCCGTGCGCGCCCGTGTACCCGGGGTACATCGCCTGCAGCGACGTGACCGATGGTCAATGCCGCGGTCCGACGACGTGGTCAGTGCTTGACGACCGAAACCCCGTGTCCACCGAGCGGGTCAACCTCACCAACACCATCGACCTCTTCACGAGCGGCACCGAACACCTCGACCGAGACCACCGCGACCGAGTCCCCATCCAAACCGGCAGCGGCCAGATGACCATCGCCACCCGCTGAACGAGCGGCGAGGACGGCATCGTGCGTTGACCCGCACTGGTGGACACCGGGTTCGGTGGTCAAGCGCTGAAGACAACTGCGAACTCGGCCGGAACTCGATTCAGCCCGGGGCAGAAGTGGGCGACTCGGCGGCGATCCCATCCCGCGAGCATCCCGCGTGCACTGCGTATCGCCAGGTGTCGCCCTGTACCGCTCAAGCCCGCTGACCTGCGCAAACGCGCATAGGGAGACACTGGCGAACACCGGCGGACACGCCAGACTCCACCTTGTAAACAGGAGGTCGTCGGTTCGATTCCGACCTCGGGCTCGACGATCAGACCGCAGTGGCGAGGGGGATGTCTTCGTCGAGCTTGCCGTCGAGCTTGCGCTTGATGCGCTGCAGGGCGTTGTCGATGGACTTGGTGTGGCGACCCAGCTGGTCGCCGATCTCCTGGTAGCTCTTGCCCTCGACGTAGAGGCGCAGCACCTCGACCTCGAGGCCCGAGAGCAGCTCGTCCATGGACGACTGCATCCGCTGCATGCGCTCGTCGGCGACGACGGTGTCGCAGGGATCGGCGTCGGAGTGGCTGACGAGGATCTCGTCGATGGAGGCCTCGCCGGCCTCGTCGCCGGGGCGCACGCCCGAGATGGACTGGTACTGGTTCAGCGGCTGGTGCTTCTGGCGGGTCGCCGTCTTGATGGCCGTGATGATCTGGCGCTTGATGCACAGCTCGGCGAAGGCCCGGAAGCTGGCCTGGTGGTCGGGGCTGTAGTCGCGCACCGCCTTGTAGAGGCCGATGAGCGCTTCCTGCTCGACGTCGTCGCTGTCACCCCCGATCAGGAAGTAGCCGCGGGCCTTGGCCCGGGCGAACCGCCGGTAGCGGCTGATCAGTGCCTCGAGGACCTCGGGCTCGCCGTGGCGCTGGTAGCGGTCGACCAGCTCGGCATCTCCGGTGTCCGCGACGATGGTGGTGCGACGATTCCCCACGTGTGACGTTCCCTGCGTTGGTGGTTCCCGGTGTTCACCTGCCCATCCGACCCATAGCCCGATCGGACTAGTCAAGTGTGACAAGTGCAACGGCTTTGTGTCAACAACGCCTGCAGTAACCGTCGGTACGAGCTGCTCTCAGGTCACGCCGCGCCGGCGGACCACCTCGTACAGGGCGAGGGCGCCGGCGACGCTGACGTTCAGGGACTCCGTGCTGCCGAGCATCGGGATGGAGGCGACGACCTCGCAGCGCTGGCGCACGAGGCGCCCGAGGCCCTTGCCCTCGGAGCCGACCACGACGATGACCGGGCGGTCGACGGGCGGGAGGTCGTGGATCGAGACGTCGCCGGCCATGTCGAGGCCGATGACGAGCGCGCCCCGCTCAGAGGCCGACGCCAGCGCCGCCGGCAGCCCGCCGACGACGGCGAAGCGCAGGTGCTCGATGGCACCGGCGGCGGCCTTGGTGACCGCAGGGGAGACGTGGACGGCGCGGTGGCGCGGCAGGACGATGCCGGTCACCCCGGCGCACTCGGCCGTGCGCAGGAGGGCGCCGAGGTTGCCGGGGTCGGTGACGCCGTCGGCGGCGAGGAGGAACGGCTGCACGCCGTCGCGCACCTCGAGCAGCTCGTCGATGTCCAGGGAGTGCAGGGGTGCCGCCGTGGCGATGACGCCCTGGTGGGAGTCGGTGCGGGCCACCGTGCCGAGCTTGGCGCGACCGAGCTCGCGCACCGGGACGTTGAGCTGGCGGGCGAGGTCGAAGATGTCGTCGAGCACCGGCGCGTCGGCCCGGTCGGTGGAGACCACGACCTCGTGCACCCGTCGTCGGCCGGCGACGAGCAGCTCGCGCACGGCGTTGCGGCCCTCGACCTGGTCGCCACCGAGCTCGCTGGTGGCGCGCTTGCGCTGCCCGGCGCCGCCACCGCCGACCGACCCGCTGCGGCCCTTGGCGCGTCGGGCCGGCGCACGGCCCGGGGTCGCCGACCGGCTGGTGGGGGGTGGGCGGCGACCGCCCTTCTTGGCCCCCCCACCGCTCGGCTTGCCCCCACCGCCCGGCTTGCCCCCGCCTCGTCCGCCTCGACCTGCGCTCATCGCTCGTCCTCCGGTTCGACCATGGCGACCGCCCAGCAGGCGATCCCTTCGTTGCGTCCGAGCGAGCCGAGTCCCTCGGGGCGCTTGCCCTTCACCGTGACCGGCCCGCCTGCGGCGTCGCTCAGCCGTCGCTGCATCTCGTCCCGGCTGGGCCCGATCTTGGGCTCGTCGCACACCACGGAGCAGTCGACGTTGCCGACCCGCCACCCGGCGGCCCGGACCTCGTCGCCGACCGCTCGGAGCAGCTCGATGCTGTCCGCCCCGGCCAGGGCCGGGTCGGTGTCGGGGAAGTGGGAGCCGATGTCCCCCAGGCCGGCGGCACCGAGCAGCGCGTCGGCGCACGCGTGGGCGATCACGTCGGCATCGCTGTGGCCCACCAGCCCCGGCCCGGGGAAGGTGACGCCGCCGAGCACCATCGGGCGGGTCGGGTCGTCGCCGATGGGGTGCACGTCGAAGCCCATGCCGACCCGCCCGCTCACGTCGTGGCCTCCTGCTGGAGACGGGACGAGAGCGTGGCCTCGAGCGCGACCAGGTCGGCCGGGTGGGTGAGCTTGATGTTGGTGGTCTCCCCCGGCACGACCTCCACCCGGGCGCCGTGCGCCTCGGCGACCGAGGCGTCGTCGGTGCCCTCGGCGCCGCCGGCGTGGGCCGCTCGCAGGACCGCCGCGTCGAAGCCCTGCGGCGTCTGCACGGCCACCAGCTCGTCCCGGTCGACGGCGCCGCCCGTGCGACGACGCAGCGAGTCGGTGACGTCGACCCCGGGCACGACCGCCTCGGCACCGGCGCGCACCGCCTCGACCACGGCCCGGAAGAGCGCCGGGCTGGCGGCGGGCCGGGCGGCGTCGTGCACGAGCACCACGCCGGCGTCCGCCGGCACGGCGGCGAGGCCGTTGCGGACCGACGCCGAGCGCGTCTCGCCGCCGGCCACGACCGCATCGGCGCCCTCGACGACCTCGCGCACGTCACCGGGCGGGACGACGAGGACGATCCCGTCGGACACCGGGCGGGCGGCGGCGAGGGACCAGTCCACGCTGCGCCGGCCGGCGAGCTCCACGTACTGCTTCGGGCTGCCGAAGCGGCTCCCGGCGCCGCCGGCCACCACCACCGTCCAGACGGGTGCGGGCGTGGCGGGGCTCGACATCGCCTGGGAGCGTACGCAGCAGCGCCGGTGGGATCGCATCCCCTTCGGGTTCCTCGCGACGCTCCCGTGACCTTTGGCATAGATTCGACCTCGTGGCCGACCGTGACCTCCTTGCAGCCTCCGCGCTCTTCACGGGGCTCACCGACGCCGAGCTCGACGTCATCGTCGGGGCGGCCACCTCGAAGGAGCTGCGCCGGGGCGACGTGCTGTTCGCCGAGGGCGACGACTCCGAGGAGCTCTTCCTCGTCGAGGAGGGTCGCGTGGCGATGAGCCAGCGCTCCGTCGACGGGCGGGAGTCGGTCATCGCGCTGATGGAGCGGGGCGACCTGTTCGGCGAGATGCCGCTGTTCGACGGCCTCGGCCGCTCGACCGAGGCCCGGGCGCTGGAGCCGTCCACCGTCACGGTCGTCGCCTACGAGCCCGTGCAGCGGATCTACGAGGAGCGCCCCACCCTGCTGTGGTCGGTCGTGGCGCTGCTGTCGCACCGCCTGCGCACCACCGACTCCGCCCTCGCCGACTCGGTGTTCCTCGACGTCACGGGCCGCACGGCCAAGCGGCTGCTCGAGCTCGCCGGCGACCAGGACGAGTTCACCCTGCCGGTGACCCAGGAGGAGCTGGCCGGCATGGTCGGCGCATCCCGGGAGCGGGTGAACAAGGCCATCGCCTCCTTCCTGCGCCTGGGCTGGCTCGACCAGCGCGAGCGGCGCTACCGCATCACCGACCGCGAGCAGCTCACCCGCCGCGCCACCTAGCGGGCGTTTGGCAGGCTGCCCCGCCATGGAGCAGCGCCGCGTCGAGATCACCACGTTCGAGGGTTCGATGACGACCTTCGTGCACCACCCGACCCACGGCGGGCCGCATCCGGTGGTGCTGTACCTGATGGATGCGCCGAGCATCCGACCCGAGCTGCACGAGATGGCCTCCCGCCTCGCATCCGCCGGGTACTACGTGCTCCTGCCGTTCCTCTTCTACCGCGGCAGCGAGTTCAAGGAGTTCGGCGCCGACGACGCCGACATGCACCAGCGCTTCGAGCTCATGGGCACCGTGACGCCGACGAACATCGTCAGCGACGCCGAGGCCCTGCTCGCCTACGCGGCCGAGGACCCGGCGGCGGCCGACGGTCCGGTCGGCGCCGTGGGGTTCTGCATGAGCGGCGGGCTCGCCATCTCCCTGGCGCGGGCGATGCCCGACCGCGTCACCGCCGCCGCTTCGATCCACGGGGCGTGGCTGGTCCGCGACACCGACGACTCACCCCACCGCGACCTCGACCAGGTGCGGGCCGAGGTCCACCTCGCGTGGTGCGCCGAGGACGCGACCGCGCCACCGGAGCAGCGCGACGAGATGGAGGCGGCGCTGGAGGACGCCGGCGTCACCTACACCCTCGACTGGCACGACGACGCCGTGCACGGCTTCGCCCCGCCCGGCCCCCGGCACCACCGCGCGGCGTCGGAGCTGCACTGGGAGCGGGTGCACTCCCTGCTGCGCCGGCGGGTGGGCTGAACGACGCCGTTCCGAGCGCGCGATCTGACCTCCGGGCGTCGATCCGCGCGCGAGGAACGCTGGGGTCAGCTGTAGCGGTCGAGGATGCTGGACTCGGCCAGGCGGGCGAGGCCGTCCTTGATGGACCGGGCCCGGGTCTCGCCGACGCCACCGACGTCGTCGAGGTCGTCGATGGTGGCCCGCATGATCTTCTGCAGCGACCCGAACCGGTCGACGATGGCCTCGATGATGGACGGGGGCAGGCGGGGGATGCGCGACAGCAACCGGTAGCCCTTGGGCTGGACGGAGGCGTCGAGGTCGTAGGCCCCGGGGAGGTGCAGCATCGACGACACGGTGCGCAGGTCGAGCAGGTCCTCGGTGCCGAGGTCGGCCAGCGCGTCCATGGCCTCGTCGAGGTGCCAGGAGCTCTCCTCGTGGAAGTAGTCGCGGATCACCTGTCGGCGCTCATCCTCGACCCCGCCCATCAGCTCGTCGAGCTGGAGGCGCACGAGGCGGCCGTCGGTGCCGAGCTCGACGATGTCGGAGGCGAGCTCGTCGGCGATGCGGCGCACCATC
>Ga0208490_100688_pt1 | contig 17960 bp, 16 predicted proteins | sample SubbioAug_CSWold_FD_184818 | JGI IMG/M metagenome (GOLD analysis project Ga0208490, IMG submission 184818) | Serpentinite rock and fluid subsurface biosphere microbial communities from McLaughlin Reserve, California, USA - CR11Aug_CSWold (SPAdes) | ecosystem: Environmental > Terrestrial > Deep...
TCTGATCTTCAGTAAATCTGCTGCGCTTCATCTCTGGTCCTTTCGGTTGGGCCAGAGTCTATCTCAAACTGGATTAGATGCAGGGGGCAACGTCACTCGACATCAGTGATGAAAAGCAAATTTGCGCCCCATTTCAAAGGCATTTCGATCAATGATAAGAAATCCTTCTAGTTTGTCAGGTTAGTGTCATCCTAAAGTCGCAGGCGTAAAGCCTGAGTCGTGGAATTCAGCGAACTCGCGGACCGGTTTTTCGCTATGGTGATTGTGTCCCCGGCGTTGGCCTTGCGTGATGCTGCGGGGGCGAACGGGCGGATGAATGGTTCCGAGCGGTCGGCTGACATGGCCATTACTGGCCCTGATCGACCGCTGAACTGTTCCAGTTCGCTGGGCAGGAGTCTCTCGGAGCGACGGGAACCGGCGCAACCGGGGCGTTGGTTCCTAGGCGATCTGGCTGGACCGCATGGAGGCGGGCCGCCGGTGGGATATCTGTTGTACGTCGTGGGCGCTCATGATCTGCCGTTTCAGAATACCCATTCGAGCGGTGCTTAACTGTGATACCAGACGGCGAGCTGACCATTGATTGACCGCAAAAGGGGCATGGCCGCGCGGCGGGTGCCGCCTTTATTGCGGGTTTGGCACACTTCTTGGTCTCCTGCACTTGGTTGGCGAGCAATGCTTTCCATATCGTGAGGCGGGCAGCACGCTGCCCGACTACTTGAGTGGACTCGTCCCCGCCGGGACGTACGGCGCGGATCAGGCCGTCCATCTGAATGCACTGCACAATGAAGCAAGTGCGAGGACCACTTAAGTCGATCCGCCCATCCGACGCCAACATGCGGTGATCCGTCGAGGTCAACCGCGGACAGAACCATGAACCTTGTGAACGCCAAAGCAACAATCAAGGAACTTGGCTAATGCGATTAGAGAGCTTCAGTGGGGGACTCCATCACTTTGGCGATCTGTTCGTTGAACTTGATCACACGGCAGCTTTACGACAGAATCTGATCCTGAAACCCCTGCTGTTTCAGTCGATCGGGCTGATCAGTGTACACGACCCAACGCCAAGCGATTCCATGCGCTGCGTAGAGGCGTTCGCGCAGATATATACTGCTAATAAGCGGCGAGGCGATATGCACATCAAAAGCTATGCGTCGGCCATCGCTAGTCGTTCCTAGGACGTCAGCGCGACACCATCTGGCATGGCTATTCGTCGCAGTGGCTGTTCCAACACGTCACACTCCGCTGTTGCAATACCTCGAGGCACTTCCTCAAGGCCGTAGTTTAAGCGGAGAAACGCCGAGCTTCAGTTCCTCAAACGGGCTAGGTTGCCGTAACCGCGAGCCTTACTTTGTCGGCGCGGCTCCAACCTACCTGTCTCGTTTTTCATGATCACCATGTCGTTGAAGAACTTTACCGAAATTTAAAACTCAAAATTGCGTAGCGGCTCTGCTATGAGAGTGCCCTTCCTCAACAAACGCGAAAATCAACTCCCCAAGTGCCATAGGACGTGTCCTGCACTTTCTAAAACCACATCTCCGCCTTTCGGATAGGAAATCACAGATCAGGCCTCAAGGGGACCTTAATCGGAGGGATCGCAACCTGCTGGAACCAGAAGTGGCCCACTGAAAAGACGCTCGGACAAATAGGTGCATTTTTTCTTGAACCACTTTACGCCATCCATACAAGGTCAAAACAGCGATCAGACTTTCAATCTACATCCCTTAGCGCGAGCGACGTCAATAATTGATGCTTTCTTCACACTGCTTTGGCCGAGCGGATTTAGCATTCCAAGTTTGTTGTTGTTTATTTTATCGTACTCTGCCTGCAACTGTCGGCAATTCATTCTTTCTGCGCGAACCTGATTTTCAACCGCACCATCGACGCTGGAGTTAACCGCATAAGAACTGGCTGCCATCCCGATAGGTGCCAGAGCATAGCCAGCGGCGACACAACCAGAAAGTGGCAACACAACAAACATCATTAGAATTTTTTTCATGACTTCTCTCTAAAGACACTTAACCGAAATTTTCCTAGTATAACGCCGAGGCTGAAAGACACATCGACATCAGTGAAAAAAAGCAAATTACCGCTTCATTTCAAAGACATTTCGATCAATAACAAGAAGTCCTTCTAGTTTGTCAGGTTAGTGTCATTCTTTAGTGTCAAGGCCGAGTGGTACGATCATGCCCCATACAGGGGCGTATCCGCCCGGTTGAGGCGCGGTTCAAGGACTTTTCGGCCTGCCGGTTCCAAGGCACGAGTTCATTGAGCCGGTTGATCTTGTGATCAGGCAGGCGCTTCAGAACCCATGTGAGCCATGCCACGGGACTGACGTTGTTCGTCTTGCCGGTTTCCATGAGCGTGTAGGCGATGGTGGCCGCTTTTCCGCCCCCGATTGGCCCCATGAATAGATAATGTTTTCTGCCTAGAGTCAGGATTCATCGCCAGAACAAGACGACCGCAGCCAATGCGCATGCTGACAAGTAGACTTTGGGGCAGCTGTGATCACGCGTTGCGACGCGCCGCCAGTCTTTGAGTCGGGCTTAACTGTTCTCGATCTTGTGGGGCTTGCGGTATCGAAGTTCGTCATGGGGATCGGAACCTTGCGGTTCCTTTGGGAAGGAATGCACTGCGTAACTCTCTTGCCTTCAAGGGCTTTGCAATACCAATCCGCATCGTATCCAAGGTCCGCCAGCATGTGTTCGGCGGGTGGAAGGCTGTTCAGCAAAGCCCGCACGCCGATGTAATCGCTCCACTGGCCATCTATCCGAAACATCCGCAGCGGGCGGCCGGCCGCGTCTGTAGCCGTGTGAAGCTTAAAGTTCATCCCACCCTTGGTGCGCCCGATCAGGTGGCCACCCCCCTTTTTTAACCCCAGGCTTGAGGCGGTGTGGTGTGTCTTCCGATGAGTCGCATTGATCATCAGCGTGTCGGACGCGCCGCCCTGATCGGCCAGCTCCAGAAGCATCCGGGGAAAGATGCCTTTCTCGCTCCATCGCTCCCATCGGCTATCAAGGGTCTTGTGCGGCCATACTCTGCACGTTCATCTTGCCACATAAACTATTGCGATTTAATAATATTATTCCACTCAACACACGCCGATCGTCCATCTGTGATTCGCCATGGGACTTCGGGAAAAAGAGTTCCAGCTTGGCCATGTGAGTGTCGCTTAGCCAGTATAAGGCACTCCTTTCATCGCTACATTTTCAGAGCCGTCAGTAATGCAGCGTAGTGGAAATCAATGCATCCTGACCCTAATGTACCGGGACAGATCGAGCGCTCGCAGATGCTGTTGGCCAACTCGGACGCCCGTCACTGAGATACGCGCGTGTTCCTTGGCGCCTGGATAATTTCGCCAGCCCCTTGATCATCGCCATTACCGCCGATAGCGCAGTTGGACCCTCTACCAAGATGCGCCGACCATAACACAGCATGATATCAATGCGCTTAGTGGCGAAAGGACGGCCCGGAACTGGCGAGGAAGGCTCCGCCATTGGCACTATCGAGCCACCCGTAAACTCGATCGGGAGAAAACGTTGCAGCTTCTTGTCTGACGTCAGCACCCATGGGACAGATTAGACATTTTGCGGAACGGAGGCCTTCGACGCCTGGAAGGAGACCGCGAGCATCTGACGCTTCAAGACCGGCCATCTCTTTGCGGTCGGAGAGTTAAGTTGACAACACCACTAAGCGTCCTGTCTTCTTTTTAAGGGCAACGCGACAGACGATAAAATGGACCCACTTGCGTCCACCTGTTTAACCTGAAGAACATTTGCCTTCAAATTAAAGATAGGGAGCGAAGTCTTAACCCTTTGTTAGCAAACACAACCCTAACAATTAAAAGATAGATAAAATTCTACCTTTTGATTCTGGGGGTCACATGGACAAGTTGGACGCGCACGTTTGGGTTTTGGATACCGTTGTGGACATGATCATCTACGCGGGGTTAAATGGGCTGCACCGGTCCAGTGAGGCTCTTCTGGAAGTTTACCCGGAGATTGAGCAAGAAATGGAATCGTTGAAGCCAAAGAACGTTATTCGTTTCCCGCTCAACCGGCTGCGCTGAAAAGGATTTCTTGCTGTTTGACCGCCGTTAGACTTCTCGCCTTCTAAGCGTGTCAGCCGGGGTTAAGAAAGAATGGGTTACCGCTCCGGGTGAAAAGGCATGTTTAAGCGGATCGGTCCAGCCTTGGGTGGCCTCACAAGAAAACAAAATCGTCGCGAGAGAGGCTGGACACCGTCACATCGTCTAGCAGGATCTCATGGCCCGCATGCTGGAGGAGTGCGCCTGCGTCGGTATCCTGAATGGTGAGCGCTAGAAAGCGCCCGTTCTGCCCTTGCCCCTCGATCCCAGCCAGTCGCAGGCGATCCTCTCCGACCTGAAAATCAACGATCACGTCGTGCTCACCTGCAGTAAATTCGTTGAATATGAATACATCAGCCCCCTCTCTGCCGATCAGACGGTCATTACCTACGCCGCCATTGAGGGAGTCGTCGCCTGTGCCGCCATCCAACAGGTCCTCGCGCCCACCGCCAGCCAGAAAATCATCCCCGGCACCGCCTGTAACGATATCGTCGCCCTCTCCTCCACCAAGTTCATCATTGCCCTGTCCTCCTTCAAGAATATCACGCCCCGGCCCGCCGCCGATGCGGTCACTGCCATTTCCGCCACGCAATGTGTCATGGCCGAAGCTGCCTGCAAGCCGGTCATCGCCCTCGCCTCCTGCGAGCAGGTCGTTGCCTTCCCCACCACTCAACACATCCGCACCGTCACCGCCAAAAAGGATGTCATTGCCGCCGCCGCCGCCAATTGTATCATTCCCGGCCTGCCCCTCGAGATGATCAGCCCCTATCCCGCCACCAAGATTATCATCCCCCTCTCCCCCCTCAATCAGATCATCTCCATCTCCCCCGGCCAGACGGTCGTTGCCCGCGTGGCCGCGTAGCGTGTCAGCACCAGTGTTGCCCGCAAGCGTGTCGGCTCCGGTTCCACCTTCAAGCAGGTCATCTTCTGTGCCGCCCACCTGCGAAAACGGTACGGCTCCAGGCATAATGGGTGTCGGCGGATGGAGTGATGCCGCAGGCGGCGAAACAGGAGGCGCAAGGGAGTTGTTTTCAACAGAACCAATGTGCTCGTCATCGGCATTAAGAATGAAGTTGTCGACGGAAAGCGACTCTCCTTCGTCCCGGCTCAAGTTGTCAATGAAGAAGAAACTGCCGACGGCGTCCTGAACAAAGGTCTGACCATCAATCCAGGAAATGATGATTTCTGAGAAGGCGTCTAACTGCCAGCGCGACACATCGATCCTATCAACACCAATGGTGAAATCCTCGATGATATCACTGCTCATCGATGCGGGGTCGATCACGAATATATCTGCGCCGTAACCCCCAATAAGCGTGTCGGTCCCTTCACCACCGTGCAGCAAATCATCGCCGCTCCCTCCGGACAGGTAATCTGCCTGGTCGCCACCGCGCAGAGTGTCATGCCCATCCCCACCAAAAAGGTGATCGAAACCGCGCCCCCCAATCAAGAGATCATCGCCCACCTCCCCGACCAGCGTATCATTGCCGTCCTCCCCGCTCACGGTATCGTCACCCCAGACACCACTGAGATGATTGTTTCCGGAGTTGCCTAGAAGAGTATTATCCGCCGCATTGCCGATCCCGATGAGATCATCAGAGCCGACAAAGTGAAGGTTCTCGATGTCCCGTCCAGCCGATGCATGGCGGAGCACAAAGTCAACGGAACTTTGTACAGTGTCATTTCCCAAGCCGGCGTCAAACACCTGATCCTCACGATGATTTATGCGGAAGAGATCATGACCATCCGTCCCCTGGAATGCGTCAACAACGCTCCGGTCCAGTGTGACACGGATAACCTCGAAATCATGGTGGAAGATGAGGTCCAGGCGGGACCCGCTTCCGGTCACGCTCAAAGGGACATTCGCCTCATGGGCCATTTGCCCAATATGACCGATCCGTTCGTCGGTGCGGGGATTCAAGAATTGATTATCATCGTCCCAAAGCCTTGAAATACTGACAGTCTCGAAGGCCTCATCAAAGTGGAGGGAATACTCAAGCGTCTCGGCCGCGAAATCCTTCGCGACCAAAAAGATGACAACCAGATCTTCGTTCTCGAACACATAGGAATTGACGCTATCATCGACGCGCAGAAACTCGTCCACGATCCGCCCATCTTGCCAGACAGAGTCGACCGGCGAGGTATTGTTTTGAAACCCATCATGGACAGCCAGTCCCGGTAGGCTCTCCACCATCATCCCGTAGAGTTGCCCGCCTAGAAAAACCTCGCTCCGAAATCCCAACGATCCATCCGTGCCAAAGCCCAGACCGAAGATGGTGCCGTGATCCATGCCTTCTGCAAGCAATGCGGTTGTGAGCTGGAGAATGCTGGTGAGGCTGGGGGCATGGAATTCAATATCGTCGTCACCCTGTGCTGCAGGCGCAAGATGTCCCCCGACCAGCCCAAGATCACGGCCTGCAGCACTTTCCCATTGATCGATCACCGTCTCAAGCGTGACCCCGCCCACAGGTTTCCAGAGGCCGCGTTCGATTCCCCAGAAATTGGGCACATAGCGGTGGAAGATGACCGAATCCACCGCATCCAGCGCGCCGATGTCCTGCAAAGCCGTGATGAAGTCCTGATTATCTGCGTGTTCGCCCCAGCCGCCGTTGATGTCGCCATTGGCATCGAACCCCCGATTGGGATCGTCATCTCTTGAAAAGGAGCGCCCGAGTTGCACTGCAATATTGATATCATAGCCCGTCGGGTTCAGGGCCGGATCGCGCAGCACTTTGTCAAGCTCATCCACCATGGCGGCAAAGACCTCGCCCGCCGTTCTCGCAATATCAATGCCGGGTCTTGAGAAATGTTCGCGCCAAAGGGTGGCTACGGAGTAGTATTCAGTTCCAACCTCAAGGATGAACTCCTTGGGCAAATCACCAAACTCACCGTTCAAGAGGCGGGTTGCAAAGACGCGAATGTCGTGGCGCGCCTGCTCCAGGGCCAATACAGGGTCGTCGAAGGCCACATCGATGTAACGCACCGTGGGCGCGATCATTGCGAAACTGGCATTATGCTCGACCGCGAATTGCATCATCTCCCGAATGCCTTCGCGCGGAACCGGGTCATCAGAATAGCCATTTGAGACATTGCGGTCCCAGTCGACAATGTTTTCGAAGGTCAGGTCAAATACGACTTCGCGGGATCCATCCGGACTTTCGTCTGTATTGATCCCCTCTTCGACGGGCAGCCCACCAGCCCAACGTACATGATCAAATCCCACTTGCTGCTGTCTGTTCTCGAAACCAGAAAAGAACTCCCAGCCCAGAAATTCTGCACCAAGCGCTGAAGAGGAAATCTGCCGGCCTTCATTTGCGAAGTGTTCCGAACCAAGCGCGATAGACAGGTTATTTCTCATGAAAAACTCCCACAGCTCACAAATGCCCATCGGGCAACTCAGAGAGAGGAGCAGGTTCTTGAGATGACCGCTTTGGTCCTTCAGGCGTCCCTTAAGGCTCGGTCATTCTCAATTTTTGCAGTCGACGACCCGAAGAACTGATGCATCAGTTCTTCGGTTACTCATCTCTCACCCGAGATTGAGATTGCCAGAACAGGATTTATCTTATCTTAATGTTTACAAAGGAAATATTTAGGTTTTTAACCGTCGTGCCCCCCCAAGCCGCGCGACTCGCGGTCTGATTGCGCGACTTTGTCCAGAAACCAAGAATTAAGGAGGACTTCGAGTGCAAATTATTGATATAATTTATGTATTTTTAATCTTCCTTGGGCCAAATGAGAGAATTGAGGCACCTAGTTTGTGTGAATGAGCCACTAAACTTATCAAACCACCGAAACTGAGAAACAAGGATGTGGGGCAAAACCCACATCCTGGCTTCTCCATTTGGATTGGCAGGCCACGATTCTTGTTGGTTATCCGTCCAATTGAGCAGTGACTTCAGGCATTTTCGGCCTGCCAGCCCCAAAGCACGAGTTCATCTATGCGATTGCCATTGCCGACCATGCCAACTAACGCGGCTGATGGTTCCCTGTTCCCAGGTGCGCGTTTCACGAAGTAGCTTGCGGTATGTTTTGTGGAGCGAGTGATACCGGAAGAAAATCTGAAGATTGAGCTGAGATGATCCGGGTTTGATGAGGGTAAGCGCAAGGTAGTTATGTTGGTTGGGGTTAGTAATACATATAGCATACAAAATAGTTACTCATAATGTACATTGTAACGAAAAAATAAAAACTACTTACTCAAAAACTTTGTTCGACAGTGAGCTATTGTGTCTATTTGGATAGGCCATTAAAGTGAATTAATTAAACGTTTTCTAGAGGAAGGTTAAAGGATTTTTTAATGGTGAGCATAAGTTCATCTCTCCCGTTTGTTCTCATGATTCCATTTCGTCATGAACAAGAAGATCTTCACTGTGTGTTGGCAGATGCATTGCTTGAAGCCTTTGCGGCGTATTCTTTGTCCTCACATGAGAAAAGTGCGAGTGGATTGATTAGCGTTGGCGCAAATGACTTAATGATTAATGCGAGTTTGATCTGTAGCAGTGATGTTGCGGAGCATTGGGAGCGACTCGGGAGCATAATTAAAGAAAGCGTTGAAGAGGAAACATTCTCAGCATGCTTGTCGGATATTTATAAATGCGAAGAAATCTGTCAAGTGGGTGAGCTTAAGAGGCGCGCCTCCACTTTTGTCGAAGATCTTTCAGGTGTTAAAATATATGTTACTGTATCAAGTAATAATGAGATTTTGGCTGAGCGTAGAGGGATAATATTTCAATCAGTTTGCATGAGTTCACGTTCTGACGATATTACCTATGATGTGAGGATTCAGTTTAAGGTATCAGAATTTACAGCAGCTGGCATGCGGCTATACTCATCATGGTATTGATGGAAAGATCAATTTTCACGATGGCTTAGTAGGTATTGTTAGGGCATTTTGACATGCTGCTGGAAATATTTCTTACCTATTGGGTTTTCTTCAGCTTATTTGAAGCTCATGATAATTTATGTATTTCTCCGGCCACGCATACGTATTCCAGAAATAACCTAAATTAATCTCATTTTTCGCATTGAAATTTTTATCCATATATCAATATGTTTAATTAAAAATGGCGATATTTGATTGGCATATTTATTTTCGATTTGTGGTATTAACTTTCTAAGTGTTGCATAATTTTATATTTAAGAGGGAGTGTTTTTCATGAAGGAGAGTATGAATGAGTTTTCTTGGGTTTAATATTGAAACTATTATCAGATCGACTGGCGGGTCTGCAATTAGACGATCAGCCTATCAGCGGTGTGTTAGATCTGAATGTGGCAAATATGACTACAGCTCAAAGCGAGACGAGTACATACTACATGAAGTACTGTTGCCTGTAGGCGTTGAAAATAGATTTTCGGATCCCGCAACACTTTGGCGAGAAGCGGAGAGAATGGAGCGCCGCCCAGATTCACAACTTGGCCATGCAATCGAAATATCGATTCCAGGTGAGGTTCCGCAGCGCCTTTGGCAGAAGCTCGCACAAGAGATTCTATTTCCATATGTTGATAACGATTTCGCAGTAGAGTACTCAATTCACAAACGTAAAGGGCTTTTTGAGAAGAACGATAGCTTCTGGATTCATGCGCTCGTGTCAGCACGCCAGATAGGAGAGGAGGGGTTTCGGTTAAAGAAGGATCGATACTTTGAAAGAAGATTTCTGAGAAAAGATCGCGGATCAATGCTGCGAAAGGCAACCGCAGAAATAATGAATTTCTTTTTTCTGAAAAATAAAGTAGCCGCGTTCGTCGATCATGAGAAAAATGGAGCCGAAGGTGTTTTGGCTCCGATTGCGAGTAAACGAGTCATTCAAGAAATCAAAAGCGAAATACAGGGCCTAAAGAAACATGTAGAAGCAGGGGCAACTCCTTCGTCGTACAGAAAGAGTTTGTCACTCACGGCAACAATGTTTCTTCTTTCGCAGGCTCAGAAAAAGGATGGGCTGGATGAATTGTGCGAGGCCGTTGGGGATCTCGAAGAAAGGAGATCTGGCTTCTCACCCAGCTAAGAAATCGTAGCGGAAAGCTCCAGCTTAAAACGGTCCAGTTTGCGGGGATCAGATCAACCAGCTATGACTTGGAAGTAGGTGTCAAATGCAGTTTTTTGGTTCTTTAATAGAATTAACTTATTCGCGTCGACAGATGAGACGAAGCTCATTTTCCAAATGCTTAGCGAATGCCTTTTCTAGCTCTGAAAGAGGAGAAAAAGCAGGAGTTATCAGGCTGATATCCAAGAATACTTCAGGACTGAACTTTTTGAACACAATCTCTGACGATGCTGATACGAATGCTTGATAGTTGCGAATATTGATCGCATCGACGAAGCCAACCAATCGCGTGTCCCGGATCAGGGTAAACTGCGGAACGAAGAGGTCGCTGTAAAGCCGTACGTCCATGGTGCAGTCTGCATCATGGAACCGTTTCTCGATCTGTTTGTGCAGGGGATGGTCTGGGTTGATGCTTGCAAGTTCAGTATCTCGTAGATCTTCCGGCGTGATCACGTGTTTTTTGGCCAGTGGATGGTCGGCTGCCATGGCGCAGCTCACAGGCAAATGAAATGTTTCTACATTGATGAAAGGGTCCTCTGTGTACCATTCGGCTAGGCCAACCCCGGTCTGATGGTTGGATATCCAGTTTACAACGTTTGGTGTGGGCCATGACATGATCGACACAGTGACTGCGCTGTGATCTCCGACAAACCGACTGATCAGGGCAGGAAGAAAGAACAGCGTCGGTCCCGGTATTGACAGGACGCGCAAATCGCCAACGCGAAGATTTCCATAATCTTTCAGATGGCGTTGCACGTCATTGATCTGATCGAGCAGGGAACGGGCGACGTTCTTAAGGTATTTTGCCTCGGGTGTCGGTACAAGCCTTCCTTTCCGGCGTTCAAAGAGAACGACACCGAATTCCTCCTCCAACCCTTTGATGATCTTGCTGACTGCAGGCTGGGTCACGCCAATTTCTTCTGCCGCCTTTGATACGAGCCCGCTGTCCATGACAGCACTGAACGCCCTCAGTTGCCTCAGATCCATGTGATCTTCCTTGTTCGACCTTCCACGCAAAACTATAACCGGCAGGAATACAGTGTGGCAAATTAAGAATTTTACAACATGCTCTGCTTCCCGCAGAGTTTTGGATAACAACAGACGGGGATGGTTATGGGTGTTTCCAAAACACATCAGGGCGCGCGGGTCGAACTGGACGGTTTGTGCAAATACTACGGTGACTTCGTCGCAGCAGAAGCTGTGTCTCTCGACATTCCGGCTGGTGAATTCATGACCTTCCTCGGACCCAGTGGATCGGGTAAATCCACTACCCTCATGATGATCGCAGGCTTTACCATTCCATCGGCTGGGGATGTCCGTCTGGACGGATCGTCAATCATCAATCAACCGGTTCACACGCGCAATGTAGGCATGGTGTTCCAGAACTACGCCCTTTTTCCCCATCTCAGCGTCGAGCGCAATGTAGCCTTCCCGCTGGAGATGCGGAAGGTTCCCCGCAATGAGATTGCCGAGCGAGTGAAGAGGGCGCTTGAGCTTGTTCGCTTGGACGGGTTCGCTGAACGCCGCCCAAAGCAACTTTCCGGCGGGCAGCAGCAACGTGTCGCGCTCGCGCGGGCAATGGTTTTTGAACCGCCAGTTCTGCTCTTGGATGAGCCGCTGGGGGCTTTGGACGCCAAGCTGCGCGAAGAAATGAAATTCGAACTGAAACAGCTGCATCACAAGGTTGGTGCCACGATTCTTTTTGTCACACATGATCAGGAAGAGGCGCTGACCCTTTCAGACCGCATTGCCGTTTTTAACGATGGCAGACTGGCGCAGGTTGGTTCGCCCGATGCGCTCTACAACGCGCCGGAAAACCGCTTTGTTGCCGACTTCATCGGTGAAACCAACTTGCTTGAGGGCAAAGTCGACGCCGTTCGGGATGGCTCTTGTCAGCTGACTATTGAGGGTGTCGGCACAATGACGGGTAATCTCCGCGATGGTTTTGGAAAACCAACTCAAACCGCCTGCTACACATTGCGGTTGGAACACGTGCTGTTGGGGAACGAAGCAGATGGAGCGGACAATGTTTTCGACGGGACGCTCGAAGAATTTTTGTTCGTCGGGAATGCTAGAAAATACCTGATCAGCCTCTCGCCGAACCTGACGATTATGGCCCGCGTGTCAACCCAACGGCAATCTGATGGTTTGGTCCCCGGTACAAACGTACGTGTCGGTTGGAACGCCGCTGACATGCTGCTGGTCCAAGAAAAGTAGAACGAAAGTGATGGTCCGGTCACTTTCGAAACGACAACAGGACATCAAACCATGGAGTTAATCATGAAATTTACAAGACGGAACTTCCTGAAAAACTCGGCTCTTTCAAGTGCGGCCTTGGGGGCTGGTGGACTTGGCAGCCTTCTCGGAGCGACGGCCTCGGCGATGGATCTGTCGTCGCTCAATGGAAAGAAATTTACAGCCGTATCTTGGGGAGGCGCGTATCAAGACGCGCAACGCAACGCTTGGTTCACACCTTTTGAGGAAGCTGCGGGAGTAGAGCTTTCCGAGGACACGGACCCGAGCAACGCCCGCATCATATCAATGGTCAAAGCTGGGAACGTCAACTGGGACGTCTGTGACGTGGGTCTTGAGCAGGCCTTTTCCGTTGGCGAGCAAGGCTATCTTGAGCCGCTGGACTACGACGTGATCGACACAACCGGCTTTCCCGAAGGCTTTGTGACGAAATATGGAATCGGCAACATCACATGGTCGACTGTCCTGGCCTATCGCGAAGATGTCATCACACGCGAGAAGCCAAGCTCGGTGGCGGACATCTGGGATACTGAACGGTTCCCTGGCAAGCGGACACTGCGGGACTATCCGCTCGACAACCTGCCCTGGGCCTTGATGGCGGTCGGTCTGAAGAAAGAGGAAATTTATCCTCTGACCGAAGAGAAGCTGGCCATGGCCTTTGCCAAAATGGACGAGATTAAGGACGAAGTGGTCTGGTGGACAGGCGGCGCGCAGCCCGCTCAGTTGCTCTCAACCAACGAGGTCTCGCTGGCGCAGGTCTGGAACGGGCGCATTGGCAATCTGATCGACGAGGGTATCCCTGTCGCGATCCAGTGGGAAGGCGCGCAGATGCAGGTCGACGCCTGGGCCATTCCGAAGAACGCGCCGAACAAGGAGGTTGCTATGGCCTTCATCGCCTGGGCGAGCCAAGCGGAGAACAACGCGCGTATCGCTGCGGAAATCGCCTATGGCCCGGTCAACAAGAACTCAATTCCAATGGCGTCGGACAAATACGCATCGCTCCTGCCGACGACGCATTTCGATAAGCAGTTGATCTGCGACTTCAATTATTGGGGGCCGAACTTCACCGACGTTCTGGAACGTTGGCAGGAGTGGCGTATGACCTGATTGGCCTACACCCGGGGCCCTGCCCGCTCGCTATGGGGCCTCGGATACTCACTCAAGGAACATCCAGATCATGGACGCAACAGCCAACACCCTGAATGCAAACGAGTTCCGTCGTCTGAACCGCCGTGAACAGTGGATTCAGATGAATTTCCTCGTGCCCTGCCTTCTGTTTCTCGTTCTCTTTTTCTTTGTGCCGCTGGCCATGTTCCTGTCCAACGCCTTCTTCGACCCCGGCTTCACATTGGAACATTTCGAGAAAGCGTTCACCCGGCCGATCTACATGAACACGCTGGTCAAGACGCTGAAGCTGTCACTGACCACGACAATCGTCTGCGTCATCCTTGCCTATCCGGTCGCCTTCGTGATCACCCACACGAGCGGCAAGGTCAAAACCGCCATCTTGATACTGGTTCTGATCCCGTTCTGGACCAACATCCTGGTTCGGATGTTCGCCTGGCTTGCCATTCTGGGCCGCAACGGCGTGATCAACTCGAATCTCGTCGCAATGGGAGTGATCGATGAACCGATCTCGCTGCTGTACAACTATTTCGCGGTCGTTTTGGGCATGACCCATTACATGCTGCCGTTCATGATCCTGCCCATCTATTCGGTGATGGCCGCAATCCCGGCGAACCTGACCGATGCGGCAGCCAACCTCGGGGCAACACCGTTCCGGGCTTTCCTGCGGGTTTTCCTGCCGCTCAGCCTTCCTGGCGTAGGGGCGGGATGCCTGCTGGTCTTCATACTCAGCCTTGGTTTTTTCATCACGCCGGCGCTGATGGGCGGACCGCAGGACACGATGTTTGCGCAGATCATTGAGATCCAAATCAACCAGATGCTTAATTGGGGCTTCGCGACGGCCCTGTCCACGATTCTGCTGGTGCTGACCATTATCCTTTACCTGGTCTACGATCGCATGCTTGGCATCGACCGGATCTATGGCAAGGAGGGCCACTGATGAACATGAACGGCCCTCTGACCCTGCCGAAAGCAATCCTGTACCTCTTCGTGTGCATGGTCCTCTTCTTCCTGATCGTACCCAATTTCATCGTGGTTCCAATCTCGTTTAATGAATCTTCGCTGCTGTCGTTTCCACCGAAGGGATTTTCGCTGCAATGGTATGCGAGATACTGGGAATTGCCCGGGTGGGTCGACGCCACAGTGACCAGCTTCGTAGTTGCCATCGTGACGGCGATTGTATCCGTTGTGATCGGCAGCTTTGCCGCCTATGGCCTTGTACGTGGCAGACTTGTCGGCGGAAAAGTGCTGAGTTCACTGTTCATGCTGCCAATCATCATCCCTTCGCTTGTCACCGCCATCGCCCTCTTCAATGTGCTGTCATATCTCCGCCTTACGGGAACTTTGGCAGGGTTCGTGATTGGCCACACTGTAATCGCTTTGCCTTTCGTCATCACGATAATGACCGCGTCCCTGCGTTCGATCGACCTGACTGTCGAGAATGCTGCACGCAACCTTGGCGCCAGCCGCCTAGTGACAATCCGGCGCGTGACCCTTCCCATGGCGATGCCAGGGGTGATCTCGTCAGGGCTCTTCGCCTTCCTAATCTCGTTTGACGAACTTCTCATAGCACTTTTCATTGCGAGCCCCACAGTCGCGACCCTGCCCAAGAAACTCTGGGAAGGCATCCGCTTCGAGATTGAGCCGACCTTGGCGGCGGTATCAACGTTGCTCGTGATGCTTAGTCTGCTTGTTCTGGCGGCAGCGGGTGTTTTCCAACTTATCAAAGAAAGACGCGGTAATGGTTGACGAGGCACTCATGGCTAGCACAGCGGCGTCAAAGGCCGAGGTCCGGGTTCGTCCCGTGAAACCCACTATAGACCAAATCTGGAAAGCTCGGATTGGCATGGTCGATCTCGCCTCGGGTCTGACCGGAGAAGAAGAGATGCACGCAATTCTTCCCGACGACGTGCTATTGCTGACGACGCGGGTGCTCAATAGTAATATCCTTTCTCTGGCGACCCTGTCCGATATGCAGGCAGACATGGCGAGGGCGGTGGGAACGATCACTCCTGAGGAGCCGCTGGATGTTGTGATCTATTGCTGTACCTCTGGAACAATTGCCATCGGAGAGGCGCGTCTTGTCGAACTGATACACTCGGTTCGACCTGGCGTCGCCTTCACCAACCCGTTCTCCGCCGCTGTTGAGGCGTTGCGGCATCTTGGCTCAAAACGAGTGTCGTTTCTGGCCCCTTACACTGTCGAAGTGACATCCTATATGCGCGACGCTTTTCAGGACAAGGGGTTCGAGATTCCATACGTCACCACCTTCGGGCTCGAAACAGACGCCGAGATTTGTCAGGTGTCACATGACGACATCCTTGCCACGGCCCGCGAGCAAAGCCTTCAAGGGGTCGATGCGCTTTTCATAAGTTGCACCGGACTTCGCGTCGTTGGCCTGATCGAGCAAATCGAAAAATCTTTAGGGCTCCCAGTGATTACCAGTAACCAGGCCATGGCGTGGCATGCCTTGAGACTGGCTGGCTACGACCGCAATCTGAACGGTTTCGGCCGACTGGGAAATCACGTCTTGGACACAAACCTCAACTCCTGACTGGGTACTTGCAATGAACAAGCAACTTTTCTTTTCGCCGAGTGTCTTTGAGAAACGACATTGCGAGATTCAGACCGTCATGGCAGAGGTCGGAGCCGATGTTCTTCTCATCGATCAGCCGGAATTCATCTTTCACTTAATTGGCTATTCGATGTCTGAAGGCTTTCAGCAGTTCTGTGCATTGCCCCGGTTCGGTGCGCCGATGATGATTCTGCGCTGCGTGGACGAAGGCACCTGCCATGAATATGGAGATGTGGCACCAGAAGACGTTATCGGCTACCCCGACTGGGCAAACCCGGTGGAAGTCTTGAAATCGGAACTTTACAAAAGGGCGATTGCGCATTCAACAATCGCGATTGATCGCGATTCCTACAATATGACCCTGAACCGCTTCGACGCTTTGCGGGCAGCCTTTCCAGAAGCGAACTTTGTCGACATCTCACAGACTTTGCGGGAAATGCGGGCGGTCAAGACTGAAGAGGAGATCGCATACCTAAGAAAAGCCTCGGAAATTGCCGACGATGGCATTCGTGCGATACTCAGGGAATTCCGTAGTGGCCTATCGGCGCGCGACTGCGTGTCGTTAGCGGCAAAGCACATAATCCTTAGTGGCGGAGATGCTGGCGTCATTGGCCCTGTCACTCGTGCGCTTGACGACAACAAGATGCACGCGCTTGTCGATGATGAACCGCTCAAAGAAGGCGACCTGCTACACGTCGAGATGATACCCCAGTATCGAGGGTATTCTGCGCGTCTGATGCGCCCAGTTTATGTTGGCGAACCTGACCGGGAAACGCAACAAAGAGCCAAACGCATCGTTGCGCTTCAGGACCAGCAGATTGCGGCCATGAAACCGGGTGCCCGCGCCAGCGATGTGGACTACATCTTGCGAGATGGGATGCTTAAGTCGGAGCTGAAATCAAAATATGAGAACATTTCAGGGTATAGTCTTGGTTACTATCAGCAATTTACCTGCCGGTCGAGTGATTTCAGTTATGTGTTTCGTCCCGGTGATGACTGGGTGCTTCGGCGCGACATGGTCTTTCATATGTACACGGTGTCGAATGGCCTTGCCTTCAGTGAAACCGTGGTCGTGGGCGATAAGGGCGGCGTACGCTTGACACAATCGCCGCGCAAGCTTTTCAATGTGAATGGCTAAAGCGCACTATCTGCGCTCGTCTCCGAAACGAACCTTGAAAACTCTTCGGAGCACATTGCTAAACCGACATCTCGCTGCAGGGCGCACGGACTACCGGTTTAACGTAGCCGCGTTGCAGCATACCGCTTTCCCTGAAAGGCAGAATACGGGTGGACTATTTTTGAATGACGTATGATGGCAAAGCCTCAAGTAAGCGAAACCACAAGATTTAAGTTTGGCGAACTTTTCCTTGAGTTGGCAAAGATGAGGAATAGTGCGCTTGATTCAAGAAGGCTCTAGTGCTCGTTCATAAGCTTGCTAATACGGGTGAACTATTTTTGAATGACGTATGATGGCAAAGCCTCAAATTAGAGAACCCACAAGATTACAATCTGGGGAACTTTTCCTTAGGGCGGCTAGCGTCAGACATAGGGCTCCGGATGTGAGATTCGTCATAGTATTCTTTCATAAAAATATTTAGATTTATTTTCATGTAAGTTCATTATTTTCCTGGCATCGACACATGAAAAATGACTTGTTATTATATTAACGGAGTCTGATATTTTGGGTTTAAGTGGCTATATCAGTTCTCAGAAGTGACATTCAACAGATTTCGTAAAAAATCATTCTGGAAGGTATTTCTGAAAGCTTTGGCACTTGTGATCCCGAGTGACGTTGCCCCCTGCATCTAATCCAGTTTGAGATAGACTCTGGCCCAACCGAAAGGACCAGAGATGAAGCGCAGCAGATTTACTGAAGATCAGA
>Ga0208490_100689_pt1 | contig 17951 bp, 17 predicted proteins | sample SubbioAug_CSWold_FD_184818 | JGI IMG/M metagenome (GOLD analysis project Ga0208490, IMG submission 184818) | Serpentinite rock and fluid subsurface biosphere microbial communities from McLaughlin Reserve, California, USA - CR11Aug_CSWold (SPAdes) | ecosystem: Environmental > Terrestrial > Deep...
GCCTGTGACCTGGGCAAACAGGAGTGGGCGTAACAGGACTTGAACCTGTGACCTCACGCGTGTGAAGCGTGCGCTCTAGCCAGCTGAGCTATACGCCCGTGCGAGCGGGCGACTGTAGCAGTCAGCCCGGGTAGCGACGGAGCTCGACCAGGTTGCCGTCGGGGTCCCGCAGGTAGATGGATCGCGCGTTGCCCTGGGCGCCCCAGCGCTCCCCGGGGCCGTCCTCGATGCGCAGGTCCTCCCGGGCGGCGAGGGCGTCGATGTCGTCGTCGACGACCAGGCAGAGGTGGTCGACGTTCTGCCCGGATCGGTCGAGCTGCATGAGGTCGAGCACGGTCGTGGCATCGATCCGGACGCTCGGGAAGAAGACCTCGCCGGCCTCCCACTCCTCGACCCGCTCGGGCGTGAGGCCGAGGGTGCCGACGTAGAACGCCAGCGAGCGGTGGACGTCGGCGACGTTGAGGACGAGGTGGTCGAAGCCGATCACGCGCACGTCACCAGCGTGCCACGGTACGGTCGGGGCATGCCTGACGATGCCGGGAACCCGCTCGCCCAGGTCCTCGGCCGCCTCGGGCTGTCGGGCGAGCAGCTGTCGTCCCTGCAGCAACAGCTCGGTCGGGTGATGCCGAGCGAGCAGCTGAAGCTGATGCGGGACCTGGTCGACACGTTCTCCCCGTCGGGCGACCAGCTGACGGCCATCCGCCGTCAGCTCGAGGCGCAGCGGGTGCAGGTCGAGGCCATGCTGGCCCAGCTCGAGGACATGGACGCCACGGTGGCGAGGCTGGCCGACACCGCCGAGCAGCTGCGCGCGATGCAGGAGCCCTTCCAGCGCCTGACCCACCTGTTCGCGCCGAACCAGGGCCGGGCCGAGCGGGATCAGTAGCCCGCGTCGACGTCGACCGGCCCGAGGAGCTCCTCACCGGCGATGTAGCGACGCACGTTCTCCCGGACCCGGGCCGACAGCAGCGGCACCGCCATCTCCGGGGTGTTCCCGACGTGGGGCGTGAGGAAGCAGTTCGGCAGCGACCAGAGCGGGTGGCCGTCGGGCAGCGGCTCCGGATCCACGACGTCGAGGCCCGCACCGCCGATCGCGCCGTCCTGCAGCACCCGAACCAGGTCGTCGGTGACGACGTGTCGACCTCGGGCGACGTTCACGATCCACGCGTGCTCGGGCAGCCGCCGCAGGCGGGCCTCGTCGAAGAGCCCGTCGGTCTCGGGGGTGAGCGCCACGGCCAGGACGACGAGGTCGGCGTCGGCGAGCTCGTCGTCGAGGTGCTCGAGGGTGACGGTGCGCGTCGCGCCCGGGAACGGCGCGGCGCTGCGGCGGACGACCACGACCTCGCACCGGAACGGCGCCAGGAACCCGACGAGGGACTCGGCGATGCCCCCGCCCCCGACGATGACGACCCGGGCGCCGATGAGGTTGTGCCCCGTGGGCTTCTCCCACGTGGCGGCGTGGGCGTAGGTGGCCATCCCGCGGAGGCCGGCGAGGCCCAGCATGAGCGCCTGCTCGGCCACCGGGTCGGCGTAGACGCCCTTGCCGCAGGTCCAGCGCCGGTCGTGGTCGAGCACGTCGACGTAGGGCTCGATGCCCGCCCACGGCAGCTGGACCCAGTCGATGCCGGGCTGCTCGTCGAGGAGCCGTCGCAGCCCGGGGGCGTCCTTCGGGTCGGTCCACACGACGGCGTCGGCCGGACCCTCGGTGACCGGCTCCCCCCCGCCGGCGCGCACGGCGTCGGCCAGCCACGGCCTTCCGGGCACGACGAGGATGCGGGGGACCTCAGCTGCCATGCCGTCATCCTCGCGGGAGCGACGACGTGTGGGCGGATCGAGCCCTCATGGACGTCCGGCGCCCACACGTGCAGGCGGCCGGCGGACGTGTGGACGGATCAGGCCCGACCGGGCATCCGTTGCCCACGGGTCATGCGGCCCGCCGATCGAAGCGGCGCCCGTACCGGACGAGCTGGTCGACGATCCCCGGTCGATCGTCCCGGATCCGCAGGTGGGTGAAGCGCATCACGTGCAGGCCGTGGACTGCCGCCTCGGCGTCGCGCCATCGGTCCCGTTCGAAGTCCGCGACCCGCTGGTGATAGCGGCGTCCGTCGGCTTCCAGGACCAGCTTCCAGTCCGGCACCAGCGCGTCGACCATGGACTTGGTGCCCGGCGACCAAGGTGCCGGGGCCTGACGCTGCACAGCCGGCATGCCGGGAACGTCGCCAAGTACGTCGAACAGGCGCCGCTCCAGCTCGCTCTGCGTGGGTGGATCGCCCTCGAGATCGACCGCCAGGTCGAGGAGCCCACGGAGCCCCGGAAGACGGGATCCGGACAGGCGGTCGAGGTGGCGCAGCACCCGGTCGAGGCGGCGCGGGTCCTGATTGACGCCGGCGTGCAGCACGGTCTGGACCAGGTCGGGACGGCTGGCTGCCAGCTGGACGAGCACCTGCTCGAAGCGGGTGACGCGCAGCCCGTCGTGCGTGGCGAACCGGTGGTGCCGAGAACGATGCACCTGCACGCAACGGCTGCGATGATCGGCGTCGAGCGGGACGGTGACGAGGAGTGGACGGGTCCGATCCACGTCGAAGCCGCCCTGCGCGGCGGCGGTCTCGTGCGACAGCGCCGACAGCGGGTGGATGAGCGTCGCCGCCCAGCAGTCCCGCAACCAGGTGGGCGGCGCGCTGGTGAAGGCCCACACGTCGTCGTCCAGCTGGTCGATCTCCCCGGACCCGACTCGGGTGCGCAGCATCTTGGGCGTCACCAACGACGTGGTTGCCTGCTCCCGGTTGAAGGCCCCGGCCTGGCGACGGGCGATGACGGCGAGGCGGGCGTCGGGCGAGCGGTCCATGCACCGATGCTGTCGAGGGCCACCGACAAGAACGCGCCGGCCGGCGCACGGGTGGGCCGATCACGACCGCACGGGCCGGATCCGCCCACACGTCATCGCCGACGAGCAACGCATGGGCGGATCAGACCCGGGTGGGTGCCATCCGCCCACACGACCACTGGGTCAGGCGTCGTGGACGGGGTCCGGCAGCATCGGGACGGCGGCGCCCCGGCTCTGGCCGAGCAGCGAGGCTCGGGTGACGGCGCTGCCGCCGAAGCGGTCGCGCACGGCGTCGAGGGTGTGGTCGAGGGTCCGGCGGTCGTGGCCGTCGAGGTCGAGGGTGAGCTGCACCGCGTCGGCCGGCGCCAGGTCCGAGACGGTGATGCCGATGAGCGTGCAGCCCGCCTCGCGCAGGTGCGGCCAGCGGTCGTCGAGGAGGTCGCGGGCGGCGGCGAGCACGACGTCGGTCCGATCGGTGGCGGCCAGGAGCGTGCGGGACCGGGTCTCCCGGCTGAGGTCGGCGTGGCGCAGTCGGAGCGTGACCGTGCGGCCGACCCGTCGGCCGCCTCGCAGGCGCTCGGTGACGCGCTCGACGAGGGCGAGCAACGTGGCGTCGAGCTCCGCACGGGATCTCGGCCGCCGCCCGAGCGCGCGCTGGGCGCCGATGGAGCTCCGGCGCTTGCCGGGCGTCACCGAGCGCGGGTCGACGTTGCGAGCCAGTGCGTGCAGGTGTCGACCGGTGGCGGGGCCGAGCATGGCCACGAGGGCGGCCTCGGGCACGGCGGCGACGTCGCCGACGGTGCGCAACCCCCGCTCGTGCAGCTTGGCGGCGGTGACCGGGCCGACGCCCCACAGCCGGCGCACGTCGAGGGGGTGCAGGAACGCGACCTCGTCGTCGGGCTCCACCACCAGCAGGCCGTCGGGCTTGGACACCGCGCTCGCCACCTTCGCCAGGTACTTGGTGCGGGCGACGCCCACGCTGATCGGCAGGCCGACCTCGTCACGGACCCGACCGCGCAGCGCACGGGCGATCTCCACCGGCTCCCCGACCAATCGTCGGAGCCCGTTCACGTCGAGGAAGGCCTCGTCGACCGACAGCCCTTCGACGAGCGGCGTCGTCTCCCGGAAGATGTCGAAGACCGCTCGGCTGGCCTCGCTGTAGGCCGCCATCCGCGACTGCACGACCACGGCGCCGGGGCAGAGGGCGCGGGCCTGCGAGGTCGACATGGCGGTGCGCACGCCGTGCGCCCGGGCCTCGTAGCTCGCCGTCAGGACGACGCCCTCGCCCACGATGACGGGGCGGCCCCGCAGCCGAGGGTCGTCGCGCTGCTCGACCGCGGCGTAGAAGCAATCGAGGTCGGCGTGCAGGATCCCGGCCGAGCTCACCGACCCACCGTACACCCCGAAGCGAACGCACGTTCGGGATCTTGACCCGTTGGTCAGTGCACCGGGCGGGACGCGAGACTGTCCCGGTGACCGCCGTGGACGACGAACAACCGGCGCGCAGCGGCACCGCCATGGCGGCGCTGCGCCAGGGCACGTTCCGGCGGGTCTACACGGGTGCGTTCCTGTCGAACATCGGCACGTGGATGCAGAACGTCGTCCTCGGCGCCTACGTCTACGACCAGACGCGGTCGTCGTCCTTCGTCGGCCTCGTGCTTTTCGCCCAGCTCGGGCCCATGCTGCTGTTCTCGATCGTCGGCGGGATGTTGGCCGACACCTTCGACCGACGCCGGCTGCTCGTCACCGTCTCGGCGACGCAGGCCGTGCTGTCCTTCGCGCTGGCCTTCGTCGTCAGCGGCGACGGGATCGACCGGTGGGCGATCGTCGGCGTCGTCTTCTTGATGGGCGTCGGCCAATCGGTGTTCGCGCCGACCTACTCCGCCGTGCTCCCGGACCTGGTCGGCCCGGGCAACCTCGCCGGTGCCATCTCGCTGAACTCGGCGCAGATGAACGGCTCGCGGGTCATCGGCCCCGCCATCGGCGGCCTGCTCTTCGCCCAGTACGGCGCCTCCCTGGTGTTCTCGCTGAACGCCATCACCTACGTGTTCGTGATCGGTGCGCTGCTGTCGGTCACCCTCCCGGACGTGGAGAACAGCGGGGCCGGCGAGTCGCGCCTGCACCGCATCGCGCTGGGCTTCCGCATCGCCCGCAACCGGTTCCCCGTCGGCCGGTGCCTCGTCACGATGGTGGTCTTCTCGTTCCTGTGCCTGCCCTTCATCGGGCAGATGCCGGTGGTCGCCGATCGCAACCTCGACATCGCGGCGCGGTCCACCGCCTACGGCTGGCTCTACGCCTGCTTCGGCCTGGGCGCCATGCTCGGCGCCCTCTCCGTCGGGACGATCTTCGCCAACACGCCGAAGGAGACGCTGGTGCGAGCCGGCATGGTGGCCTTCGGCGTGTCCCTCGCCGCCTTCTCCTGGCTGCGGGCGCCGGCGCCGGCCTTCGTGCTCATCGTCGTGGTCGGCTTCTTCTACTTCGCCACCGTCACCGCCCTGTCGACCGTGCTGCAGCTGCACCTCGCCGGCAACGAGCGGGGGCGCGTCATGGCGCTGTGGATGATGGCGTTCGGCGGCACCGTGCCGCTCGGCAACCTCGTGGCCGGCCCGCTCATCGACGCCACCTCGGTCACCACGGTGGTGTTCCCCGGCGCGATCATCGCCATCGCCCTCGGCCTCTGGGCCGACACCCGAACCGATCGGCCCTACGCTCACTGACACCGCAGATCTGGGGGGATCACATGCCGTACATCGCCGACCGAATCGTCCACGACGCCGACGCCCACATCATGGAGACGCCGACGTGGCTGCGCGACCACGCCGACCCGGCCATCCGCGACCGCATCGAGCCCCTGCCGCTGACCAGCGGCAATGAGCTGCGCCAGACCGGCGACGTCGGGGAGCAGCTCAGCGACCTGACCGCGGCCTTCGACCGCCTCGCCGCCAAGCACGCGTCCGACGAGTACCGGGCCGATGAGGCCCACGAGATCATGCTGCGCAAGAACTTCGCCGCCACCGGCTCCTTCATCGCCGAGGACCGCGTGCGTGCACTCGACCTGATCGGCGTGCAGAGCCAGCTGGTGTTCAACACGTTCCACAACTCCCGGCTGTTCCGCTGGGAGCGACCCACCGATGGCAGCGCCCCCGACCTGGACATGGCGTACGGGACGGCCCGGGCCCACAACCGGGGCATGGCCGAGTTCTGCTCCGTCGACGAACGGCTCCTGTCCACCATGTACGTCCCGCTGGCCGACTTCGACCGCGCCGCCGCCATGGCCGGTGAAGCCATCCAGATGGGTGCCGCCGCACTGCTCGTCGCCTCGGGCTGCCAGGCCACCCACTCCCCCAGCCACCGCTCGCTCGACCCCGTCTGGGCCCAGGCCCAGGAGGCCGGCATCCCGATCGTGTTCCACGTCGGCGGCACCGGCGACCTCATCGACCCGATGTACTTCCAGAACGGGCTGCCGATCCCGCCCGACTTCCACGGCGGCGACGAGAACTTCCGTTGCGTCGACTACATGGGCATCCCCGGCCCGCCCGCGCAGACCCTGGCCACGATGCTCTTCGACGGCGTCTTCGAGCGCTTCCCCGCCCTGCACGTGGGCGTCATCGAGCAGGGCGCCATCTGGGTCCCGGGCTGGATGCGCCAGATGGAGTCGGCCTTCGATGCCTTCCACCGCCACGAGGAGCGCCTCCAGCAGCTGTCGCTGCGCCCGTCGGAGTACGTGAGCCGCCAGATGAAGTTCACGCCCTACCCCACCGAGGACGTGGGCTGGATCATCGAGCAGGCCGGAGCCGAGACCGTGCTCTTCAGCACCGACTTCCCCCACGTCGAGGGCGGACGCCGGCCGGTCGAGCGCTTCGAGTCGAGCCTCGACGCAACCGGCGTCGACGACGACGCTCGGGACCGCTTCTACCGGCGCAACTTCGTGGAGCTCATGGGCAGCGGCCTCCCGACCGCGCTCGCGGCTGCGTGACCCGGGCGACGTGGCTCACCCGAGGAGGAGGGTGGCGACGCGCTCGAGACCGGCCGACCGGCTGGCCTTGACCAGCACGGCGTCGCCGGCACCGAGGGCACCCAGGGCCTCCACGGCGGCTTCGACCGTCGACACGTCGGTGCCGACGCCGTAGGCCGGGCAGTCCACGGAGACCACCTCGATGCCGAGCTCCTCGGCCAGCTCGCCCATCTCGGCGTGGCGGGCATCGCTGCTGGCGCCGAGCTCGGCCATCACGCCGAGCACCGCGACGTGGCGATCGGCCTCCAGCGCCGCGAGCGAGTGCAGGGCGGCGGCCAGCGCGGTCGGGTTGGAGTTGTACGAGTCGTTGAGGATCGTCGCACCCGTGGGGGTACGCCCGAGCTCCATGCGCCACGGCGACAGCCCCGCCGCGCCGAGGCCCTCGGCCACCGCCTCGAGCGGCACGTCCTGCACGAGGGCGGCGGCCGCGGCGGCGAGGGCGTTGCCGACCTGGTGGACCCCGTGGACGGCGAGCTGCACGTCGACGGTGCCCCACGGGGACGACAGCCGGAACCGGGGACGGAGGTGCTCGTCGACATCGACGCGCTGGGCGACCACGTCGCCGGTGACGCCGTAGGTGAGCACCTGCGCGTCGGTGCGTGACGCCATGGCCCGGACGCGGGCGTCGCTCCCGTTCAGGATCACGTGGCCGTCGACCGGGATCGCCTCGACCAGCTCGCCCTTGCCCTTCGCCACCTCCTCGATCGACCCGAACTCCGAGGTGTGGACCTCGGCGACCATGGTCACGATGGCGACCGTTGGGCGGGCGACATCGCAGAGCAGCCGGATGTGACCGATGCCGCGCGCCCCCATCTCCAGCACGACGCGCTCGGTGTCGTCGGCAGCGTTCAGCAGCGTGAGCGGCACGCCGATCTCGTTGTTGAAGCTCTTCTCGCTGGCCGCGGTGCGGAACGTCGTGGCCAACGTCGCGGCGAGCAGGTCCTTCACCGACGTCTTGCCGACCGAGCCGGTGATGCCGGTGACCGCATCGGGCAGGCGGTCGCGGGCGACGGCGCCGAGGCGGGTCAGGGCCTGCATCGTGTCGTCGACCCGCACGGCGGTGGTGCCCTCGACGGGCTCCCGCTCGGTCAGGTACGCCGTCGCACCGGCCTCGAGCGCGGCGGGGATGAAGTCGTGTCCGTCCCGCTCGGCGACGAGGGGCACGAACAGCTGGCCCGTGCCGGCGAGCCGGGAGTCGATGCAGACCCCGGAGACCGTCGCCGGGGGTCCGGACGCCTCCCCGCGGGTGGCGGCGGCGACCTCTGCGACGGTGAGCTCCACGACTCGGAGTCTGGCAGCCGGCCCGGTCGGCACCATCCAGGCACCACACAGGCAGCACCCGGGCACCCTCCTACACTCCGCCGCTATGCCCCTCCCCGACCGCATCCGGCTCGTCGTGCTCTTCGGGGGACGCTCGGCCGAGCACGAGGTGAGCTGCACGACGGCAGCCCACGTCCTGCAGGCCCTCGACCTCGACCGGTACGAGCCCGTGCCCGTGGGGATCGCTCGGGACGGTTCGTGGCTGCGGTCCGACGACGCCATCGCCGCCCTCCACGCCGGGGCCGGCGCCCTCCCCGGGCGCCTCCAGGCGACCGGCACCGCCGTCGAGCCCCTCCCGGCGGTGCAACCCGACCCCACCACACCCGACGTCCCGGTGGTCGTGCTCCCGCTGCTGCACGGCCCCTTCGGCGAGGACGGCACGGTGCAGGGCCTGCTCGAGCTGGCCGGTGTCCCCTACGTCGGCAGCGGCGTGCTCAGCTCGTCGGTCTCGATGGACAAGGTCGCCGCCAAGGAGCTGCTGTCGGCCCACGGCATCCCCCAGGGCGAGTGGCTCTCGGCCCGGCGCCACGAGATCGACGACGAGCTGCTCGAGCGAGCGGCGGACCGGCTCGGGTTCCCGATGTTCGTGAAGCCGGCCAACATGGGCTCCTCCATCGGCATCTCGAAGGTGCACGACGCCGAGCACCTGGCGGCGGCGGTCACGGAGGCGGCGCGCTTCGACGAGTGGATCCTGTTCGAGCAGAACATCGTGGGCCGCGAGCTGGAGTGCGGGATCCTCGGCAACCTGACACCCCGGGCCTCGGTCGTCGGCGAGGTCCGCCCCGGCGCCGACTTCTACGACTACGACGACAAGTACGAGGACGGCGCCGAGCTGCTGATCCCGGCGCCGATCTCCCAGCCGATGAGCGACGAGCTGCGGGACATCGCGCTGCGCACGTTCGCCGCGCTGCGCTGCGAGGGCATGGCGCGGGTCGACTTCTTCTGGGAGGAGGACGGTCGCGGACCCCTGGTGAACGAGGTCAACACGATCCCGGGGTTCACCCCCATCTCCCAGTACCCCAAGCTCTGGGAGGCCAGCGGCCTGCCGTACGGGCGGCTGCTCGACGAGCTCGTGGCCCTCGCGCTCGAGCGCCACGAGCGTCGCTCGGGATTCGAGACGGAGCGCTGACGCTTCCCCCTTGACGGTCCGGGGCGACGGCGCGAGCGTCGGATCCCGGGGAGACACCGACCATGCCGGAGCCCACGGGCTCGGCGGAACGTGGGCATCGGCGAATCCACCAGGGGGGCGTTCGCCATGACCATCAGCACCGACAGCACCGTCGACCTGCGCGTCGACGAAGCCAAGCTCGAGGCCTTCATGGGCCAGATGATCGGGCACATGACCGGCGGCGCCGTGTGCCTCGGCGTCTGGCTCGGCGACGAGCTCGGCTTCTACGAGGCGATGGCCGGGGCCGGCCCGCTGACCGCCCAGGTGGTGGCCGAGCGCACCGGCTGCAACGAGCGACTCGTCCGGGAGTGGCTCGACGGCCAGGCATCGGCCGGGCTCGTGGAGCGCCACGACGACCGCTACGTCCTGCCGGCGGAGCACGCCATGGCGCTCGCCGACGACACCTCGCCCGTGTTCGTCGCCCGGGGCATGAACGCCTTCGGGTCCATGTTCATGGACATCGAGAAGATCAAGGCCGCCTACCGGGGCGACGGCGCGCTGGCGTGGGGCGACCACCACCCGTGCCTGTTCGCCGGCACCGAGTGGTTCTTCCGCACCGGGTACCGAGCCCACCTGCCCACGGAGTGGATCCCCGCACTCGACGGCGTGGAGGCGAAGCTGCGTGCTGGCGGCCGGGTCGCCGACGTGGGCTGCGGCCACGCGGCGTCCATCGTGGCCATGGCCCACGCCTTCCCGGAGGCCGAGTACACCGGCATCGACTCCCACGAGCCGTCGATCCGGACGGCAGGCGAGCGGGTCGCCGAGGAAGGGGTCACCGACCGAGTGCAGTTCCAGGTCGCCGACGCCCAGGCGTACACGGGGACCTACGAGCTGATCTGCTTCTTCGACTGCCTCCACGACATGGGAGACCCCGTCGGGGCGGCGCGCCACGCCCGAGAGCACCTGGCCGAGGACGGGACCGTGCTGCTGGTCGAGCCCTTCGCCATCGACGGGACCGACGCCAACCAGCACGACAACCCGATGGCCGCGCTGCTGTACCACGCCTCCGCCACCATCTGCGTCCCGAACTCGCTGTCACAGGAGGTCGGCGCCGGCCTCGGCGCCCAGGCGGGCGAGGAGCGCCTGCGCCAGGTCTTCACCGAGGCGGGCTACACCCGCTTCCGGCGGGTGGCCGAGACGCCGATGAACCTGGTCCTGGAGGCCCGCCCGTAGGCGGACGGGCCTCCGCGGCCCCGGTCCTGCTTCTCGATCTCTACTTCTTGGTCTCTACTTCTTGGTCTCGGCGAAGATCTCGGCGATCTCGTCGATGAGGTCGAGCAGCTTCTGCGCGTCGGCCTCGTCGTTGCTCTTCTTGGCATCGCCGGCGGCCTTGGTGGCCCGCCAGAACAGGTCGTGCAGCTGCGGGAACTGCTCGACGTGGGGCGGCTTGAAGTAGTCGGTCCACAGGACCCAGAGGTGCTCCTTGGCGAGCTGGGCCCGCTCCTCCTTGATGATGATGCAGCGTGTCTTGAAGTAGTCGTCGTCGGACGCGTTGTACTTCTTCATCGTCTCGAGCACGGACTCGGCCTCGATGCGAGCCTGGGCGGGGTTGTAGACACCGCACATCAGGTCGCAGTGGGCGTCTGCCGTGGCAGCATCGTCGAGGTCGGCGACGGAGAGCAGTCGGGACACAATGCTCATGGGAGCTCCTTGGGGGTCATGGTGAGGATGGACACTCGTGCCCGGACCCTAGCGGCGTTGATCGGGGCCGCCACGGGGGTCGCGGTGGGTGTCGCCGTGTCCACCTCGCTCGAGCGCCACCTGGTCCGCGGCGAGTCGATGGTGCCCGCGCTGCGGCCTCGGGACACCGTCATCTCCGTCCGGGCCGACTCGGTGCTGGGCTGGTTCCTGCGGCCCCGGCGCAGCCGGATCGCGGTCATCGCGCTCCCCTGGGAGCACGACCTCATCGGCGTGAAGCGGCTGGTGGCCGAGCCCGGCGAACCCTGGCACGAGGGCGACGACGAGGTGGCCGCCGGGCCGGGTTGGGTGGCCGTGGGCGACCAGCGCACGCTGTCCACCGACAGCCGACACCACGGCCGGGTGCCGACCGAGGCCATCCGGGGCGTGGTCGTCGGGCGGGTCAAGCCGTCGCGCTGACCCCCAGCCCGCTCCGCAGCCGGGTGCGGCGGCGCAGCCACCAGGCGAGCAGTCCGGCGAGCACCAGCAGCGGCGTGAACGGCAGGGCGAAGCCGACCACCGTGGCGATGGCGGCGGCCATGGTCGTGACGGCATCCCACCCGGCCGAGAGCCCCTCGCCGAACCCGGGCGGGCCGGTCTCCTGCTGCTCGGTGAGCAACGCCGTCTCCGGGTCCTCCAGGCGCAGCTCGGCGGTGATCGTGCCGTAGGTGGTGCGGTCCCGGAGCACCCGCAGCTGTCCGGCGATGACGTCGTGCTCGGCCTCCCGGTTGGTGAGCTCACCCTCGAGCCGGCTGATCTCGTCCACGTTGGTGGTCTGGGCGAGGAAGCCCCGGAGGCGGTCGATGCTGGTGGCGAGGGTGGCCTGGCGGCTCTCGAGGTCGACGAAGCGCTCGGTGACGTCCTCGGCCTCGATGTGCTGGGCCTCGATCTCGCCGATGGCGACGATCGCGTCGAAGACCGCATCGAAGCGGTCGACCGGCACCTTCAGCACCACCCGGCCCCGGCCCGGCCCGAGGTCCTGGGCGAACACGTAGCCACCCTCCACCGTCGCTGCGTCCCGGACGGCGCGCACGGCGGCGGCCACGTCGTCGACCACCGAGCTGGTGGTGCCGGTGTAGATGATCTTGCGGTCGACCGCCGCGATCGGCACCGCGTCGAGGTCGACCCGGGCGACGTCGGCGACGGCGCCACCACCGGACCCGTCGCCGCCGGCGGTCGTCGCCGCGCCCTCGCTGGCTGCGAGGGCGTCGTCGCTGCTGTCCCCGGCGGTCGCGGCGTCGGTCGAGCTGGCGTCGTCGTCGGAGGCGGAGCAGCCGGCGGCGAGCAGCACCAGGACGAAGAGGGCGGCCAGGATCCGGTGGAGGCGCATGGGGGTCTGACGTCGGGATCACCCCCGGTGGTTCCCGTCAGGGGACGAGGGCGCCCCGCAACAGGTCGATCAGCTGGTCCCGGCGGCGGACCAGCGAGGCGAGCGTCGGCTCCTCGCCGAGCGCCCGGAGCACCTCCACCTCGGTGGCCAGGCCGGTCACCGACGAGTACGCCATGAGGACCAGCAGCTTGGGGTCATGGCGACGCAGGCGGCCAGCGTCCATCTCGACCTCCAGCCAGGCCGCGGCTGCGGTGAGCAGCGGGGTGACCGACTCGGTGAGGCGGGTCGAGGTCGGCGGACCGATGCGGTTGACCTCGCGCATGAGGCCGAGCATCGCCGGGTGCCGGGCGGCGAGGCGGAAGGCGGCACGCACCACGCCTTCGATCCGCTCGAAGCCCTCCCCCACCTCGATGGCCCGGGCGAAGCGGCGCTGCAGCTCCACGGCGCTGAAGTCGATGACCGCGTCGAGCAGCGCCTCCTTGGACGGGTACCAGTAGAGGATCGCCTGCTTGGTGACGCCGATCTCGCGCGCGAGCGCGTCGAGGGACGTCGCGTCGATGCCGGTGGTGCCGAAGCTGCGCAGCGCGGCGGCGAGGATGCGGTCGGACGTGCCCACTGACCAGAAGGTAAGGCACCCTGGGACGATGCCGGTGCACGACTTCGGGATCCGACACATCGACCTCCACGGTCATCACGTCAGCTACCGGATGGCCGGCGAGGGACCCGCCATCGTGCTCCTGCACGGGGTCACGGGCAGCTCGACCACCTGGCGGGAGGTGATGCCGGCCCTCGCCGAGCACCACACCGTCCTGGCCCCCGACCTGCTCGGCCACGGCGAATCGGCCAAGCCCCGAGGCGACTACTCCCTCGGCGCCTTCGCCAGCGGGGTCCGCGACCTCATGGTCGCCCTCGGCATCGAGCGCGCGACCGTCGTCGGCCACTCGCTCGGCGGCGGGATCGCCCTGCAGTTCGCCTACCAGTTCCCGCAGCGGTGCGAGCGCCTCGTGCTGGTGTCGAGCGGTGGCCTCGGCAAGGAGGTGTCGATCCTGCTCCGCGCCGTCAGCCTCCCCGGCGCCGAGCTGGTCATGCCGATCATCCTGCACCGCGCCATCCCCGACCTGCTCGAAGCGATCACCGCCACCCTCGGTCGCGGCCGCCTGCGCATGGGCGTCCGGGGACGGGAGATCTGGCGGAGCTACCGGGGTCTGACCGAGGTCCGGGGTCGCATGGCGTTCATCCACACGATCCGCTCCGTGGTCGACGTCAGCGGCCAGCGCGTGAGCGCCCGCGACCGGCTGTACCTCGCCGGCGGGGTGCCCACGTTGATCATCTGGGGAGACCAGGACCGCATCATCCCCGTCGAGCACGCCTACGCCGCCCACGAGCTCATGCCGGGCAGCGAGCTCGTCGTCGTGCCGGGCGCCGGCCACTTCGTGCCCTTCGAAGCGCCCGAGGCGTTCCTCGAGGCGCTCGAGGGCTTCCTCGATTCCTCCGAGCCGTCCCACACCACCGAGGAGGGGTTCCGCGACCTGCTCCTCGAGCACGGGTCATGACGGGTCGGGCGTCGCTCCCTACCAACTGGTAAACACGCGCTGTGCCGGACCTCTCCATCGCCGCCGCGCTCGACGGCCAGCGCATCGCCATCACGGGCGGCACGGGGTTCCTCGGCACCGCCCTGATCGAGCGTCTGCTCCGCCGGGCGCCCGGTTGCGAGCTGGTCCTGCTGATCCGGCCGAGCCAGCGGCGCAGCGTCGAGCAGCGGGCCCGCCGCGAGATCTTCAAGAACGACGCGTTCGATCTCCTGCGGAGCCAGCTCGACCCGACCGCGGCGGACGGCGGTGAGGACTTCGATGCGATGATCGCCCGGCGGGTGCAGGTCATCGGAGGCGACGTCTCCTCCGAGGGGCTCGGCCTCGACGAGGCCGGCCGTGCCGTGCTGGCCACCTGCGACACCGTCATCCACTCGGCCGCCACCGTCAGCTTCGACTCGCCCCTCGATCTCGCCGTCGAGGTCAACCTGCTCGGACCGTCCCGCATCGCCGCCGTGCTCAACGAGATCTGCGCCGACCCGGGCCGCAGCGGGCCGGCACCCCACCTGGTGGCGGTGTCCACCTGCTACGTCGCCGGCAACCGCAAGGGCGCGGCGCCCGAGGAGCCGGTCGACGAGAACGCGTTCTGGTTCGGGGTCGACTGGCGCAGCGAGGTCGCCGCGTCCCGCCGCACCCGGGCCGACCTCGAGGCCGAGTCCCGCAAGCCCGACATGCTCACCCGGTTCCGCAAGGAGGCCCGCCGCGAGCTCGGCGCCGCCGGCGGCCCGCTGCTGGCGGCCAAGACCGAGCAGCGTCGCGCCGCGTGGGTCAACGACCAGCTGGTCGAGGCCGGCCGGACCCGCGCCGCGTCCCTCGGGTGGCCCGACGCCTACGCCTACACCAAGGCCCTGGGCGAGAAGGCCCTGTTCGAGCAGCGCGGCGACCTGCCGGTCTCGGTCGTGCGCCCGGCCATCATCGAGTCGTCGCTCGCCGAGCCCAGCCCGGGCTGGATCCGCGGCTTCCGCATGGCCGAGCCGGTGATCATCTCCTACGCGCGTGGCCTGCTGAAGGAGTTCCCCGGCGTGCCCGAGGGGATCATCGACGTCATCCCCGTCGACCTCGTCTGCGGTGCCATCTGCGCGGTCGCCGCCGACGGTCCGGCCCGCGACGACGACGGCACCCTCGCCCCGCCCCGCATCGTGCAGTCGGCGTCGGGCTCGGCCAACCCGCTGCGCTACCGCCGCCTCGTCGACAACGTGCGGGCCTGGTTCACGGCGAACCCGGTGTACGACAACGACGGCCAGCCCATCGTCGTGCCCGAGTGGAACTTCCCCGGCCGGGGCCGCGTGCAGGCCCAGCTCGAGCGGGCGAAGTCGGTCATCGTCAAGGCCGAGTCGACCCTGCAAGCCCTCCCCCTCCGTGGGCGACAGGCCGAGTGGGCGGCGACGCTCGAGTCGAAGCGCGAGGACGTCGAGCGCGCCCTCACCTACGTCGAGCTCTACGGCGCCTACGCCGAGTGCGAGGCCGTGTACGGGGTCGAGAACCTGCTGAGCCTCCACCAGCGGATGGACGAGGCCAGCCGGGAGGCCTTCGGCCTGGACCCGCGGGTCATCGACTGGGACCGCTACGTCAGCGAGATCCACCTGCCGTCGGTGGTCCAGCACGCCCGGGTCAAGACCACGCCTGGCAGCACCGACCGCGAGTCCCGGTCGTCCCGGCTCCGTCGCCAGGTGCTCTCGCCCGACCGCCACGTCGCCGCCTTCGACCTCGAGAACACGCTGATCGCCAGCAACGTGGTGGCGTCGTACTCCTGGCTGGCCACCCGGCGCCTGCCGCCCGAGGACCGGCTCCGGTTCGTGCTGCGCACGCTGGCCGAGGCGCCGTCGCTGCTGTCCGCCGACCGCAAGGACCGCAGCGACTTCCTGCGCCAGTTCTACCGGCGCTACGAGGGCGCCCCCGTCGACCAGCTCGACCAGGACACCGTCGACATGTTCAGCCACCTGCTGCTCACCAAGTCGTTCCCGGCGGCCATCCGTCGCGTCCGCGAGCACCGCGCCCTCGGCCACCGCACGCTGCTCATCACGGGTGCGCTCGACGTCGCCATCAAGCCGATCATGCCGCTGTTCGACGACGTCATCTGCGCCGAGATGACCATCGCGCCCGACGGCACCTACACCGGCGAGCTCACCGACGTGCCCCCCACCGGCGAGGCCCGGGCCCAGGCGCTGTTCGACTACTGCGACGCCCACGGCCTCGACCCGGCCGAGTCGGTCGCCTACGCCGACTCCACCTCCGACCTGCCCCTGCTCGAGGCGGCCGGCTTCCCCGTGGCGGTCAACCCCGAGGCCCGGCTGTCGGCGCTCGCCCGCAAGCGCGGCTGGCTGGTCGAGCACTTCGACAAGGCCGAGGGCGGCAGCCACCCCCTTCTCCCGATCGGTCCTGCATGGCGGACCGCTACCCGATCGGCGGCAACCGTGGGGAGGAGCCGATGAAGGCCCTCGAGTTCTCCCGCAAGCCGGCGCGCTACGCCGCTGCGATGATCGCCGGTGCGCTCCGCCCCGGTGCCGGTGCCGCGGTCGGACCCCTCCGCCTGCGCGACCTGGACGAGCCCGAGCTGCCCGCCGAGGGCTGGGTCACCCTGCGGCCGCGCCTGGCCGGCATCTGCGGTTCCGACCTGTCCACCATCGACGGGCACTCGTCGCGCTACTTCGAGCCCATCGTCAGCTTCCCGTTCGTGCCCGGACACGAGGTGGTCGGGGATCTGGACGACGGCAGCCGCGCCGTCCTGATCCCGGTGCTGCACTGCGAGATCCGCGGCATCGCCCCCGTCTGCTCTGGCTGCGCGTCGGGCGACGTCAACCGCTGCGAGCGCATCTCGTTCGGCCACCTCGAGCCGGGCCTGCAGACCGGGTTCTGCGAGGACACCGGCGGCGGCTGGTCCGAGGTGATGGTCGCCCACCCCGCCCAGCTGGTGGCGGTGCCCGACGAGCTGAGCGACGAGGCCGCCGTCATGGTCGAGCCCACCGCCTGCGCCGTCCACGCGGCCGACGTCGCGACCCGTGCACTCGACGGCAGCGATGGACCCGTCGTGGTCATCGGCGCCGGCACCCTCGGTCTGCTCACCATCGCTGCCGTCAGCGCGGCCCTGCCCGCCGGTCGGCCGATCATCACCGGCGCCCGCTACCCGCACCAGAAGCGCTGGGCCACCGAGCTCGGCGCCACGACGGTGGTCTCACCCGACGAGCTCAACGGCGCGGTGCGGCTCGCCACCCGCTCCATGAAGCTCGGCAAGGACCACGGGTCCGGACAGCTCGCCGGCGGCGCACCGGTGGTCGTCGACTGCGTCGGCAGCGAGGCGTCGCTCGCCCAAGCCCTCGAGGTCGTCGCCCCCGGCGGCACCATCCTCGTGGTCGGCATGCCGTCGACCGTGTCCCTCGACCTCACCGGGCTCTGGCACCGCGAGGTCGCCCTGCGCGGCGTCTACGCCTACCGCCGCGAGGACTTCGACACGGCGCTCCAGCTCGTGGCCCGCAAGGACCTCGACCGGCTGGTGAGCGCCACCTACCCCCTGAACCGCTACGAGGACGCCATCGTCCACGCCGCAGACGCCGGCCGCCGCGGCGCCGTCAAGATCGCTTTCGACCTGAGGAAAAGCTGATGCCTCGTCCCGGACTCGTCCTCGACGTCGACTCGTCGACCCCGCCCATCGTGTTCCACCACGGTGAGGACTTCGTGCTCGAGAAGCTGCCCGCCGGCCGGAGCCGGGTGATCTACCCGCCCGAGCCGCACGAGGGCCTGAAGGACACCGACGCCGCCATCCGCCACGCGCTCGAGCACCCGCTGGGCGACAGCCAGCCGCTCTCCACCCTGCTGTTCTCGGGCATGAAGCTGACGATCTGCTTCGACGACATCTCGCTGCCGCTGCCCCCGATGCGCAAGCCCGACGTGCGCCAGCGGATCATCGAGGCCGTCCTCGACACCGCGGCCGCCGCCGGCGTCGACGACGTCGAGATCATCGCCGCCCTCGCCCTGCACCGGCGCATGACCGAGGACGAGCTGCGCCACGCCGTCGGCGACCGGGTCTACGACGC
>Ga0208490_100690_pt1 | contig 17946 bp, 18 predicted proteins | sample SubbioAug_CSWold_FD_184818 | JGI IMG/M metagenome (GOLD analysis project Ga0208490, IMG submission 184818) | Serpentinite rock and fluid subsurface biosphere microbial communities from McLaughlin Reserve, California, USA - CR11Aug_CSWold (SPAdes) | ecosystem: Environmental > Terrestrial > Deep...
GGGGCCGCCGGGCACCGGGCTGGTCACGTCGGCGTCCGCGCCGGCGCGGGCGATGGCGGCCAGCGCGGCCTTGAGCACCCGGTTCTCGTCGGTGTCGTAGGCCTTGGTGGTGGTGGCGCACACGAAGAGCCCGGGGTCGCCGGCCGACGCCGACCGGGCCGACATCGTCTCGGACCACAGGACCGGGCCCCGCAGCTCGCCGTAGCAGCGCTCGGGACGGTCGGTGGTGGCGATGGCGAGGGAGCGGAGAAGCTGTGGCATGGCCCCCATGAGGCGGTCCGCCTCGGGAGAGGTGGCCAGCCAGGTGCCGACCAGCTGACGGGCCGCCCGCCCGGGGAGGCCCAGGAGGGCCGACAGGACCCGCACGGGCTCGTGGGGCAGGGCGAGGTGGGCGAGGACGGTCGCGAACGGGCTCGGCCCCGTCTCGCCCCGGAGCTCGTCGCCGTCCACGGTCAGACCGGCAGGGGCGTGCCCAGGACCTCGCCGATGGTGCGGCGGGCCTCCTGCCGCTCCGGCTCGTCGAGCAGCGTGGCGACGCTCTCGTAGAGGTCCACGGCCAGCTCGTCGTCGATCCCCTCGAACTGGGGGAGGAAGTAGCCGTAGAAGATCTCGTAGATGAGCCGGGAGCGGGTCGGCTCGTCCTCCTCGCGGCGGACGGCGAACTTGGCCGCGTCGAGGTAGACGGCCGGTCCGAGGTCGCGGAACCGGCGCAGGGGCAGGAGCTCGCGCACGATGTCGCCGGGCCCGTCGAGCAGCTCGTGGTAGGCCTCCTCGGACGGTGAGGTCACCTCCACGAAGGCGAACCGGCGCATCAGGGCGTACGACATCTCGAACAGCAGGTTCTTGTCGAACACGTTCATCGTGGCGATGATCCGCCAGGACGCCGGGAGCCGGATGGCGTCGGTGTCGTCGGGCGGGTCCACGCCGGGCGGCACGAGCGACAGCGGCTGGATCCGGCCGCCCCGCTTGAACGGGAGCACCACGGCCTGGCCGGAGAGCACGGTGAACAGCTGCCCGAACGCACGGTCGAAGTTCGACCGGTTGAGCTCGTCGATCACCAGCCACCGGCCGCTCTCGATGGCGTCCACGAACATGCCCGGCCGGAAGATGAGGCCCTCCGAGGTGGGCTGGAAGCCGCCGATGGTCTCGAAGGTCGTCCACTCCGTCGTGGCGGTGGTGGGCAGGTACCCCGTGCAGAGCATCGCCCGCTGCGCCACCTCGGCGGTGAGGTAGGCCAGGGTGGTCTTGCCGGTGCCGGGGGGGCCGGTGAGCACGACGTGCTTGCCGGCGTCGATGGCGGCCACCAGCTGGTCGAGGACGTGGTCGGGGAAGTGGAGCCCGTTGCGCTTCGCGGCGAACCCCAGCTCCTCGGCGGTGAAGTTCATGGAGAGGTCCTCTCGGGGCGGTGGGTCACCGACGGCGGAGCGCCGGGTGGGGAAGGTACTGCGGGATCGGCTCCCGTGTCTGCAGGTGGTCGACCAGGAGGTCGTAGGCGGTCTCGCCCACCATCTCCACGATCTCGTCGCGCATCGTGACGTACACCGGCTCGTGCTCCACGAACGCCTCGGGGTCGTCGGTGCACCACCAGTGGAACTCGAAGCCACCAGCCCCCCAGTCCCGGCGCTTCCACTCACGCAGCGTGGAGGTCACGTGGCCGTGGTCGTCGGTGCGCTCCTCGAGGCGCAGCGGGAGCTGCCAGCACACGGTGGGCTTCCAGTCGAGCGGGCGCTCGCCAGCGTCGACCGCACCGACGTGGAGGGCGCAGCCGATCCCCCCGGGGAAGCCGGGGCGGTTGAGGAAGATGCAGGCATCGTCGACCAGCCGGGTGGTGATCGTCCCGTCCTTGGCCCGCTTCGTCGGGCCCTTGCGCCGGCCCACGTCGCGGTGCTGCCACTGCGCCGGCGTGAGCTGCTCGGCGTAGCGCAGCACCTCGGCCTCGTCGTCTTCGTCGATGAAGTGGGCGCCGTAGCTGCAGCACCCCTGCTCGAGCTCCTCGGCCGGTCCGGTGAGCACCCCCTGGCACCCCCGTCCGAAGATGCAGGTCCACGGGCTGACCAGGAACGTCACGTCGAAGACCCAGGTCCGGTCCTCGGTGGGATCCTCGAACGAGATCCACTCGTGGAGATCGTCGGGCACGGAGGCGGGGGGCACTGCTGCTCCTGGGCTGGGGGCGGAGGTGGTCACCCTAGTGGCCCGGATGTCGCACCGGAGCCGTAGGGTGAGCGCCCATGGCAGGCGAGTTCGACGACATCCGCGGCCGGCTCGAGGCGATCTCCGAGGAGCTGGCCGACCTCGCCATCGAGCGCCTCAAGGAGTCGATCGACGCGGGCGGCACCGAGCTCCCGGTCGACGAGAAGCGGCTCCAGCGGGCCCGCCGGGCGGTCGAGAAGGCCATCGGCATCCTCCGAGAGCACGACGACCACGACCTCGGCTGAGGCCGCCCCGAGGGCGCTCAGGTGCGGACGGTGGCCGTGCCCGGACCGGGCGGGGCCAGCTCGTTCAGCGCGTCGATGAGAGCGCGCAGCCGGCCGGCCCGCCGCGGGTCGTAGCGCATCACGAGCCGGTCGAGGTCCAGGTGATCGCGGTTGGAGACCTCGGGGGGCAGCGGATCGCTGCGCTCGATGCGGCCGTCCAGGAGGAGGTCGCCGAACCGCTCGTTCAGCCGCTCGACGCCCTCGTCGTCGGGCACGTGGTGGAGCCGCAACACGAGGCGATCGCCCACCCAGCGCAGCGAGTGGTAGGCGTGCCAGAAGCTCTGGATCTCGTGGCAGGCCTCGTCGACGTCGTCGGTCACGAGGTAGAGCTCGCGATCGGACGGCGACACGAGCCCGGCGCCCTCGAGCTCGTCGTGCACGTAGGCGGCCCACCGCTTCCAGTAGGTGCCGCCGGGGACGTCGAGCAGGACCATCGGCGCCGGGCTGGTCTTGCCGGTCTGGAGGAGGGTGAGCAGCTCGAAGGTCTCGTCCTGCGTGCCGAACCCGCCGGGCAGGCACACGAACCCCGAGGACTCCTTGATGAGCATCAGCTTGCGGGTGAAGAAGTACTTCATCGCCACGACGCGGTCGCCGCCGGCGAGGATGTCGCTCGGCTTCTCCTCGAACGGGAGGCGGATGCTCACCCCGATGGCGGCGTCGGGCCCGGCTCCCTCGGCGGCGGCCTGCATGATCCCCGGTCCGGCCCCGGTGACGACCATCCAACCGTCGGAGCTCAGCCGCTGGGCGAGGTCGCGGGCCTGGGTGTAGAGGGGATCGTGGTCGGCCACCCGCGCCGAGCCGAACACGGTCACCTTCGGCGTGGTGGCGAGGGGCAGGAACATGTTGAACGCCGCCCGCATCTCCTTCAGGGCGGCGGCCGTGATCTTCAGGTCGAGCCGGTCCACGTCGTCGGCGGCCAGCCCGGCCGCCGTCTGGAGGATGTCCCGGAGCACGTCGCGGTTGGCGGAGGTGCCGGACGCGTCGAGGATCTGGCGGATCAGGCGGTCGGTGCTGGGCGGCGGGCTGGCCTGGGGGACCGCGTCCTCGACCGCGGGCGGGCGCTCGGGGTCGGCCGGAGGGATCGGAGGCTTCGGGGTGGGCTCGCTCATGGGCCCCTCAGCCTGGCACGGCTACCGTCGGTCCATGAGCAGCACCTGCCGCCGGTGCGGGGCCACGAGCGACGAAGGCGGGCCCGACGGGCTCCCGCCCGGGTGGTCCCTCAGCACCGACGACGGTCGGGTCGACCGCCTCTGCGCCGCCTGCACCCGGGACCACGTCCGCGCCATCGAGGCCAAGCTCCCCGAAGAGTGGTGGTGACCCGACAACGTCTGTGAACGCTTTCGTGCGCATAGCGCCGGAATCCGTCCACAGACGTCGTGTCAGATGCGGACGGGGCGGCCGTAGAGGGTGGTGCGCTCCTCGAGGGTGCGGCCGATGGGCTCGACCCAGGCCCGGAAGCCGGTCTCGTCCATCATCTGGCCGTGGGCGGCGCCGGCGGCCCGGGAGATGTTCTCGTCCATGAGGGTGCCGCCGAGGTCGTTGGCCCCGGCCTGGAGGATCTGGGTGGACCCGGCCTGGCCCATCTTCACCCACGACACCTGGATGTTGTCGATCCAGCCCCGGTAGGCGATCCGGCCCACCGAGTGCATGAGCAGCGCCTCGCGGAAGGTCGGCCCGCGACGTGCCTTGCGCTGCAGGTAGATCGGCGTCGCCATGTGCACGAAGGGCAGCGGCACGAACTCCGTGAACCCGCCGGTCTCCTTCTGCAGCGTGCGGGTGGCCACGATGTGACGGGCCCAGGAGCGAGGCTGCTCGACGGCGCCGAACATGATCGTGACGTTCGAGCGCAGCCCGACCGAGTGCGCGGTGCGGTGAGCCTCGAGCCACTCGTCGGTGGAGATCTTGTCGGGGCAGAGCAGCTCGCGGACGGGGTCGTCGAGGATCTCGGCGGCGGTGCCGGGCAGCGTCTTCAGGCCGGCGTCCATGAGGCGGCGCAGGTAGTCGGCGAGGGGCTCCCCGAGGCGCTTGGCCCCCTCGGTCACCTCGAGGGCGGTGAAGCCGTGGATGTGGATCTCAGGGGCGGCCTCGTGCACCGCCCGAGCGACGTCGACGTAGTAGTCGCCGTCGAAGTCGGGGTGGATGCCGCCCTGCAGGCAGACCTCGGTGGCCCCTTCGGCGACCGCCTCCAGCACCCGACCCTGGATGTCCTCCAGGGTCAGCAGGTACGGCGTGCCGCGCAGGTTGAGCGACAGCGGCCCCTTCGAGAAGCCGCAGAACCGGCACTTGAAGGTGCAGACGTTCGTGTAGTTGATGTTCCGGTTGCGGACGTAGGTGACCGCGTCGCCCGCCGAGGCCCGGCGCAGCTCGTCGGCCACCTGGGCGACCGCCGCCACCTCGGGGCCCCGGGCGCCGAAGAGGGTGGTGATCTCGTCCTCGCCGACCTCTTGGCCGAGGAGGACGCCCTCGAGGACCTCGCCGACGGGCCCGTGCCAGCCGTCGCTCGGCCGGCCCGGCAGCAGCAGCGCCGGCTCGGTGGGGGCACCCGAGTACCAGGCGGTGTTGCGGCGACCGATCTGGACGAACTCGGCCCCGGTGCCAGCGTCGACGGCCTCCTTGATGCGCTCCGGGAAGAACGCACCCGGGTCGTCGCGCCCGAGGCCCTCTGCGTCGCTGCGGTCGAGCACCGGGAACCGCAGGCCCGGGTCGAGCCAGCGCTCGGGATCGAGGGCGTGCTCGGGGTAGATGGTGAGCCGCGGCGCCAGCGAGAAGCCACGGGCCTCCGTGACCTCTCGGAGCCGGTCGAGGGCTGGCCACGGTCGCTCGGGGTTCACGTGGTCGGCGGTGACGGGGGAGACGCCGCCCCAGTCGTCGATGCCGGCGTCGAGCAGGGGTCCGAAGTCGTCGGAGAGGTTCGGGGGCGCCTGCAGGTGCACCTCGGGGGGGAGGATCAACCGCGCGAGGGCGATCGCTTGGAGGTACTCGTCCTCGGGGCACGGCGGGGCTGCGTGCATCGCGGTGCCGGGCTTGGGCAGGAAGTTCTGGACGATGACCTCCTGCACGTGCCCGTGGCGACGGTGCGACCGGGCGATCGCCTCCAAGGCCTCGATGCGGTCGGCCACGCTCTCGCCGATCCCGACGAGGATCCCGGTGGTGAACGGGATCTGCAGCTCCCCGGCCGCCTCGAGCGTGGCCAGGCGGCGAGCCGGCACCTTGTCGGGGGCGCCTCGGTGGCAGGGCAGGTCGTCACGGAGGGACTCGACCATCATCCCCTGGCTGGGCGAGACCCGGCGCAGGACGGCGAGGTCCGCGGCCGACAGCGCGCCGGCGTTGGCGTGGGGGAGCAGGCCGGTCTCCTCCAGCACCAGCGCGGCCATGGCGGCCAGGTAGTCGACCGTCGAGGCGTACCCGTGCTCGGCCAGCCACTCGCCGGCCACCGGGTAGCGGTCCTCCGGGGCTTCACCGAGGGTGAACAGCGCCTCGTGGCAGCCCGCCTCGGCGCCGGACCGGGCGATGGCCAGCACCTGCTCGGGGGTGAGGTACGGGGATCCCAGCCGGGCCGGCGGCTGGGCGAAGGTGCAGTACCCGCAGCGATCCCGGCACAACATGGTGAGCGGGATGAACACCTTGGGGGAGAAGGTGATGCGACGGCCGTGCGCCTCGTCGCGCACGTCGCGCGCCCGGGCCATGAGCGCATCGAGGGGCAGGTCCGCCAGGTGCATGGCGGGCACCCTATCGTCGGCCCTCGATGCAGACGCTGGTCCAGGTCGAGGAGGTGGTGGGCGCGCCGAGCCGACGACGGTTCCTCGAGCTGCCCCACGTCCTCGATGGTGCCGACGCCCGGTTCGCCCCGCTCGTGCTGGCCTGGGAGCGGTTCCGCGTCGACCGCCACCGCAACCCGGCGCTGGCGGAGGCCGACTGGGCGCTCCTCCTGGCCCGGCGGGCGGGGCGGCCGGTCGGGCGCATCAGCGTCCGCCTCGACGCAGGCTCCGACGAGGGCACCTTCGGCCACTGGTGGGTCGACGACGATGCGGCGGTGGCCGAGGCGCTCCTCGAGGCGGCGAGCGCCTGGCTGGCCGAGCGCGGCGCCCGCTCGATGACCGGGCCGCTGACCATGGCCCCGGACCAGGAAGAGGGCGTCCAGATCGCCGGCCACGCCGCCCCGGGGCTCACGGGCCGTCCCTGGCACCCGCCCCACCTCGCCGAGGCGCTCGTCGTCCGTGGCTTCGAGGTCACTGCCAGCCGCGCCACCTGGCGGCTGTCTGTGCCGCCGGTCGACGCCACCGTGGGGCCCCGGCCCCCGGAGCGGCGCGCCCCCACCGGGCTGCCGGACCCCGCCGGCCCGTACACCGACCCGCGCCTCGCGGTGCCAGGCGCGCAGGCCGTCCCCGACGTGGCGCCCGTCCTGCGCACCTCGCGCTGGCGGGGCACCTTCGAGGCCGGCCGCCGAGCGAGGGCGGGCAGGTGGGACACGGCGGTGGTCGTCGGCTCTGTCCGTCATCCGGAGCAGACCGTCCCGGCCCTCCTCGCCGCGGCCGCCGTCGCTGGCTACCGCGAGCTCGTCACGCCGTGGTCACCCGAGGGCGGCGACCCCGAGGCCGTCCACGCCACCTTCACCCGCCCGTCCTGAGACGACGGCAGCGGTCGAGGGCAGGGCGGTCCCGCTTCGGTCGCGTGGGCACCGAGCACGAGGAGGGTGCTGGGGTCCCGCAGCAAGCCCGGGCGTACCAGCCCGGGCGGCCGGCGCCCGTGCGGCCCGACGGGAGCGGTTCGTGCGCGTCGAAGCCGTGCCGCCCCGCCGGGCGCGGGTCGTGCTGCCCGAGGGTGGTCCGGGGTTGGCCTCAGGCGTCGCCGGCGGCGGCGCGGTCGGCGATCCAGAGGACCCGGTCGGCGTTGACGTGGGCGCCGGGGCAGGTCGGGTCGCCGGCGCGGACGCGGTCGAGGGCCTCACGCTTCTCCTCGCCGGACACGGTGACGACCACGAGGTGGGCGCGGGCGATCCCGGCCAGGGTCAGCGTCATCCGGGGATGGGGGTTGGTGCCGGAGGGGTCCTCGTTCATCACGACGAGCCGGCCCGGGTCGGCCTCGAAGCCGGGTGAGCCGGGGAAGATCGAGGCGGTGTGGCCGTCGGGCCCGAGCCCGAGGTGGACGACGTCGAGCTTGCCCAGCTCGCCGAGGAGGAGCTGGTACGGATCTGGACCCTGGTCGCAGAACATCGGGTAGTTGGCGTTGACCGCCCCGACCCGGGAGAGCAGCGACTCCTTGACCAGGCGGTAGTTCGAATCCGGGTCCTCGTGGGGAACGCAGCGCTCGTCGCCCCAGTAGAGGTCCACCTTCCACCAGTCGATCTGGTTCCCGGCGTCGTCGGCCAGCCGCTCGTAGCAGCGGCGGGCCAGCTCGCCTCCGGACACCGCCAGGGAGAAGCTGTCGGTGGGGCGGCGGTGGAACGCCTCGATGATCCGCTCGGCGAACTCGCCGGGTACGTCGTCGACGACGACCAGCTCTCCGTGCATGGGCTTCAGGCGCCCTTCCGGAGCTCGTCGCCCTTGGCCGTGAGCGTGGCGAGGAGGTCGTCGAAGGCCGTGGCGAACGCGTCGACGCCCTCGTCCTCCAGGGTGCGGGCCACGTCGTCGAGGTCGACGCCCACCTCGCCGAGCTGGTCGAGCACGGCCCGGGCGGCTGCAGGATCAGCGTCGACCGTGCGCTCCACCCGACCGCGCTCGAGGAACGCATCGATGGTGGCCTCGGGCATCGTGTTCACCGAGTGCGGGCCGATGAGCTCGTCGACGTAGAGGGTCTCTGGGTAGGCCGGGTTCTTGGTCGACGTGGAGGCCCACAGCGGACGCTGGACGCGGGCGCCGCGCGCTTCGAGCGCCTCCCAGCGGGGCCCCGAGAACGTCGACAGGAACCGCTGGTAGGCCACCTGCCCCTGCGCCACGGCGGCCTTGCCGCGCAGGGCCAGCGCCTCGGGAGTGCCGATCTCCTCGAGGCGGCGGTCCACCTCGGTGTCGACCCGGGAGATGAAGAACGACGCCACGCTGGCGATGCGGGAGAGGTCGCCGTCGGCCGCCTCGAGCCCGGACAGGTAGGCCTCCATCACCTCGGCGTAGCGGTCCAGGCTGAAGATGAGGGTCACGTTGATGCTGCGGCCCTCGGCGATCATCGTGCGGATCGGGGCCAGGCCCTCGGCGGTGCCCGGGATCTTCACGAACAGGTTGGGCTCGGCGATCGCCTCGTGGAGGTGTCGGGCGGCAGCTTCGGTGCCGGCGCTGTCGCGGGCCAGCTCGGGGGCGACCTCGACGGACACGAAGCCGTCCTCGCCGTCGCTGGCGTCGTAGACGGGCCGAAGGAGCGCCAGGGCGTCCTCGATGTCGCTGGTGACCATGGCCCAGTACGCGTCGAGGACGCTGGTGCCGCCGCCGACGAGGTCGCCGAACTGCTCGTCGTAGTCGGTACCGGACCCGATCGCCTTCTGGAAGATCGACGGGTTGGAGGTGAGGCCCCGGATCCCGTCGTCGATCCAGCGGGCGAGCTCGCCGTTCGTGATCCAGCCCCGGCGCAGGTTGTCGAGCCAGGGGCTCTGCCCCAGCTCGTGCAGCTGCTGGAGGCGGTTGGGCGCGGTCATGCGATCTCCTCGAGCTCGTCGATCAGCTGCTTCGCCCGCTCGGCCACGTTCTCAGGGGTGAAGCCCAGCTCGGACAGCACCCGGTCGCCGGGGGCGGAGGCGCCGAAGCGCCCCTCGATGCCCACGACGTCGTCCGCCCACCGCTCCCAGCCGAGGGGCACGCCCGCCTCGATGGCGAGCGTGGGCACCTCGGGGGGCAGCACCTCGTCCTGGTAGCCCTCGGTCTGCTCGGCGAACAGGTCCCACGAGGGCAGCGACACGACCTGGGCGTGCACGCCGTCGGCGGCCAGGGCGTCGGCCGCCTCCAGGGCCACCCAGACCTCGCTGCCGGTGGCCACGAGCACGACGTCGGGGTCCTCGGCCACCCGGAGCGCGTAGCCGCCCCGCTCCACGTCGGCGCTCGCGGTGCCCTCCAGGACGGGCAGATCCTGCCGGGAGAGGATCAGCGCGGTGGGGCCGTCGTGGTCGACGGCGAGTCGCCAGGCGGCCGCGGTCTCGTTGGCGTCGGCCGGGCGGATCACCCGGAGCCCGGGGATGGCCCGCAGCGCGGCCACGTGCTCGATCGGCTGGTGGGTGGGGCCGTCCTCGCCCACGCCGACGGAGTCGTGCGTGAACGAGTAGACGACCTTGGCCCGGGACAGCGCCGCCAACCGGATGGCGGGACGGCAGTAGTCGCTGAACACGAGGAAGGTCCCGCCCACGGGCAGGACGCCGCCGTGGAGGGCCATGCCGTTCATGGCGGCGGCCATGGCGTGCTCGCGGATGCCGAAGTAGATCTGCCGGCCGCCGGGCTCGGCCACGGACTGCACGCCGAGGCCCTTGAGCACGGTGCCGGTGTTGGAGGTCAGGTCGGCCCCACCGGCCACCAGGGCGGGGACGGCGCTGGCGAGGGCCTGGAGGCACTGCCCGCTGGCCACCCGGGTGGCGACCTTGTCCCCGGGCTCCCACGTGGGGAGCGCGGCGGCCCAGTCAGCCAGGCCGCCGGCGGCGAGGCAGGCATCGAGCTCGGCCCGGTCGCCGTCGAAGGCGGCCAAGCGCTTCTCCCACGCCTCTCGGGCTTCGGCGCCTCGCCGGCCGGCGTCGCGGTACAGCCCCAGCACGTCGTCGGGCACCGTGAAGGTCTCGTCCACCGGCAGGCCCAGGAGCTCCTTGGTGGAGCGGATCTCGTCGTCCTTGAGCGCGTAGCCGTGGGAGGCGGGGTCGTCGGTCTTGGTGGGCGAGGGGTGGGCGATGTGGCTGCGGACGATGACCAGCGACGGCCGGTCCTCGACCGCCATCGCCTCTCGGAGGCCGGCTTCGAGGGCATCGAGGTCCTCGGCCGCCTCGCCGAGCTCCAGCACGTGCCAGCCGTAGGCCTCGAACCGCTTGGCCGCGTCGTCAGAGAGGGCGAGGTCGGTGGTGCCGTCGATCGTGATGCGGTTGTCGTCGTAGACGCAGATCAGCCGGCCCAGGCCGAGGTGGCCGGCCAGCGATGCCGCCTCGTGCGAGACGCCCTCGGAGAGGTCGCCGTCGCCGGCCACGCAGAAGATCCGGTGGTCGGTCACGTCGGCGCCGAAGCGGGTGCGCAGCATGCGCTCCGCCACGGCCATCCCGACGGCGTTGCCGATGCCCTGGCCGAGCGGTCCCGTGGTCACCTCGACGCCGGCGGTGTGGCCGCGCTCGGGGTGGCCCGGGGTGGCGCTGCCCCACTGCCGGAAGTCCTTCAGGTCCTGCAGCTCGAGCCCATGCCCCGTGAGGTGGAGCATCGAGTAGAGGAGGATCGAGGCGTGCCCGGCGGAGAGCACGAACCGGTCGCGGTCGGGCCACTCCGGGTCCGTTGCGTCGTAGGTGAGGACGCGGGTCCAGAGCACGTGGGCCAGGGGGGCGAGCGCCATCGCGGTGCCCTGGTGGCCCGATCGGGCGGCGTGGGGGGCGTCCATGGCCAGGCCCCGGATCGTGCTGATGGCCCGGGCCTCGAGGTCAGGGGAGGTCACCCGGACCACCCTACAAGAGGCGCCTCGGCGGGCCGGCGGGGAGATCTCCTACCGCCTCCGCCACACCCTGGGCGGTACCCTCACGGCCGTGGCGAACGCAGAACCGGGTCTCACCACGCGCGAGGCCATCCTCGTCGAAGCTCGCCGGTGCTTCGCCGCGCAGGGGTTCGACGGCACCTCGCTCAACGACATCGCGGCCGGCGTCGGGATCCGCAAGCCCAGCCTCCTGCACCACTTCCCGTCGAAGGAGGCGATCTACCGGGAGGTGTTCGAGACCTCCCTGTCCGACTGGATCGTGCGCATCGAGTTCGCCGGCGACGAGCCCGACCAGGCCGGCTGGGACAAGGTCGAGCACGTCCTCGACACCGCCTTCGACTGGTTCAGCGCCAACCCGGAGTTCGTCCGGATCATGCGTCGGGAGGCGCTCGACGGCCAGGGCCACCTCGGCTTCGACCTCGGCGCCGTCCTGAAGCCGCTCTTCGACCGGGCGGTGGGGTTCTTCGAGCGGGAGATGGGCCTCGGCCACTTCCGCAAGCACGACCCGGAGCAGCTGATCCTCACGGGCCTGGGGGCCATCCTCGGCTACTTCTCCGACGTGCCGTTCCTGCAGGGCGTGCTGGGCCGGGATCCGCTCGACGAGGCGTCGCTGGAGGCCCGACGCACCCACATCCGGGACTTCTTCCGAGGCGCTCTCGAGCCCTGACGCCGGTCCGAGGCGACCGGCGCCCCCCAGTAAGGTCGCCGGCCATGCCCACGCTCTCCGAAGCCGACTCGAAGGCCCTGCTGGCCACCCATGGGGTGGCGTTCCCGCCCGAGCGGAAGGTCCCCACCGCGGACGCCGCCGCGGCGGCGGCCGAGCAGGTCGGCCTCCCGGTGGTGGTGAAGCTGGGCGGTGACGGCATCGCCCACAAGACCGAGCGCGGCCTCGTTCGCCTCAACCTGGCTGATGTCGAGGCGGTGCGGGCCGCCGCCGCCGAGCTGCTGGCCGCCGCCCGACCCGACGACGGGGAGGTGCACCTGCTGGTGGCGCCCATGCAGAGGGGCAACCGCGAGCTCATCGCCGGGCTCCACCACGACGAGCAGTTCGGCATGACCGTGATGCTCGGGGTGGGTGGCGTCCTGGCCGAGGCCGTGGCCGACGTCACCTTCCGGCTGGTCCCGATCACCGAGACCGACGCCGCCGAGATGATCGACGACCTCGCCACCCAGAGGCTCCTCGGCGACTTCCGAGGCGAACCGGCCGTCGACCGGGGGGCGCTGGCCGCCGTGCTGCTCGGGCTGTCCCGGGCGTCCGAGGCGGACCCCTCGATCGTGGCCGCCGACCTCAACCCCCTGATCGTCGTGGACGGCGCGCCGGTCGCCGTCGACGCGCTGGTGGAGGTGGCCCGGTGAGCCGTCACCCGGTCGAGGCCTTCCGGGCCCTCTTCGAGCCCCGTGGCGTGGTGGTGGCCGGCGTGTCGTCCCACCCGGGCAAGTTCGGCTTCGTCAGCCTCCACAACATCCTCGCGTCGGGGTACGAGGGCACCCTCTACGGCACGGCCCGGGAGGCCGGCGAGGTGCTCGGCGTCCCGATCCTCGATTCGATCGACGCCCTGCCCGACGGCGAGATCGACCTCGTCTTCGTCTGCACCCCCGCGGGCGCCAACCCGGGCCTCCTCCGGGCCTGCGCCGCGAAGGGCATCCGGGCCGCCTTCATCGCCTCGGCCGGCTACGGCGAGGCCGGCGAGGAGGGCCAGCGCATGCAGGCCGGGCTCGTGGAGCTGGCCGACGAGCTCGGGATGCTCGTCGCCGGCCCCAACGGCCAAGGCGTGGTGTCGCCCCCGGCTCGGCTGTGCGCCCAGATCGTCGCGCCCTACCCGCCGGCCGGCCGGATCGGCATCGCCAGCCAGTCCGGGAACTTCATCTCGTCGTTCATGAACTACGCCGTGCAGACCGGCGTCGGCGTGAGCCGGGCCGTGTCCGCGGGGAACGCGGCCCAGGTCTCCATCCCGGACTACCTCGACTTCTACGCCGACGACGCCGCCACCGGGGTGGCCCTCGCCTACGTGGAGGGCGTGCCCGACGGCCGGGCCTTCTTCGACCGCACCAGGGCCGTGGCCGCCCGCAAGCCGCTCGTGCTGGTGAAGGGCGGCGCCACCGCCGGGGGGCAGCGGGCGGCCGCCTCGCACACCGGCTCCCTGGCCAGCGACGACCGCGTCTTCGACGGCATGTGCCGGCAGGCCGGCATCACCCGGGCCGCCACCATCGAGGAGGCCTACGAGGCCGCGGCCACCTTCGCCACCCAGCCCCTCCCGAAGGGGCCGCGCACGGTGGTCCTCACCACCGCCGGCGGGTGGGGCGTCGTCACCGCCGACGCCATCGCCCGCTCCTCGCTCGAGCTGACCGCCCTCCCCGACGACCTCCGGGCGGCCCTGGACGAGAAGCTGCCGCCCCGCTGGTCCCGCAACAACCCGGTCGACCTCGCCGGAGCCGAGACGCGGGACACGATCCCGGAGGTCATGGAGCTGATCGTCGGCCACCCCGACGTGGACGCGGTCATCTACCTCGGGCTCGGGATCCAATCGAACCAGGCCGCGCTCATGCGGGGCGGCCCCTTCTACCCGGACCACGGGCTGGAGCGGATCGTGGACTTCCACGAGCGCCAGGACGCCCGCTACGCGACCACCGCAGCCGAGCTCTCGGAGCGCTTCGACAAGCCGGTGCTGACCGCCACCGAGCTCGCGATCACCCACCCCGACAACGCAGGACCGGCCGCCGTGCGGGCGTCGGGGCGCCTCTGCTACCCGTCGGCCAACCGGGCCGTCACCGCACTCGACCACCTCTGGCGGCGGGCCCGGCACCTCGCGGTTCGGTGAGCACCACCAGGCGCCGGTGAGGCTCCGCCGGGCGATCCTGCCCGCGGTCCTGGCGGTGACCGCCCTGGGGACCGGGACGGCGGCCGGGCTGCAGGAGCGGGCGGCCCGGACCGAGGCCGATCCCGTCGGCGGGCCGACGGTGGTCACCCCGGTCCTGTCCGCCCGGCGACTGCCCACCGTCGTCGCCGCCCCCGTGGCCGACCGGCGGCTCCGGGCCGACCTCGCGGAGTGGGCGGCCAGCGCGCCGTCGCCGTCCTGCGCGACCGTCGTCGACCCGGACGGTGCGATCGTCCTCGCCCACGAGCCCGCCGCCGTGCTCATCCCCGCATCGACCACGAAGCTGCTGACCGCGGCGGCAGCCCTCCACGTCCTCGGCCCCGAGCACCGGTTCCGCACGGTCGTCCGGGGCGCGGCGCCGGTCGACGGGGTGGTGGCCGGCGACCTCCACCTCGTCGGTGGCGGCGACCCGGTCCTCGCCACGGACGCCTACGCCGACCGCTTCCCCCGCCAGCCCCAGCTGCGGACCGACATCGCGGCGCTGGCCGACGCCGTCGTCGCCGCCGGGGTGCGGCGGGTCGAGGGATCGGTGGTCGGGGACGAGACCCGCTACGACGCCCAGCGCTACGTCCCCGGCTGGCCGGACCGCTACCTGGACCAGAACGTCGTCGGCCCGCTGAGCGCCCTCTCGGTCAACGACAGCTTCTCCCGCTACCCCGGCGACGGCGGTGACGTCCTCGAGCCGGCCGAGGACCCGGCCACCCACGCAGCGGCCGTCCTCACGCTGCTCTTGGCGGAGCGGGGCGTCGAGGTGGCGGGCCCGCCGCGGGCCGCGCCGAGCCCGGACCTCCCCGCGCTCGGCGCACTGGAGTCGGCCCCGCTCCCGGAGGTCCTCGACCAGCTGCTGCGGGAGAGCGACAACATGGTGGCCGAGCTCCTGGTCAAGGAGCTGGGCCGGACCGTGGGCGACCCCACGACCGCCGGCGGAGCGGCGGTCGTGGTGAGCGCCCTGGCCGAGCTCGGGCTCGACCCGGAAGGCCTGGTGGTCGCCGACGGCTCGGGGCTCTCGACCGACAACCGGCTCACCTGCCGGCACCTGACCGATGTGCTCGGCCACCCGGAGGTGGGGGAGGACCTCCAGGGAGGCCTGGCCGTGGCCGGGGAGAGCGGCACCCTGGTCGACGCCTTCGGGGGGACGTCGCTCGAGGGGGTCCTGGCCGCCAAGACCGGCTCGCTCAACGCGGTCGCCGGCCTGGCCGGGACCGTCGCCGACGACGACGGAGCGCTGACCTTCGCGTATGTGGCCAACGACCCCGACGGCCGGATCGACGAGGGCCCGGTCCGAGCCGCGCAGGCCGCGCTCGGTCAGATCCTCCTCGCCTGGCCCCAGGTCCCCGACGTCGAGGCCCTGGGGCCCGAGGACCCTCGCCCGAGGTAGGGAGCGGCCCTCCCGCTACCGTCAGCCCATGGCCGTGCTGCCCATGTTCCCGCTGGGCACCACCCTCGTGCCGGGTGCCGTCCTCCCGCTGCACGTCTTCGAGGAGCGGTACCGACAGCTCGTGCGGGACTGCCTGGCCGACGTCCCCGAGTTCGGGGTCGTGCTCATCGAACGGGGCAGCGAGGTGGGGGGCGGAGAGGTCCGGACCGACGTCGGCACGGCGGCCCGCATCGTCGAGCTGGCGGAGCTCCCTGACGGGCGGTTCGCCCTCACCGCGGTCGGCGTCCGACGCATCCGGGTGGTCGCGTGGCTCCCCGACGATCCATACCCCCTCGCCGACGTGGACGACTGGCCCGACCCCGAGCCCGGCCCCGGCCTGGCGGGGGTGCTGGAGCCGGTCGTGGCGACGCTGCGCCGCACGCTCGCCCTTGCCGCAGAAGCCGGGCTCGAGACGGCCCCCGCCACGACGGAGCTGGCCGATGACCCTGTCCTCGCGGCCCACCAGGCGGTGGCGCTGGCCCCGATCGGACCCCTCGACCGGCACCAGCTGCTCCAGGCCCCGGACGTCGAGGCCCGCCTGGCTGCCCTCGCCGAGGTGCTCGAGGGCACGGCCACGGTGCTGTCGGCCCGCCTGGCCGGCCCCCCCGGCGCTCCACCGCTGGGCTGAGCCGCTGGGGGCGGGGGTAGTAGGGTCGACGTCCCGTGACCACCTCCACCGATCGCTCGGCCGCGTCGACGGCATCCTCTGGCCCGACCAGCATCCCGGAGCTGGCCAGCGACCTCTGGCAGCTCACCGTCGACTACGCGAAGCAGGAGACGGTCGACCCGCTGAAGGGCCTGGGCCGGTTCGTGGGCTTCGGCGTGGGCGGTGCGTTCGCACTGGGGATCGGCGTCACGCTGCTGATGCTGTCCGGGCTGCGGGCCCTGCAGACCGAGACGGGCACCGCCTTCACCGGGAACCTGTCGTGGATCCCGTACCTCATCGTCGTGGTCGTGGGTGCGATCCTGATCGCGCTGGCCGTGGCCCGAGTGAACCACCGGAAGGGACCAGGAGCATGAGCGCACAGGCCGCCCCCCGTCGCCCCATCACCCGCGACGACCTCGAGCTCAAGATGCGGGCCATCCAGGGCGAGGTCGACGACACCAAGGAGTCGGCCCAGTCCACCCTCCTCGCCGTCGGTGCCGTCGCCGTCGTGGCGGTCGTCGCCATCGCCTTCCTGGCCGGCCGCCGCAAGGGCAAGAAGCGGACCACGATCGTCGAGGTCCGGCGCATCTGATGCTCCTGCGGGTCCTGCAGCTCCTGGCCGCCCGCCGACGCCGCCCCGGGTCCAGCCCGGTGTGGACCGGCGTCGCGTTCGCCGCGTTCCTGCTGCGGCAGTACCAGCGCCGTCAGGCCCAGGACACCGTCGCCCTGCGCGAGGAGCTCGGGCCCGGCGAGGCGCTCCTCATCACCCACACCACCCAGCCTCACGGCTGACCCTGCGGAGGCGTCCGTGAAGGTGCACCTGCGCAACCCCAAGCGCGAGCTCGACATCGAGGGGCCGGTGCGCGTCCACGCCCTGCTGGAGCGGCTCGAGCTGAACCGGGAGTCGGTGCTCGTGATCCGGGGCGACACGCTGGTGCCCGGCGACGCCCTCCTCGACGACGACGACGTCATCGAGGTCCGCCCCGTCATCTCGGGAGGCGCCGCGTGAAGTGCACGGTGTGCCGAGAGCCGGCCGTCATCGACGTCCGCCGCCACAACGCCAACTTCTGCGCGCCCCACCTCCTGCGGCTCTGCCGGGACCAGGTGGCCAAGGCCATCAAGGACCACTCGATGATCCAGCCCGACGAACGGGTCCTCGTGGCGGTCAGCGGCGGCAAGGACTCCCTCGCCGTCTGGGACATCCTGGTCGAGCTGGGCTACCGGGCCGACGGCCTCTACGTCGGCCTCGGCATCGGCGAGTACAGCGACGCCTCCGGTGAGATGGCCCGTGCCTTCGCCGCCGACCGGGGCCTCCACCTCGTCGAGGTGGACCTCCGCGCCGACCACGGCTTCGACGTCCCGACCGCGGCCAAGGCCACCAAGCGCGTGCCCTGCTCGGCCTGCGGGCTCTCCAAGCGCCACCTCTTCGACGAGGCGGCCCGGACCGGCGGCTACGACGTCGTGGTGACCGGCCACAACCTCGACGACGAGGCAGCGGTGCTCTTCGGCAACGTCCTGCGCTGGCAGACCGAGTACCTCGGTCGCCAGCTGCCGGTGCTGCCCGCCCGTCACGGCTTCCCCCGCAAGGTGAAGCCCCTCATCCGCCTCACCGAGCGGGAGATGGCCGCCTACTGCGTCCTGCGGGGCATCGACTACATCGTCGAGGAGTGCCCGATGGCCGCCGGCAACAAGCACCTCGCCTACAAGGAGGCGCTGAACGCCATCGAGGCCACCTCGCCCGGCTCGAAGCACGACTTCTACCACGGGTTCCTGGCCCGGGCCTCCGCCCGGTTCACCCCGGAGGCGGAGTCCGAGCAGGCCGGCCTCGAGCCCTGCGTCCGCTGCGGGGCACCCACCCCGGCCGAGCTGTGCGCCTTCTGCAAGCTCGTCGAACGGGCCGGG
>Ga0208490_100691_pt1 | contig 17900 bp, 11 predicted proteins | sample SubbioAug_CSWold_FD_184818 | JGI IMG/M metagenome (GOLD analysis project Ga0208490, IMG submission 184818) | Serpentinite rock and fluid subsurface biosphere microbial communities from McLaughlin Reserve, California, USA - CR11Aug_CSWold (SPAdes) | ecosystem: Environmental > Terrestrial > Deep...
CCCGCCGATCCGGCCGAGCGCCGCTCGTGGCTCAACGCCGCCACGGCCATCACCGCCTACCGCGAACGCTACGACCTACCCGACCACGTCGAGCTGCTCGGCCAGCGGCCCGGAACGTTGCGCCCCGACGCCCAAGCGGCCTACGACCACGCCCTCCACCAGCTCGACCTTCACCTCGCCCGCCCCTACCGCCGTCTCGATCCCACCGAACGCGACGTGCTCCGCCAGCAGCTCGACAGCGCCATCGACAACGTGCCCTTCAACCCTAAACAGCTGCAGAACGAACACGGCGCCGCAGCCGACAGCCGCCGAGCCTGGACCTCCGCCAGCGTGCCCGACCGTGCGCAACGAAGAGCTGACTACGAGCAACATCTGGCCGCCGTCGACGCACTCGAAGCCGCCGCATCCGCCCACCAGCAGGCCCGACAGCAACGCGCCGACCGTCACGACCAGCGACGACGGTTCGGCATCGCCACCCGCCGTCCACAACGGAACTGACAACCAGCACGCATGGGCTCGCAATGGGCGTCTCGGCGCGGGCGCCGTGCCAGCGGATTGCCTAGGCTCCAAGCGATCCCCCTCCGCGGGGAGTATGTCGGTCGCGACCACGGAGGTGGAGATGCCTGCCGGAAGGCGCCCATGCGAGGTCGACGGCTGCGACCGTCCCCGCACCTCCCGTGGCTGGTGCTCAGCGCACTACGCACGCTGGCGAACCACCGGGGACGTGCAGGCGGACGTGCCTGTCAAACAGTTTCGGATCGACCGGCGCTGCAGCATCGACGGCTGTGACCGTCCCGCGCATCAACGGTCTATGTGCTCGCTGCACTACACGCGTTGGCGCACCGGCCGGTCGCTCACCGCGCCGCCGGCCCCCAACGCAAAGTGACGACGGGGCCGGCCCAGTGCTGGCCTCATCGCCGACTCGGCGTCGTCCTCTGAGGCCGATTTTCAAACTGGCTTTGGCCGTCGACGGCCGCGTGGGCCGATGGAAGTTTTAGCAGGGTTCGACTCGCTGAGTTTGTCGCTGAAGACTTGGCGTCAACGATGACGTCGCCCTCAGCCGGCAGAACTGTGCCTCGTCGAGGCTGCGGGAGCGCGCAACCGTGCTGTCGAACCGCACGCTCTTGGGTCTGATGTAGAAGTGCTCGATGCGCTGATTGGGGCCGCCAGTGGTAGCGCGACTGGAACTGGGGTCCGTTGTCGATCTGGATCGAGTGGAGCTCGAACGGCCGTCGGTCCCTCAACGCGGTGGATCGCGGTCACCGGATCGCAGTGGTCGCAGATCCACAGCACCCGTAGCCGGTTAAGACGTCGTTGCAGTGATCTGGGAGCGCTTTTTGCGTAGCCCGCGAGCGGTGTGGCGAGCTCACATCGGCTCGGAGATCCGATGGCTGAACTGTGGCTTCTCATAGCGGCACCAGCGCTTGTTGTATCGCTGGTATCGCTGCGAGCCCGGGGCCCCACGGCGGCATCTGGTCACGCGTCGCCTAAGACCCGCTCAGCCAGAGCACTTCAGATTTCCCCTTGCGCGGCGCTGCTTCTTCGTTAGTGTGAGGGCCGATTGCCTGATTTTTTAGCAGTTGGGAGGCCCGTGGACGACCTGAACGTGCAGATTATGCGTGAGCTGCAGGAGGATGGTCGTCGCTCGTACCGCGAGATCAGTGAACGTCTTGGTGTCGCGCCAGGCACCATCCGTTCTCGCGTCCTCCAGCTCCTGGAGGAAGGCATCATCAGCGTCATAGGCGTGCCTGATGCGTGGCGGCTTGGGTATCGGTTCCACGCGACCATCGGGCTCAGATGCGACCCGGGCACCGCCGAGCAGATCGCCGACCAACTTGCTGAACGCCAAGAGGTCGGGTGGGTTGGACTGGTCGCAAACGGTTTCGATGTCCTGTTCGAGATGACGCTCGCGGAGGCCCGCTCCTTCGGGATGTACAAGGAAGACGTGCTGGCGAAGCTGCCGGGCGTCAGATCGATTGAGTGCTTTCCCATCTGGGACGTGCGCAAATTCCACTACCGCCTACTGCCACCCGTCGATGTCGTTCAGAACGGGGACGAGCGGTGGATGCGAGGCGGCCGATGAGCTTGTTCCGTCGACGCACGAGGACGAGCGAGGGGTCGCGCGGGTTGCGGATCTTTGTTGCGGCCGACATCCACGGTTCGGACGTCTGCTGGAAAAAGTTTCTGAACGCAGGAAAGTTCTATGGGGTGGACGCGCTGGTGCTTGCGGGTGACCTGACGGGCAAAGCCCTGGTACCCGTCATCGCGGAGGGGCCTGATCGGTACAGGGTGAAGGTCATGGGACGCCAAAGGGTTGTCTCGAAGCTTGAGCTCGAAGAGGTCGAACGTCTCATCCGGTTCAACGGGTTCTACCCCTACCGGTGTGAGCCCGACGAGGTGGCTTCGATGCGGGAGGACGAGGGCGCCGTCACCTCAGCGTTCCAGTCAGCTATGCGAGATCAGCTCGAAAGGTGGATTGCACTCGCCGAGGAACGTCTCACCGGCACAGGCGTTCGCGCCTTCGTCATGCCCGGAAACGACGACGAAGCCTTCGTCTCAATGATGTTGGACGAAGCGCCAATTCTCGAGAACCAAGACGGCCGCGCCATCGACATCGGGGGGTACTCAATCGTCGGCCAAGGGTGGTCGAACAGCACACCATGGGACACCCCGCGCGAGAAGTCCGAAGACGATCTCGAGCGCGAGCTGATGGAGCTTCTGGACGGCGTGACCAACTCACGCCGCGTGATCCTGAACCCGCACGTCCCGCCCCACGACACCGGACTCGACTCCGCGCCCGAGCTCGACGACCAGCTCCAGGTCGTCGCGCGCAGTGGCCAACCGAACTTTGTCCCGGTGGGCAGCACCGGCGTTCGCCGAGTCGTCGAATCGACCCAACCGCTGGTGTCGCTTTCTGGCCATATCCACGAGTCGAAGGGCGTGGTTGATCTCGCCGGCACGACGTGCGTGAACCCGGGCAGTGAGTACAACCTCGGCCGACTCCTCGGCGCGATCGTCGAACTACGAGACGAGGAGGTGCGGCAGGTCCAACTAGTTACGGGGTGACTCACAACTCTCGGGAGAGAGACAGCAGCCCTTGGGAGAGGGCAGGACCAGTGGGAGGGGACCTCATGAGCCGAAGCGACCATGGAGAATCAGCGAGCCCGAGCGGGCTCTTCACTCGAAAGTCGAGCGGCCTCGTCCGCGAGGCCGGACTCACCGACACCGTCTTCTACAACTGGGTCGCTGCGGGAGCAGTCGGACTCGCGCTGGTCTACAACGTCTATTGGGCGCTGAACGCCTTCCCGGGCGTCGACCTCATCAATGCCACTCTGGTAACTATTCCCTTCGCCATCTGTGCGGTGCTGGTCTTCTCACTGCTCGCCACCGCCATCCCGCGTTCTGGCGGGGACTATGTGTTTGTCAGCCGGGTGATCCATCCTGTGTGGGGCTTCATCTCCTCCTGGACCGGGTTCATTTCCGTGGTCGCCTACGCGGCCTGGGTCGCTTGGTTCGCGGCTGTCGCATTCGTCCCAGCATCACTGGGGGCCATAGCGCAGATCAGTAGCAACGACGGTGCTCTCCGGCTCTCGGAGTGGGCGAGTGGGACCACCGGAAGCTTCATCATCGCCGGCGTCCTCCTCCTTACAGCCGCCGGGCTCATGATCGCTGGTCTGCGCGTAGCACTGCGAGCCATCACAGTTCTTGCCGTGGTCGGACTAGTCGGTCTACTGCTGTCAGCCGGCGTGCTGTTGATGAATACTCGCGACGACTTCGTGCAGCGGTTCAACGCTTTCGCTGGACCCCTCGTTGGGGAAGCCGACGCCTACCAGGCCATCCTCGATGTGGGTGCCGAACAGGGTCTGCCAGCCGTCTCCGCCGGATCAGCTGGCTTCGGCGAGGCCACGCTGCCCGCCGTCGTCATCATGTTCTATGCCATCGGTTACGCCGTTTGGTCCGTCTTCTACGCCGGCGAGTTCAAGGGCGCTCGTGACCGTCAGCGGCAGCTGCGCAGCATGGCCATCCCCACGGTCCTCAATCTGTTCGTGTTTGTGGCGATGTTCGCTTTGATGTTCCGAACGGTCGGATACGAGTTCCTGAACGCCTCGAGCTACCTCTACAACTACGTCCCAGCCGAGTACCCGCTCGCGGTGCCCCCCTTCGTGCCGTTCTTCGTCTCGCTCTTGTCCGCCAGTTCCATCCTCAACTTGGTCATTGCTATTACCTGGCTCGCGTGGCCCATCGCCATGCTCTTCCTCATCATGGTGGGCTTCTCGCGCGTGATCTTCGCTTGGTCGTTCGATGGGGTGGCGCCTACGTGGCTGGCAGAGGTGAACCCCCGCACGCGCACTCCGATCAAAGCCATCGTCGCCGCGACCGCCGCGACGTTCGCCGCGTTGGTGTTCCTGCTATGGGTCGACGCTTTCCTGACCTTCCTGGCCTACACGGTTGTATTGGCGCTGGTCTTCTGGGGATCCACCGCCCTTGCCGGCATCCTCCTGCCCTACCGCCTACCAGACGTGTATCGCTCGAGCTCAGCCCGCTGGGAAATCGGAGGCCTTCCCGTTATCACCGTCGCCGGAGTCGGTCTGCTCGCTTTCGTGCTCTTCGAGTTCTACGCCTTTTTCCGCTGGGAGGGGCTGGGCATCATCAACCGCGGCCAGGCCGCAGCGGTCGTGCTCGGCGTCATGATTCTTGGTGGTGCCCTGTTCCTGGTCTCGTACGCCGCGCACCGCCGACGCGGCACCGATCTCCTGATGGTGTACCGGGAGATTCCACCAGAGTGACGTCTTGGCTTGCACAGAGCCAATTGTTGTAGCTGGAGAAAGGGAAAACGGTATGACTTATCAGGACATGCTCACCCGTGCAGGTGTGGAGATCGATCGACCTTTCACGGACGAGGAATACGACCGTCGCATTGATGCGGTTCGCGACACGATGCGTAAGCAAGGAATCGACCTACTGCTTGTATCGAATACGTCGAACTGGTCATATCTGACTGGATACGACACCACTATGCCTTCTTGCTACGGGGTCGGTCTTGTACCAGTCGATGGAGACTTGGCAACTCACACCGCCGAGCTCGAGGTCCCGTGTGTGCTGGCGAGCACGCGCGTGAACGACATCGCTGTCTACGACTGGTACGACGCGCGGTCGACCGCAGAACAGCTGGCCTCAGTGCTGCTCGAACGTGGCTACGACGGCAAGGTCATCGGACTCGAGATGGGGTATCCCGAGACCTTCGCGATCGGTGCGTTCGACGCCAAGAGCTACCTCACGCTGAAGGAACAACTGCCAGCGTCGACCTTTGTCGATGCCACGCAAGTTGTCCTCGATGCGCGAACAATCAAATCGGCCTCTGAACTGGAATACATGCGCCGTGCTGGCGAGCTGACGTGGAAGGGACTCCAAGCCTCGCTGGCCGCGACCGCTGATGGCGTGACCGACAACGAGATCGTGGCAGCCGGCTACGCAGCCATGATCGCGGCCGGTAGCGAGCTGATGTCGATCGACGGCATGTGCATGGCAGGCGCGCGGGCAGGGCTCGGGCCGCACACTCCCCATAAGCGCACCACGGTTCATCAGGGCGAAACGGTCTACTTGGAGTACACCGGCACGTACAACCGCTACAACGCCCCCAGCATGCGAAGCGCCGTTATCGGCCCGCCATCTGAGGATATTCGCCGGCTCAGCGATGCTGCCATCGAGACGCTGAACCTGCTGATCGACAACATCGCTCCAGGCCGCACCGGCCATGAAGTAGCTCGCGCGGCGGCCAAGGGCCTCAAGTCAGTTGAGGGCGACGCCTGGTTCCACGGCGGCTACGGCTACTCGATCGGACTCGGCATGCAGCCGCACTGGACCGAGGCGCCGGTATACATCGCTGAAGGTCAGGACCGAGAACTCGAGTCGGGCATGACGTTCCACCTGCCGATCTGCGTCTTCGTGCCAAACAGGTACGGGGTCGGGTTCAGCGAGAGCGTCGCCGTCACCCAGAGCGGTTGTGAGGTCCTGACCCCGGGCCGAGCTCGCGAACTGGCTGTGCGCTGATGGCGGACACGGTCAGGGCGAACTCGTGGATGCTAGCCATTGATGTCGGCGGCACGTTCACCGATGCCATCGCCATCGGTCCGGAGGGGCAACGGCTGGTCACGAAGGTCCCTTCAACACCCTCTGACCCGGCTGTCGCCTTGCGAGGCGCAGTCGTAGAACTCCAAGACCAAGGCGCATCGCTGAGCGACGTATCCGCGCTGTTCCACGGTACGACCGTCGCAACAAACGCGGCAATCACCGGTGACCTAGCGAACTGCGTCCTGGTTACTACGACCGGATATGCGGATGTGCTGGCGTACAGGACGGGGGCGCGACCGCGCCTCTACGACCTTGAGCAGCCTCGCCCGATGGAACTCATCGCCGCCGAGAGGCGAGTGACCGTCGAGGAGCGGCTCGCCTGGGACGGTGCCCCGGTGATCGAACTATCGAACGCCGAGATCGCGCGCGTTGTCGCCGCAGTCGCGGATCTAGACCCGGAGGCGGTCGCGATCTGCCTGCTCTTCAGCTACATGAACGGTGCACACGAGCGACGTCTGCGAGACGAACTCGCACGGCACCTGCCAGACGTGCCGATCACCATCTCTTCGGAGGTCGCGCGGGAGTTCCGGGAGTATCCACGCACCGCGACTACCGCACTGAACGCAGGTCTGCGTCCGGTCGTCGGCAGCTACCTCCTTCGGGCACGGGACGAGGTTCGGCAGCTCGGCATGGACGGATCATTCCTGATAATGCAGTCCAACGGCGGGAGCGTGCCAGCCGAACGTGCCGACGAGGAAGCCCACCGCTTGCTGCTGTCGGGCCCGACCGCGGGGGTCGCAGGCACCATTGCGCTCGGGGCCCGCAGCGGGCTGGACAACCTCATCTCGTTCGACATGGGAGGGACCTCGCTCGACCTCTGCCTTATCCGCGACGGAGTGCCACCCATAGTCGCCACCACGCAACTCGAGGGACACCCGATCCTGGCCCCGTCGGTCGACATGGTGACCATCGGCGCTGGCGGGGGGAGTATCGCGACCGTCGACAACGTGGGTCGGCTACGAGTGGGACCGAAGAGCGCTGGCGCTGACCCTGGGCCCGCCGCCTACGGTCGAGGCGGAAAGCAAGCGACGTTGACCGACGCCCACGTGGTAGTGGGCACGTTGGGCGGTAGCGCACCGCTCGCTGGTCGGTTATCTCTCGACCACCAAGCCAGTCTGGCCGTGGTCGGCGAACTCGCGGATGAGCTCCGCATGGACGTTGTGCGGACCGGTGAAGGCATCATCGCTGTCGCAATGGCACACGTTGTCCGCGCCATGCGCTCGGTATCCGTCGAGCGCGGAATCGACCCCGGCGATTGCACAGTTGTGGCCTTTGGCGGCGCAGGACCTCTGCACGCCCCTCGGCTTCTCGATGAACTTGGCATCGGAACCGTAATAGTTCCCCCGAATCCGGGTCTGTTCTCTGCCTCGGGCCTTGTCGCTGCTGACCTACGTATCGATGAATCCCAGACTGTGCTTCAAGTGGTCTGCGAAGACTCAATCGGCGCACTTCGGGACTGGTACCAAGACGCGTCTGGCCGCGTCGAGGGTCAGCTGGTGGCGGATGGCATCCCAGCCGGCCAGATCCGGCTCCTAGCTTCTGCGGACTGCCGCTACCTCGGACAAGGTTTCGAGCTTTCGGTGCCACTCGCTGGACACGATCGCACGGCACTCGAGCAACTCGTGCAGGACTTTCACAAGCTCCACGCCCGAACCTACGGGCACGTAGTCACCGACGAGCTTGTCGAGCTTGTGACTCTACGAGTCTCAGGCTTCGGTGGCCTAGCTCGGCCGCAGCCTGCGAGAGCCGACGTCGATGATCCTAGCTCGACCGAAGTCGCCGTCGTTGGGAGGCGCGGAGTACTGCTGCCGGTCGTAGGTAAGACGACCGTGAAGGTCTATAACCGGGCGCTTCTCGTCCCGGGACATGTCGTTCGGGGGCCGGCAATCATTGAAGAGATGGACTCGACGACGCTGGTCTTGCCGCAACAGGACGCCCGGGTGGACGAGTTCGGGAGTCTTTGGCTAACGAGGGGAGAAGCCCATGAGCGCGACCACGCTTGATCCCATCCGTTTCGAGATCATCCACGCCCAGCTGCTTTCGGCCGCGGAGGAGATGGGCGCCGTCATGAAGCAGTCCAGCTTCAGCCCCATCGTTCGGGAAATGAACGACTTCAGTTGCGCCCTGTTCAATGCCGACGGTGACCTCATCTCTCAGGCCGACTACATACCAGCGCAACTCGGAGCGATGTCGCTGGTGGTCAAGTCCACCTTGGCCACGTGGACCGACCGGTTGCGGCCCGGTGACGTCTACATCGCCAACCACCCCTATATGGGCTGCATGCACACGCCCGACGTCAACGTGCTGATGCCCGTCTTCCTTGACGGACGCTTGTTCGCTTGGACCGGGACGACCGCTCACCACATCGACTTCGGCGGCGTCTACCCAGGTACCGAAGGGCCGACCCTACGGGAGGTCTACGCTGAAGGCCTGATCCTCCCGCCGGTCCGAATGGTGCGCGAGGGCGAGGAAGACGATGATCTAATTGCCATTGTCCGCAACAACGTCCGCGCCCCTCGCACCACTATCGCCGATCTTCGAGCTCAACGGGCGGCATGCGAGCGAGGAGGCGTCCGAATTACCGAGCTCGTCGACCAGTTCGGCGCTGAGACCGTGCAGGTCGCCTTTGCACAAGCCCTAGACGTGGTGGAGACTGCATCTAGAGTAGCCCTCTCCAACCTTCTCGATGGCTCGAGCGAAGCCGAGGGGTACCTGGATGATGACGGTCTCGGTGGCGAGCCAACGCGGATCCACGTCCGGCTCGAGAAGCGTGGAAGCCAACTCACCGTCGATCTTTCAGGCACCGCCCCGCAGGTCGCTGGAGCGTTGAACGTCCCCTGGGCGAGCACGCGAGCTTGTGTTGCCTTTCTCGTCAAGGTCATCAGCGAGCCAGAGATGGCGACCAATGACGGCTTGCTGCGGACGGTGGACATCATCTGCCCCGAAGGCAATGTCCTCAACCCTAGGTCGCCCGGGGCGGTCAGTGTCCGTCACAACACCTGCCAACGACTGGCTGACACGCTGGTTCGGGCTGCTTCCACACTCTGGCCGGAGAAGGCCGTGGCGAGCAGCACAGTCACTTTCTTCGGCATCAACATCGACAGCGTCTCCCCAAAGACCGGACGCAACACCGTCATGATGGATGTTGTTGGCGGTGGTACCGGTGCGCACCGTCGCGGTGAGGGGCTCGATGGCGTTGACACCTACATGTCCAACGTCGCTCTGCTACCCACAGAAGTTGCGGAGACCGAGTACTCGATACGCATATGGCGGACCGAGCTCGTCGACGGAACTCAGGGCGATGGAGAGTACCGCGGCGGGCGGGGGATCCGCCGAGAGTACGAGATTCTCGAGCACCCGCAGGTGGCGACGATCTACGGCGAGCAGACCGACGCGCGGTTCCCACCCGCGGGCGCGGGCGGGGGAACGGCCGGAGGTCCCACAAACATCGAGGTGTTCGATCCGTCCGGTCATGTTCTTGATTTGCCTCGCAAGATCACCCTGGAACTCCAGCCGAGCTCCTTGGTCCGCGTCACGACGAGCGGTGGCGGCGGCTACGGCGCGGTGGACAACCGCCGTGTAGTCGCGCCTGAGCGCCCGAAGCACAACGACGTGGTCAGCTGATGGCTGGGAGGGAGCCCCGGACCGCGAACTCGAGCGACCTCCTTGTGCGGCCCGGCTCGGCCCGCAGTTGGTGGCTACGGGAAGCGCTCGGCATCTCTTCTCAACGTCCTGCGCCAACCCTAGGGGAACACATCACGTCGTCAGTGGTAATTGTCGGGGGCGGTTTCACCGGTCTGTGGACCGCCTACCACCTGACAGAACGATCACCAGGGCTCGACATCGTCCTGCTCGAGGCAGACATCTGCGGAGGTGGGGCCAGCGGACGCAACGGTGGTCTCGTCACCGGTTGGTGGGATGAGCTCGACCGGCTCGTCGAGCTGTTCGGTCCGGACGAAGGCATACGCCTCGCACGTGCGCTGGGCACAGCGATCCAAGACATCGGAGCGTGGTGCCGAACAGAGGGCAGGGATGCCTGGTACCGGCAAGATGGTTACGTCGCGACCGCGACGACGCCGGCCCAGGCCGCCTCCCTGAGGGCTGCTGTCGACGTCGCCTCTAGGTGGGGTGTGGCCGACGAGCTTTACGGCCTGACCGCCGACGAGGTTCGGCAGCGATGCGACTCCCCGACCTTTGGCGCAGGCTTCCTCATGCACGATGGCGCAACCGTGCAGCCGGCCCGGCTCGCCCGCGCGCTTCGCGAGGTCGTGCTCGAGCGAGGCGTCCGAATCTTCGAGCGGACACGCGTGCGCGAGATTCGTGAAGGACCGCCTACGGTGATGGTAGAGAACGGCTCGGTCCGCGCCGAGGCGGCCGTGCTCGCCGTGAACGCTTGGGCGAACCAGTGGCCAGCAACGAGACGGTTCTCAGTGCCACGCGGTAGTTATATGGTCCTCACGGAGCCCCTGCCCGACAGACTCGAGCAGTTGGGATGGACAAACGGAACCTGTTTCACCGACGGTCGAACTGCTGTCCACTACTTCCGGACCACTGAGGACGGACGAATTGCGTTCGGCGGAGGCGGAGCTTCCACCGGGTTCGGACGATCGATCGGCAGAACCTTCACCCACGACCGTCGGGCAGCGAAGCGCACTGCCGACGGGTTCCGACGACTGTTCCCCACCCTGTCCGATGTCGAGCTGACAGACGTCTGGGGTGGGCCCATCGATGTTGGTCCTGCTCACCTACCGACTTTCTCTCGCATCGGTCAGGGTACGGTCGCGGCGGTCGGGTACACGGGCAACGGCGTTGGGCCGGCGATGCTCGGCGGGCGAGTGATCTCTGGGATGGTGCTCGACGTAGACGACGAGTGGACAACCCTTCCGCTCGTCGATTTCCAACCACAGCGCTACCCCGTGGATCCCATGCGCTCCCTTGGCGCTTGGGTCATCAACAAGGCTGTCGTGCGGCGTGACGTCCAAGACGAGGTACGCGGACGGGTCGGGCCGATCACCAACTTCATGGCTCGGCTGCCGGCCCGTCTGGGCTATTCCCTGCCCCCCGATGCCTGAGGTGATCAAGCCTGGCGACTCAATTCGATCGGCGGCATGCGATGAACACCAATGAGACGCCACTCGACCCCTTTCACCTAGGGCTCGACACGATCGAAACTGCCCGCAACCGCGACATCCCGCTGCGACTCTTCGGCGGACAGGCTGTCAGGTATCTCACTCCCCAATTTCCACCGCGGATACGTAGCGATCAGGACGTCGATTTCGCGACCATCTCCGCTAGGACCGACCAGGTGATCAAACTGTTGAGGGAGCTGGGTTACCACGCAGATGACCGCTTCAACGCGCTGCACGGTCACCGCCAGCTGTACTTCGTCACTCCGGACACCCGCGCCAGCGTCGACGTGGTTATCGACAAGCTCTCCATGTGCCACGAGCTGTCGTTCGCCGACCGAATGCACCGCAACCCCGTGACGATCGACGTCACCGATCTCTTGTTGAGCAAGCTCCAGATCGTGGAGCTGAACGAGAAGGACATTCAGGACATCATCTACCTCCTCTCAGCCTACGAGGTTCGAACTTCCGAGGACGTCGACTCGATCGCGCTGACGCGCATCGGTGACATCGTGGCCAGCGACTGGGGATGGTGGCGCACGGTGACTGGATCGCTCAACACGCTCTCGTCGCTCCCAAACGACACCTGGCAGGACCTGTTGCCGCCCTCACCGCCGATCGACGCGCGTGAGAGTGTCCGAGCGATCCTTCAGTGGACTGAGGACGTCCCCAAGAGCGGCCGTTGGCGTGTGCGCAATCGTCTCGGTGACCGCATGAAGTGGTACGAGACGCCCGAGGAGGAAACTCATTGATGGCCTCGAGCAAACCATACCCGCGTCTGGCACGCCCGGCGGCTGGCGGCAAGTGCCTATCGGCGAAGCGGGCGCTGTTGAGGGTGTCCACGGGTCTGAAGGTGGGCGAGCTGCTCGGCGAGGTAGGCGAGCGCCTGTTGATGTCGGATGGCGACAGGGTGGGCCAAGATCGCTTGGAGGCGTTCGGCTGTCGCGGGGTGGTTGCGTGTCTGGTGGCTGAGCAGTTGCCCCAGCGGCGTGGTGAGGTCCGATGTCTGCGTCGGGGTGGTCATGTTGTGCTCGACCCAGTTGGCGAGGTCGGCGAGGTCGGTAGTGGTGGGTGCGTCGATGTTGATGCATCCGATGCGGTCGACCAGCGCGGCGAGTTCGTCGAGGATCGGCCATCCGTCGCGGTTGACGACCTCGGCGTGTGCCCTATCCGGCGTTGCGGTCGAGATTTCGATTTCTATGAGTGAGCGTCGCGCATGGTCGTCTCGGCAATGCAGCTGGTTGTCGTGCCGTCGTATGGCGAGTTGCCCGTCGGGTAGCCAGGGGGTGCGGCCGAGTTGGGCGTCGAGCCGGTCGAGGAGTTCGGCGGCGGTATCGAGGGTTGTGCCGGCGGGGAGTGCGAGTCTGAGGTGGCGGTCGGTGGGCGGGGCGACGGTCAATGCCCAGGGGTGCCAGGCGTGGGGGCCGGCCAGCCGTGCGGGGTGGACTCCGTCGGGGCTGAGCCGGGGAAGGATGACGGCGGGTTCGGCGAATCCGACGCAGCGGTCGACCGCAGCGGGCAGGGCGGTGTCGGAGGCCATCGGCTGCTCCTTCTAGGCGACTGCAGTTCCGGTGGCGGGGTGGGCGTGGCGGATGTCGACGGCGAGTTGCGGGAGACAAGCTTCCCAACACGCGCGCAGCTGGTCGGTGAGGTCGAGGTGGGGCCACTCGGCATGTAGCTGCGGGAAGCTGAGGTGCTGCTCGACCGAGGCAGCAGGACCAACTTCGAGCCAGATGGGCAGCACGACACGGCGGATGTGCACGTCGGCGAGGTCGGCGTGTGTGTGGCCGACGATGTTCGCGACCCTCTCGGGTAGCCGCACTTCACGCCATGCACCGGGGTGCAGCGTCAGCTGGTCGGGCACGGCTTCGCTGCCCGGAAGCCAGATTTCGCGGCTGTAGCCGTCCGACGGCAGCACTGGGTCGTCGACCTCGTCGCCGGTCGGCTGGACGGTTTCGGGGGAGGTCTGGTCTGCAGCCGGGCGCGCTGCGGTCGCGGGAAGGTGCCCGGACCAGTTGGTGGCGTCGAGGATCTGGCGGGTGGTGGCGGCGGCGGGGCCGTGGATGGCTTGGTGCTGTTCGAGCACGTTGGCGGGGATGTGACGTCGCCAGCGGGGCTGCTGGTAGTAGGCGTGGGTGGTGATCAGCGCGGGAGGGTGGTTGCCGGTGAGCATGACGGCGTTGCCGTGGGGCAGGGTGCGCAGGAACGCGGGTGGGGCGACGTCGATGCGTTCGGACCCTTCCGAGACTGACAGGCCACCGTCGGGGGCGGCCGAGATGGTGGCCGAGGCGACCCACTGATCACCGATCAGGTCGGACAGCAGTTTGAGGGTGTCGAGGTCTTGGGTGCCGGGGAGCCAGACGGTGGTGGTGTGGTTGGCGATGACGGTGCGTTCGGTTTCGCCGTAGATGGCACGGATCTGGGCGCGGTCTTGCCAGATCGTCATCAGCGTGATGCCCTGCCCAGCTCCGGTGGACGCGATGGTGGGCAGGGTCTTCAAGGGGGCGATGTTGCCGGCTTCGTCGAGCATCATCAGCAGCGGCGGGCTCAGCGGCGCGCCTTGCAAGATGTTGGCGGAGAGTTCGACGGCGGTGCGGTAGACGGCTTGGACGAGCGCGACGAACAGCGGCCGCAGTTCGGCCTGTTCGTACTCGGGCGCGACGAGGTAGAGGGTGCCGTTGTCTTTGAGCATCTCGCCGATCGACAGGGCATTGTCGATGTCGCCCGGGGTGGCGGAGGTTGCTTGTTTGACGCGGGGTGAGCCGAAGGCACGGAAGATGGCCATGGCGGTGCCGAACACCGATCCGCGGGTTTCGTTGGGAAGTCCACGGATTGCCTCCCATGAGGCGCGGGCATCGTCGTCGCCAAGTTGGGTGAGGATGGTGGCGACGTCGTCGAAGGCGGCGCGGTCGACCCAGTGCGACACGTCCGACATGCGCCGGCCGGTCGCGGCGGCGGCGAACAGCATGGGGGCGAGCAGTTTGGTGGCCAGGGTTTCCCAGAACTTGGCGTTGTCGTGGTTGTCGGCGACCGCGGCGGCGTCGGCGAGCCACCCGGCGGTGCGGGTCGCATCCGCGAAGTTGGTGGAGGTCAGCAGCGGTGACCAGCGGATCGAGTCGAGCCCGGTCGCGCCGGTGGGGTCGAACAGGTAGGTGGGACCGAGTTGGGTGCGGCGGGCGACGGTGAGGTCGTAGACGTCACGTTTGACGCTCGTGACCAGGGCGGGGCCGTCCCAGCGCAGTAGGTTTGGGACCACGAGCCGGCTGGTCTTGCCGGTACGGGTCGGTGCGATGGCCATCACCGACGTGCGTGCCGGGACGAGCACGTCACGGTGCTGGTGGCTGCCAATCATCAGACGGCCAGCGGCGGCAGGTTCGTCATGGTTGCGGGCAGGTGGGGCAGCAAGCAGGTCAGCCAGGTCGCGGCGGCGGGCCCACACCCGCGAGCCGATCCGTTCGGCGTGGCGTTGCCGGTGCCGCCACCCGGCTCGCCATTCGAACCAGGCGCGGCCGGCCCGCATCGCCACCACCAGCGTGGCGATGGTGAGCAGCATGGCGATGGCCGCCGGCCGCCACCACACCCCGACGCTGTCGGCGAGTTTCGAGTCGGTGTGGTTGGCGGCCAGGTCGATCAGGGCGGCGGGCATGTCGAGCACACCCATCTTGAAGCGGCTGCCGACGATCAGCGCTTCGAGGTGCAGTGCGGTCCAGGCGATCGTGGACACGGCTAGCAGCGTGAGGGCAGCGGCCAGCGCGAGCATGGCCCACACGATTTCGAGCGCGTTGGGGCCGCCAGCGGCGAGTTTGCCCGAGCGTGGTAGTGGCGGTGTCGGGTTCACGGCCGCCCCCGCTCGTCGAGCGCAGCGGTCATCTGGGTGTCGGTGTCGACGAGGTCGCGTTCGGTGGTCGAGAGCAGGTGGTCGACGAGGTGGGTGGTGCGCTGCTCGCCGTTGACAACCCATAGGCCGCGGCCGCGGCCGAGCCGGGTGGCCAGTCGCGCCTGCAACGTGTTGAGTTGGAGCACCTCGCGTAGCAGCGGCTGTTCGCCTGGTTGCTGGCGGTAGATGATCCAAGTGCCTGCGTCAGCGATGACCCCCTCGGCCAGCGCACGGGTGGCGGTGTCGGCGTTACCCGCGGCCGCGGTGTCAGACAGCCGGTGCAAGACGTTGATCACCGACAACGACAGCGCACGGGAGAGTTTGGCGTTGGTCTGCAGCCAGCGGGCGGACGCTTCGTCAGACAGCAGCGCCCAGGCTTCGTCGTTGACCTGGAACCGGCCGCGCCCGTCGGCGGTGTCGCCGGCCAGCTGGAGCCAGGCGGCAACCGCGGTCATCACCAGCGGCAGCAGCGGGCGGTGGTGGCGGTAGATGTGGCGGATGTCGACCACCGTGAGCCGACCGAGCTGGTCGGTGTCGAGTGTGGTCGGTCCGGCGAACATGCCGCCCAGATCGCCGTGGGGGTCGACGAGTCGGGCGGCCGCGAGCGCAAGTTCGCGTGACTCGTCCACGACCCGGGCCGGGTCCATGTTGAGCCGGCCGGCGACGTGGCTGTCGGGTGCGATCATCGCCTCGGCAACCATCGGCAACGTCACGGTCTGGCCGCGGCCGCCGACCTGCAGGTGGTCGTCGAGGTCGGTCAGTTCCAGTCCGGCAACCCGCGCCAGTGAGGCAGCAGCCAGGACCAGCTCGAGCTGCCGGCAGGACCGGCCGAGCACGGCTTCGATCAGTGCCCGCAAGGTGGCGAGGTTTCGGTGAAACAGCTCCGTCGGTGCGAGCCGGATAACGGCCGTGCCCGGGTCGAGCGGATTGAGCACGACGTCCCCGCCGGGACGCAGACCGATCGGGACGGTGCCAGCGGCCTCGGCGAGCGGGCCGTACTCGCCTTTGGGGTCGATGATCTGGGCACCCCGGCCGAACTCCAGCCCTCGCCACACCAGGGTCTTGACCAGCGATGACTTGCCCGACCCGACGTCGCCGAGCACGAGAACGTTGGGGTTCGCGAGCCGGCCTTGGGCGTAGCGGACCCACGGGTCGAAAGTGAACATCCCGCCGGTCGCTGACGGTCCGATCAGCATCCCGCCGGCGTGGGTGGCAGGTCGGGAGGCGACCTGGAACGGATAGACCGCCTCCAGGTGGCCGGTGGACAGCTCGAGCGGCGGCACCGGGGTCTCGTACAGGGTCCGGCCGGCGAACCGGCGGCGCTGACCACGGCGGTTGCCGAGCTGTCGGTAGCGGGCGGCGACGGTCCGCCGGTTGGTGAGCTCGTCGCGGCGTGCTGCGGCACGCTCGCGTTTGGCCGCAGCGGTGTTGGGCCGGCCGGCGGCAGGGGTACGGGCGGTGGTGGCGATCCGTCGTAGCCGTCGTGGCGGGCGGGGCATCAGCGGGCGCCCCGACACAGCGGCAGGGTGAACGATGCGGCCTGACGTTGGGTGCCGACCAGACGGCGCAGCTCGAGCCCGCAGCGGCGGGCGGCCGTCTCGACCTGCCCGACCGCGATGTCGAGCTCAGAGATGGCCGGTGCGGTGATGGTGATGGTCCACACGAGCCGGAACACCGCCCGGCCATCGACCAGATCGGCTTCACGCTGCGCGGCGTCGCCGTGGCTGCGCCGGTGGCGGGCGGAGGCCGAAAACCCCCACCGCACCCGCAGCGCCTGTTCGGACTCGGCGGTGACCTGCTGGGTCTGCGCCCGCCGCTCCGCCGCCTGAGGCGGCATCGGGATATACAGCAGCGACATGCGGCGTGTCGCCGGCACGCCGATGAGCAGATGCTGGAGGAACTCGCCGGTGACCGGCCGTGACGGCGGGCCTGTGACCTGACAGGTGGCCGCCCAACCCGACTCAAGGCGCAGCGCCGTCCAGGACTCGACCATCGCCACCGGTCCGGCCGCGGTCGCATCGCAGCCTGCACCGGTGTTGACGTCGTCACCGCGGGCGTCGAGCTCGCCCGCCGCGGCCGGGTCGAACCCGGCCCGAAGTACGGCGGCGACCTGCCGGGCGGGCAGCCACCCGTGGACCTCGATCCCGGCGCCGGCTAGGGCCTGTTCGAGCTGCGCGGCCCGGTCGAGCAGCACGGTGGCGGCGCCGTCACGGCCGCCGCCGGCCTGGCGGATCTGCCGGCGGGCGCCACGGCGGTCCAGCGCTACCGCAAGTAGGAGCCGATGCTGTTGGCCGGCGGTCGCGGCCGTCTCGAGCAGCTGCCGATACGAGGTGGCGGTCGCGTCGTTGCCGTGGCCGCCGTGCTCGGTGTGCCAACCGGTGGTCGGTCCTGCAGTCGCCGGGGCACACAGGTGGACCAGTTGCAGTCGGACCAGCTCGGGCATCGACTGGCCGATGTGGTCGAGCAGGCTGCCCCACCCGGCGAAGCGGGCCTGTTGTTCGTCACCGTCGAGAAACAGCAGGTCGTGGTTCGACACCTCGGCTATGGCGACCAGCCGGTCGCGGTAGGTGTCGACCACGATGCCGTAGTCGGCGACGGTGGGGTTGGCGACACTCGCGCGCGGTTGCGTGGCGGTGTAGGCGTGCAGTTCAAGCCCGAACAGCTCGCCAGGTAGATCGAGCACGCTTGCGGGCAGCGGCGGGTTGGCGAGATCGCACGACGCGTAGAACTCGTTGTTGCGGCTCGCCTGCCGCCACACGAACCCG
>Ga0208490_100692_pt1 | contig 17900 bp, 18 predicted proteins | sample SubbioAug_CSWold_FD_184818 | JGI IMG/M metagenome (GOLD analysis project Ga0208490, IMG submission 184818) | Serpentinite rock and fluid subsurface biosphere microbial communities from McLaughlin Reserve, California, USA - CR11Aug_CSWold (SPAdes) | ecosystem: Environmental > Terrestrial > Deep...
GAGCCAGTACTACTCCTCCCCATTGCTTTGGACGTACAAGTCAACCAATCTAACGAAGCAGATTGACTACGTCTGGCACGATAAAGCCCACTCAGCGTTCAACACCTACGGGAACCGGCATTGTGACATCTCCTACAGCGACCATTGTTATGCATTCGCGAAGTTCGGCTGACGCAATGCGGTGGTCGTGAGTGCTCTCCAGAGGGCTGGCCGTCGGAACACGACTTGCGCCACGGCTAACCGGTGAGGGTGACGAGGGCGGCCTACATCGCGACCATCGTCACCGAGGGCGCGCGCCTGGCCGCCGTGCCGGCCGACGCCCTCGATCGGCCGGTGCCGTCGTGCCCTGACTGGAGCGTCGGGGACCTGATCGGCCACGTCGGACGGGTGCACCGCTGGGCGACCGCCCACCTGGCCGAGGCCCCCGACAAGCCCACGGCCAAGCGCCCGGCCCCGCCCGACGGGGCAGCGGTGCTGCCCTGGTACCGGGAGTCGCTCGATCTCCTCCTGGCCGAGCTCGACCGCCACGAACCCGACGAGCCCGCCCACAGCTTCGCCGGACCGGTCACCGTCGGGTTCTGGGCCCGCCGCCAGGCCCACGAGCTGGCCGTCCACCGCTGGGACGCCCAGGACGCCGTCCACCCCGGGGATGTCGAGGCGATCCCGGCGGATCTGGCCGCCGACGGCGTCGACGAGTGGCTCGAGCTGTTCGTCCCCCGCTTCCTCGCCATGCGGGACGAACCCATCCCGGCTGAGCTCGTGGGTGCGTCGCTCCACCTCCACGGGACCGACGAGGACCAGACCGAGCCGGCCGAGTGGCTGCTGCGCCTCACCGCCGACGGCTGCGAGGTGGAGCGCGCCCACGCCAAGGGCGACGCCGCCCTGCGAGGCCCGGCCTCGGACCTGCTGCTCGCCGCCTGGCACCGCGTCCCGCTCGACCGCCTCGACGTGGTCGGCGACGCCGCCCGCGCCCAGGCCGTGCTCGACCTCGTCCACGTCACCTGACAGATCCTGGACGAGCGTCAGTCGTCGTCCTCGTCGGCCTCTTCGTCGACCTGATCCCGGGGGCCGCCGTCCCACCAGCCCTCGACCTTGCTCTTGTGGTGGTCGGTCTCGAAGGACACCTCCACCCCGTTGCCGTAGGCCGGCTCCACCTCGACCTTGTACCCGGGGTTCGGGTTGGCGGTGACCACGGTGACCCCGGCCGGGGTGAACCGCAGGGTGGCGGTGCCCCCGACGAGGGCGTAGGTGCGGAGCTCGCCCTCGGCCGCGGAGGTGGGGGGCGGGGGTGCCACCGTGGAAGGTGGCGGGGCGACGGTCGTGGGCGTGGGCGCCGACGTGGCGGTCTCCGAGGTGGGGGAGGTCGACGGCGTGCCGCCGTCGGGCTCGGTGGTGGTGGTCGATTCGGCAGCCAGCTCGGCGGCCACCTCCTCGGCGCTGAGGGGCGAGGGCCGGTCCCCGGTGACCTCGTTGCCGACCCGGCTGACGGCCGCGCTGGCCAGGGAGACGGCGGCGAGGCCGCCGACCAGCCAGGCGATGACGAGGAGCGCGCGTCGGGGCACGGTCCCATCTTGGTCCTCGGGCCCCTCGTTCCAGCTCAAGGCAGCCTCAAGACCTGGTTAAGCGCCTGGGACCCGGCCCGGCCGATAGGCGGACCGGCGTAGGTTCTCGGCGTGGCATCCGTGCTCGTCATCGAGGACGACCAGCGCATCCGCGAGGTCGTGGCCTCAGCGCTGGTGGCCTCGGGGCACGCCGTGCGCACCGAGGCCCGGGGGGCCGACGGGCTGGCCGCGGTGGTGGACTGGCAGCCCGACGTCGTGGTGCTCGACCTCGGCCTGCCCGACCTGGACGGCGCCGACGTCCTGCGGATGCTGCGGGGTGTGTCCGCCGTCCCGGTGATCGTGGCCACCGCCCGCGACGACGAGACCGAGGTCGTCCGCCTGCTCGACGCCGGCGCCGACGACTACGTGGTGAAGCCCTACTCGGCCTCCCAGCTCGACGCCCGGATCCGGGCCGTGCTGCGCCGTGCCGCGCACGGCGGGTCGACCGGTGCCGGGCCCGATGGCGTGCTCGTCGTCGGGGATCTGGTGCTCGATCCGCAGCGTCGCTCGGCCACGCTCGCCAGCGCGCCCCTCGACCTGACCCGGCTCGAGTTCGACCTGCTCGCCCACCTCCTGCGCCGCTCACCCGAGGTCGTCAGCCGGCGGGAGCTGCAGGCCGAGGTCTGGCGGCAGCCCCACGGCGGCGCCGACAAGACCATCGACGTCCACCTGTCGTGGCTCCGGCGCAAGCTCGGCGAATCGGCCAGCGAGCCCCGGTACCTCCACACCGTGCGCGGCGTCGGCATCAAGCTCGAGGCCCCCGGCGGCTGACCGGTGCGCCGCCGCCTCCTCCTCGTCACCTTGGCCGTCACCACGCTCCTCGTGGCCGCCTTCGCCATCCCGCTCGCGCTGCTCGTGCGCGACGTCGCCCGGGACCGGGCCATCACCGACGCCGAGCGGGACACCGCCGCGCTCGTCCCGGTCCTGTCGGCCGGGGCCGACGCCGCGCTCCTGGCCGAGGCCCTCGAGCGCACCACCGCCGGGGCGGAGGGGCGGCTGGCGGTGTGGCTCCCCGACGGGACCCGGGTGGGGGACGAGCGCGCTGCGGACGAGGACGACGTGGCGCTGGCCCGGGATCGGGGCGTGGCCTTCTCCCGGACCCACGGCGACGAGGTGGACGTCTACACCCCGGTCGTGGTGGACGGCGGCGACACCGTCGTCCTGCGCGTCCACATCCCGGCGGCGCTCCTCCACGAGGGCGTGGCCACCGCCTGGGCCATCCTCGCCGCCCTCGCCGTAGGGCTGCTGGGGCTCGCCGTCCTCGTGTCGGACCGGTTGGCCCGCAGCATCACCCGCCCCGCGGTGGACCTCGCTGCCACCGGTCGGGCCCTGGCGGCCGGCGACGCCCGAGCCCGGGCCGAGGTGGGCGGCCCACCCGAGATCGCGGACGTCGGCGCCGCCCTCAACCTCCTCGCCGACCGCATCGACGAGCTCCGGGCCGCCGAGCGCGAGCGGGTGGCTGACCTCTCGCACCGGCTCCGCACGCCGCTCACGGCGCTGCGCCTCGATGCCGAAGCGGCTGGCGCAGGCGCGGTGGTGGCCGACGTCGACCGGCTCGAGGGCGAGGTCAACGAGCTCATCCGGCTGGCCCGCCGCCCCCTCCACGACTCGGTCCGGGCGGGCAGCGACCTGGCCGCCGTTGCCGAGGACCGGGCCGCGTTCTGGGGTGCGCTGGCCGACGACGACGGGCGGCGCTGGACCTGCACGGTCGACCCACCCGGCCCCCATCCGGTGGCCCTCTCGGTCGAGGAGGCCGGGGCTGCCCTCGACGCGCTGCTGGGCAACGTCTTCGCCCACACGGTGGAGGGAACGCCGTACGCGGTCTCGCTGGTGCGCGACGGCGGGCGCGAGCGCCTGTCGGTCACCGACGAGGGGCCGGGGATCGCCGACCCCTCTGTCTTGGAGCGCGGGCGCAGCTCCGCGGGCTCGACCGGGCTCGGGCTCGACATCGCGGCTCGGGCCGCCAGCGACGCCGGGGGTGCGCTGCGCCTCGAGCGAGCGCCCGGGGGCGGGGCCGTCGTCGTGCTGGACCTGCCCGCGCTCGAGGAGGCCGGGACGTGACCCCCGTCGACGCCGCCGTCCGGGCGGCCATCGCCCGCCACGGCCCGCTCCCGTTCGACACGGTCATGGCGGCTGCGCTCTACGACCCAGAGGCGGGGTTCTACACGGCCGGCGGGCAGGCCGGTCGGCGGGGTGACTTCCTCACCAGCCCCGAGGTCGGGCCGCTCTTCGGGGCGGTGGTGGCCCGCGCCATCGACGCCTGGTGGGGGGCGCAGGGATCCCCCGAGGTGGCGGTGATCGTCGAGGCCGGCGCGGGGCCTGGGGCGCTGGCCCGCTCCGTCCTGGCGGCTCGGCCGGCCTGCGAGGCGGCGCTGCGGTACGTGCTGGTCGAGACCTCGGCCGCCCAGCGTGCCCGCCACGGGGAGCACCTCCGGCTCGAGGACCCCGCCGTCGCCTTCGCCGCCCTGCCCGACCCCGACGCCGAGGGCCCCGCTGAGGTCCCGCCCGGTCCCATCGTGGTCTCCGCCGCGTCGCTGCCCCGGGTGCCCGGCCCCTGCTTCGTCGTCGCCAACGAGCTGCTCGACAACCTGCCCGTCGGCATCGCCGAGCGCACCGACGAGGGGTGGTCCGAGGTGCTGGTGGGGGTCGACGGCGGCGCGCTGGTGGAGGTGCTCGGACCGGTCGACGAGGCCACCGCGGCGCGCCTCGGAGCCGCCGCACCCGACGCGCCGACGGGGGGCCGGGTGCCCATCCCCCGCGGGGCCGACCGCTGGCTGGCCGACGCGCTGCCGCTCGCCGGGCGGGGTGGGCAGGTGCTGGCCTTCGACTACGCGCGGCCGGCGGCCGAGATGGCCACCGCCAGCGCCGATGCGTCTGACGCCTGGCTGCGGACCTACCGGCAGCACACCCGCGGCGGCCCGCCCCTCGTCGACCTCGGCACCCAGGACATCACCGCCGACGTGCCTGTCGACCTGCTCCACCCCGCCCCGGACGCCGCGGCCACCCAGGCCGACTGGCTCCGCCGCCACGGCATCGACGACCTCGTGGCCGACGCCCGCACCACCTGGACGGAGCGAGCCTCGATCGGGGACCTGGCCGCCATCCGGGCCCGCAGCCGGGTCACCGAGGCCGAGGCCCTGCTCGACCCCGACGGCCTCGGCGGGTTCCTCGCCCTGGAGTGGCGCCCCTGAGTCGCTCGGGCGGGGCGGTCCTCACGCGCGCTCGGCGAGGCGGGCGCGCGCGGCCGCGAGCTGTGCCGCTCGGTCGGCGGGAGGCGGGGCGGTGGATGGCTCGTCAGGCGTCGTGTCGGGAGCATCCGTCGACGCTCTGGCCGCGGCGATCCTTGCGCGGGCGGCGGCCAGCGTGGCGCGTCGGTCGTCGATGTCGTTCGCCGAGGCCGACCGTTGGGCGACCTCCGGTCGATCGGGGACCTGGGTCGGCTCGGCCGACCGGTCCGGACGAGCCGCCGCGCGCCGGGCTCGGGCGCCCTTGATCGGGGCGAGGGCCCGGTACATGGCGAAGAAGGCCATGGAGCCGATGGCCGCGACGGCCACCCAGGCGAACGCGCCGGATCGGGTGTCGGTCCCGGCGGTGAAGCCGTGGAGCGTGGCGAGGACGGCGACCAGGTAGCTGGACAGGTGGACGGCCCGCCACAGCCGCTTGGGGAGCCGGCGCATCTGGAGGGAGGTCAGCTCGATGGCGACGAGCAGCCACATGGCGATGACGCCCCACGCCACGGCGGCCGGCCGCCACGAGGAGGCGAAGGGGACGAGGACGTCGGCCCACCCGAAGTGCACGAAGGAGTCGGCCACGAGGGCGCCGACGTGGCCGAGGGTGAAGGCGAGGGTGAGCCCGCCCGTCCAGCGGTGCAGGGCCAGCAGCCACGGCGCCGGTGGCTTCTTGCCGAGAGCTCGGGAGGCGAGGGCGAGACCCAGCAGGATGGAGGTCACGGCGAGGCCCCAGGCCACCAGGCCGGTGGCCCGGGACAGGTACCACCACAGCTTCTCGTCCATCAGCGCACCTCTCGGGGCGGGGTCCAGCAGAGGTCCAGCACCTCGCCCACCACCGCCACCGGGCCCTCGGCCGGCACGACCAGCGCGGCCACACCGTGCTCGGCCAGGAGGGCCGTGGCGGCCTCGACGGCGCCGGTGACGATGCCGGCCTTGGCCAGCACCTCAGCCGGCGCGGCCCGGCCGGCCACGACCGTGACGCTCACCACCTCGCCCTCGACCGGCTGCCCGGTCCGGGGATCGATGAGGTGGTGGGCCTCGCGGTCGCCGTCGCGCCAGCGGCGCACGAGCGTGCTGGAGGTGGCAACGGCGCCGTCGGCCAGGCCCAGCAGGGCCAGCTGCGAGCCGTCCCGCAGGTCGTCGACGGCGACCGGCCAGCCGTGGCCCTCCGGCGCTCCGCCCCAGACCCGCAGGTCCCCGCCGAGGTCCACCAGCCCGTGGTCGAGGTGGCCGAGCTCGGCGGCCAGGAGGTCAGCGGTCCGACCCTTGCCGATCCCGCCGAGGTCGATGCGGACGCCCTCGGGCAGCGCGGCCGTCGAGCTCCGGCGATCGACCACGAGGTCGGCCAGACCAGGCGCCGGCGTGCCCGTGCCGATGGGTCCGTGACCGGCGGCCCGGTCACCGTCGTAGCCGGCGGCCATGAGGGCGTCGGCCACGGTGGGGTCGAAGCGCCCGCCGGTGACCTGCCACCAGGTGCGGGCGGTGTCGAGCAGCTCGAGGGTCTCGGGGTGGACCGGGACGGCCTCGCCGGCGGCGCGGTTGAGGCGGCCGACGTCGCTGTCGGGCCGGAAGCGACTCCAGCGCGCTTCCAGCTCCGCGATCCGTCGATGGGCGAGGCCCAGCCCGTCCTCCGCGCCGCGCCCGGCCAGGCGGACGGTCACGGTGGTCCCCATGGCCAGCCAGGTCGCGGTGGCGGCGGTGAGCGGCACGGTCAGCTGGCCGTCGACGCGGCCGCGGGCGGTGGCACCGAGGCCGGGCGGGGAGCGGGCGTGGCCCGCCCGGCGCTCGGGGCCGGGGCAGCCGACGGCTGAGGAGCCGCGGCCACCGACCGGGACGGCGACCGACGGGCCGGCGCCGGACCGCCGCTGGTGATGATGTGGCGCCGCACGATCACGACCGTCACCGGGGTGGGCGGCGGTGGCGGGGCCGTGGTCGGGGCGACCGCCGCCGGCGGTGCAGCGGTCACGAGCTCCACCGCCGGCTGGTCGGCCGTCGCCATGGCGGTGACGAGCAGGCTGGTGGCGGTCAGGGCGGCACCGGTCACCAGCACCCGCCCCGCCGCCGCCGGTCGGCGCCGGCGGCGGGGGGCGGGGGCGGGGTCAGGGGTGGTCATCACGTGGTGCCCGCAGGGTGGTCGACCGACCGAGGATCAGTCGTCGTCCTCTTCGTCCTCGTCCTCGTCTTCGTCGTCGTGGTCGTACTCGTCCTCGTCGTCGTGGTCGTCGTCGTCCTCGTACTCGTCCTCGTCGTCGTGGTCGTCGTCGGAGACGCCGTCGGGCCGATCACCGCCGTGGTCGTCGAACACGTCGGGCGCATCGTCGGACACGGCGTCAGGGCGCTGCCCGCCGTCGTCGTCGGCCGCCGGCGCGCCGCTGGGGGCAGGAGCGGTGACGAGCTCGTCGACCACGACGGTCATCACGGTCGGCTCCGGCAGCGTGGTGCTGGTGGTCGTCCCGAGGTCGTCATCGGAGGCGCTGATGTCCTCGATCTCCACCGGGTCGGGGTCGTCGCCCCCCAGGACGCCGGTGGTGGCGGCGACGGCGGTGCTCCCGGCGAGGACGGTCCCGGCGGCAGCGGCGGCATAGGCAAGTGCGGTGCGTCGTTCCATGGCTCGCACCGTACGGACGACCCCCTGAAGCCGACCCCAGCCCGTGGTTAAGCCCCTGCTAACCGTGCCGCTCGCCCGCACCCATCGGCGGGCCCGTCGGGGCCGGCTGGACCCGGGCCGCCGGGCTGGTACGCCCGGCTCTTCCCCCGAACCGGCCGAATCCCTCTTCGTCGTCGGCGTCCTCGCGCTACTCCGGGAACATGCCTCGTCTGGGCTCGTCGGTGTACCGCGGCTCCCGGCCGGCGTCGAAGGCCCGGATGGCTTCGGGGAGGTTCTCGGTGAATCCGAGCATGAGCTGGTTGCGGTCCTCGAGCTCGACCGCCGCCTCCAGGCTGGCCACCTCGAGGTTCGCCCACAGCACGTCCTTGGTCATGGCCAGGCCGTAGGGGCTGTACCGGGCCATCTGCTCGGCCACGTCGAGGCAACCCTCGAGCAGCTCGTCGTCGGGCAGCACCCGCGACACGAGCCCCATCGCCAGCGCCTCGGCGGCGTCGACCACGCGGCCCGTGAGGAGCAGGTCGTTGGAGCGGGCCACGCCGATCAGGCGGGGGAGGAGCCACGACGCGCCCATCTCGGTGGAGGTGAGACCGTTGACGATGCCCGTGGCGTTGAACACGGCCGACACGGCGGCGAAGCGCAGGTCGGCGCCGAGGGCCAGGCACATGCCGCCGCCGTAGGCCGGGCCGTTGACGGCCGCGATGACGGGCTGGGGCATGCGCCGCATGAGCGGGACGAGCCGGGAGTAGTGGCGCATCGCCCGCTGCGCGATCCGGCCGACCTGGAGGCCGTCGATGTTGGGGACGATCCCGTAGTCCTTGAGGTCGAGCCCGGAGGTGAAGGCCCGGCCGGAGCCGGTGAGCACCACCACCCAGGTGTCGTTCTCCTCGCCGATCGCCACCAGCGCGTCGTGCAGCTCGGTGACGAGGTCGATCGACAGGGCGTTGAGCCGGTCGGGCCGGTGGAGCCGGACCACCGCCACGTGCGGCCGGGGCCGCTCCACCAGGACCAGGGAGGACTCGTCAGCCATGGCGCCGGACGGTAGCCGTCAGCGGTCCGCGTAGGGTGGGCGACGCTTCGCCGAACCGCGACCAGAGGGGGACCCGCCATGGCCGACGAGCCGACCGGCGCCGCCATCGAGGACTACCTGATCGAGGACCGGACCTTCCCGCCGCCCGAGGGCTTCAAGCGGGACGCGCTGGTGGTCGGCACCGAGCTCTACGACGAGGCCAACGAGGACCACGAGGGCTTCTGGGCCCGCCAGGCCGCCGCGCTCCTCGACTGGGACGAGGAGTGGCACACGATCCTCGAGTGGGAGCCGCCGTTCGCCAAGTGGTTCGTGGGCGGGAAGCTGAACGTCTGCCACAACGCCGTCGACCGCCACGTCCTAGCCGGTCGGGGCGACAAGGTCGCCTACCACTGGGAGGGCGAGCCGGGCGACACCCGCACCATCACCTACGCCGACCTCCACGCGGAGGTGCAGCGCTTCGCCAACGTGCTCAAGGGCCTCGGGGTGGCCAAGGGCGACCGGGTCTGCATCTACATGCCGATGATCCCCGAGCTGCCGGTGGCGATGCTCGCCTGCGCTCGAATCGGCGCCCCCCACTCGGTCGTGTTCGGCGGGTTCAGCCCCGACTCGCTCATCGACCGGATCAACGACGCCGAGTGCAAGGTCGTCATCACCGCCGACGGCGGCTTCCGCCGCGGGGTCCCGTCGATGCTGAAGCCCAACGTCGACACCGCTCTCGCCTCCACCCCCAGCGTCCAGCACGTCGTCGTGGTCAAGCGGGTCGACGAACCGGTCGAGCTGGTCGAGGGCCGGGACCGGTGGTGGCACGACCTCATGGCCGAGGCCGACGCCGAGTGCCCGTGCGAGCCGATGGACAGCGAGGACCTGCTGTACCTGCTCTACACGTCGGGCACCACGGCCAAGCCCAAGGGCATCATGCACACCACCGGTGGCTACCTCACCCAGGTCGCGTTCACCCACAAGTACGTCTTCGACCTGAAGCCCGACGAGGACGTCTACTGGTGCGCCGCCGACATCGGCTGGGTCACCGGTCACAGCTACATCGTCTACGGGCCGCTCACCAACGGGGCCACGTCGGTCATCTACGAGGGCACGCCGGACACCCCGGGCAAGGACCGGCTGTGGGACATCGCCGAGCGCTACGGCGTGACCATCCTCTACACGGCGCCCACCGCCATCCGGACCTTCATGAAGTGGGGCACCCAGGAGCCGGAGCGCCACGACCTGTCGAAGCTGCGGCTGCTCGGCTCGGTGGGGGAGCCCATCAACCCCGAGGCGTGGATGTGGTACCACGAGCACATCGGCGGCGGCCGCTGCCCGATCGTGGACACGTGGTGGCAGACCGAGACCGGCTCCATCATGATCAGCCCGCTGCCGGGGGCCACCACCCTGAAGCCCGGCTCGGCCACGTTCCCGCTGCCGGGGATCAGCGCCGAGGTGGTCGACGACGTGGGCGAGGTGGTCCACCGCGGCGGCGGCTACCTCACCCTGACGAGGCCATGGCCGTCGATGCTGCGCGGGATCTATGGAGACCCCGACCGCTACCGGGACACCTACTGGAGCCGCTGGGAGGGCCGGTACTTCGCCGGGGACGGATGCAAGCTCGACGACGACGGCTACCTGTGGCTCCTCGGCCGGGTGGACGACGTCATGAACATCAGCGGCCACCGCATCTCCACCACCGAGGTCGAGTCCGCCCTCGTCGACCACGAATCCGTGGCCGAGGCCGCGGTGGTGGGCGCCAACGACCCGGTGACCGGGCAGGCGATCATGGCCTACGTGATCCCCCGGGGCACCGCCGAGCCGAGCCCAGAGCTCGGCGAGGAGCTGCGCCAGCACGTCGCCACCAAGCTCGGGGCCATCGCCCGCCCGAAGATGGTGATCTTCACCGACGAGCTCCCGAAGACCCGCTCCGGCAAGATCATGCGCCGCCTCCTGCGGGACGTGGCCGAAGGGCGGGCCATGGGTGACACCACCACCCTCGCCGACCCCGGCGTCGTCGACGAGATCAAGCGGCGAGCCGCCGAGCAGCCCACCGAGGGCTGACCGGGGGCCGGCCTCACCCCTCGCCCAGGGCCGCCCGCACGGCAGCCAGGAACGAGTCCTCGTCCAGGGGCTTGGCCACCACGGCCCGGCAGCCCAGCTCGGTCATCCGCCGGACCCGGGCCGGGCTGGCCGCCGCCGTCGCCATCACGATCGGGATGTGGCACAGGTCGGGGTCGGCCTGGAGCTGCTCCACGAGCTCGTCACCGGTGAGGTTCGGCATGAGGGCGTCGGTCACGACCAGGTCCGGCTGGTGCTCGCGGATGGCGGCCAGCGCCTCCACGCCGTCGGCGGCCAGCACCACCTCGTAGCCGGCGTCGGTCAGCCAGAACTCGACCAGCCGCTGCACCGCCGGCTCGTCCTCCGCGTAGACGATCGTCGCCCGGGTGGATCCGCCCATCTCGTGCAGTCTGCCCCGAACCGCGGCCGCGCAGACTGTCCGGATCGGCAGGAGATCGCTGGGCGACCACGAAACCGGGATGACATGCGCATCGAGCTCCGCCGTCGCTCCGCCTGGTTGGCCACCGCCGCGCTGGCCGCTGGCGCCGTCCTCGCCGGTCCCGCCGCCGCACAGGTCCCGCCGCTCCTGGGGTCGGGTGACAGCACGACCACCACGACGACCCCGCCTCCGCAGCCTGGGTCCAGCTCGCCGTCCCCGTCGTCCGGCCCGACCCAGCCCTCAGGGTCCGGCTTCGAGGGGGCCGACCAGGCGCCGGCGGGCGCCAAGGACGCCGGGGGCGACGGAGCGCCCGCCCCCTCCGGCGGGATCCGGGTGCCGCCCGAGGCGCAGCGCATCATCGACTCGGTCGTTCGGACGGGGGCCAGCTCCACCGACGCGCTCCTGGAGGCGCTCGCCCCCGTCGAGGCGCTCGGCCTGCCCCGAGAGGAGGTCCTGCGCCTCGGCATGGGCCGCTTCCCGATCGCCGGCCCGGCCCGCTACAGCCACGACTGGCTGTTCCCCCGCTACGGACCCGGGTTCCGGTTCCACCTGGGCACCGACGTGTTCGCCCCGTACGGCACCCCGGTGCGGGCGCCCGTCGACGGCATCGCCAAGAGCGCCAACGGCGGCCTCGGCGGGCTGACCGTCAAGGTGTACATGGACGACGGCACGTACTTCTACCTGGCCCACCTGTCGGGCCTGCCCGAGGGCTTCACCGACGGCATGGCCGTGAAGACCGGCGACATCGTCGGCTTCGTGGGCGACTCGGGCAACGCCCGGGGCACGCCGCCGCACCTCCACATCGGCGTCTACCCCAAGGGCGGCCCGGCGGTCGATCCCAAGCCGATCCTCGATGGGTTCCTCCAGGAGGCCATCGACCGGGTGCCGGCCGTCATCGCGGCGGTGGAGGCAGCCCGCCCGGCGCCGGCGCCCGCTCCGGTCGAGGCCGGCGCGGTGGCCGAGCCCAGCGCCGACGGGCCGACGCTGCTGCGCCCGATGCTGCACCGCGCCGTCCTGCGGGCCATCGACGAGGTGCTCAGCAGCGCCGGCTCGTCGCTCACCTGAGCGGGGTCAGTCCCGGAAGTTCGTGAACTGGAGGGGGATCCCGAAGTCCCCCTCCTTGAGCGAGGCGATGACGGCCTGCAGGTCGTCGCGCTTCTTCCCCGACACCCGCAGCTGCTCGCCCTGGACCTGGGACTGCACCCCCTTCAGGCCCATCGCCTTGATGTGCTTGTTCAGCTCGGTCGCCTTCTCCTTCGAGATGCCGGCGACGAGCTTCACCTGCTGACGGGCGGCGCCGCCGGAGGCCTCCTCGACCTTCTGGTAGTCGAGCGCCTTGAGCGACACCTTCCGCTTCACCAGCTTCTCCTCCAGCACCTGGCGGAGGGCGGCGAGGCGGTCCTCGGTGGACGAGCGCAGCGTGATGTCGGTGTCGGAGAGCTCGACGGAGCTGTCGGTGTTCTTGAAGTCGAACCGGTTGGACACCTCGCGCTGCGCCTGGTCCACGGCGTTGCGGATCTCCTGCCGGTCGATCTCGGAGACGACGTCGAAGGTGGGCATGGCCCCGAAGGTAGTTCGGCCGCTTGTCGCCTGACCGGTCCGGACCGCTATCGTCGTGGACCCTGGGTCGGTGCCCGAGCGGCCAAAGGGAACTGGCTGTAAACCAGTCGGCTATGCCTACGGAGGTTCAAATCCTTCCCGGCCCACGGTGACGGCGCCCCGCTCCGGCGGGGCGTCGCCGCGTCCGGCACGACGTCTGTGGACGTCTCGCTGCGGATGGCGCAGGGGTCCGTCCAGAGACGCTGTCCGGTCAGCCGATGGTGCGGCGGAGGAAGTCGAGCTGGAGGAGCAGCAGGTTCTCGGCCACGTCCTCCTGCGACGCCATGTGGGTCACGCCGGTGAGGGGCAGCACCTCGTGGGGCCGGCCCGCCGAGATCAGGCGCGACGACAGCTGCAGGGTGTGGGCGGCCACGACGTTGTCGTCGGCCAACCCGTGGACCAGCAGCAGCGGCCGCTCCAGCCGCGCCGCGTCGGGCAGCAGCGACGAGCGGTCGTACGCCTCGGGGTGCTCGTCGGGGTGGCCGAGGTAGCGCTCGGTGTAGAAGGTGTCGTAGAGCCGCCACTCCGTGACCGGGGCGCCGGCGATGGCAGCGTGGACGGCGTCGGGCCGGCGCAGCACGGCCAGCGCGGCCAGGTAGCCGCCGAAGCTCCAGCCCCGGATCGCCACCCGGGACAGGTCGAGCCGGGGCTCCTCCTCGGCCAGGGCGGCGAGGGCGTCGAGCTGGTCTTCGAGCACCGGGGTCGCCAGGTCGAAGCGGACGGCCCGCTCCCAGTCCGAGCCCCGTCCGGGTGTGCCCCGGCCGTCGACGACCACGACCGCGTACCCCTGGTCAGCGAACCACTGCGAGGTGCCGTAGGCGGCCTGGGCCCGCACCACCCGCTGGGCGTGCGGCCCCCCGTACGGGTCGAGCAGCACCGGGAGCCGCTCGTCGGGTCCGACGCCCTTCGGCAGCACGAGTGCCGTGGCCAGGTGTCGGCTCCCGACGTGTCGGATCGAGACCTCCGGGAGCCGGGCCGGCCGGGCGGCGTGGCTGGCGATCGTGGCCAGCTCGGTCAGAGCGCCGTCCAGGCGGTGCACGGTGACGGTCGCCCCCCACCGCTCGAGGCAGGACCGGCGGATCACCACGATGTCCCCGCCCGCCACCGCTCCGTGCACTCCGCCGTCCGTGCCGCCCTCGTCCTCGCGTGGGGGCAGGCCAGGCCGTCGGGTCAGGCGGGTCAGGTGTCCGGGGAGCGCCGGCTCGGCGGCGGAGGCGGGGGGCGCGACCTGCTCGCCGGGCCCGGGGGCGGTCGCCTCCCATCGCCACACGTCGAGGACGGTGCCATCGTCGACCGGGCCGGCGGTGAGCACGACGGCTTCGTCGCCGACGTGGGCCACGGCCCGGACGTGGAGGTCGGGCGGCGTGACCGGCGCCCCGGCGACGATGAGCCGTCGGGCGCCGTCGCGGTCGGCGCCCACCACCAGGCGGCCGTCGGCCAGCCGGGCGGGCGTGCCGGGCAGGCGCTCGACCCAGGCCTCGTCGTGGTCCTCCCACAGGAGGACCGTCGCCCCGGTCAGCGGGTCCACGGTCCGGACCTCGATCGCGCCCTGATCCCTCGGGTGGAGGGCCACGAAGGGCCCGTGGTCGTCCCAGCCCGCCTGGGCCAGGTACGGCCACGCCGTCCGGTCCCACACCACCTCGGTCCGGCTGCCGTCGAGGTGGACGATCCAGGCCGACACGTCGGCGTCGGTGGTGCCGGCGGCGGGGTAGGCGACCTCGGTGGGGGCCTGACCGGGCTGGGCCGGGTCGGCGATCCACCACCGGGGGACCGGCCCCTCGTCGACCCGGGCGACCAGCAGCGCGCTGCCGTCCGGCGCCCACCAGTGGCCCCGGTGCCGATCCATCTCCTCGGCCGCGATGAACTCGGCGACGCCCCAGGAGACCTCTGGGTCCGGTTCCTCGACGAGCGGGCGCGCCGACGTGGAGTCGCCCAGCTCGACCAGCCAGAGGGCACGATCCCGCACCCAGCTCACCCGGCGACCGGTGGGGTCGACGCGGGGGTCCACGACCGGCCCGGGGACGTCGACGAGGTGGGCCGTCCCGGCTCGCAGGTCGGCCACCACCAGCTGGCCCGCCAGCGCCGCCACCGCCACGGTGTGGCCGGCGTCGGTGGCGTAGGCCGTGATCCCCGCCGCGCTCTCCCGAGCCCGTTCCCGGCGGGCCCGTTCGGCCGCCGGCAGGTCGGCGTCGTCGTCGGAGAGGAGAGCCTTGGGATCGGCCACGCAGCGCTCGCCGCCGGCCGGGAGGTCGAGCACCCAGAGGGCGGTCACCGGGTCCTCGGGCCCGGCCGAGCGCAGGAACGCCACGAGCGAACCGTCGGCCGCCACGGTGAGGTCCCGCGGGGCGCCGAGGGTGAACCGCTGCGTGCGGGCGCTGTGGCGGGGGAAGGAGTCGGTGGTGGTCATCAGGACAGCATCCGTTCCATGAGCACGACGTCGAGCCAGCGGTTGAACTTCCGGCCCACCTCCTTCTCCACCCCTACGACCTCGAAGCCGCAGGCCCGGTGGAGCCCGATGGACGTCTCGTGGCCGCCCACGATCCGGGCCATGCAGGCGTGGAACCCGTGAGCGGTGGCGACCTCCACGAGCCGGAGCAGCAGCGCCTTGCCGACACCCTGGCCGTGGTGGTCGTGGTGGACGTAGATCGAATCCTCGACGGTGGTGGCGTAGGCGGGCCGGTCCCGCCACCGGGACAGGGAGCCGAACCCGGCCACGACGCCGTCCACGTCGGCCACGATCACCGCGTAGGCGCCCGATCGGGACGCCTGCCAGGCCAGCTGGTCGTCGAGGGTCCGGGGGACGAGGTCGAAGGTGACCGTGGAGGTGGTGACCTCGAGGTTGTAGATCTCGCGTATGGCCTCGGCATCCTCGGGGGTGGCCAAGCGCAGCTCCATGGGCGGCGAACCTATCGCCGCTGGGAGCGTCCGGATCAGTCCGGTCCGAGGTCCAGGTGGGCCGCCACCCCGGCCAGGTCGAGGACGCGCTGCACGATGGGGGACCGGTCGCGCACGACGAGCCGGCGGTGCTCCTTGGCCAGCCGTCGGTGGGCCTCGAGCACGGCGGCCAGCCCCGAGCTGTCGATGAAGGTCACGCCGCCGAGGTCGAGGTCGACCTCCGGCGAGGAGGAGGCGGCCACGTGGGAGCTCAGCTCGACGGCGGTGGCCGCGTCGAGCTCGCCCCGCAGGCACAGGCAGGTGGTCCCGCCGGTGGTGCTCACCTCGATCGACCAGGGGGTGTGGGCGGCGTCGCTCATCGCTCGACCTGGGTGACCATCGGCCGCATCGTACCGAGCCGCTGCCGCAGGCGCGGGCGCCCCGGGTCGGCGTCGCCGATCCCGACGCCGTTCGGCTCGTAGCATCGCCCCCGTGAGCCCGACCCTGCCCCGCGAGGGGTCGAACACCGCCCGCGGCGTGCTCGTCCAGGCCTTGGGATGGGTGATGGGCCTGGGTGGCGCCCTCGTCGCCGCTGCGCTCGCCCTCACCGGTGCCGTCGACCCGCTGGTGGCGGCCGTGCTGGCCGGCGCCGCGGTGGTGGTGGCCCTGGGCTTCTCGATCGCCATGGAGCTCCGGGCCCGGGCCCACCTGCGCACGAGCTGGCTGCAACGGCTCCACCAGCTGGCCGAGGACCTGGCCGCCGCGCAGGACTCGTCGGACCCTGCGGCGGTCGTGCGGGCGGCCGCCGAGCGGGCCGGCGACGGGATCGTCGCGCCGCGGTCGATGGACGAGGAGCGGCAGGCCTACCTCCGCTCCGTGGCCGACCTGTGCGCGCAGGCCCACGAGCGCGTCGAGCTCCACCAGGCCGAGCAGCGGGCTCGCGCCGACCTCGAGCTCCTCGCCGAGGCGTCCCCGCTCCTCGCGGCCAGCCTCGACGTCCACCACGTGACGGCCACCATCGAGCGCCTGCTCGTCCCGGCACTGGCCGCCCGCTGCGAGCTGCGCGTCCTCACCGGGCCCCGGGGCCCGATCCCGCCGACCCCGGCCGACCCCTCTGAGCCCAGCACCGCCGTCGTCCCGCTCGTCGCCAACGAGGCCCTCGTGGGCGAGCTCGTGGTGCGCAGCGAGGGCGGGCCGTTCGACCCGGCCGACCTCGCCACCGTGCACCTCCTGGCCGAACCGGCCGCTCGCGCCCTCGACCACGCCCTGCGCTACAGCGAGGAGGCCCATGCCTCGGCCACCCTGCAGGAGAGCCTGCTGCCCCGCTCGGTGCTGCCCGTCCCCGGCCTCGAGATCGCCACCCGCTACCTCGCCGCCACCGAGGGGCAGGTGGTCGGCGGGGACTTCTACGACGTGGTCCGCCGGCCCGACGGCACCGCCCTGCTCATGGTCGGCGACGTCCAGGGCAAGGGCATCGAGGCGGCCGCCCTCACCAGCACGGCCCGTCACACGCTGCGGACCGCGGCGCTGAGCGGCGACTCGCCCGCCCAGATGCTGCGACGGGTCAACGGCGCCCTGCTCTACGCCGACGCCGAGCGGCTCGACGCGGCGGGCACCCCCACCGTGCGGTTCGTCACCGCCTCGGTGGTGGCGCTCCGGCCCTGCCCCGACGGAACCTTCACCGGCGTCCTGGCCAGCGGCGGGCACCCCCCGCCCCTGCTCATCCGCCCGCAGGGTGCCGTCGAGACGCTCCACACCGAGGGGCCGCTGCTCGGCGTGTTCGCCGACGCCGAGTTCCACGAGCGGGATCTGCACCTCGACCTGGCCGACGTGCTCGTCCTGTACACCGACGGCGTCACCGAGCGGCGACAGGACCCCGAGGTGTTCGACGAGCACCAGCTGGGGCGCCTGGTGCGCAACCAGCTGACCACCCGTCGGGCCGAGGCGGTGGCCCAGCTCGTGCTCGACACCGTCGTCGACCTCAGCCCCCGGGACGCCCGCGACGACATCGCCCTCGTCGTGGCGAGGGTGGTGGCCCAGGAGCGGCGCTGAGGCGCTCACGGTTCGCCGATCGGGCGGTGCGGCCTCTATGCTCGCGGGTCGCTCCTCCACCGGGAGGGGCACCAAGCATCACCCGCCCTCTTAGCTCAGTCGGCAGAGCACAGCCATGGTAAGGCTGGTGTCGTGGGTTCGATTCCCACAGAGGGCTCGGAACGGTCGCTCCGGCGGCCCGCCCAGCGCACCAGGGCGGCGTAGCTCAGATGGTTAGAGCACTCGGCTCATAATCGAGTTGTCCCCGGTTCGAGTCCGGGCGCCGCCACCACCGCGCACCCGCCAGCAACCAGACCGCAAGACCCGAGGAAGAGCACAGGAGCCAGGCGATGGCCAAGGAGAAGTTCGAGCGTACGAAGCCCCATCTGAACGTGGGGACGATGGGTCACATCGATCATGGGAAGACGACGCTGACGGCGGCGATCAC
>Ga0208490_100693_pt1 | contig 17860 bp, 15 predicted proteins | sample SubbioAug_CSWold_FD_184818 | JGI IMG/M metagenome (GOLD analysis project Ga0208490, IMG submission 184818) | Serpentinite rock and fluid subsurface biosphere microbial communities from McLaughlin Reserve, California, USA - CR11Aug_CSWold (SPAdes) | ecosystem: Environmental > Terrestrial > Deep...
ACGACCACCTCCGACGCATCGCTGTTCTGCCTGCTGGGCCGCGACGCAGGCTGAGCGCCCGCCCCGCTACACAGGGGCCATGCATGCAGTCGGTGTGAACAGCTTCGGTGGTCCTGACGCCCTGGAGGTGGTCGAGCTCCCCGATCCGGTTGCCGGTCCGGGCCAGCTCCTGGTGCGCGTGCACGCCGCGACCGTGAACCCCACCGACACCTACGTCCGCAACGGCGCCCGCGCCGAGCACCAGCGCAAGGACCCTCCCCCCTACGTCCCCGGCATGGACGCGGCGGGCGTGGTCGAGGAGATCGGCGACGGGGTGGACACGGACCTGCAGGTGGGTGACCACGTGATGGCGATCGTGCTGCCCGATGGCGCGCACGGGGCGTACTCCCAGCGCCTGGCGCTGCCGGCCGGTTCGGTCGCCCGTTCGCCCGCCGGGTCCTCCTTCGCCGAGGCCTCCACGGTCCCCATGAACGGGCTCACGGCCCGGCTCGCACTCGACCTGCTCGACGTCCCGGTCGGGGGCACGGTCGCGGTGACGGGTGCGGCCGGCGCCTTCGGGGGCTACTGCGTCCAGCTGGCCAGGGCCGACGGCCTCCGGGTGATCGCCGATGCCTCCGAGGCCGACGAGGCCCTCGTCCGCGACCTCGGCGCCGACGTCGTCGTCCGCCGCGGCGACGGGGTGGCCCAGCGGATCCTCGAGCACGCCCCCGACGGCGTCGACGGGCTCTGCGACGGGTCGGTCCAGGACGAGGCGCTCTTCCCAGCGATCCGGGACGGGGGTGGCTTCGCCGCCGTGCGCGGCCTGAAGGTCGAGGCCCCTCGCGGCATCCAGCTGCACCAGGTGTGGGTCCGCCGGTACCTGGAGGAGCAGGCCGAGCTCGACCGGCTGCGCCAGCAGGTGGAGGACGGACTGGTCACCATGCGGGTGGCCCAGACGTTCCCGATGGCGCAGGCCGGCGAGGCCCACCGCCTCCTCGAGGCCGGCGGCATCCGGGGCCGGCTCGTCATCGAGCTCTAGACCCCGGACGCGGAACTGGGCCGCGGTGCACGCACGGAGTGCGTGGACCGCGGTCCAGGACCGGGGGGTTCTGGTTCGAGTGCGGAGGCTCAGCCGGCGGACGGCGGGAGCATCACGGTGTCGATCAGGTGCACGGTGGCGTTCGCGGTCTGGATGTCAGCCACGACGACGCTGGCCTGGCCGCCACCGACGGAGACGGTGTCACCCTCGGCGCTGATCTCCAGGGTCTCGCCCGTGAAGGTCTCCAGCTCGGTCGCGCCGGCCAGGTCCTCGGCGGACAGGCGCTCGCCGGCCACGACGTGGAAGCCGAGGACGGAGGTGAGCAGGCCCTCGGGGTCGGCCAGGGCCGCCTCGAGCGTCGCCGGGTCGAGCTCGGCGAAGGCGCAGTCGGTGGGGGCGAAGACCGTGAGGGCCTCGGCCGAGTTGAGGGTGTCGACGAGGCCGGCCTCGGAGACCGCGGTGACGAGGGTGGTGAGCACCGGGTTGTTGGAGGCGGCGGTGCCGACCGGGTCGTCGGTCATGCCGTTCAGGGTGCCCTCCTCGGGGCCGCCCTCGACCGCGGCGACGATGGCGTCGGCGTCGCAGGCCTCGGTGGAGTCGGCCGGGGCGGCGGACTCGTCGCCCATCTCCTCGGTCATCTCCTCGGTGGTCTCGTCGGAGGTCTCCTCGACGGGAGCGTCGGCGGAGGTGTCGGTGTCGTCGTCATCACCGCACGCAGCGGCGACGAGGGAGAGGGACAGCGCGAGGCCGACCACTCGGAACAGACGGAAGCGGGTCATGTCAGGGGTTCTCCTGTGTTGGTTGTTGGGGGGTTTCGTCCACCCGGCGACGGATGGCGATCGGGGGCGAGCCGCTCATGACGGCTCGCGGACGGTGACGAGGAGGGACTGCCAACCCGACGCTCCGTCGGGCAGGGGCTCGTCGCGCTCCTCGCGCTGGAGCTGGCCGTCGCCGTCCGTGCATCGGACGACGAGTCGGTGGGCGCCGACGGCGGCGTTCCAGGGCATGCGCCACTGGCGCCACGTGTCGTCGGTGAGGGCGTCGGCGAGCTCGGCCTCGGCGAAGGGACCGCCGTCGATGCTGACCTCGACCTTCTCGATGCCCCGGGTCTGCGCCCAGGCGACGCCGGCGATGACCGTGTCCCCGGCGTCGATGATCTGCCCCGAGCGGGGGACGTCGATGCGGGACATCGTCTTGATGGGTGCCTTCTCGGCGTAGCCGCGAGGTACCCAGTACTGCTCGAAGGTGTCGAAGCGGGTGAGCTCGATCTCGTCGAGCCACTTGGTGGCCGACACGTAGCCGTACAGGCCTGGCGTGACCAGGCGGGCCGGGAAGCCGTGCTGCAGGGGCAGCGGTTCGCCGTTCATGCCGACGGCGACGATCGCGTCCCGGTTGAAGGCGGCCTCGACGGGGAAGCCGCAGGTGTAGCCGTCGACCGACCGGCCCACGATCTGGTCGGCCTGGTCCTGGACACCGGCCCGCTCGAGCAGGGTGCGGAGGGGGACGCCGAGCCAGCGGGCGTTGCCGACGAGGTCGCCGCCGAGACGGTTCGACACGCAGGTGAGGGTGATGTCCACCTCGACCAGGCCGAGCGAGGTGAGCTCGTCGAAGTCGATCTCGTAGGGCTCGTCGACCATGCCGTGCACCCGCAGGGTCCAGTCCTCGACAGGGACCTGGGGGATCAGCAGGGCGGTGTCGATCCGATAGAAGCTGTCGTTCGGCGTGTACAGCGGTGCCAGGCCGGTGATGCCGTCGAAGGAGGCGCCGGCCGGTGCCGCGGGGAGCGGTTGGCGGGCTCCTGGCAGGACCAGCGCGGCACGTGAGGCTGCGGCGCTGAAGCGGGACGCGATCGCCCGGCCTCCAGCGACCATCACGAGCCCGAGGGCCGTGAGGGCTCCGGCCCCGGCGAGCATCTCACGCCGCCCGACCCCTGCATCGGACGGGATGCGACGCTCACCGGAGCTCGGGCGCAGGGCGACCAGCATGATGCCGGCGCCGATCAGGGCGGCCAGGGCCGCGGGGGTGGCGGCGGCCAGGGAGCCGCCGTCGAGGGAGGCCGCCACGCCGGCGACGCCGAACACGGCGAAGCCGATCGGACCGACCAGCGGCCGGCGGCGAGCAGCGACGCCGAGCAGCGGGGCGGCGATGGCGATGATCACGAGGATCCCGACGATCAAGGCGACCTTGTCGTTGGTGCCGAAGGTCTGGATGCCGAAGCGGGTGACCGCGGAGGGTGACCGGTCGATGACCGATTCGGCGACGGCCTCGATCGGCGAGCGCCAGCCCTGCACCAGTCCGGCTGCCATCTCACCGACACCCAGGGCGACCACGGCGGCGGCCGCCGCCCAGAGGGCGGCGTGCAGCTTCGGGGTGCGGGGTGCGGGGGCCATGTCACGAGCACTACGAGGCCGCTCGCGCATCCGGATGACTCAGATGGACCAGATCTTTCGCCGGCGGGCCTCCGGCCAGCCGGCGTTCAAGCCGGGTCGGACCCCTCCCCCGCCGGCCGGTCCGCCCCGGCGATCCAGGCCCGGAGCCGGTCCAGGTGGGGCGCAGGGGCGGACGGGACCACCGGCGCGAAGCCGGCGTGCACCCGCCCCGACGCGCCATCGACGGTGATGACGTCTCCGTCCCGCAGGACCGTCCCCCCGAGCGTGACCGTTCCGGAGGTGTCGTCGATCAGGAGGCCCTCGAGGCCGACGACCGCCGGCAGGTCCAGCTCCCTCGCCACGAGCGCCGCGTGGCTGACGAGGCCACCGTGCGCCGTGAGGAGCCCGGCGCTGGCCGTCATGGCGTGCACGTCGTCCGGTGAGGTCTCGTTGCGGACCAGGACCACGGGAGCTTCGTGCACCGAGACGTGGTCGGGCGACAGGCAGACCTCGCCCCGGGCGACGCCGGGGCACGCGCCGACACCGGTGCCGAGCAGGTCGGGGGCGTCGGCGGCCACGGTGGAGCGGGCGGCGTGGGCCAGCTGCTCGGCGGTCACCCGCTGCAGGGCCTCGTCGACGGTGAGCACGCCGGCGTCGACGAGGTCGACCGCGATCCGGACCGCTGCAGCCGCGGCTCGAGGACCGGGCCGGTGCTGCAGGAGGTGCAACGTGCCGACCTCGACGGTGAACTCCACATCGACCATGTCCCTGGTGGCCCCCTCCAGCGCGGCCATCGCCGCCTCGAGCTCGACGAATGCGTCCGGCGACACCTCGGCGAGCGCCGCCACCGGCAGCGGGTCATGGGTGCCGGCGACCACGTCGGAGCCCTGCGCCCCGGGCAGGAAGTCGCCGCAGAGCCCGGGAAGGCCGGTGTCGGGATCCCGGCTGAAGGCGACCCCGGTGCCGCTGGCCGGACCCCGGTCGCCGAACACCATCGCCTGGACCACCACCGCGGTCCCGAGCTCGTGGTCGATGCCGTGGCGGTCCCGGTAGGCGTGCGCTCGCTCGTTCTCCCAGGACCGGAGCACCGCCATGACGGCCTCGATGAGCTGGTCGCGGGGTGCCGGTGGCAGCCCGCCCCCGATCGACGCCGCGAGATCGTCGAGGTCGCTGTCGGCCGCCACCCTCCTGCCGAGCACGACCGCGGCCCAGCCGGCGAGGAAGCGCCGGTGGCACCGGCGTGCGAACGCGTCGTCGACGGCTGCGGCGAGCCCGGCCCGGGTTCCGGGTCCGAAGCCGACGTCGAGGATCGTGTCCAGCATCCCTGGCATCGACGCGGCCGAGCCCGATCGCACCGACAGCAGCAGCGGATCGACGTCGCCGCCGAAGTGCCGGCCGGTCCGCGCCTCGAGCTCGGCGACGGCCTCGTCGATGGCCGCGACGACGGCGTCGGGCAGGCGCCCGTCACGCCGGTGGGCGCGCCACACGTCGGTCGTGACCACGAACGCGGGCGGGGTGCACAACCCGAGCTGGGCGAGCTGGACGAGGCTCGCCGCCTTGGCGCCGATCACCGACCGGTCCCGCCCCGCCGCCTCGGTGAGCGGCACCACGCCGCTGTCGCCGGTCACGGTGCCATTCTCGCCGGTGACGCCCGCCCGGTGCGGTGCAGAGGGACTCCATGTCCCGCGCGCGAGGCTGCACGCGGTGCTCTCGATCCTCGCCGCCGATGCGCTCCTGCCGGCCCGCTACCAGATGGCGGTGAGCCTGGGCTGGCACATCATCATCGCCACGTTCGGCGTGGCGTTCCCGGCGATCATCTTCGTCGCCCACCGGCGGGGGCTCCGGGGGAACCCGGCCGGCTTCGTGCTGGCCCAGCGCTGGGCCAAGGTGAGCGGCGTCCTGTTCGCCCTCGGCGCGGTGAGCGGCACGATCCTGTCCTTCGAGCTCGGCCTGCTCTGGCCGGGGATGATGGGCAGCTTCGGCGACGTGATCGGGCCCGCGTTCGCCTGGGAGGGGCTGGCGTTCTTCACCGAAGCCATCTTCCTCGGCATCTACCTCTACGGCTGGAACCGACTGCCGCCCCGCACGCACCTGCTCACCCTCCTCCCCGTGGTGGTGGCGGGCATCCTCGGCAGCTTCTCGGTCATCGCCGCCAACGCCTGGATGAACTCGCCCGCCGGCTTCGACATCGTCGACGGCACCGTGACCGACATCGATCCCGTGGCCGCGATCCTCAACGACGCCGTGTGGCTGCAGTGGATCCACATGCTCCTCGCCGCCTACATGGTGGTCGGCTTCACCGTCGCCGGCGTCTACGCCCTGGGCCGGTTGCGAGGTCGCGACGACGAGGCCCACCGGCTCGGGTTCATCCTCCCGTTCGCCTTCGCGTCGGTGGCCACCCTGCTGCAGCCGGTCGTCGGCCACATCGCCGGCGAGCGGCTGGCCGAGGCGCAGCCGTCCAAGTTCGCCGCCATCGAGCTGGTGCCCGACACCATCGACGGGGCACCGCTCACGATCGGCGGCGTCCTCATCGACGGCGAGGTGCGCTACGGCATCCAGATCCCGAACCTCGGTTCCCTCATCGCCACCGGTGACCCCGACTCCCGGGTGGTCGGCCTGAACGACCTCCCCGAGGGCGCCGAGGTCCCGGCCTCCATCGTCCACCTGTCGTTCCAGCTGATGGTGGGCATCGGCTTCTCCCTCGTGGCCCTGGTGCTCTGGTACTGGTTCCAGCGCCGCCGTGGCGTCGACCTGCTCACTCGCAGCGCATGGTTCAAGCGGGGCGTCGTGGTCGCAGGACCGGCGGCGATCACCGCCCTGATCGCCGGCTGGATCGTCACCGAGGTCGGCCGACAGCCCTGGATCGTCTACCGCGTGATGCGCGTCGACGAGGCCGTCACCGACGCCGGGTGGATCTGGTGGAGCCTGACGACGATCGTCGTGGTCTATGCATCGATGACCGCCTTCGGGGCCCTGGTCCTGCGGGCCATGAGCCGGCGGTGGCGGGAGGGCGGGGAGATGCGCGTCCCGTACGGGCCCGAGGACGAGGACGACGAGGCACCGGTGCACCAGCCCGCCGGGGGCCCGCCGGGTCCGGGAGGAGGCACGTGAGCGCCGACCTCGTCGCGGCCGCCATGTTCGCCGGCGTCGTCGCCTACGCCCTCTTCGGTGGGGCCGACTACGGCGCGGGCGTGTGGGACCTCACGGCCGGTCGTGACGAGATGGCCGACCGGGCCCGCCGCCAGATCGACCGGTCGATCGGACCGGTCTGGGAGGCCAACCACGTGTGGCTGATCTTCGTGATCGTCATGCTCTGGACCGGCTTCCCCCGCGCCTTCAGCGCCATCATGACGACGCTCGCCGTGCCCTGGTCGCTGGCCGGGTTGGGCATCGTGTTCCGGGGCGGCGCCTTCGTGTTCCGCAAGTCGTCGCCCAGCTACGCGCAGGCACAGCTGCACGGGGTCGTGTTCGCCGCCTCGTCGGTGGTGACGCCCTTCTTCCTCGGCACCATCGCGGGGGCGATCGCATCGGGCCGGGTGCCCCTCGACGGCGGCGGCGACCCGCTCACGTCGTGGACCGGGCCCCTCTCGCTGGTGGGCGGCACGCTCGCCGTGCTCGTCACCGCCTTCCTCGCCGGTGTGCTGCTCACGTTCGACGCCGACCGACGGGGCGACGCCGAGCTGTCCGAGTGGTTCCGGCGTCGTGCGCTCCTCGCCGCGGCGATCACGGGCGTGGCTGCGCTCGCCGCTGCCGCCACGATCGAGCGCACCGCACCGTCGCTGGCCGACGGGCTCCACGGGCCAGGTGCGCCCGTCGTCATCCTGTCCGCCATCGGGGGCGCCGTCACCGCCTGGGCGCTGCTGCGCCGCCGGCTGGCGATTGCCCGCATCGGTGCATTCGTCGCCGTGGCCTCGGTGGTCTCGGGCTGGGGCGTGGCCCAGTACCCCGACGTGCTGGTCGACGTCGCCACCATCGACGACGTCGCCGGCGCGCCGGTCACCATGCGGATGCTGCTCGCGGTGGTGGCGGTGGCGTGCGTGACCGTGCTGCCCGCGCTCGTCTGGCTGCTCCGACTGGTCGACCAGCCCCGCTGGAAGTAGGCAGCGAAGGCTCCGACGAGGGGAGCACAATGGCGTCGTGGCGAGCCGCGGGCGCGTGCTGGTGCAGGTCCTCGGGCCGTTGCGCGTCCTCGACCCGGGCGGGAGCGACATCACCCCCACGGGCGCACTGCAGCGCCGCCTCCTCGCCCTGCTCGTCCTGCGCCGGGGCCGGGTCGTGTCCGTCGACACCGCCACCGACACCCTGTGGCCGACGGCGGCGCCACGGGATCCGGCCGGGGCCCTGCACAACCACCTCTCCCGCCTGCGCCAGTCCCTCCCGGCCGGCGCGGTGGAGTCGGTCGGCGACGGCTACCGGTTCGATCCCGCGAGCGTGGACCTCGACGCCGACCGCTTCGCCGCACTGCTCGCGGCGAGCGCGTCCGACTCCGTCGCCGCCGAGATCGATGCCGTGCTGGGGCGGTGGGACGGTCCCGCGTACGTCGAGCTCGACGGCTTCGACGAAGCCCGGATCGAATCGGAGCGTCTGGCGGAGCTGCGGCTGCGCGGCCGGGAGCGCAGTGCCGAGCACCGTCTGGCGATCGGCGCCACCGAAGGGCTCGTCGCCGACCTCGTCGCACTGTGCGACGACGAGCCCCTCCGCGAGCATCCCCGGTCGCTCCTGATCGACGCCCTCGTGGCGACGGGTCGGCGCGCTGATGCGCTCCGGGCCTACGACGACTTCCGCCGGCGCCTGGGTGACGAGCTCGGCATCGACCCGTCGCCGGCGCTCGTTGCCCAGCACGCCACGATCCTCGCCGGGCCCGACCCGACCGCCGCCGGCGACTGGTCCCGCACCACGCCACTGCCCCTTCCCGCCACGCCGCTGATCGGTCGGGAGCGGCTCGAGGGCGAGGCGACCGCCCTCGTCTCGTCGTCCCGGCTGGTGTCCCTGGTCGGTCCGGGAGGCGTCGGCAAGACCCGCCTCCTCCTGGAGATCGGTCACCTGCTGCGCGCCGCCGACCCCGACCGGCCGGTGGCGCTGTGCGAGCTGTCGGCCGCGGACGGCACCGCGGTCGCCGCAGCCGTCGCCGGGTCGCTCGGCGTGGACCTCCGCCCGACCGTGGACCCCGTCGATCAGGTGGCGGGCGTGGTCCGCGACACCGAGGTCGTGGTGCTGCTCGACAACTGCGAGCACGTGCTGTCCCCGCTGGCCGAGCTCGTCCAGCGCCTCCTGGGCCGCTGCGAGCGTCTCCGCTTCGTGGCCACGAGCCGCGAGCGGCTCCGGGTGCCGGGCGAGCACGTGTGCCAGGTGCCCGCGCTCGCCACCGAGGGCCAGGACGCACCGGCGGTCCGGTTGTTCGTCGAGCGGGCCCGGGCCGTCGAGGCCGCCTTCGACCCCGGGCCGGCGGAGCTGTCCGTCATCACCGACCTGGTCCGCTGCCTCGACGGCCTGCCCCTCGCCATCGAGCTCGCCGCCGCTCGACTGCTCACCCACAGCCTCGAGGAGATCGTCGCCGGGCTCGACCACCGCTTCTCCCTGCTGACCTCCGGACCGAGGACCTCGGACCGGCACGCCTCGCTCCACGCCGCCGTGTCGTGGTCGTTCGACCTCCTGGACGCCGATCTGCAGCAGGTCCTCGCCGCCGTCTCCGCGTTCACCGGGACCTTCACGGCGTCGGACGCCGCTGCGGTCTGCGACCTCGAGCCGCACGAGGCCAGCAGCGCCCTGGCCGAGCTCACCGAGCGATCGCTGGTGCTGCGCGCCCCGGATCGCCGCTACGTCCTGCTGGAGACCTTGCGAGCATTCGCCGCCGAGCAGCTCGTCGCGAGCGGACGGCGGGCCGAGGTCGCCCAGCGCCATGCTCACCACCTCACCCGGTGGGTCGCCGGGGCCGACCGGCGGATGCTGGAGCCCGGTACCGGGGCCATCGCCGAGATCGAGGCGGCGCTGCCCGATCTGCACCTGGCGTTGGGGTGGTTGGTCGACCACGAGGACGCGACGTCGGCAGGCGGGCTCGTCGTCGCCCTGCTCGACTACGGGGTGCTGCGCCTCCGCCCGGACGTGCTCGTCTGGGCCGATCGGGTCACGGCCTGCGACCCGGAGGACCGCAGCCCCGTCGCGCCGGAGGTGTGGGTGGTGGCGGCGTACGCCGCGTGGATGGCCGGCGACCTCGAGGAGTGCGGTGCGCGCGCCGCCCGGGCCCTGGCCGCCGCCGACCACGCCAGGGGCGACGTGTCGGGGCTCGTCGGCGCGATCCAGGGGAACCACCAGTTGTTCCAGGGCCGCCTCGTCGAGGCGGTCGAGTGGTACCGACGAGCCGGAGAGGCCGCGCAGCGCACGGGTGACGTCGCGCAGTGGCTGTTCATGGCATCGACCGAGCTGCTCGCCCTCGCGTACGCCGGTGACCCGCAGGCGACGGAGCGGGCCGAGGCCCTGCTCGCCGAGGCGGGCGGTCAGGACACCCCGTACGCGGCCTACCTCTGGTACTGCGCCGGCGAGAGCGACCTCGAGGTCGACCCGGTCCGAGCTCGGGTCCGGTTCGTCCGGGCGCTGGAGCTCGCCGACCGCACCGGCGCCTCGTTCGTCACCGGCCTGGCCGGCGCATCGCAGGCGTCCCTGGAGGCGCGGCTCGGGGACCCCGAGGTCGCCGCCCGGGACTACCGACGCCTGATCGATCACTGGCGTCGGGCCGGCATGTGGTCGACGCAGTGGACGATGCTCCGCTCCATCGCCGCGCTGCTCGGGCGGCTGGAACGGCACCGCGATGCCGCCGTCCTCGTCGGGGCGGTGCGTTCGCCGGGTGCAGGGCACCGCATCTTCGGTGCCGACGAGGCCGCCCTCGACGAGCTCGGCGAGCGCCTGCGCGACGCCCTCGGCGGCACCGCCTACGCGGATGCGCTTGCCGAGGGCGCCGTGCTCGACGGCGAGGCCGCCGTCGAGCACGCGCTCCGAGCCCTGTGAGCTCAGCTCACCAGCGGGGCTGCTCGGCGAGGACGCCGAGCGTCGCCTGTCCGACGATCTCGTGCGTCAGGGCGTCGTTGCCGGGGTGGAAGCCGCCGCAGCGCACGTCGCGGTAGAGGCGCTCGAGCTCGCTGCCCTTGAACATGCCGGCCCCGCCGACCACGTCGAGGGCCGTGTCGACGACCCGCTTGGCCGCCTCGACCGCTCGCCACTTCATCGAGTAGGTCCGCACGTCGAGGGTGTCGGACAGGTCCGCTCCTCCCGTCCAGTCGGCCAGGTAGCGGTCGAGCGTCGCCGTCGCTGCGTCGAGCTCCAGGTACATGGACGCCACCTGGTGCTGCACCATCGGGTTGTAGGCCATCGCCCCGCGATCGATGGCCATGGAGGTCTTGCGCTTGGCGCTGTCGACGGCCAGCTCGAGGGCGCGGTCGGCGATCCCGAGGTAGACAGCCGCCATCAGCGACAGCGGCCAGACGGCCATGGCCACCACGAACGGGTCGGTCGGATCGCCGGCCGGGACGACCCGACCGATGCGCTCGTCCGGCACGAACACGCCGTCGAGGACCGTGTCGTGGCTCTGGGTCGGGCGCATGCCGAGGGTGTCCCAGGTCTCCACGACCGTGACGCCGGGGCTGGTGCGCTCGACGAAGGCATGGACGATCTGGGGTCCCCCCGGGGCGGCGACGTCGATGGCGTGGGCGCCGAGCCAGCGCCACGACGGCCCGTTCGAGCCGAACTGCTTGCGGCCGGTGAGCCGGTAGCCGCCCTCGACGCGCTCGGCCTGGCAGGTGGACAGCAGCACCGGGATGTCGTTGCCCGACTCGGCGTGCCCGGCCGCGATGACCTCGCCGGCGACGGCGGCGTCGAAGATCCAGCGCAGCGACGTGTCGCCCAGCCGCTCGAGCTCGACCGCGATGCCGACCCAGTAGGAGTGCATCGTCAGCGAGAGGGCGGTCGCCGGCGCGTAGCGGGCGAGCCGGCGCTGGCTGGCGGCGAGCTCGGTCAGGTCCAGGCCCCAACCGCCGAGCTCGACCGGGACGGCGGCGGCGAGGTAGCCGGCGGCCCGCAGCTCGGCGAGGTCGTCGACGAAGTAGGTGTTGGTGCGGTCGTGCTCGCCGGCACGGGCCCGGAAGCGCTCCAGGGCCTCGGTCGGGAGCTGTCGGGTACCGGTGTCAGCGGTGCGGTCGTCGTGTGTGGTGATGGTCATGGCGTCACCCTCACGACCGGCCCTCCCGCCGGCCTCCCATGCGATCCCACGACCACGACACCACGTGGGAGCGGCACGGGAGCCACGGCCGCGACCGTGGCCTCCATGAGCACCGGCCTGCAGACCGCCACCACCCGCGTCGACGTCGCCGACCTCGGCACGATCCTGACCGTCGTGGCCCACCCCGACGACGAGACCTACCTGGCGGCCGGCGTGATGGCCGCGGCCCGCGAGCTCGGCCAGCGGGTGGTGAGCGCGGCGGCGTCAGCCGGTGAGCTGGGAACCGACGACCCGGCGACGTGGCCGCCCCAGCGCCTGGCCGACGTCCGGCGGCTGGAGGCGGCGGCGGCGATGGCGGTGCTCGGTGTCCGGGAGCACCACGTGGGCGAGCTGCCCGACGGTGGGCTCCACGCTCGCACCGCCGAGGGGCTGGCGTGGGTCGGTGAGCTCATCGACACCGTCGGACCGGACACCATCTTGACCTTCGGTCCAGACGGCATCACGGGGCACCCGGACCACGTCGCCGTGCACCGGTGGGTGACCGAGGCGTGGGTGCAGCGCGGCTGCACCAGCCGGGTGCTGCACGCGACGACGACGGTGGAGCACCTCGGCGCGTTCGGCGACCGGTACGAGGAGTGGGGCGTCTACATGACCGACGAGCGGCCCGCCGGCGTCCCCGCCGACGAGCTCGCCCTGCACCTCGAGCTGGACGGTCCCGCGCTGGACCGCAAGCTGGTCGCATTGCGGGCGATGGCCACACAGACGAGCGGGATCGTGTCCCAGCTCGAGCTGCCCGACTACGCGCGCCTCGTCGCCGAGGAGGCCTTCGTCGAGGCGATCCCTGATCAGCGCCGCTTGGCGAAGTACTTCTTGTAGTTCTCGGCCGACTCGCGCAGCTCGGGGCGGGCATCCAGCACCGGCTGGATCTTCTCCCAGGCCTCTTCCTTCTTGTACGGGATGAACTCCCGGGGGAAGTAGCCCTCGTGCGGGCGGTAGTCCTTCAGCACCCGACGGGCGACGGTGGACTTGTGGACCTCGTCGGCGCCGTCGGCCAGGCCCATGGTGGGGGCTCCGGCGTACATGGCCTGCAGCGGCGTCAGGTCGGTGGTGCCGAGGGAGCCGTGGATGTGGAGGGCGTCGAAGGAGATCTCCCGCAGCACCCGCGCCATCGTGAACTTCACGGCGGCGATGTCGGTGCGGCACTCGGCGCTCGACGTCTGGTCCATCTTCCACGCCGTCTCGAGCACGTAGAGGCGCAGCATCTTGAGCTTGGCGTAGGACTCGGCGATCTTCTCCTGCACCATCTGGTGCTCGCCGATGATCTTGCCGTGCGACTCACGGGACAGGGCCCGCTCGCACATCATGTCGAAGGCCAGGGTGCACTGGGCGATGGTGCGCATCGCATGGTGGATGCGCCCGCCACCGAGGCGGCGCTGGGCCAGCACCTTCGCCCCGTCCTCGGGGCCGAGGAGGTGGTCGGCCGGCACGCGCACGTCGCGGTAGATGATGTGGTTGTGGTTCCGGGGCTCGGGCTGGATCTCCACGCCCGGGGTCTCGCGGGGCACCACGAACATGCCGTTGGTGCACATGACGAAGAGGATGTCGGCGACCCGGCCGGCGGACGTGAACCACTTCTCGCCGTTGATGACCCACTCGTCACCGTCACGGACCGCGGTGGTCCGGAACAGGTTGGGGTCGGAGCCGCCCTGGGGCTCGGTCATGGAGTAGGCGGAGAACATCTGCTGGTTGAGCAGCGGCTCGAGCCAGCGCTTCTTCTGCTCCTCGGTGCCGTAGGCGGCGAGCATCTCCATGTTGCCGGTGTCGGGTGCCGCGGCACCGAACATCTGCGGTGCGCCGGAGTAGCGGCCGATCACCTCGTTGAGGAGACCGAGCTTCAGCTGGCCGAAGCCGGGGCCGCCCAGCTCCTCGTCGAGGAAGATCGCCCAGAGGCCCTGGTCCTTCACCTCCTGCTGGAGCTCCTGGACGTAGGCCTTCACCACCGGGTCCGGCGAGCGGACCGCGTAGGGGAAGACGTAGTCGAGGGGCTCGACCTTCTCCTTGCAGAAGTTCGCGACCCAGTCCAGCTTCTCCTGGAACTCGGGGTCGGTCTGGAAATCCCATGCCATGCCCCGCAGTCGATCAATGCGGGTGCATTGATGTCAAGCCGGACCGGTCAGCGCAGCAGGCGGCGCGTCTCGTCGGAGACGGGCGTGAGCAGGAGCCCGGTGACGAGGTCGACCAGCTGGCTGGTGAAGAGCCGGTGGTCCTTGCGGCCGGTCCGGCCTCGGCGGGCCAGCTCGGAGACGGTGAAGCGAAGGGCGTCGAAGCGGCGGTGCAGGCGGATCGCCTCCGGCGTGAGCAGCGGCACCACCAGCGCACGCCACCGGTTGACGCTGTAGGACGGGTCCTCGGCGGCGCCCGGTTCGTACGGCGGGTTCGGTCGGTTGAACAGGTCCGACAGCAGCTGCAGGTAGCCGAGGCCCCCGTCGTCGTTCCCGAGCTCGTCGGCCAGGGGTTGCACCAGCGCGTGGGCCAGCACGCGCATGTCCCGTGCACCCTGCGCCTCGTAGGCATCGAGCAGTGAGTGGCGACGGCGCTCGACCTCGGTGTCGTGCTTGGCCAGCACCGCCCGCAGCAGGCCTCGCCGGTCGCCGAAGTGGTACTGCACGGCGCTCGCGTTGGTGGCGCCGGCCTCGGCGGTGATCTCCCGCAGGCTCACCTGGTCCGAGCCGCGCTCGGCGAACAGGCGCTCGGCGGCGCGGACGAGCGCATCGGGCACGGGGCTGGCCATGGGGGTGCGTTTCTAACCGAGCGCCGTCCTGCCCGGCTCACACCAGGCGGAGCCGGGCCCCGCAGATCGACAGCTCGTCACCGGCGCGGCTCCGGTCGGTGGCGTGCAGGTCGACGCCGACCAGGCCCCGCTCCCCCTCGGCCCAGCGCAGGTCGGCGTCGTCGAAGCGGTCCCGTCCGAGCAGGTCGCGCCAGCGCGCCGAGGTCGCTGCGGGGTCGGGCACCTCCAGCTCGACGGCGCGGATCCCGTCCACGACGTCGGTGCGCACGGCGGCCTGCCAGCCGGCGCCGGCCGGCATCCACGGGTCGCCCTCGCCCGCTGGCTGGACATCGATCTCCAGGAACGAGCCGCCGGTGTCGCCGGGGTGCAGCTGCCAGCCCCGGTACCCCTCCTCCGTGAACTCGAACGCGGTGCGGATGCCGAGCTCCTCGGCCCGGTGCCGGAACGGGGTCTGGTCGTCGGTCTGGCAGATGACCATGTAGCCGCCGTCGCCGCCCATCCGCTCGAGCTGACGGCCGGCGGCGGTGCCGTCCCGGGTGGGCGACACGACCTCGAGGAACTGGCTGCCGACGGGCAGCACCGCGTTCACCAGACCGAAGGTGGCCACGGCGGGGTCGCGGTGGGCGACGGCCAGGCCCAGCTCGGCGTCGAGGGCCTCGAGGACGGGGTCGAGATCGGCGGCGACCAGGGCGACCTGGCGCAGTCGGAGGGTGCTCATGGGGTGGTGAACCTCGGCTCTCGCTTCTCGATGAAGGCCCGGAAGGCCTCGGCGGTGTCAGCACTGGCGGCGATCTCGAGGTGGCGGCGCGACTCGTGCTCGACGAACTCGGCGAGCGGCATGCGCTCGGCATCCACGTAGTGCTGCTTCAGTCCGCGCAGGGCGGTCGGCGACTTGGCGAGCAGCGACCCCAGCACGCCCTCGACGTCGTCCCGGAACGACTCGTCGGGGAAGACCCGGGCGACCAGCCCGATCCGCAGCGCCTCCTCCGCGGTGACCCGGCCCGGGAGGAACGACAGCTCGCGCGCCTTGGATGCGCCGACCAGGCGGGGCAGCAGCCACGGCAGCGCCATGTCACCGGCCACGGCGACGTCGAGGAACGCCGTGTTCATCTTCGCCGAGGCCGCCATGACCCGGAGGTCGCAGGCCAGGGCCCACCCCATCCCGGCGCCGGCGCACGCACCGTTGACGGCGGCGACGGTGACCGCCGGCATCTCGTGGAGCATGGTCACGATCTGGAAGTGACGGGCCTCGAGGACCTCGTCGGCACCGCCGTCGGTGAAGTGGCCGAGGTCGGCGCCCGGACAGAAGCCACGCCCCTCCCCCGTCAGCACCAGCACCCGGACCGCGGGGTCGCCGGCGACCTGCTCGACCGCCTCGTGGGCCTCGCGCACCATCTGGTTGGTCATGCCGTTGAGGCGGTCGGGTCGGTCGAGGGTGAGGCGGGCGAGGCCGTCGGCGACCTCCAGCCGGATCGTGTCGAAGTCGGTCACGTCAGCTCCGAGGCGCAATCATGGTCGGGCGTGGCTCGGCGATGGTCATCGGGTGCGTCCTCCGTGGGGCTCGGGTCGGATGAGGTCGGCGGTCCACGGCGTGACCGGGGCGGCGAGCATCGCCGTGACCAGGTCGACGAGGTGGCTGGCGAAGAGCCGGTGGTCGCCGCGGCCGCCGCGCTCCCGGGCCCGGCTGGCGAGCTCCGCGTGCACGAAGCGCACCACGGCGAAGCGACGGTGCAGCGGGCGGCCGACGGCCTCGGGGGGCAGGAGCGGCTCGACGAGCTGGCTCCACCGGCGGATGCTCGGTGCCGCCCAGAGCGCGTCCAGGGTGTCGGCGAAGCGCACCGGCCGGGCGAGCACCTCGGCCACGACCTGGAGGTGGGAGGCGCCGCCCTCGGCCTCGGACAGCTCGGCCACGAGGGGCGAGACCAGCGCCGTGGACAGCGCCCGGGGCTCCACCGGTGCGGTGGCCTCGACCATGTCGAGCAGCTCGGCCCGGCGGGCCTCCACCCGGGCTCGGTGGCGGTCGAGCACGGCGAGGAGGAGCCCGTCCCGGTCACCGAAGTGGTACTGCGCGGCGTTGGTGTTCCCCTGCCCGGCACGACGGGCGATCTCGCGCAGCGACGGGCCCTCGATGCCCTCGGACGCGAACAGCTCCTCGGCGGCCCGGACGATGGCGAGGCGGGCCTCGGCGGTCATGCCGGGGCGAACGCTGCGCCGCCGTCGATCTTGATGACCGACCCGGTGGTGTAGCTCGAGGCATCGCTGGCCAGGTACAGCGCAGCGCCGACGACCTCGTGGGGTTCGCCGCCCCGCTGCAGCGGGATGGTGCGCCTCGCCGTCTCGGTGAAGGCATCCATGTCCCACGCCTTGGCGATGTCGGTGAGGAACGGCCCGGGCATGATCACGTTGCTGCGCACCTTCGGCGCGTAGGCCCGGCTCAGGCCGATCGACATGGCGTCGAGCGCGGCCTTGGCCCCGGCGTAGACGAGCTCGGTGGGCGTGGGCTGCACGGCGGCGATGGAGCTGACGTGGATCAGCGATCCACCCTCGCCGGCGGCCATGCGCTCCCCCAGCAGCGCCGACAGGCGGAACGGCCCCTTGAAGTTGACCCCGACGACCTTGTCGAACAGCTCCTCGGACACCTCCGACAGCGACCCGTACAGCGGCGACATGCCGGCGTTGTTGACGAGCACGTCGCAGCGGCCGAAGCGCTCGTGCACCAGGTCGGTCAGCCGGTCGGCGTCGTCCCAGCGCGCGGCGTGGAAGCCGACCCCGATCGCCTGGCGCCCGGTGGACGCCCGCACCTCGGCCGCGGCCTGCTCGCAGGCGTCGGCCTTCCGGCTGGCGATGACGACGTCGGCGCCGTGCTCGGCGAAGGCCTGCACCATGGCCCGCCCGAGGCCCCGGCTGCCGCCGGTGACGACGGCGACCCGGCCGGTGAGGTCGAACCGGTCGGTCACTGGTTGCCCACGACGTGCTCGAGCACGTCGGCCATCTTGGCGCGAGCGTCGTCGCGCCGGGTCGGCAGGTGGCCCGAGGGGAAGAGCGTGTCGACCGGCTTGTGCTCCTTCAGCACCTGGCGGGCGATGGTGACCTTGTGGACCTCGGTGGGTCCGTCGGCGATGGCCATGATCTCGGCACCGACCATCATCGACACGAACGGCATCTCGTTCGACACGCCGAGCGCGCCGTGCAGGTGCATGGCCCGCTGCACGACGTCGTGGAACACCTTCGGCATCGCCACCTTGACCGCGGCGATGTCCTTGCGGACCTTCAGGTAGTCCTGGTGCTCGTCGATGAGCCACGCCGTGCGCAGCACGAGCAGCCGGAACTGCTCGATCTCGATCCAGCTGTCCGCGATCTGCTCCTGCACCACGCCGAGCGAGGCGAGTGGCCCGGTGCGGGTCTGGCGGCTCAGGGCGCGCTCGCACATCATGTCGAAGGCCTTGCGCACCTGGGCGATGGTGCGCATGGCG